>Ga0247774_1001140_pt1 | contig 13511 bp, 14 predicted proteins | sample UWRJL001104B6_FD_179933 | JGI IMG/M metagenome (GOLD analysis project Ga0247774, IMG submission 179933) | Plant litter microbial communities from Arlington Agricultural Research Station in Wisconsin, United States - UWRJ-L001-104B-6 | ecosystem: Environmental > Terrestrial > Plant litter >... | reverse complement strand
CGCCTGGCATTCGGGTTCAACCGCTGGGAGCCGACAACTTGCCGCGTTGCTTGGAATTTGTGGATATGACTTAGGGCTAGGGTTGCGATTGCTTCTGGTCGTGCTCTCCCTATCATTGACTGGCGCTGACGAACAGCAACGTCATCTGCATCAGACTGGACATACAATGTTCTACATCCATTTAATTTCAAGAAGCTTTAGGCATTTTCGGGCTTAGCGATCGTGTTTTCGTCCTAATCGGCGACGCTCCAATTGATGCCCAATTTTGAAATCGGCTAAAGGAATCGGGCGATCCGCATCGATTTATCGGGGTAACAGCGGCAATCGGTCAGGCTTGTCGCGGCCTGATGTCGCTTAGAAGAATCTACGATCGGGCGTTGCGGCTGATTTCATAAGTAGCAGCCCAACGATCAACGTCGCCGACATCAATACTCCTTCCATCTAACAAACTCCATCATCATCTTGCCTCGGCCTTGACTTCTTTCATCCCGTCACGCCTTTCACATGCTGTCCCGAAGAAATGCCCTCCAAGCACCCAGGTGCTTTCAGGCGGTCGGCGACGGCGACGGTGGGGCAGGCAGCAGCCGCAGCACCAAGACCCCGCAATCCATTTGCGCCCACTGTTCCGTGCATGTCTTCAACGCGACGTTCCACGAGCGTCTCCGCACGGCGTGGGAAAAGAAGCTGGACTGCGAGGAAATTGAGTACACCCAGCCATCATCGGAGCTGTACAGGTCGATCCAACAGGGTTGTCCTTGGTGCACAAGCATTGGAAACGCGATTCTCACCAGCATCGAGAGCGACTACTGGCACAACCATTTTGACGGAGAGGATGATGGGTCGGAAAGCGGAAGCGAATCGCAGATGACCGAGGGTGCTGGCGCTGCCGAGAATGCGAAGGAGGATTTTGATGCTGCTGTGCATGAGAGCGAGATTGACGGCGACAGGGTAGCTATCGATGAGCTCCAGGGCCAGTCCGTCGGGGTAGAGCAAGAGCTAGATCACGACGACGACGAGCTTGCTCGTTTGGTAGAAACTGTCTTGACTATTGATCTCCTCAATTGCGACGCTGACATTCGGACGACTGTGTCATGCGAGAGGGATTTTAAGCGTGGCGTCTTCGATATAGTGCGGTCAAGTACACAAGTCACGCGCCTGTCCGAAGACTCGTTGCTGCCAACCATGGACGACGATGCGGCCGTGGAGATTTCATTCGAGGTCATCTCACCAGGTGCGTATCAGATGCAATGATATTTAGTGCCACCGATGGACTTGGCACATCCGACTAACAAGGAGTATTGCGGACGCAGAGCTTTCAATGTTTCCAGCTGAATGGGCTGCAGTATCCGCGTCTTCGGATGTGTGGGTATCAACTGCAAAGGCGTGGCTTGACGACTGCAAGGCCCACCACCACGCTTGCAGCAATGTCGACGCCGGAATCCACCCGTCAAGGCTCGTTTACGTCGGGTCCTCGCAAGAGGATATCCGGCTTGTGACCGTGTCTTCTAGGACAAGCAAATACCCATATGCCACCCTGAGCTACGTGTGGGGAGAAAACCGGAATTATGTTCTTACGCATGGCACCCTAGAGGATAAGATCAAGGCTTTAGATATCAAACAGATCCCGCAATCGATCAGAGACGCAATCCACGTCACGCGTAGCCTCGGGCTCTCGTATTTGTGGGTGGATGCGCTTTGCATCATCCAGGACTCAGCCGAAGACAAAAGAGCGGAGCTGCGTAAGATGCGCGACATTTACAAGCGCAGCACCATCACAATCATGGCCTCATCCACGTCTAGTTCGACCGACAGCTTTCTCCTCCCTCCCGAAGCACCAGTATTTGCGGTGGAACCCTTTGATGTCTCTTTTAACCTCGACGAAGGAAAGCTGTCATCCCCTATAACGTTGGCGTACCGCAGCTTCGACCAGACTTCCAACGATCCCATCAACAAGAGGGCCTGGCCGCTTCAGGAGCGCGTGCTGTCTACAAGAGTGCTCTCCTTCTCGTCTCGTGGCCTCACATGGTCTTGCAATTCGAGCGACATCAACCCCAGCGTATTTCGCAAGGCACCGCCGCCTTTTGCCGAGTTTCGAGCTATCAAAGCGCTCCCAGGTCTAGGGTTCCTGGCCCCCTCATCCATGACAGACCCATGGCTTCAGGCTAGAGCAGAGTATGCCAAGAGGAGCGTCACCTACTTGTCCGACAGGCTTCCAGCCATATCTGCTCTCGCAACCGAGGTGGCGACCAAGACGGGGTGGACCTATCTCGCCGGTCTCTGGAAGGAGAACTTGTTTTCAGAATTACACTGGCAAGTAGCCAAAGGGACGTCCCTCGGCGTCAATCCTTCCCAGATGGTCAAGGAGGATCGGTACGCGGCACCGTCGTGGAGCTGGGCGAGCGTCGGCACCGCCGCGGATGTTCGCGACACGGAATACAACCGCGACATTCGCACGTCGTATGGCGGCTTCCGCATCGTATCCGACGAGGTGGAGCTAGAAGATAGCGTCTTCCCCTTCGGCCGACTCTTGTTTGCAAGTCTTAGGGTGGAAGGCAAGACTCTGGACCTGTTTTGGCAGCCTTGCGATGACATCCAAGCAGACGTTACATTGATCGCAAAGGCTTCTGCGGAGGAAGAGGGCGTTTTGGTCGGCGAGGGACTCAAGGATCGCCAGGACTGGGGGACCAAGGCGGACACGGTGACGTGCTTGGCTGTGAGCATTCTGGATACCGGGAAAGAATCGACGTCGGCCGTTGAGGGCCTCATGCTGGTACCCGCCGAGGACAAGGCGATGCGCAGGGTTGGCTTCTTTCGCAGTCATTACTCGTTTCTTTTCGACAATGCTGTTTCCAAGGTAGTCGACTTAGTGTAGATAGTTGACGTCTGCCTCATTAGCAAGCTCATAGTGGTCAGCTCCATGAGCCGTGCGATCGAGCCTAGCCCCGTTTAGTGCTTCGTTTTGATGGAAAATGCGTTGCGGACTGTGAGGGAGCCTGGAGCCTGTTTTGCGTTACCTGAATAAACTATTATCAAAAGCCATCTTTTCATCTTTTATGCAAAATCCTTTCCGCGTCTAATTATTGTATATCTATTAGGTGCTTCAATGATTTTCACAAGTTCCCAGCTTACTCAAAGTCAGCAGCGGACAGACTCATAGATGAATTCAACTTCTAAACTATAACTTAACGTCTTAACTACTGTCGCGCCTTGATCAAGTCGGCCGCCTAGAGATGCTTGTCAGCACAAAATATACGATTCGTTTCAAGTGGCATTTAAAAGAACATACCTTCTCCGCAATCGCATAAACCGTCATGCTTGTGGTCGAGCCGACAATGGTGGGAATCACACTCGCGTCCACAACACTGAGGCTCTTGACGCCATACACGAGCAACTCTTCATCCACCACACCTCCCCACTTCAAGGCCATTTTCGCAGCCGTCCCGATCGGATGGTATACGCTGGGGATAATCTCCTCCCTGGCCCACTCCGCCAGTGTCTCATCCGATTCATACGTCGCGGGCTCCGGGTTCACAGCCTCCGCCTCGTACGCCGCCAGCCGGCCCGTCGTCGCAAACCTTCTGAAGAACTTGATATCCTCGACCATGATGTCAATGTCCACAGGATTCGACGCTGCACGGTAGTCCACCAAGACCTCGCCTTCCGGGTCGGTGACGTTGATGCGCACGGTGCCGCGGCTGACAGGGTGCACGTTTTGGGGGCTGCACGATGGGGCGCCCGAGAGCATGCATTCGAGGAAGGTGATGCTATTGTCGGCCATTCGGGCCGCATACCGCTTGAGCTGCTCAGCGTAACCGGCCGCGACGGTTGGGTGGGCAAAATCTGGGAGGAGCATGGCCGGGTCCGAAGCCTGGGCGACGAGGGCGGCGGCGAGCTCTTCATAGCGGCCGGGCGAAACGGCCTTCATGCCGAGGAAGGCACCGAGGGCGATGCCGAAGCCGTTGTCGATGGACTCGGCGTCGACTTTTGGAATTGGCGGTTCCACGCCCCCTAGATTCAGTACCTATTAGACTCTATCCACCAGGACCGTTGAGCCACTGGTAGGGCGGTGGTCCGAAAATCATCCCATCACGAACACTCACAGCTGAAGCTGACGCCTGGGATATAATGATGATCCTGGAAGTTCATCCCCACACCTGGTAGATCCACTAACACATCGATACTAGCCTCTTCAAGTAGATCCTTGGGACCGATGCCACTTAGCTGCAATACCTGCGGTGTGTGGATGGCCCCAGCAGCGAGAATTACCTCTTTCCTCGCCTTGATGACGGATCGATTTTCTGTCTCGTCTCGCGGGTGGATCTGGACGCCAACAGCGGTACCATCTTCGACGATAACCTTGGCAACCTTTGTCCCAGTGAGGAGATGGTAGTTATCCCTGTTCAAACCATCCCAGTGGCCAGTACGAGCGTATGATCTTTCAAACTTGACGGGGTCCATTGAAGTGGTGAACCAGAAGAGGCCGTTCTGACCACCTGCTCCATCGATGGGCACGTTGACGCCGGGAAACTGTCGCATTGCATCATACAACGTGACTGAAAGGGAATGGATTTAATAATTGTTTGAAAAAAAATTATTATTCTGTAGGATCAGATACTTACTGATTTCGGGCTCCATGCCACTCGTGTACGTTGCATAGATCTTGGTGCTTGAGTCCTGTCCCCAGTTGTCAAGGTCGTATGTGATATTATATGCTTTCGCAAACGCGTCATTCGGAGGAGTGAAATGAATACCCTAGACTCCCTTATTAGGTTGGTGTTTTCAATTTCGCTCTCATCCTCAGCCATGGACCAATAGCATAGAGAATTCCACTCACCTTTTTGAAGTAACCAAAAAGATCCTTCCAGTTCCAAGTGCTATTTTTATCATCACTCAACTCACCCCACAAATCATAGTCTCCAGCTGTGCCGCGTTGGAAGACTTGACCGTTTACAGCTGAGCTACCACCAACAATGCAGCCGATCCCGACATTAAACGTATGGTTGTTTAGCTCCGGGTTAGGCAAGGACGTGATGTTGTAAGTAGTCTGACCAGGCCGGTATCCGGGGCTCTCTGCCAAACTTGTTAGCCATATATATCATCGTTGATACTCATCTGAGAGGTTTCTCACCAAGGTACCCGTATTCAATCGCAAGAACCGTGTCTAAGGGAGGGATAAGCCATGACACCTGCGGTTAGAGAGTGAGAGACTTACATTTACCGCTCTCGCTGAGGCGATCGCCAACCGTCAAGCCAGCTGTACCACCGCCCACGATGATATAGTCATATACCTCGTCGATATCGTCCGCTCGGCTATGAATGGTGGCCTTTGGAACAGAGGACGGATACGCAGCCACGAGAGTTGACGTCAATACGGCGGCAAGGGCGACGGCGGAGTATTTGCCCATGATGAGAAGTGAAAATGCTTAGTTCGAAGAATAAGTCCACAGATCTGGTCAGATTGGCAGCAGGAGTAGCGTTACTTGGATCAAAGATCTAAGGTCGCTTCTCCGCATATTTACTATATACCATTTGTTACAGCCACCAGAAAAAGTCACTAGCCCGGAACTTTACCCTAGCGCGATGTCCCTCCGCTCCACTCTTACTCATGACTTTACATTGTCCCGCGTACACGTGGATATGCCGACAAGACCGACACGCTGTTCGGCCGACAGAAATTTCCGGGGCAAAGAAACATGAGGGGAAATACGACCTATTAGATTACGTTCCAGTTCGATAAGCACAAAATCTGGGGTCTGTCGTGGAACCCCGCGCGCGGCGGCCGACGATGGGGACTACGGCAGAATGGGTAAACTGCACTCTTTCGCTTGGCGACCCGGGATTCGTGAGAGCTCGAACATGGATGGAACCACTTTGTCTCGGGTTCCTGTAGTCGGTGTAGACTAAATAAGCAGAAAGGTATTGGACAACCCTTGGCTGGGAGAATGCACTTTATAGCGTGTACCTGTTCTGTGTTCTTTGTAGCATACCTGAACCAAACGTGAATATTATTGACTTCAAAGGATAGTTGGTGACAGGTATACACAGGATAAGGAGAAAATTGAATGCACTTTCAAAAGGTAATAACTAGTCAATAATGCTATACTTGTTAAGCTGAAAGGCCAGGACCGTGGAACGACACAGCTCGTATGCCTCGCATTTGATACTGTATCAGGGCCTCAAGGAGCCCGATTTGCCGCCGCGCCAACCAAGTTCCGAATAAATTGAAGTGTCTCCCTCAGCCGCGCCATGATACCAGTACCTTCATCCAGGAGAGTGTCCAAGCTGTGCCACTCTTGAACGCCCGTGCCGTCCATGAAGGCAACGATGCGTTCTATGCTGGTCCGCATGTCCCGGGTTGCGCCTTCCGAGTCTGCGGCATCCTCGAGTTGCGCAAGGCGCCACTGTAATTGGTCGCCGTCAAACCCGCTAGCTCGGAGGGCCTCGGCTTCGCGGCGGACATTGTGTTCGAGCGTAGTGATGCGCGTGAAGACGGCGCGGACTTCTGCCTCAATTCTCCAAGCTTCTTGATCCGGGTGCTGGTTAGGCCTCGGCCGTGGCGGCGTCTCCACAGCTGGCTGAGGCATGGTGGAATCGTTGGCGTTGAGCTCCATAATAGGCCGGTTGAACCGCCGGAAGTCTGCTTGCCTGGTGAGATTATTCTGGATTAGGGTGTGCTCAAGTTGCATGGAGGTAGGAAGGCGCCTCTGTTGGGGAACATCTTGGTTATTCAGATTATTCACTGTCAGTGGCATATTTCCTGGGTCTTCTATGCCCGCCGGGGGTTGGTTGACTCTTCTGTCATGCCTCTCTATGTCCATTGAACCGGCGGCGTTTCCCATATTTCCTGACAAGTTGCCAAGGACATCAAAGTTGGAGAGTCCATCCACTGTCGGGCCCATAGTTCGGTTGGACCCCGTGCTGACCCTGTCAGCTTGGCCATTGAATCGGATATCATTAGCCCGGCCTTGTCGAGCTATGTGTTGTGCCGTAGGCCATGTGGGCCGGTGATGAGTCCCATCGATCATGGCTTGTTGCTCATCCACACCCATTGGTACTGCTTGATTCGCCAGGGCAGCCGTATATGGTGCATTCGCCACTTCTTGATGCTCTCCATTGAAGGTATGGAGACTTCGATCATCTGAAAAATCCGTGCTCGCTGGGATGGCAATGATATTTGGGTAAGCTGGTCCCGGTTGAGCCTGGTAAACACCAAAAATATTGGCGTTGCTAACGCCAAGGATTGGTTCCATCTGGTGTGTTTCGCTGAGTGTTGACGACTCCTGGATGTGGTTAGTCATTATAGTCAGCGCGTCTTGAATGGCGGTTAGTGAATGAAAAGTATGTGTAACTTCGGCGTTGATGCGTTGGAAGAATTCTCCAAGACTTCTCTGCCCGGCCATGTTTTGCATATGGCTGTTCACACTGCGAGGAACGCCGTCCCTCTGTGTGAAGTCTTCATGGCCACAAGCAGGAGGATGAGTCGACATATTAAACGGCATTCGGTCTGTCATTCCGGACTTCTGAGATGTCGACAGCAAGAGAGAAATGCCCGAAGCCTTGAGAAATACTAATCTTCTCCCAGGGAGAGACAGCTGGTTGAGGTTAATGATGACTTTGTTGATTGCTCAAAAGTTTCAGAATTGTTGCGTTGCGTAGCGCCAACTCTCTTCTCAAGCCGTCTCCCACTATCAATAGCAGCCTCTTTATATATTCATAGTGCCCGAGGCAAATGCCCTACGATAGCATCGCAATACCTTGAATTCTTTGTGGAAACGAAACAGCATATTGTGTTCGGCATCCCCATTGAATGATCTATAGGATTCAGGAGACTCAAAGAGTTGATTGTTCCGTCCTACTTCAGTAGATCTTTCAGGCTGAACAATGGACCACGCGAGATTTTTTTTAACTTTATGGTTTATTTCCATGGACAGCAGCGCACATTACATACGGAAAGTCGGACTGAATTTGGTTTAGTCGTGCATGGATAATGGTGCTGGAGACTGAAGGTGATGATTATCTCTATTCTTGATCTCTAACTCTATGAGCTGCGGCGGCAGCTGAAGAGGAAATGGACGACTTGTAGTATCTTGGCTCAACCGACACCGGGCTCTAACATATGGGTTCTGCGACCTGCAAACATAGGTTTTAGGGTTACTTCGTCTTCCATATTTGGACTTATTCTAGCATAGGACTTTCATTTCTTCCACACATAGCTAGCTAGACCGTTCCTGTCATAAAGTACATGCATTCCCTTGACATCCGTTTCCAAGCCGCAAAAATCCGTGTTCTGAACCTTGTCCAAAAACGCCCGCATAAAAGAGGTCGTTATCTGATCTTCACATAAGAGTATCGGGGTGAGGAGACGGCCACTGGGATGCATTTCCCAGATCAGAATTCAAGGCCATCCACATCCTCCCCTCATCCCCGGGCCGCCGATCCAGCTCCTGGTCTCGGAGGAATCGCCGGACGGCAGCCCAATCTCGCTCGACCCTGCGCACAGTCCACCAAATGCTAAATCTTCCAATCAGGCCCAACCAATACCCAAACACCCACATGGCCCGGGATTCCCTCACGTAGAGGAGATCCCGGAATCTTTGGTCCAGCTTGCTAATGAGTCCCAAGTACGCGAACGAACCGGCGCAGTCAGGCTCGAGAACCCTCAACTTGGCGAGCAACTTGACAGGCTCGCGCAGACAGTGGTGGTCGGGGTCCGTCTTCTCTCCTAGAAGCATTCTCCAGGACTCAGGAACATCCACGAGATCGGCATCCTCTTCGCCGGGCGAATTACTCTCCCTGACGGGGCTGGCGGGTTGCGGCGAGATGGCCTTGCAGGGTTCATCGTAGTCGCGAAACTGCGCCGTCGCCTCCTCCAGCCGCTTGAACCGCAGCTGCAGGTCGAGCCAGCCTAGCCGGTCGGCACTGTTGCTGAAGACCCACGACGCGGCCGGGTTGCGGGGGTTCTCGACCGAGGCAAAGTTGATGGCGTTCAGGATGACGGCCGTGTACAGCAGCGCGTTGGCTCGCTCCTTGCTCTGGAGGGGCATCGCGAGGGCCGACTTGAGCGACGAGATGGCCATCGACTCCTGCCCCAGCTCGGCGATGCGGTGCGGGGCCGGGTTGGACGTGTTGTGCCGGAGGTGGCAGGCCGACACGGACAGGATGGTGGGCACGAGGAAGGTGTACCGGCATGCCATGGCCCAGAACTGCGCACTGAAGGCTTGGCCCATGATGACGGCCGAGTTGCTGGTGAAGTGGTGGAGCAGATAGTCGACCGACGTGCCGTTCTTCTTGATCCACGGGTTCAGAGCGTCGATGTTGTAGTCGGCCACGAGCGTAGCCAGCGCCACGGCATTGGCGGAAAGCGGTGACGCCAGGGAGGTTGGCGAGTCCGGGTCTGACGTTGGGCTGTACTGGTCCGAGCCAGATCCAGAGTCTGCGTCGGTGTCATTTTTGGCTGCCAAACCCTGGCCGGCCGCGGTGGGGGGTTTGGTTCCTGCGAAGACGCATTCTCTGTTGTTCCTGGAGCATCGCACGCATATTGGCCGGCGTTGGTCACACTAACACCTTCATTAGTCAGGGTTCCGCCTCCGAAAGGGGCACACGCGTTGTGCCATCAACCTACCTTGACACGCTTCTGCTTGCATTGCAAGCACCCGTCCTTATCCTTCGTGTGTTGCCTCCTCTTTTTGTGCTCCCTCACTCGCAAGCCTTGGGCGTTGTTGCTGGTCAAGACATGGAACTTAGCGTCCATCATGGCGGGCTTCGAAGCTACGTGACTTCGGCTTTTCTCCGAAGCTTCTGTGGCTTAGCCGCGTTCCAGGGTTCCGGGGTCGGCACGCGGCAGTTTGCGAAGAGGCGGTTTGCCACCGTCGTCCGGAATTATCCGTGCGCCCGCAGGAGCTCTTCGGGGTTGTAATTTTGGACTAGTTGCGCCAGGATGGCAAAAATATTCAATCTCTCAATTTCTCTCAATCAGGCAAACGAGATCAGAAAAAGAAACTGGGTTGTTGGCACGGCACGAAATTGGTCGTGCGGGATGGTTAATAAATACCGGTAGCACTTCCGACTAATGATGAGCACCTCGTCCATCTGCGACAGTTGCTCACCTTGCTCGTTTGATGGCCAAGCCCCCGTTTCCCTAGTTGGGTCTAGCGCCCGGCGCGCCCGGATTGTCTGGAACTGGGGAAGTTCCATGAGTCGCATTGAACGTAGATCTTCCCCGTCATCGCGACGACAGGAACATGCGACTAGTAATATTGCGCGGCTTCACCTCTCCTCTGGAAAACAGAACACGATCTTTCATCAAGAGCACTGCTAAAGAAAATTCCGAGCCAATTTGACATATGCTTGCTCGGTAGTCGGTTAGGAGGGACGCGGAGAAGAAGGTTCTTGAATCTTGAGGTAGGAATGGGTCTCGTTTCAAATTCGGTTCATCTACGACTTCGTCAATGGCCTGAACAGAATTAACGCTGTTCTTCAAATCTTTCGCCGTCAGACTATATTCATTCCCATCGGACGATCTCCATGGGAGCTCTTGGAAATCGGACACACATATTCCGCCCAAGCGAACGGCAGGATCGGAAAACTGGGTTACCTGCCCTTCCGGGCTGCCGATTCTCCCGGCCTGACGCGGCCTTAACCCGCTGCGTACGCTCGAGTCCCCACCCCGCCGGTGGATCAGTTGCCATATAACTCGAACCAAGCACCATAGCAGCAAGTGTATGAGCATGGGTGCACCGGGGATTTAGCCTTGATTACAGAAGACCACTATCGGACAGAACGTCAACGTCGACATTGCGCGTATTGCCGTGTGGATAAAAACCGCCTGAAAATGGAAATTAGAATACAAACGTTAATGATGGCAACCAAAGACGGACATGGGCAGATTAGATATATACCTGGGCGAGTTCTTCATTGCGCGCTGCCTGTGAATGGGTGACGTCCCACCTTGGATTCCCGCCTTTATAATCGCAAGTTGAAGTAAAGCACTTTCCACCACTGCTGACCGTTTTGACTCCAATCATGAAAATCTCGACCATCCTTGGTGTTGCGGGTCTCTGCACGTCGGCTTTGGCCCAGAATGACAAAGTGAGAATCAGTAAGTTGAAATTACTCCGTGGCGCCGTGCACATAGACGGTCGAAGTGGCACCAAACGGGTAGGTTTCAAGCTAACACCTTGGCGCAGTGTATCTTGGAGACTCCATTACGGAAATCACCTGCTGGCGGGCTCTTGTTTGGGACCAGCTTGCCGCTGCCAATCTCACCGACAGAGTTGTCATGGTCGGATCCATGAATAACAACCCCCAGCGATGCTCGGCCACGGCTCCTGGTTGGGACATGCACCACGAGGGGCACTCTGGCTGGCAGGCCGTCAACATTGCCAACCAGTACCTGGAAGGGTGGCTCGCTGACAGCAAACCGGACGTCGTTCAGTTCATGCTCGGCACCAACGATGTCTCCCGCCACACAACCGACGACATCATCGGCGCATACACCAAGATGGTTAATCTCATGCGGGCCTCCAATCCCAGCATGAAGATTATTGTAAGTCCTCTTGAATCCAGTGGTTCAATGGCACAAACAGGAATTGTGTTGTTGATGTATTGTGTTGCAGGTTGACAAGGTTATTCCCCTGAACTTCAACAACGCCCCCATCGACGCCGTCAACGCGGCAATTCCCGCCTGGGCCGAGAAAATGAACTCAGCCGAGTCTCCCATCATGATTGCCGATTGTTCTACTGATGCTGGATACACAACTGCTATGAACCGAGACGGCGTCCACCCGAACGCCCAGGGCGATGCGCTGATGGCCAAGCAAATCGGGCCGATCCTGATTGGCCTCATCAATAAGGACCTGACTATGAACTAAAGTTGCAAGCCTCGGCGGATGCTAAGTTTATCTCGGGGAATTAGTGGGCTAGTTCGGTACCGACGTATATTTGTAAGATCTTGGTACGATAAAATGACAAGAAACGTGGAGAAATGCATACTTGGCCAGTCCACATATTCAGTCAAGTGCACAGCACTTCTTAAAGTGCATAAAACCACGGCAATTGGCAGAGATCAGTTATTGACACCAAATGCATATGATAGGGTCATCTATCTTGCAAATGTGCAGTCTGGATACTCCTGATGGAGAACGGCACGCCCCCAAGCATGTACTGCGCGCGGTGTACGGATCTAAAAGGGCACATGCAGCCGCAAGTCGACAGAATAACAAAATTTAAAGGGATCTGTCACTTCGTCAAGCTTGGAAAATTATTCAACGAAGGCCCTGTTAGGCGATTTTGTATTTATTACCTCAGCAGCTACATACGTGCGGGGTGCTGATGGCTAAAATGAAGGTCCTCAAGCCGGGCCAGTTTCTCGGGAACTCCTCTTTGCCCTTATATTTATTTCGATACCATGATTTCTCTCTTTTGGTGTATTAGAAGTCCTTTCAGAGTACAGCTCTCAAGCGTCCTTCCCTAGTTACCTTTACTGAAGAAAATAAAATCACTGTCTACTATGGCCTTTAGGTGTATATTGTTGCCTTCACCGGCTTTTCAGCCAATTCTCTATCTCATTGCTCCTTCCAACGGGTGACAAGTAATAATGAACCGCGCCATGCCTCAGTTTCAGGAACAGGAAGTTGAACCGGAGCATCCTGGACGGTCTTTAGAGTTGCCTGCTTCACCTGAGACATCCATCCAAGCCGCTTGCGTATTCCGCCGCAATTTGCTTCCAGTATGACATTTCTAGCTTAGCTCCAGGGGGTCCATTGTGTTTGGGAAATTGCTGAGGAACTCAAAAAGAATGCTATTAAAAAGATTGAATTCCATGGGCGTTGTAGGCCGAGTGTCGGAGAGCCTCAGTGAGAGGCGAATCGAGAAACAAAAGCGAGAGGCGGGCTTGCGGACTTGGCGAAGTAAACAACTTGAGTTCGGGCAGAGCGGATAGACTCAATAAGTCTACAATATGTGGTAACCGGAACTTCAACAGTCGTCTACCCGATCGATGTGTCGTGAAGGGATGCAATCTATGGATCGCACACCAGAAACTAGGACGTGCTGAGTCTGCACTAGTGCACTCGATTGGAACGTGGAGGGCAGATATGTAGTTTTGCGAGACACTTTTCAAATGCAGATGTATAATAGCTTCAGGAGTTTCTCTGCCTGCCGGAGTCGCGCTGACAGGGACTGCGGCGCACCGTCGCGGTGGGAGAGGTACTACCTAATAATTAGTTCCGATACTGCATAAAAACTACACCTTCGAGCACATCGTAGTACCGGAGCATAGTCGGATGGCAGCGGCCTACGTTGAATCCGATATAACTTTATAGAGCAATTTCATGGCCCTGCTGCAGTGCAGTCAGCTATTTGATATGTAGATGTCAGGTACAGCGTCAAACCGATATATCAACGACAGTTCGCCGCTGGGGGGTTTCACAATCGTAGAGCGTGTTGGTTACTGAACGTCAATTCGCTGAATACTAGTAATGAAGCCCTAGGTGCTATCGTAAGAAAATGCA
>Ga0247774_1001139_pt1 | contig 13522 bp, 20 predicted proteins | sample UWRJL001104B6_FD_179933 | JGI IMG/M metagenome (GOLD analysis project Ga0247774, IMG submission 179933) | Plant litter microbial communities from Arlington Agricultural Research Station in Wisconsin, United States - UWRJ-L001-104B-6 | ecosystem: Environmental > Terrestrial > Plant litter >... | reverse complement strand
CCGCTCCTCCACGCACGCCTGGAACCGGGTGACGACGGCAAAGGGCGTCCTCTCCTCCGGTCCGATCCGCCTGATTCCCCCGTCGACGTCGGCGCGGAAGAACTCGCCGTCGATCGCGATCATCTCGCCGTCGAGGTGGTTCAGGGTCCCGAGCCCGAGGTCGCCGTGCTCGGCCAGCTCGGCGAAGCTGAGGTCGCCGTCGAAAGCGCCGTCCAGCAGCGCCCCGATCGTCGAGGCCTGGAAGAGGACGTGCGGCTCGCGCTCGCGGTGCAGGTCGGCGCGGCGCATCGACTCCACGTGCAGGGACCGGATCCAGCGCTCGTCCAGCATCGGCGCCAGTCTGCCAGGCGGCCGGGATAGGCTGGCGCCCGTGTTCTCCGGCGGCTTCAAGCGCTCGTCGCGGTTCGGGCTGATCGGCGTCTTCGTCGTCGCCGCGCTGACGGCGGTGATCGGCCTGACGATGGGAGAAGGGGAAGCGAACCCGAAGCTGGCGATGGCCCTGATCTTCGGCGTCGTCGGGATCTTCGTCGTCGTCCTCCTCCTGCTCCAGCGCGCGGACCTCGAGCACGTCGCCGGCGGCGATGCGGCCGCGCGCAGCCGCGCCGCCGCCGAGGGCGCGGGCGCGGGCGCGGTCGAGAACCCGGCCGCCGTCGGCGAAGCCGAGCTGTGGGCGTCGCTGGCGATCGCCCCGATCGACGCCGACGCGGTCAAGGCCCAGAGCGAGATGTGGGACGTGGGCCGGCGCAGCATCAAGCTCGGCGCGGTGATCTTCGGGCTGATCTTCCTCACCGTCCCGCCGATGTACCTGCTCGAATCGTTCGTACCGCTGCTGATCGGCGTGCCGCTGATCGTGATCGCCGCCCTCTACGGCGGCTTCCGCGCGATCGGCCCCGGCGGTGAGCTCGACCAGGGGTACGTGCGGATGGACCGGGCGATGAAGCCGCTCGGCCTGCAGGTGAGCGCTCGCCCCAAGGGCGGCTTCGAGCCGCGTGGACCGGCGATGCCGGGCTTCGACTACCGTCTGCGGGGAGCGACCGAGCTGAGCGGCGAGCGGCACGGCCACCGCGTCACGGTCCGCTTCGGCGGCCAAGAGGACGCCGGCCACAGCGAAGTGGCCCTCGCCGCACCCTGCAACCCCTTCGAGGCGAAATCGAAGCGGGTCGAGGTCAGCAGCGGCTCCGACGGGATCGTCATCTCCCGCCGGAAAGCCGGCCGGGGCGACTGGCTCTGCGACCTCTGGCTGGCCGAGCGGCTCGCCTCCGGCTGACCGGCACGGACCAAAAGGTCCGCTCGTGAAACCATCAGGTGGATGGCTGCAATCGAGCTTCGCAACGTAGTCAAGACCTTCGGCCCGATCACCGCGGTCGACGGGCTCGACCTCGAGGTGCCGGAAGGCATCTGTCTCGGGCTGCTGGGACCGAACGGCGCCGGCAAGTCGACGACGATGCGCCTGCTGACCGGGCAGGCGATCGCCGACTCCGGCGAGCTGCGCGTGCTCGGCCACGATCTGCCTGCCGAAGCGAAGACCGCCCGCGGCCTGATGGGCGTCGTCCCCCAGCTCGACAACCTCGACGTCGACGTCACCGTCGAGGACAACCTGGCGATCTTCGCCCGCCTCTACCGCGTGCCCGACGTCGGCGCCGCGGTCGAGAAAGCGCTCGCCATCGCCCGCCTGCAGGAGCGGCGGCGCGACGCCGTCGACGAGCTCTCCGGCGGGATGCGGCGGCGGCTGCTGCTCGCCCGCGGTCTCGTCCACGAGCCGCGGCTGGTCCTGCTCGACGAGCCCACCGTCGGCCTCGACCCGCAGATCCGGACCGAGCTGTGGACGCTGATCGGCGACCTCAAAGCGCGGGGGACGACGATCCTGATGTCGACCCACTACATCGAGGAGGCCGAGCGGCTCGCCGACGAGGTGGCGGTGATGCACCAGGGGAAGATCATCAGCCGCGGCCGCCCGGTCGAGCTGATCACCGAGCACGCCGGCCGCCAGACCGCCGAGGTCTACGGCCCGCCGGAACGCCTCGCCGAGGCGCGGGCGGACGCGGAATCGAAGGGCCTCTCGGTGCGCCCGGCCGGTCCGGCAATCGCGATCGTCGGCTCCGAGCGGGTCGACGGTGCGATCCCCGAGGACGCCGTCGTCCGCGCCGCCTCGCTAGAGGACGTCTTCGTGCTGCTGACCGGAGAGGAGGCGGAGTGATGGAGGCTGCGACCCCTGCCCATGAGCAAATCACCCCGGCGCCGCGCCAGATGCGCCGCCTCGAACCGGCGGCGATCGCCGGGGTGATGAGCCGCGAGGTCTCCAACTTCCGCACCTACTGGAAGGGGACGACCTTCTCCAGCGTGCTGGAACCGCTCGTCTACCTGCTCGCCTTCGGGCTCGGCCTCAGCGCCACCCTGGTCGACGAAGTCGACGGCGTCCCCTACATCGAGTTCGTCGGCACCGGCATGGTCGCCACCGCGGTGATCTTCTCCAGCGCCCTGCCGGCGATGTTCGGCACCTTCGTCAAGCACCGCTTCCAGAACACCTACGACGCGATCCTCGCGGCGCCGGTCGACGTCGAGGAGCTGGTCAGCGCCGAGATGCTCTGGATCGGGATCCGCTCCGGCACCTACGGCTGCGTCCCGCTCCTGGTCACGATCGCCTTCGGCCTCGACCCCGAGCCGGGGATGCTGCTGGTCCCCCTCTTCTGCTTCGTCACCGCCCTCGGCTTCGCCGGCTTCGGCGTCGCGATGGCGGCGACGGTGGCGAAGATCGACCAGTTCAACTACGTGACGGCGCTCTTCGTCACCCCGCTCTTCCTCGTCGCCGGCACCTTCTTCCCGATCGACGGCCTGCCCGAGGGCGTGCAGGTGGCGGCGCAGTTCAACCCGCTGCACCAGCTGGTCGAACTGGTCCGCGGCGGCGCCTTCGGCTTCGAGTGGGAGGACCTGCTGCGCTTCGGCTTCCTCGCCACCTTCGCGCTGGCGACCTGGCGGGTGGCGATCCACCAGATGCGCAAGCGCTTGATCGATTAATGGACCGTGCACCCGCCTTCGAAGCGAGGTCACCGGGCGTGTCCGTCGCTTCAGGCTCGAGCCGGGCTCTCCTGCGGCACCCGCGGCATCCGCTTAAGGCTGCTTCCTTCCGGACCTGACCTGATTCGCGTGCCCACGTCGCGCAGGACCCGGCCGTCAACGCCGCCACGACGCACTGACCCCGACGGCCAGCTCCTCGGAACGGTAGTCGGCCCCGCTAAGCGGATTTCGGGTTACAGGGCACCGCTGATTCCCCGCCTAGCACGGTCCACCCCCGATCTTAGCCGGCCAGCCATAGGATCACGCCCGTGATCACGGTCGACACCGACTCGTTCTTCGCGATCGTCGTCGTCGCCGCCCTCGCCGCCGTCACCGTCGCCGCCCTGCCGAAGCGGTTCGCGCCGCCGGTGGTGGTGCTCGAGCTGGTGCTGGGAATCCTGATCGGGCCAGAAGTCTTCGGCCTCGCCCACAGCGACGACTTCGTCGAATTCTTCGCCAACCTCGGGCTGGGGATGCTCTTCTTCTTCGCCGGCTACGAGATCGACTTCGAGCGGATCAAGGGCAAGCCGATGCAGCTGGGAGCGCTCGGCTGGCTGCTCTCGGTCCTGCTCGCCTACGGGATCGGCGGCGTCCTCGCGGCGTTCGGGGTGATCCTCTCCTTCCTCTACACCGGCTCGGCGATGGCGACGACCGCGATCGGGACGCTGATCCCGATCCTGCGCGACAACGGCGAGCTGAAAACGCGCTTCGGCACCTACCTGCTGGCGGCCGGGGGTGCCGGCGAGTTCGGCCCGATCCTGCTGGTGACGCTGGTGCTCTCGACCACCAACCCGCTGCACGAGGCGGTGATCCTGCTCGGGTTCGTCGCCCTGGCGCTGGGCCTGGCGCTGGTCTCGGTGCGCTACGGCTGGCGCGGCTGGCCGGCGCTGGAACGGACCTTCGAGGCGAGCAGCCAGCTGGCGGTGCGGGTGACGGTGGTGCTGATCTTCGGCCTCGTCCTCCTGGCCGGGCAGCTCGGCCTCGACATCCTCCTCGGCGGCTTCGTCGCCGGGATGATCACCCGCCTCGCTCTCAAGGGCCACGAGCTGCAGGTCTTCGAGTCGAAGCTGACCGCGGTCGGCTTCGGCTTCTTCGTCCCCTTCTTCTTCGTCACCAGCGGGATCGACTTCGACCTCGCCGCCCTCGGCTCGGCCGAAGCGATCGCGAAGCTCTTTCTCTTCTTCGGCCTCTTCCTGGTCGTGCGCGGGGTGCCGGCGATGCTGCTCTACCGGGGCGTCCTTGCCGCCCGCGACCGCGCCGCGCTCGCCTTCTACTCCGCCACCGAGCTCCCCCTGGTGGTGGCGATCACGACGATCGCCGTCGAGCAGGGGCACATGAAGACCAGCACCGCCGCCGGCCTGGTCGGGGCGGCGATGCTGTCCACCTTGATCTATCCCTTCGTCGGCATGGCGCTGCGGCAGGGACGGGACGTCAGCGACGAATCAGTCGCAGCCGCTTGAAAGTCGTCGCCTTCGTACAATCCCCGCTCCCGGGCGCGTAGCTCAGTGGGAGAGCGCTCGCTTCACACGCGAGAGGTCGTTGGTTCGAAACCAACCGTGCCCATTGATTGCTTGGTTGCTCTGCGTGCCCTGTGCTGCATCTCGCGCGAAGCAGGAGCCGTCGATGCACCAGAAGTCAGCCGAGACGCACACGATTGATCTGACATCGTGATGGCCTCATTGTCTGTCCCGCGGATGAGATCGGCGCGGCGCGCATAGGCCAAATGCGCAAAAGTAATCCGTGCAACTTCAATCATTTGCAACCAGAGGAGGCATCCGATGCGCTGGCACGTAACCGCCAAGGGCGAGGGGGGGCAACGCGCACTGCTTCTATCAGTAGTGGCACTCGGCGCGATGGCGACGTGGCTGATGATCGCCGGCGAGTCGAGTGCAGCTCAGTCTCGGCACTGCGGAATAGTGTCGGGCTCGGGCGCCAACAGTAAGAGCAAGTGGCGGGTCACGATCACGAAGGGCTCACCATCGTGCCGCGCCGTTCGAGCGATAGCTCGGGAATATGGCAACCCCAAATCCGTCCATTACTCGTGCCCTGAGAAAACCCACATTTGCGCGTATGGCGTCTACGCCAAGGGCTGGCGGTGTACCGGCCTCTTTCAGGGGATCTTCGGCTGCTGGCATGGAGGGGACGCAAAGGGACGAAATGCCAGGGAGAAGTTCAGGGGCGCCTTGGTGTATTGAGATCATGCTCGATACCACGGGGACGAAGAAAGGCAGAACGAGGGTTCGACTGGTGTTGGCGGTGGCGACGTTGGGGGCTATCTTCGCCAGCAACTCACCGGCGCAGGCCAAGACGAGGCACTGCGGCAAGGTGACGGCGGTCCGCGAACGTCACAAGTCTCGGTTCAGCGTCAGGATCGCCCACGGGTCGGTTTCCTGCAAGACGGCGCGCTGGGCGATCAAGGCCTACACCTCGGGGAAGGGCACCCTCCACAAAGCCGGGCCCCGGACGGGGAAATTGGTACACGACCTTGCCCGGGGGTGGTCGTGCAGTTCGGGCACTGGCGGGGAGGAGGCTTGCGTGCGCGGCCCGAAGATCAATAGCTACGAACATCGCGACCAGATATACGCGACCTCGATCTGACCTGCCAAGATCGCGTGAGATAAACCAGCCGCCGTTACTCCCATACCTCCGCCTCGACAGCTGTTCGACACCCAGGACGCCCAATGACTGTCGGATCTCGCGCGAAGCGGGAGCGGGCTCGTCGATGCTCGACGTCGTGATTAGTCGGTGGCGTGGGTTACGGGCTCGCCTTTGAAGGCTTGATCGACAAGCTTGTCAGCGTCTTTGTTCATCTCGCGGGGGACCCAGGAAAGTTGCCATGTCTTGAAGGGCTCGAGAGCTTCCTCGACTTCTTCATAGAGCTCGGTGGCTCGCTCGTTCTTGTTCCATCTACCCGTTATCTGGTTGACGACGTTCGCGGAGTCACTGAACGCGGCGATATAGGGGAGTCGTTTCTCGGCGGCGAGCTTGAGACCGCGAATCAGAGCGCGGTACTCGGCTTCGTGTGGACTGCCGACGGGTCCCACTTTCTCGGCCACTCTGGCCAACACCGCGCCACAGTCGGGTTCCTGGAGAATCACCCCGATGGCGCCCTCAGCCTGGCCTTGTTCGTTGGCTCTCTTTCCTCCGTCGATGAACAGCAGGTAGTAGCCCTTCTTGAGGTCATCAACCACCAGCAACTCCTAACGTGGGCATCACTAGCTCTCCTTCTTCCGCCACTTCTTTCATTCCTGCCGGCTGGCCCCAGAGTGTCGCTCCCGCGTGAAGGCAGTAGCGGTGGACTGCCTCAGGCGATAACGCCCTCGGCCAATCCTCTCAAACCGTCCGCCGTCTCACTGTGCGTTTCGCCAGAGGCAGGATTTGATGGTCGAGGCCGATACTGGCTCGCCGAGCCGCTCCGACACCGCAGCCAAGATCTCCGTAACGCGCATCTCGGGCTTGTCAGCCAGTACCGCAGCGATTGAGTCAACAATCAGATCTCGCGGCCGAGTACCAATCGGGGCGGCAAAGGCCGGGGTTCGGCTCGAAGAGCCGAACTCGGGGGGATGCGCTCGCAGACCCGCCTAAGTTGGGCTTGGACATCCCGGTTCCAAAGACTTCCAACCAGGCCCATCCTCGGAAGCTACAATCACAAGATCCTGCTTAGTAGCTAAAGCGTTAGGCCTCGCGTCAAACGAGGTAGGACGATCGAGTGAAATCGGAGCTCAAGCGTTAGGCCTTGTCATAGGGCAAGGTAGGGCGGCAGGGCTGTGCAGGCGATAGCGCGTCGATCCCCGACGGCCGTGTATGCGGCTTTCGGTGACGCCTCAGATCCATCGGTGGCTGTGGATGCAGTTGCCGCTGAGGTTTCGAGAGTTCGATGCAAGCCAGTTTCCGCCCTGCCCTGAAACTGGTCAGCAGAGCAACGCACTTCATAGGGCAATCCACGGACGAGGTCCAAGTCGCGTGAGGTCAATCTCGGCAGGTGGGGATTGCGTGCGCGAGGAGGTCCGATGTCAGTTGATGAGTCCCCCATTCGACGCGCCGGCACCCCCGGGCGCCGCAATTCCACCGAGTTCTTCTCCCGGGAGGAGCAGCTCATCAAGCGAGCGGAACGCCGGCTCGTCGAGTTCGAACTGGTCGAGCACAAGGTGGTTCTATGCCTGGTAGTCATCACGGTCGTGGTGGCCTGGATCGGCATGTTGTTCAACCCCCTCCTCATCTACGGCTCGGGCTTCGTCATAAGTGCCCTTGCCGGGCTCGCGGCCGTACTGCTTCGGCGCCCCCCTCGCTGAGGGCAGCCGCCCTGGCGACGAGCCGGCGGCGCCTGATCCCTAGCCTTGGCGGATGCCCCGCGTCCACATCCTCGAGCGCCGCCAGCGCATCGACCTTCCGCTCGACCGGGCCTTCGAGTTCTACGGCGACGCGGACAACCTCGAGCGGATCACGCCGCCGTGGCTCGACTTCGTGATCACCACGCCCAAGCCGATCGAGATGGGCGCCGGCACTCTGCTCGACTACCGGCTGCGGCTGCACTGGGTGCCGATCCGCTGGCAGACGCGGATCGTGGAGTGGGAAGCGCCGCGGCGCTTCGTCGACGTGCAGGCGAAGGGGCCGTACTCGCTGTGGGAGCACACGCACTCCTTCGAGGCGGACGGGCCGGAGGCGACGATCATCGCGGACCGGGTCCGCTATTCGATCCCCTTCGGTCCGCTGGGCGAGATCGCGAACCGGCTGTTCGTGCAGCGAGACCTGCGGCGAATCTTCGACTACCGGCGCGACGCGGTGACGCGGGAGCTGTCCGCGCGCACGTAGGTCGTCGGCATTACCCGGATGCCCCGGGCCTGGCCACCGCGCAAACTGAGCTCATGCCCGTGAGCCAGCTGCGCGACGCCTATGTGCCGAACCGGCGGGTGCGGCTGGCCAGCGACGTCGCGGGTCTCTGCGCGGTCCTGCTGCTGATCGGGCTGCTGGGAACGGCCCTCACCTGGTGGGGGCGGTCCGACCTCTTCGACCTCGCCGCCAATTCGCGCGAGGCGGTGAAGATCGACACCGGCTTCCTCGTCGGGCCGGTCCTGATCCTCGTCGTGCTGCCGCTGGTGGTGGGCCGGGCGCGGCAGGTTGCGCTGAAGCGATATTTCAGGAGCCGGCTTCTGATCGCGGCGCTGCTTTGGCTCGCCGGCCTGGTCATCCTGCTGGCCAAGGTCTCCGGCCTGGACGGATATGACCTCGAGGCGGGCTTCTACGTCTCCACCGGCCTCCTCGGCCTCGGCCTCGTCTCCACTCTGGCGATGTGGCCAGGCGACCTTGCCGTCGTGCAGGTGGACCGCAAAGGGATGGCGCGCGAGCCTACTGCTGCATCACTGCGAGCACATTCCCCGACGGGTCCTTGAACCAGGCGATCTGGGGGCCGGGACCCCGGACAATGCCCTTCTCGTCGTGGGAGAAGCCCTCGTAGCGCTCGATCGTCACCCCTCGCTCGACCAGGCCGTCGACCGCGGCGTCGATGTCGTCGACCTCGAAGTTGAGCATCGTGTAGCTCGCCGGGCGCATGTCGGCGCTGAGGTACATCAGCACGTCGCACTCGTCGGCCAGCTTCAGTTTGGTGACGCCGTGTTCGGCGCTGAGGACCTCGACGCTCAGGCCGAGGGTCCCCTCGTAGAAGTCCCTCGCCGCGTTGAGGTCGCTGACGGCGAACCCGCTGGTCGCTTTGCTCGTGCCAAGCATCTCGTCCCAGCCTACCCCTCTACCCCTCGTCTATGGAAGGGCGGCGGCGGGTGCGCTTGCGTTCCCCCGTCTGTCGCTTCTGCTCGAGCCGGCGCCGGCGGGAGGCCTTGGTGGGGCGGGTCGGCCGCCGCTTGCGCTGCACCCGCAGCCCGGCGGCGATCTTCGCCGCCAGCCGCTCCAGCGCCAGCTCCCGGTTGCGGGACTGGCCGCGTGCGTCCTGGGCCACCGCGGTGACGAGAGGGCCGAGCCGCTCGAGCAGCCGCGCCCGCTGCGTATCGTCGAGGGCCGCCGAAGCCTCGACAGCGAAGACCGCTTCCACCCGCGAGGCGGTGACGTTGGCGTGCTGTCCGCCGGGGCCGGAGGAGCGGCTGGTTCGCAGCTCGATCTCGCTCAGCGGGATCGCCAGCCGCCCGTTGATCCGCAGCGCCTCGGCCACGTCAGCCGGCGAGCTCGGGGAGGTGGCGCTCGAGGTGCTGGGCGATCGTCTGGCGAACCCAGCGCTGCATCTCCGCATCGGCCATGCGGTAGCGGCCGAGCAGCATCTTCTGCTCGGTGAGAGGCAACCCGGCGATCTCCCAGCGCACCGCCAGGCGCTCGAAGAGGTGCTCGGAGCGCCGCCGCCAGGCATCCTCGAGCGAAGTCGCCTCGCCCGCCGCCGGCTCCTCCAGCTTGGCGATCGTCCCGGCGCTGAGGGTCTCCCGCAGGGTGAGGACGTTCCCCGCGGGGTCGACGTAGTCGACCGTCGGCACCTTCTCGCGCGGTCGCCGCTGCTTCTTCCGCTTCGCCATCGCAGACGGCCTCTAGGCGAGGGCGTCGATCTTCCCGGCGAGCTCGAAGTCGGCCGCGGTCAAGCCGCCCTCGGAGTGGGTCGAGATCGTCACCGTCACCGTGTCCCAGGAGATCGCGACGTCGGGATGGTGGTTCATCGCCTCCGCCGGCTCGACCAGGCTGGAGACGAAGCGGACGCTGCCGACGAAGTCGTCCCGCTTGAAGTCCTTGCGGATCGCCTCGCCGGAGCGCTCCCAGCCGGAGAGCCCCGCCAGCTTCTCCTCGATCTCGGCGTCACTGAGCAGTGCCACACGCTTATGCTGCCAGGCAAGGGATGGCCGCGCAAACCGAACAGAGACCGACGCTCTGGCAGATCGACATCTCGCACTACAGCGAAAAGGTCCGCTGGGCGCTCGAGTACAAGGGCGTCGACCACACGCGGCGCTCGATCTTGCCGGGGAGCCACATCCCGATTGCCCTGGTGCTGACGCGGGGGGCGCAGCCAACGATGCCGGTGCTGCAGTTGGAAGGGCGGAATATCGGCGACTCGACCGAGATCATCGCCGCGCTGGAGGCCAGGTACCCCGATCCGCCGCTCTACCCGCTCGACGCCGAGGAGCGCGCTCGCGCGATTGAACTCGAGGACTGGTTCGACGTCAACCTCGGCCCGCACGCGCGCCTGCTGCCCTTCTACGAGCTGATCCAGGAGCCCGAGCTGTTCGCCAAGATCGCCGCCGAATCGGTGCCGGGGCCGCTGGGAAAGGCGAAGCCGGTGGTCGGCGCCTACGCCCGCGCCTACACCAGCATCCGCTGGGGCGCCAACAGCGGCGAGGACGCCGAACGCGCCCGCGAGGCGATCGTCGCCGCCTTCGACAAGCTCGAGGCGGAGCTGGAGAAGGGAGAGGGCGAGTTCCTCGTCGGCGAGGGCCTCTCCGTCGCCGACGTCACCGCCGCCTCGCTCTTCTACCCCGTGGTCGTCCCCCCGGAGGGCCCGCTCTCGCCGGAGCTGCCGCGACCGCCGGCCTTGGAGCGCTTCCGCGAGAGCCTCAGCGACCGCCGCGGCTACCGCTGGGTCGCGGAGACCTTCCGCCGCCACCGGCACCGCTAGAAGACTCGCAGACAAAACATTTCAGACACTGCTAAGCTCGCAGCATGGAACGAGGGGGTTGGAGCAGCGAGAGACTGGAAGAACGCTTCGCATGGATCGACGACCGATTCGATCGGATCCATAAGCGATTCGATGAGGTCCTCGCCACCGTGGACCGGCGATTCGACCGAGCTAATGAGCGGTTCGAACGGCTCGAACAGCGCGTGGCCGAGATCGAGAAGACTCCTTAATTCAGCCGCCAATCGGGGCGCGTGGATTGGCGCCCCAGAAGATCACCGTGCCGAGCATGCCGATGATGTGGACGGCGACGATGTTGAAGACCATCGATTTGGCGGTGGCGGTGCCGACGCCGACCGGGCCGCCGGAGGCGGTGTAGCCGTAGTAGCAGCCGACCAGCACGATCACCGTCGCCATCACCATCCCCTTGATCAGGCTGAAGATCAGGTCGGGCGGGCTCTGGTACATCCAGAAGATCAATAAGTAGCCGCCGGAGGAGACGTCGCCGACCTGGTTGACCACCGAGAAGTAGCTGGCGGCGTAGATCAGCACGATGCCGATCAGGTAGAGGAACGGGATCGCGATCCAGGCACCCAGCAGGCGGGTCGCGCAGAGGAAGGTGATCGGTTGGATCCCCATCACCTCGAGTGCGTCGATCTCGTCGGAGATCCGCATCGCCCCGATCTCGGCGACGATCCCGGTCCCGACCTTGGCCGCGAGGATGTAGCCGAAGGCGTAGGGCAGGCCCTCGCGCAGATCGCAGTAGGCGGAAAAGAGGCCTGCCAATGACGGCGCCCCGATCGAGCGGTTGAAGTAAGCCCCCTGGAGCCCGCACTGGAGGCCGAGGATGAAGACGAAGGCCCAGATGATCAGCGCCGAGCCGAAGATCAGGATGCCCGCCTGCCGCACGCTCTCGCCGAAGAATTTGAAGACCCGGCCCGAGTAGACCTGCCCCGCCACCTTGAGGCCGAAGCGGCCGATCTCCCCGAAGGAGTCGAGCCAGGAGCGGGGGATCTCGAGCCAGCCGATCACCGCACGGCCTGCAATTCGGGATTGGTGGCGAGCAGGATCGAGCTGACGACGAACTGGAAGAAGAAGACCGCCACGAGGGAGATCACCACCGCCTGGTTGACGGCGCGCCCCACCCCGGCAGCCCCACCGGAAGCCGTCATTCCTTTGTACGAGCAGACGATCGCGACGATCGCGCCGAACATCGTGCACATCGCCACCGAGGACCAGAGGTCGGTAATCGTCGCGTTGCTGAAGAGCGTCGCGAAGAAGCCGCCGAGGGACTGGTTGTAGAGCAGCTCGGCGGCGATTCCGGCGCTGAGGCCCATCACGATCGCGAAGATGTCGAGCAGGCCGGTGACCACCATCAGCGCCAGGAAGCGGGGCACGACCAGGTTCTTGATCGGGTCGACGCCGAGCACCTGCAGGGCGTCGAGCTCCTCGCGGATCTTGCGGGCGCCGAGGTCGGCGGTGATCGCGGTCCCGGCGACGCCGGCGACCACCACCGCGGTGACCAGCGGCCCGACCCAGCGGATCGCGATCACGACGAAGAAGCCGCCGAGCCGGTCGAGGGCGCCGAACAGCGAGAGCACGCCGGCCGCCTGCAGCCCGGGAGCGCCGAGGTTGAGCGCGAAGGTGGAGATCAGGAGGGGAAACCAGGAGAGCTTCAGCACGAAGAGGAACTGCCAGACCAGCTCCTCGCCGTAGGAGTAGGGCCTCCTCACCGCCGAGATCAGCGTCTTGACGGTGAGGATCATCATCACCCCGACCTGCTCGAAGACGTTCTTGACGGGCAAGAGCCCGCGGCTCAGCGCTTGGCCTGCCACCGGCTCATCGTCCTGCCCAGGGGGCCGCGGCTGCGCGCCCGCTGCCGCACCTCCTGCTCGGTCTCCCGCTGCGCCTCCGCCAGCTGCGCGATCAGGGTGTCGCGCGTCTGCTCCAGCTCCTCGACCCCGGCGACGTGGGCGACCGCCCGCCGCGGCGCGGTCGGCAGGTCGGCCTGGAGATGGCCGGTGTAGGAAGCCAGCTCCGCCTCGAGCCGGGCGATCTGCCGGCGCAGCTCCTGGCGGATCTCCAGCACTTCGCTCTCCTCGGCCGGGGCAAGGCCGGCGCTCGTCATCGCGACGATCGCGAGATCGCGGGGGGCGATGCCGACCTCCTCCGCCCGCCGCAGGGCCTCGGAGGCGATCGCTTCCAGCTGCGGCTCCGCCACGACCCCCTCCGCGACGAAGGTCCCCTGGCCGTGGCGGGTGACGACGAGCCCGTCCCGCTCCAGCGCCTCGTAGACCGCCCGCACGGTCCCGACGTTGACCCCGGCCCACTCGGCCAGGCGCCGGAAGCTCGGCAACCGCTCCCCCGCTCTCAGCTCCCCGGTTTGAATCAACGCCCGCAGCCGCCAGCCCAGCTGCAGGCCAACCGGCACCTCGTCATCGGGATCGATCCGAAACGGGTTCGCTAGCTGTTCCACTGATGCGCACAGTAGTTCCAGTTGCTGTGTGAGTCAACTAGAACAGCTAGAAGATTTTCAAAGAATTTACCTTCTCAGACAATATGTTGCATTTTTCCCGCTAGGGTGCGAGCATGCAGACGATGGCCCCGCCAGAGGAAGCCCGAGAGGAGAGCTCCACGCAGATCGACGAGCGGATCGACCGAGTCGACGAACGCTTGGTTGACGTCAGCCGGCGGATCACGGAAGTGGACCGGCGCGTCACCGAGACCAAGGAAGAGGTCAAAGACCTGAAGCAGGAGGTGAAGGCCCTCAACATCACCTTCCAGCGCGGCAACTTTGCTCTGGTCGCCTCGGTGGTCGGCGTGCTGGTGGCGACCCTCCTCAAAGGCGGCTGAGGTCCTCAGGGCGTGAGG
>Ga0247774_1001138_pt1 | contig 13535 bp, 12 predicted proteins | sample UWRJL001104B6_FD_179933 | JGI IMG/M metagenome (GOLD analysis project Ga0247774, IMG submission 179933) | Plant litter microbial communities from Arlington Agricultural Research Station in Wisconsin, United States - UWRJ-L001-104B-6 | ecosystem: Environmental > Terrestrial > Plant litter >... | reverse complement strand
AGGTTGGAGGAGCTGGGATACCGCGTTGGTCAGGGCCTCGTCGAAAGGTTGGTCTCGACTTCTGTCAGCGCAGGCGGGGATCCAGAAAGAGGACTCTGGAAAATAGCCCTGGTTTCTGCCACCACATGCTAACCGTGGCCTCGTCATTAGATTCTCGCGGGATAGACCAAGGTTTACGGAAACGCTGGACATGATCAAGTTCGTCTGCAAGGATCTATGGTCCCTTGTTTTCCGGAAGCAAGTCGATAACTTGAAAACGAACCACCGAGTGAGTTGGCGGATGGTATCGATATTCAGACGCATCGTCTAATGCTTTTACTAGGGCGTTTACGTCTTAACCGATAATAACTTTCGCCCCTTGGCTCGCATGAGCACCGAAGCAGGTGGCCAAGCAGTGCTCCGTGCAAAACCAGTAGGGCCCGCTCCCCCTCACCGGCGTAGCCGCTCTCGCTATTAACTCATTGCAGTTCCTCCAGTTCCCCTGTGGCATAATACAAGGCGCCCTGGCTGCCATGGGTATAAATTCCACGGTTCAAGCAGATGATAGCGAACTGCCTTCAGCAATTTTTCAAATCAGAACCATTCCTCAAAAGGGATAGAGGCATTGGGCAAGTTTGGATATGGTTGGCGATCCTGATGGTCTTCTGGCATGAAAAAACAGTTGTTAAAGATCAAAGGGAGAGAAAAAGGAGGACAGGAGAGGGCGGACGCGGCAACCAGGCTTTTATTTCTGTCTATACACATGCCGTATATTCGTGTCCGTCAGAGGATCATGGTTATGCTAATACGCAGGGGGCCATTCATTTCGGGGCAGGGGGGTTGTGGACAAAGTCGATACCCTTCGCAATATTGCCCTTGAGGCCCTTGACGCAAGCATCCAGCAAAGTCTTTTCCTTTTCCGTGATGTCGCCAAGAATGTCGACCGTCTTCTCAACGCCGTTGGGGCCGAGCTCGACAGGGACAGAAAAGAAATCGCAGCCAGTCTTCTCCGCAATGGCGGCGCCACCAGGGACCCCAGGAAGATAAACGAAGCTGGGCTCGACAAGTCCGGTCTCGCCCTTGACAGCCCTCAAGAGTTTCTCGGCAAATCTAGACCGGCAGGATTAGCATGACGGCCAACGCCCACTATCAATTCGCACAAACGCACCGGAATCCAGCATATGCCATCGACAGCGTGGCCGAGCCCTGGCCGTTCTTTGCCTTGACTACCTCGTCACCGCCAAACTGGACGCGGTTGACAAGCTCGTCATATTTTTCATCTGGGATTGAGACGGAAGGGGTCACCTTGCTGAACAGGGGTACAATCGTCTCCCCCGAATGGCCACCGATGACGGGCACATTCAACTCAGACACGGACTTTCCGGTTATCTCGGAGACGAAGGTCTCGGCGCGAACAATATCTAGGGTCGTGACACCGAATAGGCGCTGAGCATTAAAGACGCCCTTGGCCTTCAGAACTTCAGCTGAGATAGGGACGGTCGAATTGACAGGATTGGAGATGACGAGAATGAAGGCATTGGGTGCCACCTCGGCGGCAATCTCGATCAGCCCCTTGACGATACCGGCATTGATCTTGAAGAGATCATCGCGCGTCATGCCGGGCTTGCCTGCTGGATGGTAAGCGATGGAGTCCTAGGAATGGCTCAATATTGTCGTGATGCTTACGGGGAATCCCAGCGGGAATGACGATTATGTCGGCATCCTTGAAAGACGCCTTGCCACCGTCATCAGGCGGGAGGAAACCTGACACGGTGGCCTTGGACGCTATGTGTGAGAGGTCGGCGGCAACGCCAGGTGTGTTGACGACGTCATAGAGAGAGAGCTCGTCGATAAGAGGCGACAGCTTCAGGAGGAGGGAGAGCGGCTTCAATGTTGTTAGCAGTAGCAGAATGAAGTTGGATGATATTCCGAACCTGTCCGATACCACCGGAAGCACCTGCGACGACTGCCTTGACCATTCTGAATGGTAATTGCTGAATATGGATCCTAGCGGCTTAAAATGAACGATCTTGAGGAGTTGTTGAGGGTGGCGCGATTGTGAGAAAGCGGTGCACTGGCAAATATGACACCAGAAGGAGGGGCAACTCTTCCCTTAAGTCCTCCGGATGGCGGGGTAGCCCCAGCGTTTGGCACCTCTTGGTAGAGTCTGGCAGACAAGCTAGGAAGTGGGGTGCAAAAAGTTTTTGACAGTGCCAAGCCCGCCCAGTAACACACAGCAAGATGAATGTTCAGATTATTAAACCGTAGCAACATCCAATCCAATCCAATCCAAAAAAAAACCGACGTCGGGAATTGGAAAACATACAATGAGAGATTGATCAAATGAGGTAAAAAAATATTTACAAAAAAAATCCCGCCTTCCACTTCCACTTCCACTATCCAATAACCTCTTACAGACCAACTTCGTACTTAGCGGTGCCACCTAATGTTAGTTAGGTGGTCTGTGTTCAATGCCGCCCACCTCGAACACGAATTTGTGCAAGTCGATCAAGGAGTGCCAAGCTAGGCAATAAGGGCCTGACACTGAAATGATACCGACGTGACACCTGGAGACACGGCGAAGGGTGAATATGTGGGATGTAACACGGCTTCTTGATTTGTTTGCTGCACGATGTCCACGGGTTGCTTGTAGGGTGCTTCACCTGACGAGCAGAAATTTTTGAACGCACCAACTTGCGCTTCTTTATCTTTCCCGCTAAGACGCTCTACCAACTACTCCATGTCTTCTTCGTAGATCAGATGCATGCTCCCCACCCGAAAAATATGCCACCGCCATAAGTTCATTCTCTGTTCCCGGCAAGTAGGCGTCCCATCTGCTTCCACGTCATTCCGATCGTGGCATAACAAGTATCTCCCTTAGCTCGGTTTCCAAAGGGCACTTTTATCAGGACTTGCTCGAGGTCTACCAGAGGCCCCAAAATGGATGCACCTATTCCCGCGAGCTGTGCTCCCTAGTCACGATGCACTACCTATAGAATTCACCATGGAATTTCCCTCGTGGGCTCGATTTATTCGTGTTTTTCCGCCGTGTACTAGTTTCTATTCGGTGTCTTCTGAGACGATATTGTGATCTCCCCGAAATCCCGCATCCCTGGCCAGATACCTCCTACGCTGCAGTAGACTATTTACTCCTCCTCGGCAGCCTTTCGTGCCTTGACTCCCCTAAGCTTCTTCTCGGCATCGGGCTTGACAGGCCGCTGGGATCTGCGGATGGCACTTGCTCGCTGGACAGCGACAGCGCGGAGATCTTCTCGATACCCTTTCTTGGCTGCCATGCTTGCAATCGCCTTGTATGCCCTGAACTCCAATGTGAGAACCAATTCACAGTCCAGTGGGAGCCGAATCGAAATATGAGCATACGTACTTTCGAGATGATTTGCCGTCACCGAACTCGGTCGTGCCGGTACCTTCGGCGGGCTTGTTCAGGGTCTTGGACTTCTTGCTCACAACCCTCAGTCCCCGGCTTCCGCTAGGAGCGATACCGAGTGCCTGTTGTTTGTAGAGTCAGAAATCTTCCTCTCCCTTGGCCTTAATATGTGCTATGAAGCGTTTACCTTGTCGTTAACGAATCCAGCATACTATGAGCAGTGTTAGTACGATGTTGAGCCACTTTCCTGGATTCAATATTCCGTATAAAACTGTAATTTTCGTTACCTTTCGCGAATGGACATTCATGAGGTTCAATGGGTCTCGAGAGAGCTGAATGCCGCCATTCGTCTTGCGCTTGACGAGATACGAGTTCTGGGTTTCTAGAATAGGATATTTTTAGTCCAGGGATCGATCCTCGTTCCAACCGGGTGGTAATGACATACGGGCGATCTCCCAGATGATATCTGCAGAAACATTAGGGAGCGACATTGTGGTTGTTGTGACAGAAGGCCTAGCAAGTCTGGGAATATTGCTTGTGACAAGACAAGACTGAAGATATTCAAGTCGCCGGATTTTTGGTCGCCAAATTCAAGTGTAAAATGTGGGTTCGCTTAGATGCAACTTCCACGGTGTGCGGGGCAAGGGTCTGCTCGCTACAGCGTCAGAGTGTGTGCTTAACAGTGCATATGGGTTTGTCTTACAGTGAATACACTGTGTACGCCACTTGATCCGAGCTTCCGACGGGGCTGGTTCAGTTGCACCAGTGAACGCCTGTGTTGCCCGACCGAAACAGGAGGGAACCTGAAATGAACATCATTGGCGTCAGCCTGTGGCGGAGCCTCAACCTCAGTCTGTCACATAAACCTGGCATCCTCCACGACAAACGCAAACATTTGCGGCAATACATCAAGCTATGGCCTTGCCGGAACTCGAGTCTTCTTAAGCCTGCCACGACATATTTTCGAACCCTTTTTTTTACCGGACCACGGCGATACTTACGTCAGAGACGAGCGCGATTCGCGACTCGCTGGAGACCGAGGCGCATCGTCATCGAACCCCAACTCGACTCGAGCTATTGATTCCAACTACATCTAGACTTCTGCGGTGGCAGATAGATAACGCCATGATCCTTCTCTTTATATCTGTCTTCTTCATCGTCCTCGGGACAGGTCTATACCTCACACGGGCACACTGGTTACATCATGTGCCAGACTTCGAAATCCCCGGCCGCGACTACCTCTATTCGAGACTTCCGAGCACGTTCCACGGCGATGTAGAGGCAGGATTGTCCAGCAGCACCTTCGATCTCAGTGGAAACATTGAATCTGGCGACTCGCGCGCTGGACTTGATGATGAGAGCAAGAAGGAGATATTAAAGATAATGAAGAGGCGACGGATGAAGTTCGACGACGCAAGGAGGGTTTTTATGGAAAATCGGTTCAAGGCGAATGGAATCGGAGCCGACGGACGTCCTCGAGATCCTAAGTTTGTAAGCTTCTCGTGATAACGCTTACTATTTTCGATCTCGCCATTCTCGACCCAGACTCGATGGAACGGAGCTATGGTAGTTACAAGGCGCCGGATATGGTGGTGAACGATGCACGCGTTACTCTCCTTTAGTTTAGGATGATGTTCTTGCGACTGATAGTCTCTATCAAGCGATACCAAGTACCCAGCCACAGAGGTTGTGGAAGGCAGGGCAACTAGAAACCGAGGAGGGGCGTTAAGGCATGAGCGGGAGGCTGCGTGAAGGTGCCAGGCTTGTCGCCTCCGGTTGTACAGAGTGTATTAGGGATTACATAAAGTGGGGAGACCCTTCTTTGCCAACTGTTAATAGTCACTTGCTATGTACGAGGCCAGTACCATCAAATAGTTCCTCCATGTCAAGAATTATGTCCTTCGCGCCAAGGGTGCGAGCATCTCATCTCGTCCCACGCGGCCCATCCGGGAAGCCCCTGGATAAAGTACGGCCCCTATCTTCGGGACCGGGACAAAAACGCAAGCTTTCGCAATACAATTTCCGTCTTGAACTCAACCCATCTCAGGTTCTCAACCTGCCCGGGCCGTTTCACAGCCGTGGTGGGCAGGCAAAAGCGAACGTGCGGGCAGGTCACCTGGTTTTCTTGGAATCTGCCCCATATGTGCGATCATCAGCCCCCTCAACCTCCACTACCGTCGTTTCTACCTCCTTTGCCTCCTTCTGCCAGGTTCCGGCCGACATTTTCACCTCCTTCTGGAACATCCAAGCCTCGGGTCGCCTGTAAGTACCCCCAAGGCGATCAATCAAAGTGGTGAACTGGCCATAGTTGACCTCGAATTTGGAATGATGCAGCGAGTGACAGGCGGCGCCGTTAACGACGGGGTTGTTGGTGAGGTACTCGCCGTCGTGGATCAGAATGGTCCAGAAGTTGACAAAGACGAAGAGAACCACATATGCGACCTTGGAGAGCGGGAACAAGAAAGGGAAGACGTGGTACGGGATGGACTGGCACCAACCGTCGACAGGGTGGAAGGCGTGGCTTGCAAATGGGGTCGGCATGATCCACTTGTGGTGGGCCTTGTGCAGCCGCTTGTAGATGAGAGGGTGATGAAGTCCCCGATGAATCCAGTAGATCCAGAAGTCAGTGAAGGCGATGAAGAAGGGAAACTGAGCCCAGTTGTACCACTGGCCCGGACCGTCTTCCGTAGTGTCGTAGAGTCGGCCGTACCCGCGCACTTCGAGAAGGAACAGCGGAGCAGTCAAAAGGGCCATGCCTGGCATTGACAAGTTGGCCTGCTTGATTTCCAGCCAGATTTGGTTCTTCAGGAACTTCGGGTGCTGCATCGTCCTCTTGTCGAAGATGAGTACATACGAGAGGACAGAGAATAGGAAATAGACGATCATGCCGAATATCCTGTTTAGAGGTTAAGGCCGGAACGGCAATGCTAGGGATACAGAATAAATTGCGCACCATGTAATTAGGTAGAGGCTGATAGCTTGGCGGTAGAGATTGTCCCGAGGCCATGCGCTCTTGTAAGCCGCCTCCGAAGGCTCCAAGTAAAGATACTGGGTCGCTGGCGTATACTGCCAACTAGAGTATATCTGATCGGTGCCGTTTCCCATTTGCGGGTAGTCGTACGGGATTGGCCGCAAAGGCAAGGCCCACGCGAAGAGCCGGTCACCTAGAAAAGTGTCCGTCACCTCCAGCACGATATCCATCTTGCCGGCGTCTCTCTTTCCTCGCTCTTGTCGATACAGATTATCCTCGCCCGGATGTGGCCAAGCGCGATGTGCAGCTCCTCGCCCTTAGTAGTATCGAGTTGTGGTAGGTCCTATACCGCTATGCTGCTCGTCGCGCTGCGGGAAAGTGGTGGCTATGGCGCAAATTCACCCAGCAACAAGTCAATGCTGCGCGTAAACGTAGTCGGCGTTAAGCGACCGGAGTCGGTCTCGAAATGGAAATGCTCTAAGCCTAATGGATTGAACGGCTCACTGTTCGGTATCTTCGGTATGAAGGCGAGTGCAGTCGATGCGAAATATATCTTCCGGGACAATTTGGGCGGTCACAACCTTCCTTTTATTTCGGTTTAGGGCCCTCCCATTCCCATGCCAATAGTGGGCGAGTGGGTAACTAAATGAAAAACGGCTGGCGGCAAAACAAAGTCCGTATCCAACGGCGCCACCTTAGCAATCCCTCGCCAACAGAATGCTCACTTGCGGCGGACTTTTCGGAGATTTGCAGAAGCTGGTGGTAGTACCGTCGCGCAAAGGTACGGATACAGGTGTGGACGTTCCGTTTTCGCCGATTCACTTCACGACCTGTCTCACTCCTCGCTCTTACTCGGAAGACTCATATTTTCTTACCAGTCGAGAGGAACTGAAATGGTACCGACCGACTTCAGAAAAGGTAAACAAACTAACTAACCAATGCTCCCCTTGCTTGTCGCGATTGCTACTTCCGCGCGTTCAATGCCGAAAAGAAGTTTTTGGAAATGGCATGATATGGTGGAGCTCGGAGCCGATGCAGTCCATGTGGGGACCCGTGCTGATTGACGCCTGTGATTTGTCCAACAAATTAGTGTCTTTGCAAAACGTTGGGTCACTTGCTAACGTCGACTTCTGAATAGAAGCGGACGGACGTAATTTGATATTTTTTCACGAGAAATGCCGTTTAGTACGGCGTCTGCGGTCTTCTAAACCTCTACCTCTGCACAGAGGTAATCAATATCGAATTTCGATCTCATTCTCCAATTGGCGCTTTGTACCTTCGTACGGTTTGTCTGACCGCTTCGGATGGTCTCTCGATGTCAAATGCGGCAAAGACAAAAAAATGGCGTACAGTAACCCTAACCCCGACACATTTAGTTTGTTCCGGCCCCCATTGGCTTCCTTAACTTGCTTTGAAAGGACTGAACAATAACTTATTTTCCGAGCACTTGATCTCTATCACTTTTGTTTATAAAAATAAACGACAGACCTTAGGTGTGGACTAGGGCGTGGTGATCATGAACTAGTCAGAATCGCGTCGACCAGTTAGTCGTACAGCTGCGAAATGATTACCTAATCACCAGGCATCATCATCACGAAATCAATCGTCCAAGTTTTTGATGCGCGACACTGCAAACTGAGGGGTCTGCCTGCCGCAGACGCTTGGGCCACCCGCATCTAACAGCCCAACAAGCAACAGCCGAGGAGGCCTTGCTTCTCCCACGCCCTCGTGGATCGTGCCCAGCGCACAGACCGGGTGGATCCTACCATGCCCATCTCTTCGCAAGTATCAAGCTGTACCTGCCTTACCTTGGTGCACCGCCAGCTAGGGTCGAGGACCTTTAAGGACCTCTAGATCCCTGCTATCGCAATAATAATTTCAACCAGTCTTGTTCCCTTCGGTATCCTTGCTAGGCTCCACCCAATAGCGACAAGCTGGTACAAAAAATGGAATCTGTGCCGATTGAATAACTGCAGTCAACCCCAACTTTGAAGTTCGGTTCATGTTGCTTGGTGGTGTGTGGGTTCTGTTTGTTCCACCCCAAACGGCTTGCCTTCGCCTCTTCTGCTGCTTCATCCACAGCCGCCAACACAGTTTCTCCTTTTCAACATTTCATTCCATCGAGGGTCTCAACTAATATCATCAAATCATCATCGCCCGCCATCGCCATAGCTGAGGCTTTCGCGAAACCCCGGCACCTGGAATTTACTGACGTTGTTTCTTTTGGAAGCGAAATCTCGAGGCTAGAGACGAGGGGGGCAACCGAAGCGCAGACACCGAAATCCTAACCCAGCCTCCCCCACAAGGTTGCCAACTTCGGTGTCAGTTTTCGCGCCAGACTACTGGCCACGAACTCTTCTCCTCCGAAGGCCACTTATCCATAACCATCGCCAAAATCGCCGCGTCGAGCCGCTGCGTTCAATTCTCGCCACCATGTCGATGTATCCTCATAACCCCCGTATGGGACCACCAAGCGGTCGCCTGAACGAGCTACTTGATCAGATACGCCAAGAATTCGAGTCGCAAATTCGGGCAAGCGAAGGTTATGAACATCAAAGTAAGCACGGAAACCACGGAAACCACGGCATAGCCAAGGTGGTTGTCATCGTTCTTCCCGTTGCACCGTACTAACGCTGGCGCCTTCTAGTTAATGCACAAGTCAACGAGATGCAAATGGTCCGAGAAAAGGTGTATGCGATGGAGCAAACGCATATGTCTCTGAAGCAAAAGTGAGTTGCTACCAAGATGGGCTTGTTTCCGCATGATGATGTAACAAAAGTTTTCCGCGTAAATAGGTACGAGGAAGAAATCCAGATACTCCGCCGTCAACTCGAAGCCGCCGGTCGCGGTGCGCCTCCCGGTGGAATGGGCGCCCATCCTCAACATGCTGGCCCGAGCCAGCAGCCGCCGCCTGCTATCGCGCCGGGGAGCGGAATTTTTAGTGGCATCATGGCCGGAGGAGGACAAGGCGGCATGCCCCCGCCGCCTCCTTCGCAGCCTGAGCAGATGGGGCCCCATAGCCAGATGGGACAAGGACCACCTCCCCCCAGCGGCCTTCCCGTTCCACCACCACCGCCGCCTCAAGCGGGCCCGTCGCAGCAACCGCCTTTCCAGCAACAAGGCTATCCAGGTCCCGTTTCCAACGGCATTGGGCCGCAACCGCCACAGACCACGGCATCTCCCGGCCCACGTCGTCAGGCCATCGGCCGTCCGCCCGCGCCAGCCGGTCCTGCAACGCCGCAGATCAACACACCCATCCCCTTCACGGGAGCAACGCAATCGCCGCAGGTTAGCCACCCTACGCCCGATGGACGTCAGGGCATGAATCACCATGCGCAACCCCCCAACGTGTTGGGTGATATAAACATCGATCAGATCCCGCAGCACTACAAGAAGACGGCCGATGACTGGGTTTGCGTGTTCTCCCAGAATGTGCCTCGCAACCTGGACATTGATCTGGTCCACACGCTCGTTCATGATAGCGTGGTCTGCTGCGTTCGATTCAGCGCCGATGGCAAATATGTTGCGACTGGTTGTAACAAGTCTGCCCAAATATATGACGTGCAAACGGGCGAGAAGCTTTGCGTGCTCCAGGACAATTCGGTTGATATGAGCGGCGATCTGTACATCCGAAGCGTCTGTTTCAGTCCTGACGGGAGGTACTTGGCTACCGGCGCCGAGGACAAGCTGATTCGGGTGAGTTCACCACTCGTAGTTGCTCCTTCGGGTGTCAAATAGCAAAGCTAACCTCGATGCATAGGTATGGGACATTCACAACAAGACGATCCGAAACACCTTCTCGGGACACGAACAAGATATCTACTCGCTCGATTTTTCGCGAGATGGTCGCACCATCGCCTCTGGCAGTGGCGACAGGACCGTTCGCCTGTGGGATATTGAGCAGGGGCTGCATATCCTTACGCTAACAATAGAAGATGGCGTAACTACGGTGGCCATTTCACCCGATACCAAGTATGTGGCAGCCGGGTCATTGGACAAGAGCGTGCGGGTGTGGGATCTCCACCAGGGCTATTTGCTTGAGCGGCTCGAGGGACCAGACGGCCACAAGGACAGCGTTTACTCGGTGGCCTTCTCACCCAACGGAAAGGACCTTGTCAGCGGCAGCTTGGACAAAACCATCAAGCTATGGGAACTCAGCACACCCCGAGGGCTTCCAAACCCGGGACCGAAGGGCGGTCGCTGTGTGAAGACTTTCGAGGGTCACAAGGACTTTGTGCTTAGCGTTGCACTCACTCCCGATAATGCTTGGGTCATGTCTGGCTCCAAGGACCGTGGCGTGCAATTCTGGGACCCCCGCACCGGATTGACTCAGTTGATGCTCCAAGGGCATAAGAACTCTGTCATCTCCGTCGCTCCGAGCCCCGTTGGTAGCTACTTTGCAACCGGTTCGGGAGACATGAAGGCCCGTATCTGGTCATACCGCACCCTAGCCTGAAAAGGGCGGGGGCGATTTGTCTGAGTTGGAAACTGTGGAAAATGCGTGATTCGGATCGGCATGGCGGCGCTATGGATGAGGTGGACAAGGACGGAGCGAGGGGACGTTCAATGAAGTATTACCTGTACGGTACAATTGATTTGTAGCTATTTACAATTTAGCATGAATGAAATCCTTAAACTCTAAACACTTCCTTTGGTTTTGCACTGCAGCCGACCCGGACGCTCTACAGGTCACGAGGTATCTGATGAGGTGACCACCTAGCTCCCACCACGGCCTCGAGGTTTTATTGCACTCGTCTTCTTTCCATTTTGACGATTTGCTAGTCCACCGAGAAATCTGTTAGGAGCAACAGGTCTCGGCACCGGTACACCAAGGTCAGCGTCTGTATCGACATGCAGGTGGGCGGCAAGAGTCGGTTTTTGGAAGTCCTCGATCAATTTAGCAGTAGGCTGCTCTTGGGACGCTAGGTTGGAGTCGACCGCGGGACGTGCCAGAGGAGCGATGGCCGAATGGATTTCCGCCAGCACAGTCAGCAGAAATATGCCTAGGGACGCGAATTGATTATCAGCAGCCAGTTGGCTAAAGGCACTGCGAAGAAACCACATGTGAGACAGTTGAGCCAAGAGGAATACAAAGGTACCGGAGGGAGCAAGAATTACATGTAAGAGTTAGGTATGACCATGTCAGCTAGCCACCGAGCTGCGGACTCCGCGTAATTTGGCGGCTCCCTTGTTGACGGGGTAAGTCTGTTGGCTATCTTCCGAATCGAACGCCGAAGAAGGTCGAACTGCTGCCACCAAGGCGAACGGCGATGTTGGTTGCGGTTGCGGCGCTTGAAGGCGTCGAGCATTGTAGATACATGTAATAGTTGTTCCGATAACACCAAGCCTCCCGAGGCTGGCATGTCGTCAATTTGCCCTCAGGTAAAGATAAAGGGGAGATTTGAACATGAGCAAGGTATTTTTCGGGCTGGCGTTAGAGTTGTCTAGATCTCTGGCCGCTAACTTGAAGTTTGTGTTCAGATGCAGGTCCGTTGTTGCAGGCAGCATGGCCCAGACATCCTCAGACACTACTGACCGGTTGACTACTAGGTATGCTCACATTTTTTCCGCTGGCTACCTATTGGCAGGCTGGAGTTTGGCGCTGATGAGGCTCCGGAACAGGCCTGCATCTGTGCGGAATAAATACTAAAATTTTACTGCAGACTGCAGCCCTCCTCCCTCCACCTCCCCCGCTTTAGCGGACTTCGATTTCGGATCTTCGTTCAATAAAAGAAATAAAAATGGTGCAAGAGAAGCTTTACCCCACTCCCTGTTGATACCGATCTAGGCAAGCCCAAAGATTCCAACCCCCGCACTAAAGGAACTACTTCTGGTTTGAGTCTGTTGTCAAGAATATTAGGTCCATTGACGAATTGGAAGCTAAAGCCTCGAAGTTCTCGCCTCGCAACGCTTCTTTGTGTTTTGCTTCGGGTAAGGAACTCGCCACATATCTGGGCAATCTCTAGCCAGAAGCCGAGCACCACCCGTCGCACCTCCGATGCTCCGTATGATGCATGTACTAGCGCCCCTAGCCTTCCACGGTCCCATCTAGTACTTGAGGATCGGTAGCATGCAAGTTCTGCAGCTTTTCCCCACACATGATCAAGTCGGATTGCAGCGGCTGTGAGGTCAGTGGCAGTCCGCAGGAGCAGAACTGGTCGGATCGGTCTGCCACACTCAAAGTTGCATGATGTCGTTATCGGCCATGGACTGGTTGACCCGCTTGAAGGTCATTTCCTGAGAATTCTCGGGTGTTCTTATTTATAACTGATGTAAGGCGCTTGCCGCTATTGCCTTTGTATGGGAGATAACTTCCGGGTCTCAACTCACGGGTCCTCCGACAGGTCCTATCAGTCAAATCACGAAAACTAGTTCAACTGCAAGTACGAAGGTACTGCCCATGATCATGGGTGCGAGAGTACGTAACCTTGCTACCTAAGCTACTCCTGCACAAGTGCACCACCAATGCTCGTTTAGTAGATTCCAACCTTCTTCGTCATAGCGGTAAGATAAAGACCCGCTACAGTCTCATCCGGTTCGTTTCTCGAGTCCACCGTCTCGTCCCAAGGTCTAGAGCTGAGCCATTCTGTTCATCGCTCCAACCCGAACGACCCTTACACCAAACGTGTGAGTTTTCCAATATATGAGTGTCCGTTCTTCCCGCTGAATCTGAGGGTAGAGCAGATTCAACGCGGCAATCGTCCGTTCCGCTATCAGTTGAAGGTCACTTTCCCATCGCGCTCTTCGGCAAAGTGTCAGAGCCTCGCTGCACTTCATCTTCATGGCCGGGCGGAACAACCCAGCATCATGGGACGACTACGAACAGCGACTCTCGCCCAGCCGGTCGTCAATCAGCGTCATCTCGTCGGCATTAACGGGCGAGGATGAATCTCTACTAGGTGACGGCGCCGACAATGGGCACGACAATTCTGTCATGAGGCAGAGGAGGTTGGTGCAGCTCAACAATTTACAAGATTGGGGACAGGGTAGTGCTAATACGGCGATGCAACGACTCGCAGGTCGTCTGTCACTAACAGGCTGGCAGCCCTTACGGATCTTGGTGGTGTCAACAGTATTCGATCCTTCACCCGGAGCTGGCAAAGAGCGGCGGGCTTCGCCGAGGTGATTCCTCAGCGCCCTTCGTTCGTATTCGCCCCGGACCAGGTTCCCATCGCTCAGGGACAGGCTCTTGGCCCT
>Ga0247774_1001137_pt1 | contig 13538 bp, 8 predicted proteins | sample UWRJL001104B6_FD_179933 | JGI IMG/M metagenome (GOLD analysis project Ga0247774, IMG submission 179933) | Plant litter microbial communities from Arlington Agricultural Research Station in Wisconsin, United States - UWRJ-L001-104B-6 | ecosystem: Environmental > Terrestrial > Plant litter >... | reverse complement strand
CCAATTCCCGTTCCCGACTCCTCCCGGTGCAGAAAACATTGCCAAAGCCGAGAGAATCCTGGAATATCTTTCGGCTCTCACGCCCGAAGGATTGGTTTCGGCGGTGGGAAAGATGATGTCCATCTTTCCCCTGGCGCCGAGGCTTGCTCGCATTTTGCTTGTCGGACATGAACACGACTGCATCCACTACGCCATCGCCATGGTCGCAGCGCTCTCTGCTCAGGAAATCTTCATCCCTGAAATCCAGACCGTCCCGTCCGCGGCCGACGCCGACGACGCGCCTTCCCGTCAGACCGCCCCCCGAAGCAGATTCAACTCGGTTCACCGCAAGTTTTGCCACCTGGACGACAAGTCCGATGCCATCAAGATGCTGCAAGTGGTGGGAGAGTTTGCGCATTGCCCGACGGAGCATTGGTGCGACGAGCACTTTGTTCGCCACAAGACAATGAAGGAGATCCAGAAGCTACGGAAACAAATCGTCGGCATTCTGAGGAACAGCGTCAAGTCGTACGCGAATTTGGAGTTCAAAGACCGCCTCCCCCCGCCCACGGACAAGCAGGTTTCGGCCTTGAAGTCGATGGTGACGGCGGGATTCGTGGATCAGGTTGCCATCCGAGCCGATCTCTCGCCTACGCCACCGCAGCTTCAGAAGAGACCGTCACGGGCCATCGATGTGCCGTATCGACCCTTGATCTCCATCAAGGATGGGCTTAAAGATGAGTCGCAAGGTCTAGTCTACGTCCACCCGTCGTCGCCGCTTGGGCACCTGAGTGTCAAGGAGATGCCCAAGTATGTCGTGTTTTCGTACTTGCAACGGGCTACCCAGGGCGTGACGGATAAGCGGCCGAAGACGAGGATGCAAGCGCTTACTGATATTGGGGAAAAGGCTCTGGGCAGTATTGCTCGAGGAACACCGCTCGTAGAGTATGGGAAGCCGCTTAGGCCACCAACGGAGATGAGTGGACCGGAAGGGAGGATGAGGGAGGGCTGGTTTGAACCGAGGTTGTGCTTTGGAAGGGAGGAATGGCCTTTGCCGGCTGTGAAGGTGAAGCAGAAGAAATTTGGGGATCGGTGGCTTACCATTGGTGTTTAGAGTTGGACAACACCTTCGGTAGAGGATGGTGCAAATGGTAGATTGACTTGGCTATGCAACGCGCTTGTCATTTTGTCTATTCCGCGTAAGCGAGTCGCTCTCACCTGGTCTAAATCTTGGATATGTGCGTGGGTATCAATAAGGGCAAATCAAGTAGCCATCCAAACTCCCAACAAAGAATGCCTAGTTTCCATTGCGCCATCTCCTCCCTCGCCTCCTCCATACACTGTGGGCTCGTGCCTGATGCACACGTGTGACTGCGCTCCAGGAGAGATCAAAGAGATCAAGAGCTTGGGATCCTCCTTACTTTCAGGACTCGATCGAGCGCTTGGCCGCCGAGTTCGAGGCCTTACTCTTAGGACTGCCGGCGGCTTCACCACGTTTCCCCCCTTTTTTCTTCTTCCTATGGGTGGCTACGTACTGGGCATCCAGGCCCTTCGTCGTTGCCTCCTATGACGCTGACGCGGGACCGCCCTTACTCTTCCTCCTCTTAGGCTTCGCCGGCATATTCGGCGTCTTGGGGCTCTTATCCGCCTTGACCACCTTCTTATCGTCTCCTGGCTTGGCAGTCTCCACCGCTAGTGGTGCTGGCTTGGGTGCGCCGCTTGTTGTCGGTTGGGGCTTGCTAGCCGGCTTGGTAGTCGTGGAGAATTTGAAGTTGCCGGGCTCGCCCGTCACAATCTTCTGATCCATATAGTCCCCACCAAACTTTTTGTGCCGGAAGAAGGCTTCCTCGAGAGACGCCTGCATGGCCGCCTCTACCGAGGTGTTCCTGTTGGTTGCGCTCTTAGCGGGTCTGCTGGGCTCCTCGGCCTCGGGTTGTTTGGGCTTGCGGTAGACGTTTCCGAGGGCGGGGGTCCAGTCTCGGATGCTGTCTGCCTCGGGTAGGACTTTGCTCAGGGATTCCGTGACGGTATTCTGGGGGGCATGTTAGCAAGATACAAATGAACCTCTATTCATAGTCGTTAAAAGACCCCAACCCATGGCAGCCAAAGAAGACACAACTCACAAGCTTCGAGGTCAACACGTCCCCCAAAGTCGGCGCTTGATAAATATGCTCCCCCACCACAAAATACGTCGCATGTATGGTAATATCGTCATCTCTGCCCGGCTGTTTGCGTCTCGTCTGCTTTCGGATAACCCAAACGCCCGTACCCATCCCGGGATTGGGGTCGGCAGGCGCTTCAGCCACCATGAACTCGAGCCCGGACATGGTTCGGAGGCGGTCCTCCATGGCCTCGCGCGTCGCAATGAATTGCGCCATCTGTGGGTTGTTCCACGCCTGGGACGTCAGGACGGCATTGTTGGACGTGGGCTCGAAGAAGGGTGATTCCGCAAAGTAGTGCAGCACCGTGTTGTCGTGGAGGCCACCCATTGAGGCCACGATTTGGGGGGACCGCCATTGGATTTCGTCGAGGGGAGGGTCTTTGGGCGACATCGTGGAGGGCGTATGAGGGGGGAATCAGTCAGCTGAGTGGGAAGGAAGGGTGTAGGATATGAATGCGAGATCAATTACTCATGGAAAATTTGTTCACATTTCATAACGATTTGCTTGTCGCGAGGACTGACCAGAGCTGTTGGTGGGGCAAGGGAGGAGCTTCTAGTTCTATCATGGAATTTAAATATAGGGTTAAGGTTACGCATACGACTCGGAATTTGCACATGCGCATCGAAATCCGCCAGCCCCGCTGAAACTTGGAAGTTAGAACTCCCCAACAACACGCACCACATTGCCAACGCCGTCGTATTCGTGACCTCTACCGCCCTATTAATCAGGCATATGGGGCAAAAGGGAAATACCATAACGAGAGCAATACACTCCGTCCACAACCTCAACGAACCGGTCGATTACCCTCTTCTACATCGCGTCGCCTCAGCCCGGTCGGAAAATCATGGACCTCGTCTCGACCATCCGCAAGACGGGCTCCCGCGGCGGCGTCAATTTCAGCTGGGACGAAGTCGCCAACTCGGCGCACCGTGAAAACTACCTCGGCCACAGCCTCAAAGCGCCGGTCGGGCGGTGGCAGCAGGGGCGGGACCTTACGTGGTACGCCAGAGAATCCAACGACGCGGCCGACGGCGGTGGGAATGCGGACGAGACCGAGGCAGAGAAGCGAGAGAGGGAACGCAAGGAAGAGCTGAGGAGGATCAAGGAGGCGGAGGAGGATGCGATGGCGGCAGTCATGGGGCTGCCACCGCCAGTGAGGAACTCGACAGGGGCGAACGCTGTCGAGGTGGGGAATATGAGGAACTTTGGGGCGGCGGCGGCAGTGGCAGCGGCGGCCAGCGAGGAGGATGCTAAGCCGGCGAAGAAGAAGCGTGATGAGGATGATAGGCGGAAAGATAGAAGGAGATCACGGAGGGATGAGGATGACAGGCGGGAGAGGAAGCGGAGGTACAGGAGCAGGAGCAGGAGCAGGAGTAGGGGCGGGGAGCAGGACCGACATGATGGCTCGAGAAGGGGTGAACAGAGGCGGCGAGTTCAGAGTCGGAGTCCGGATAGGGAGGATAGGGATAGGCGGGGGAGACATCACGACGACCGGAGACGGTCACGGACCCCTGAGAGAAGTGAGAGGGAGAGGGATAGGCATAGGCGACGTAGTAAAGAGGATCGTCGGCGAGCCTCGCCATCTGCTAGCGACAGGCAGAAACGGCGGTAAGCGTTATGACTCACGGTAGAATCTCACGAAACGCAGTCGATTTTAGCAATGGATATAGATCAACATGCATATACGCAAGCTAGCAAACATATTCTGACGGACTTGGGCTGCTGCTTCTAGAAGCAAACAGCATGAAGGCGGGTACCCAAACAACCGTCGACTGGCGCCCTTCATGTCTAGGAAAGGAGGCCTGTGTCCTACCTAGCAAATTCCGACGGAATGCAATACGACCTGCCTGACCCTTCCATTGCAGCGCGTGTGTGGCAAAGCAAGGTGTTTCAAGAGGTGCTCTAGGCTACACCATTCAATCGATCAAATGGAGAGTGGATGATTCTGGAAGTTTATTTGAATTCGTCAGACTTGACATGTGTGCAGTGCTCACCCAGAAAGGGCGGCTTTAGCGGCGTTTAGAGAGTGGCAATAAAAGCCGTAGTCGCAAGGCTGCGTACGCCCCGCCAAATTCGCCCCAGTTCTCCATTAATGTTGGCACCCGATTGGCTGGAAAGTCACCAGGCACACGAAACTCAGAGTGCTGCGTAATGTTGCAGCCTTCTCGTGACTCGAAGACGCTTCAACCCAACAATAATTCTGTTCTTTAAAGTTCACCCCCCTTCGAACCGTATGCTTCGTACGCTTGCATTTGTGCGGAGCGTATAAATACGCAAGTGGTAATGCCATCCATATGCGCGACGTTTTCGATATCGAACAAGAAACCCCCCCAATAATACCGGCACCGATTTTCCGATCCGCGACTTTCGACTGGCGGTAACAATAGTCCTCCTGCCGCCAAACAGCGTCTTCGAGACGTTATTGCGAGGCGTCTAGGCTAGAAAGCTTAGTTTTGGGTCGCGAATTCCTTCGCAGCCTTTGGCGGTGAAAAGTCAACAGTCGTTGTCAACAGCGGCGCCAACGGCGCTCGGCGGCCTTATTGGGAGCTGTAGGTTACCGGCACAAAAACACACCACTCCACTAGCTCCAGCTCCAAGCTTGCTAGTGGAGATGTAGAGTCTAAAGTAAGCAATTATCCTGAGAATCGGCTCTAATGCCTCCCAGAATATCCACGACCCAAACATACTAGGCGAGAAGATATGGATTATTCGCGCTTGAGAGCCGCAGCCTTGCACGGCAGCGAAGACGAAGAGGCTGTCACGGTCGATACTCGAGCACTCATCGACAAAGTCCTTGCACGGTACTCTGGAGAGTGGACAACACTCCGAGAGCTCATCCAGAATGCCGCCGATGCCCAAGCTACCAAGGTTATGGTTAAGTTCGAGACGCTCCCGTCGACTCGAGTCCCTCTGCCGTCGAATCCGAGCCGATCCGAACTGCTCAAACACACCATATCGCATCATGCATTGCGGCGACTAGTCGTGACAAACGATGGACAGCCTTTCACCAAGACCGACTGGGCGCGGCTAAAGAGGATCGCCGAAGGAAACCCCGACGAAACCAAGATCGGGGCCTTTGGCGTAGGTTTCTATAGTGTGTTCGCCGACTGCGAAGAGCCGTTTGTGAGCTCCGGCAGCGAAGCCATGGCATTCTATTGGAAAGGAAATGCGCTTTTTACGAAAAAAACGACCCTCCCTCCGAATCAAGCGAACTCGGACACAGCCTTCGTTCTCGACTACCGGACAACGACAACACCGGTTCCGAATATCCTCTCGGTAGCCCAATTCCTTGGCACGAGCTTGACGTTTGTCGCCTTGCAGAAGATGGAGTTCTGGATTGATGATTGGCGGCTGTTATCCCTGCACAAGAAGGTCTCGCCGAGCATAGCGGTGGCCATACCGCGAGACCTCGAAACACGAACTCAGGAAGGCATCATGACTATTGCTGCGGTAGACCGAGTAAACACGCAAATCGATGCCACGCACATGGCCGCCCTTGGATGGAAACGACAAACGACTTCGGCCTTGGACAAAGGACAAGAGCCGATTTCAGAAGCACCACTTATTAAGAGTTTCTTTGCCAAGTTCACTGCCGTGGCGACGCAGTCCAGGGAAAAAGCCAAGGCTCAAGCTGAAGAAGTCGCCGCCCAGCTCGCCATATCGGAAGATATCACGAAGGTCTCTTCCGACACCATCTTCCTTAGAGTTACCTCTGCCAATGTCCGAACCACCGTCACGTCGCAGTTTTCGACCGAGTTGGAGAGGGCAACTAAGAAGCCACCGCCGAAAATAGCGAAGCTGGCTATTCTCTCGTCCTCATATACCGGAAAGCGCGTTACGGACGGCAGCAATGCGGCTGGAGCCCAGGCGGCTGCCGATGTCTTTGCGACCGTCATGCCCAGCAAGAAACCTGGAGGCAGGATCTTCATCGGCTTCCCTACAATGCAGACTACAGGTGCCGGCCTGCATATCTCGGCGCCTTCTGTGATTCCGACGGTCGAGCGAGAGGCAATCGATTTGAATGCCAGATGGGTTCGGTCTTGGAACATGGAGATGCTTCGTGCGGCTGGAATCCTTACCCGGCTCTCGTACTACGACGATATGAATGATCTAGGCCTCAGACTCCGATCGTCGATCCCTTCCAATGGTCCGGTCACGGAAAAGGAAGTAGCTCAATACCTGCCTGAAGCGCTTCACCTGCTGAAGACGTATACCTTTAGCGACTCGACCCCGAGCAGTCAAGTGGGAGACCACATCAATCAGAGTTTTTGGACGGCCTTCAACAGCGCCACGGTCGAGGTATTTTCGACAAAGGGCGTGCTACCCAGCCCCAAAGTCCGACTGCGGTCCCCCGAGGTGGCCAAGTTTATCAACGGCCTCCCCATGGTGCCGCAGGAGCTGGAGAAAACGCCATTCATTGAAAAGCTGGTGGAGTACGGCCTGCTCACGACAGTCACCGTGAGCGACATTCGCCAGGAGCTCTCAAACAAAGCCATGAACAAGGATCAGCTGGCGACTTTCATTACATGGGCAGCCAAAGGTTCCATAGATGGGAAGCTCGATAAGGCGACCTTGCAGGGACTTCTCAACGTGGCAGTGGCCATGATTGGCGAAAAGGAAGATCAGGGTGAAATTGTGGCTTTGTCGACAATTCAGCACTTTATCGTCACCGGCAAGATACCTCCTACCTTGCCAATCCCGCCCGATACTATGCCTTTCTCCCTCACGTCACACTGCTCTGCTCGAGAACTGCAAGCGCTAGGCTGGACTCCGCTGGAAATATACCCGTGGCTGCAGTTTCTGATTTCTGATGCGGCGCGGCGTATAGACGAGCAAAATATGCTGAAATCACCAGTCTTTGCCGCTCAGGTTCTCGGCATCGTATCAAAGTCCTGGGACTCTCATTCCCAGTCGACCAAAGAGCTGATTATCCGACTTCTGCAAAGCCACCCTATCATGCCCACCAAGCTTGGCATGAGAAGACCGCAGGACTCGTTCTTCGCGTCGGTCAAGTTATTCGATGATCTTCCCGTCATCCAAGGCTGCAACAACATCAGGGACAAGTTTCTAGCTGCAATCGGGGTCCGCAAGACACTGGACCTGGAAACTATCTTTGCACGTCTCTTTTCCCCGGCAAACGTTGAAGGCAAAAAGCCGTGGAGCCATGTCGAACTCATTCGTTATCTGGCCTCGGTTGCAGATGACATCCCCCGGGCTGACATGAAGAAGTTCTACGAGGCTAGGATGTGTCCAGCTGAGGCTGGCCCCAAGGGCCAGGAGTCTTCTCAGGCGTCGTCTACCCTGTACCGGGTAGCTGACCTCTTCGAGCCCCAGGACAGCCTGCGGGAATTGGGTCTTCCGATACTCCAGTGGCCCACGCCCAGTGGTGTTGTGGGGCTTCGAAGTGCCGAACTCCACTTCTTGGAATCCTTGGGACTCCGAAAGTATCCGACTCCCATGCAACTGGTTGAGATGATGGCTGGCCCGGATATCGATGCGAGACAAAAGGCTCTATCGTACTTCCTTACCAAGTACAAGCAAAACGGCTACCAGGACTTTGACCTGTCGGTTTCGACAAAACCTTTCCTCCCGGTGGAGGGCCAGAAGAGCCTAGTTTGTCCTTCACAATGCTACTCGGATGAGGCTGCAGCCGTCTTGGGTTATCGAATTCTACGAAAGGATCTCCATGCTGATGCAATGAGACTTGGGGTATTGCCGTCTCCTCCCATCAATGATTGCGTGAGGAGGCTTCTGCACCAGCCACCTCGGAACGTCGAGCAAGCCAAAAAGCTTTTCAGCTACTTCTCTCGACGAACACACGAGTTGAAGGATGACTCCCTGAAGCTGCTGAGAGCTGCCCCAATTGTCCCCTTGACCGACTCCAAGGGGACCACGGTCAAGCATACCACGCCATCCATGTGCTACCTGGGATCTGGTTCGTCTTACGCCGACATTTTCGATTTCGTCGACTTTGGCGAGGAGTCCAATACATTCCTATACCGCTGTGGTGCCAAGACCGAACCAACGACGTTCGAACTAGCCACGCGAGCGTGCGAAGAACCGGCGCGCCTACTAGGATCTTTGGATGTGGAAAAGTATCTCAGTCTCCTACGCACGCTCGCCAACAGCGCTTCTGAACTGCGAAGGGAAAGAGCTTTGTGGGGTAAGATGAAACGAGCATCCTTTCTTCTGGGTTGCCGGACTGTTGCGGCCGACGGAATGTCGGTCGACGATGAGGATGACTCCGGCTACCTGAAGCAATATCAGCTGGCGTCGGCCGGCCAGATCACTATCCCCGATGACTTCATCGCCTACCGAATTTTTCAGCAACATCTCCTCTGTGCGCCTGAGGATGAAGTGCTAGAAAGGTTTTACGAGTCTCTGGGAGCTAATTTATTGACGCACCTTGTTCAGGAAGACTTGAAGATTGGATCTGAAGTCCGTCAAGAGACCCAGGCGCTTCAGTATCGAAAGCACCTTGTTGAGCGATCTCAAATCTTCCTTCACGAATACTCTCGTGACAAGAAGGACAACATCCGTCACGATGCGAAGTGGTTGAACAAGAATCTCAAGGTTGTCATGGTTCAGACCATTGCCCTACGGCGAAAGCTTCCAAACCACCCACGCACCGAAGTTGAAACCCGGTCTGCCGCAAGCCAGGTGGGCCGTGAGGGATGCATCTTGTATCTTTCGACTAAGGGTCGGATTGATATGTACCATGTAGCTCAGGCACTGTGTAAGATTCTCCTGAGGAAAGAAAACCTACAGACCTGCGTCTTCTTCGAACCATTCCTGACGCTGGATCTTATTGGGCTTCGCAACCGTGGGTACAATGTTCAAAGAATTCTCCGGGCCAAGGAGCAGGAGGCCAGAATTGCCGAAGAGGAACGACAGAAGGCACTTCGCGAGGAGCAGGAGAGGCTCAAGGCGAGAGCAGCCGAAGAAGTCGAGCGCGCTGTCGAACAGGACAAATTGGGCAATGGGGTGGCAGACAAGGGAAAGCAGGCCGGTGGTGTCCCTGATAAGCCGAGGCCTCCGGTGATGCCTGGTACTTTCGACAACGAAGAATTTTTGCAGAACATTGAGGAGCCTAAGAGGTCCAAGGGCGGTTTTTTCCACAACCTGAAAAACCGATGGGGCCTTGACTTCAAGGACGACGAGCCTGATTCAGATTCATCCGCTGCCGGTCCTTCTGCACTCCCTCCCCCTCCACAACCTCGATCGCCCAAGCCGGAATGGGGCAAAGCTTCCGATCCAGCTGTTCTGCAGCAAAATTTGGCCAACGCCGTGCGCTCTACGCGTGCCTACGGATCGGACGAGGTCATGGACAAGCCCGTGGTGAAGGAGGTCACCGAGCAATCCACATACTGCGACCGTTCGGGCGGCAACAACGTCAAGTTCCTCATGGAATCCTCGAGCGGCATGAAGATCTTCGCGGACAAAGACCTGATCAACGAGGAGACGATCAAGTTCCTCTCTGCCAACGGCGGTGCCATCAATGTGTTCTCGGCGCTACTCATCGACGCAGCCAGCATTTATGGCCTGCAGCGTAAGGCGCTGCACATCTTTTACAACCGGACAGGCGGTACCATTGCTTTCAACAAAGGCGGAAGCATATTTTCCAATCTCAGATATTTCCTCGAGCTGCATGCCAAAAAGATACAAGCCAGCGATCCCGTTGCGGCAGCGGCAGGCAAGGCGGAAGCGTTGGTGTACTGGTGGGTGGTTTTAGCTCACGAGCTGGCCCACAACTTGGTGGATCCGCATAATTCGGAGCATAGCTACTACACCGAGTCGTTCATTCAGCAGTATCACCCTGCATTGGTCGCCAAGATGGCCAGTGGGCTGATGCATGCCAGCGGTGGTTCTGGCCCGGTGGCACTCCCTGCTTCGCCGCCTCGTCCCGCTCCCCACCGTGCCCCACACCCCGATCCGAGGTCGTTGCCCCCTCCGCCGCCCTACACGGAGCATAACAGCAGACCCAACGACCCCCGACAGTCCTCGCAATGGCGGAACTAGGAAAATGCCTTCTGGACTCGTCGGCGTGCCGCTGCTGGCCGCACTCTCCTTCCCCGTGAGCGTGGGGGAGTTTCGGTTACGGGCACAGGAAACGACGGGAAATGCGACGACAACGTCGGGAAAGAGGTTGCGCAGAATCCCACAAAGCTCTGTACCGAGGCATTAGGCTTCGGACCCCCGGCACTTCATGCCTGAAGCAGAAGGTGGAGCTCTTTTAATCCCAGCTAGGCAGCCTGATGAAGCAGAGTCGGAGATACTTCATAGTGGTGGTAGTGGCGCGCCCTTTTTTGCCTTTGCCTCGCAGGCCCTTGTTTTCCTTAACCATGGAGCCCCAGTTGGTCTCAGAGTATCGCTGGGCGTTGGGACCTTCGCTACCTCTTCAAGACTGACCATATTTGGAGCACCCCGTGTCTAGGCTTAGGTACGAGATAATTCCGCGGGGTTACTGAAGTAGACGTGGGCGAAGAAGGGACATAAAAGAAGAGAACGGTGTTGTGGACGACATGTCCTCACTGATTGTGGTCTCTCTCCTTCTATTTGACTTCGCATCAAGGAAGGGAGCATTGCATGTCAAGTCTGCATAGCCCAGAGGTTATTAGTTTTTGGTTTCAGCCGAGGAGCCCTCTCTTTTCTCCGCCTTTCGACTTTTTTGGGTTGGATTCTTTTTTGGGTTCGATTCATTCATAGGGCATGTTATCAGGACTCCATCATAGACCGATAAGGAACCTGCGTAGAGCGATTAGACGGGATAGATCTATATAATTTGCATTCGCGGAAGAAAATAACAGTGGCAAAAACTCACTCTGCACTATTTATCATTGGTCTTGCCTTTTCGTGGCTTTTTTCCCTTGGTGTTAGGTGGCTGTGGCGGAGTCTCAAGAGCGAGAGATCTCATTTAAATCTTGCCTTCATTCTAAGGTCGTTGTACAAACGGAGGGAGCCCTGACGAAGGAATTGTAGGTGTTTTGTCATGGTTCTCACTTGTGCAACGGTGAAAAATACGTTGTTTCATTATTTCATACAAGTCTTTAGTATTCTACAGCTTGCCACTACCCTTGAGACTTCTCTTGAATCAAGGCGTAGATGAGAAAGCCTTCTATGCTTACAGTGTCGTGGGAGCCATGCTCGTCCTGTGGATGCCTATGGTATTTCCACTTTGCCCTTTGACGGTTCTCGCCTCTTCCCCAGGCAACTGACGGTAGCTGTATCTAGACGTTTCCTTCGCGGCACAACCCATGCAGAAGCCTATCGTATCAGCGCGGAGCCATAACCGCCTCACTGCATAAACCCACTCCCTGAAGTCCTCCTCCCCTTCTCATACAACCACTTGCTATTCAATCCCACACTAGCCCTCTTCCCACTCGTAGGACTCGGGCTTGAATCCGAGAAAAGGCTATTGCCATTCCCACCACCGCCCAAAACGCCCAACGGACCAGGCGACCCTAAACTCGACCTCCTATTTCCGCTACCAAGGCCCGGCTTAAACCCCTTGACCCCCAACGGACTCCCGGCGCCACCTCGAGGCGAGAAGGGTGAGCCAAAGGGCGAGCCAGATGCTGTGCGGCTACTGTTATTCTTAAGTCCGGAGCCGGATGCAGGCAGCGGGCTTCCACGTCCTGAGAGGGGCGAGCTCGCGTAACTGGCCGCCTTGTTGCTTGCCGCAGACCCGGCGAGGGAGGGCGTGCGCGAGTAGCGCGGGGGCGTGTAGTACTTTGCGTTCGGCGTGGGAGGTTTTGAGGAAGGTGGAAGACCAAGAAGCTTGCGTTGGGCAGGGGTGAGGGGGATATCGGAGAGATCGTCTTCGGGGCGGATGAGCGGGAGGATCGCGAGGATGATGGAGACGACGGGAATCAACTGGAGGCCTATGTAGGTGTAGTTGGCCGCTGTACGGATGTAGTGGTGGAATCTGCCTCGTTAGATTTACGTTCGGCAGAGGCAGAGAGGAGGAAGATGCCAAGCTTACAAATCGGGGTTTAGGGCTTTGTGGAAGATCCAGGTTATCGCCCAGAGAGCTACCATCCAAACCACGGCTTGCCCGATTTGCCGCAGGTTCGCGTCGTCAAAGGTGCGTTTTTGGCGCCGCCGGATGATTTCGTCGAAGCGTGGGTGACGCCATGTGCCCGGAGATTCGCTGACGATTGTGGTCGCTTGGATTTGCTTGACTGGAGTGCTTGTCGCCGAACCCGCAGCTCTTACTGCGGACGACATTTCGTCTGATTGCGTGCTCGATCCTTGGATCCCTCGGGGTGTACAGACTCGATGAGGTGCTGTATGAATCGAGGATTCTTCCCGAAAAGCAACCACAGAATGTCTTTTGCTGCCTAGGAACAGTCGAAAGCGGTAAAAGTATGGGTAGCCAGCCAGAAATTAGTTACCACTACACTATCGCCACTATTCTTCCTCATTTGTTCGAGAAGACAATGGACACCTGTGCCTCGTTCCTCTAAACCATAAGGTTCGACAGACGCCCAGGCGCGGGTAAATCGAAACCAGCTGCGGAGCTTTCGGATGTAGGCGCAAAAGAAAAAAAGAAGGCAATTCCTGGTGTCGGTACTCTCTCTGCTGTTTGTTAGTATTAAATCGTGCTTATCGTGGATCGCCGCGAAGGGCGTTGCCCCTTGGAATTTTGTCGACGGTTGTTTGTTGTGAAGTTTCCGAGTTGAGGTTGGTGCTGCGGATTTAGCGGATGGAGTTTTACTAGTCGCAAATCGCGTGCGTTTGGCTTGCGGAGCGGCTGCTGGCAGCGGCTGTGAGCAGCTGAAAACACGCCTTGCAGAATGCAGATGCAAACGCTCTGAAGGCCAGTCAACGATTCACTTGCCTAGTATCCATTCCTCAAATAGCTACTTCTGTCGCACTGGGCTTCTTGGATAAATATCTAAACATCAGATTCTGAATTGCACAGTACATCGATCAAGATGTCGCACAAGCTTCCATATAACCCTAACCCTACATAGCAAAGTGACTAATTGACAAGGATCCAAGGCTGGAATGCTGCACAATGCGGATGCATGACATTTGGTCGGATTTGGACACCTCTAAAGTTCGAACCGAAAAGTAAAATTTTCGGGTTGATAGTGTTGAAATTGATCTCTCAGACTCGGGATTATCAGCAAGGTACGGGCACTCTGAATTGAAAGTGTCGTGGCGACACTTCGGTTGACGCTGCGCACTTGAGGCCGTGAGCTCCTTGGGGCATCATCAAATCAGGATCGCGGTTATTGCAGCTTGTTGGAGGCGTCGGCATTTTGGTGACGACCTCCCGACACGCCCCCAAACGTTCTTTACCGAATCACCAAAGCCTGCCCTGCCGAGCCATCCATTTTCCTCCCAACACCTTTTTTAAACTTCATCGCGACCTTTCCGACATCTATTCCA
>Ga0247774_1001136_pt1 | contig 13545 bp, 4 predicted proteins | sample UWRJL001104B6_FD_179933 | JGI IMG/M metagenome (GOLD analysis project Ga0247774, IMG submission 179933) | Plant litter microbial communities from Arlington Agricultural Research Station in Wisconsin, United States - UWRJ-L001-104B-6 | ecosystem: Environmental > Terrestrial > Plant litter >... | reverse complement strand
ATCAACCCAGGAACAGGCGGCCAAAAAGAGGGGAGAAGACGGGGGAATGCGCAAGCGGATCGTCGGAGCAAGGGACCACGCCAAATCCAGGGTCGAGCGACAGCGGCATGATGAATGGAGCATCTTTCATGCGACCAGAAAGTTTTCGGTCAACTCGCGAGAATCTTATCGGGATCATGTTCATCCTATTCTTACTCGGATCGCATTCCTGGTAATGAGACATCACATCTTTGCGCTCTTCGCTCGGTGAGAGCATTTTCGGCACGGTGATGAACCTTGGTCCCTGAAGAGGGTAAACGTCAAAGGTGCGCTTGCGCCCCAAACGCCTCGGGTTCGAAGAACAGACCGGGAGCTGTAGTATTCGTGCGTAGAAACAGTCTTGCGCAATAGTGCTTCGATAAGAAAGGAAGGAAAAGCACATGTTCCCTGGTTCGACGAGACGATTCGAGAAGCAGGTGGGCCATCCCGTCATCTCAATGCCTTGAATGCAAAACTGTCTGTCTCTCTCCCGCACCTCGTCCCGTCACATCTCGGACTGCTCCTTGAGCTTCCATTTTCATTCGTCAGTAGGAATCTTGGTGTGGACGTTTGTGATACACTTTCCAACGAAACGAGGCTGTGCTCGTCTTTCCTGCTCTTTGTCCCAGTCTCCCGACTGCGAGAAAGCGCGCTTCCACGGTTGACGACGAGTGGCTTGAAAATTCTCCGAACTACAAGGATCTTAAAACGCAACTCTTAAGCATGAATCACCACAAAAAAAGCTTCCTGGTCAGTGGTTTTACCAACGACTCCAGCAGAACCTGCCTATCAGAGCCTCAAAGGCCGTGCATTGGTAAGAGGTTAGAAAGTCGGGCAAGAGAACACGGACAGGGTAACCCTACGAAACTCGTGGTTGGGGCATGGGAGAAGTGTTTGAGGTTGTGCGGGGATGGCACGGGCATTAGGGTTCAAGTGGTCGCAGGACGAGGGACTGCGCCTTCGAAGAACTGGGAGAAATTTGGGAACGGTGATGAATTTGGACTTGATGTATTGAATCGGCCGAGAATTCTTATTTTTTTCCGCACACGGTATGTGATGATGGGGCCTCAAATGGCGTTTGGGTTCAAAGTTGGGTTTGGGGACCTCAGGGGCTTGGCGGCTTGACTCCTTCGGAATAGCTTCTTCGGCCGCTGTGCCCTTCGGTCCACTATCGATACTCATGCCCTCGCCTCATGTTAGGCTGCAATGCGATCAGTCCAGGACCCACGTGTAAGGCAAAGGGATAAACATATTTCCTCGCCCATTAATTTTGCATTTTAAGTTTAGGAGGGGAGAAAATGTTCCAAAACCATAAATCATCCGAAGATTCTCATACGCATTCATCTCGAGATAGATTGCACCGGCAGCGGCACGGTACTTGACAAGAGGTTCGCTGGATCCGGCGGAGAACGTTTGTTAGAAAAGAGAGAGCGCAAAGTGCAAAGCAAAACGGCGTGCCGAAATGGGAGGGCCTTAACCAGGTTCAGGCAAAAGCCCCCCAATGAAAATCCGTCGAGCATCGCCTTGAAGATCTTTTCTTACCAATGCAAATCCACACCCCCCGCTTTTTCCTCATGATTTGCAGCAGTGACAGCCGACAAACCGGGCAGTGCTCAGGTACCCGAAAAAGATGGTCAGCATTTTCTGCAAGGTACGAGATTTGTGTGCCCAGCCCCCAGATCTATCTTTGAAGGGCTATGTTTGGAGGCGGAGGATTCTTTAGCGATGCCAGTCTTACATGCAGCCAGCTGACTGCGAGATTTTTTCGGGCTTTGGATCCAGCCCTTTGCGTAGTTAATATCGAGAAGGTTGCTTTCTTGCTCAGGTGGATGGGAAACGAGATTGGATGATGGCGGTGAAAATATCGTAATGTTGCGACCGCGACGCCCTGATGGTGGGAGCCGGTGTGAAAACGGCGTGGAAAGATGATTTTCCGAAGGTAGAGGAGGCGTGCAGGTCGGCAAGGTGTCAAGCCGCCGCCAAACGATGTGGTTAGGATGACAGCCTATCGGGATCTCTCGTTATTCATTAGTTAAACTGTTAGCAGGCTATCGCCAACCCACGTTGCCTCGCAGCCTCCTGACACTTTTCTCCAACACGCACGCACCTCTCGACGTCGCAGGTAAAAAAAACGCTACCACATACAACATTCACGCTTTTCAGTGCAAAAACCAATTGAAGAATCGAAGCCAACAGTGACAGGCATCACCAGAGTCGCTCTCCGCCTACAAAGGAAGAAACAGTGTTTGGACCAGTTGTGTCTTGCACTTGCAACCTCGTGTTCTCAGATTCAGGTCGGCGCGCCGTGAGCCAACCGTTCCGAACGGAGACAACTGCGGGCGCCAAACGAAAACGTGCTACTTCATGCCGCCCTTCTTGCGAGGCGGTACGTCAATTTGACAGTTGCGTCTGCAGAAGCTTGTCTGTGACTGAGACGTTTAGAAAATGCCCTGCGGCGAACAGCACAGAGGTGAAGCGGTAGCCTAGTCGAGCAAGCAAGTGCCCTGTTTCTACATCCAGGAACATGGAAGAAAGCGCACCTCTTCAGACGGCAGCAATCGTTTCCGAAGGTTTTGACACATTTGTAATGGGGTTTGGGTAGCCTTAATTTTCCAACTTGTGATGAACTTGGAACATGGGCAAAGTCATACGGACATCTGATGACGCCGTGACGAATGACCTTCTGTAGAAAGGATATCCTAGGCCCCGGAAGAACGACGAGGATATTGACGGTGATTTCGGGTACCGACGAGCCCAACACTCTCGCCGGCCTTGTCGGACGAGCACTTCCGAACTGTTCAGCATTTAGCGAAATCAATTCGACGGCGTTCAACGGCGTAAACCGATCTCGCCAAGGCGAGGAATAGGAGATGGCGGAGCAGCGACAGATTCACAGCCAACAGATCTTCCAATGGGAGGAAAAGCGCCCTTCGGTTCGTGTGGCGGCACTTGCAGCGCTACCAGAAACGGCTGGCTTTCCTTGCCAGATTCTAGCCCCGATATGGTGGCTTCTGAGCCGCCTATCGCGTTGCCATCTGTGAGGCACGCCAACGCTAATTCGTCGCCGCCGCTCGTGTTGCGGGGGTTTCCTTCGGGGCGCTTCGGCCCCCACTTGCAACTCTCTGGCGGTGCGGTTGCCCTGTAGAGTGCTGCCTTGAAACGGTGGTGTGGCCGGGTCCGTGTGGGCCACTACTGTTCTTTGCGTTGCGAAATTTTTGCTTCTTTGTCTCGTTTTGCTCCCATGCCTGTCTAGGCTCTACGGGTAAGATTTCCTGATTTCCTGGTAATATGCTGATGGTGATCTCTTTTGCGAAAGGTTTAGAAACGCTTTGTCAAAGCGGTTAAGAAGAATTCGGGAAATTGGGAAACATTACCTACAAATTCTCTTAGGGGAGACTGCCAGCCAAACGAATCAAAACGGTGTGGGAACCTGTCTGGGCGAAACTATCGCTTAGGCAGAAGGGGCGAATTTCCAAATATCGGTGTAGCAGGAAATGTGCCATACTCGACTTCCATTTGCCCACATAGCCTCAGGAAAAGATGAAGCAAGACGTAAAGTCATTAAAGTCATAGAGAAATCTTGGATTAACTTGAAGCCGAGATCACTTCATTAACGAACAACATAGTGGTCAACCGCCGTTGTGCCGGCTAAGCACATTGAATCTCGATTCTGTGCGCTCGTGGCTCCCAAGAACCTTTCCAAAATTCGAATATCTGCAGAATCTCACCGCTTCTGCTCCTTGCCTCAATGGACGACGAAACCCACTAACGAATCGCCTGCCAACAGGATGCCCGACGTCCAATACACAGGGAGGCGGCTCTGTTGAAGCTTCAGGGGACCCTGGTTAGGGTCAAGTTTCCCGTCTGAACCAGTCCGGGGGGCGATGTCTCCATTGGGTGCGGTGCAACGTACGATCTGGGTACCGGGTGGGTCGGAGTGAATCGATTGGTTCGGGCGCCAGGACAGGCAGCACGTCAACTGTACCTGCATTAGCGGGACAAGCTCTGCGGCGAGCAGTGGCTGGAGCGTTTCAGGGCCTGTCCAGTGTTCCGTATCCAAAGGGCATCTTTTGTTGCCGAGGGCTCGTTCGAAAGGTGCTTCTTCAAGTTTTCCGTGGTAGAACGAGGCAACCACTTTCCTGGAGAAAGAGGGCAGAGAGGTGCCTTCGCAGCTTGATTGGCTGCTGTTTTTCAATGCACGGCGTGGACCGCACTGAGCTGTTTACCCAAGATTGAGCGATGTTGTGATGGCTCTTCATTATGGAATGCGACGGGGCTCAGACTCCCTACCGTTCAGGGGTCCGTTTCGCTGCTGCACCAGAACCCAGCACCAGCATTTCTCCCTTCGCGATCCACCAGCAAAAACTCCCCCATCTCGCATTCCTATTCTGCATCAGGCGATGGTCTCACCAAAAAGAACCCCCAAGAGCCAAAACCCTTTATTTTCTTCAGCCAGGGCTGTTCAGGTGATGATCTCTGCTCCTCAGCCACAAGTTTTCAATTAAGACATTCCGTAGCCGCTGTTCAGCTCGTCTTCTGGCGCGTGCGGCTAAGAAGACCGCGGCGGCCGCGCGCCTCATGACTGCCTCTTTGTCGGTCAAAAAATAGAATCAGGCATTTTGGAGGCTTAACTAGGAACTTTGTACTGCGCGCCTGCCTAGTCTGGAGCCTTGCTGCGGTCCTCCGGTTGGCTGACCCTATTTTTTGTGCGTTCGTTTTAGCCAAAATTGGCGGAGGGAGACCGCCATGGCCGGGCTGACAAGCGAGCAAACTAGCAAGCGCTGGACAGTTTTCTTTGGCAGGCCGTGGCGGCTTTCGCACGAAAGAACTTCCAAAGCCGAAAAAAGCTGCCATTGCTAAGCAAAGCAGGTCAGCTTTTGGGTCCGAACCTGTGGAACCTGGGCCCAAGGTACCCGAAAAAGAAGCTTAGTTTTCTCTTCGGGGGTTCTACCCCGTTTGCGTACCCGCCGTCGTGCATCGCCCCCGTCAGATCCGTGGGTTTTCCTGTCGGTTCGCGCACGAGCAATTGCTGGAACGCAAACGGTCCAACCCTCGTCAACTCGTGCCTGACTTCAAGCCACAGTGCCGGAGAAGAGGCCGGGGGCTAGGACCAGGGACCTCACAGGACGACGGTCCCTGCGAAGAGATCTCCAAATCCAAATCCAGTCAGGACGGTGGCCGAGACCATATGGCGGCTGCTGCGGACGAGGTCTTGCCTGAAGATGCTCAAAGCGCTTGCGCTCGGTATTTCGGCATTGAGCGAAATCTTTGGTTGGCTGCCAAGATCCATTTCCGGCCGAGAGACGTCATTGACAAGACCGGCGATGCGGCCCTGCGAGGAAAGTCACTGGCCTAGACGAACGGCCTCGATCCATCATGGTCAATTATAGGAGCGACCGTCCTTGTGATGGGACGAGGACCCGGTCGGCTGTTGGTCCCTGAAGCCTATTGCGCGAGGGAAGTTGGAGGAACACTGAGCATGATAGTTTGATCTAGCTCTAGCTCCAGCTCACGAGAAAGCCCTTTTTTGTTCGAGTCCTAGGGGTGCAACAAAGTCATACCAGCAATGTTAGTGCAAATCTCTAGCTTACCCAGAAAAAAACGGACTTCGCTCAAAGTTCTTCAATCTGGTCTCCGTCTTGGCAAAGAGTGTGTACGGAGCTGAACGGACAGAGGGGGTAGCCATTTCGCTTCTTCAGTTCCCACACCCTCCCGGCCGCTGTGCCCCGACCCACACGTCGACTCCACACCCCCTTTGGACCTCACCCTTCGTTGCTGGGGTCAATGGCCCATTCACTTACATCCAAGCCTCGTTGACCATCACGATGTCAGTTGGTATTTAGGGATCTTGATATCCCATCCAACTTGCTTGTTCTCTCGTTCTTTTCTCTCCATCGAACGAATCCGGCCCACGATCGTTTCGACGTCTTTTCTTTCGTTTTTTCCATTCGTTTTCAACGAAGAAATCTTTAGAACTCCTTCATTCGTTAAAAGGAGATTCGACCACCATTCGCTTCTTACGCAACCTGTTTATAGAAACCACCTTTCTTCCTCCATTCCAGCCACGAGCCAACTGTCACTTTTGATCCAAGTCGACAAGGTTTTTTTACCCAGTAGTTTCTTATAGTCTCGGTTCAATTCAAGATGAAGACAACTACCTTCTTGGCTATTGCCGCAAGCATCAGCGGGGCTGTTGCCACTGTATGCATCCCTCTACCTTCACTTCATGCTGCGCAAACTAACAACCAAACAGTTCAAGCAAGCCCCCAAGTTTGGCTGCCCCCGGACCACGGACAACAAGTGCGATGACAAGCAGAAGAACGGTTTTGATTGGGATGATGCCGAGCCCGGTGACTTTGGCGAGTACCATGGCTTCAACTTCAAGGGCTTCAAGTGCGAGGACAAGCCCGACAAGCGCTCCCCCCACCTCTCGCCCCGCACGGGCAGGAAGGCTCTGACGGGACGATGCGGCCCCACCAAGGATGTTTCTCCTTCTTTTGGGTGTGACCAGTCCAAGGGGATCGACAAGTTCTCCATCATTCAAATCGATATCTCGGTTGAGTTCGACACCGACCTCGAGTTCCACTACGACATGCCCGACGGCAAGCAGTGCAAGCACCGCAGCCGCTGCTCCAAGGGTGGTTCGACGGTCCAGAACTCGCAGTGCGGTGGTGCCAAGAACGTGACCATCGTGTACCCTCCTCCGCCCAGCCCGCCCAAGCCGGACTGCGGCATTTCGGTTCACGAGATCAAGTTTGACTGCAACCCGCCCGAGCAGCCGAAGCCGCCCAAGTACGAGCCCCCTAAGAATGAGCCGCCCAAGTACGAGCCACCCAAGTACGAGCCTCCTAAGGGTGAGCCGCCCAAGTACGAGCCACCAAAGTACGAGCCCCCTAAGGGTGAGCCGCCCAAGTACGAGCCTCCCAAGTACGAGCCGCCCAAGGGAACTGTAAGTAGAGCCTCCAACCGCGAGTACAACGCCTTTGTCAGAAACTAACATGTCCAAGTCTACCTCGAAGTCCGACGGCCAAAACTACCCTGGGCCGACGCCGCCTCCTTACAAGCCTGACGACAAGCCCAACAAGCCCCAGCCCCCCACAAAGTTCCCCGAGCTGCCGTGCCCGGACGTCGTCCCCTCTTGCTTGAACACGTGGTTGTTCAGCATCGCCTGTCTGGACAACACCGACGTCGGCTGCTACTGCCCCGATGTCGCCTTCGTGCAGAACATCTTCACCTGCATCTACGCCTACGGCGAGACCGACATCGTCATCTCCCAGGCCGTCTTCTTCTTCCAGGGCATCTGCGCCCCGCACGCGCCCCACAACCCGGCCATCATCACCGGCGCCGACACCATCACCAAGGTCATCACCGTGACTGAGAAGCCCACCGTCTCCGTTGCCTACACCACCGTCGTCGCCACCGTCACCGACGTCGTCCCCTGCAGCACCGACGGCACCGCCATCGAGGGGTCCTCCACCACCACCATCTACGCCCAGACCGCCGAGATCCCCGAGGTGGGCTTCCAGACCGGCGATGCCGGCGAGGTCGGCGTCGTGGCCGCCTCCCCCCAGGCTGTTGTTGCGGAGCCTACCTCCGGGGATTCGTACCCACCCACCACGCTCGCGGTGCAGCCCACCGGGGCTGCTCCGGAGGGCACGAGGCCCAGTCCCATCCAGGTTGCCGGCGCTGGAAAGGTTGTTGGTTCGGGTGTCGCGATCGGCGCTGCCTTCTTGGCGGCCGTTGCTGCGCTCTAAACCGATTCGGTTTTATGAACACAAACCTTGTACAACATCAAACTGGCAACTTGCATACACGGGACACGAACAAAATGGGTGCATTCAATCGGAGGGGCTTCGGGCATTAGATCGCAATTGGGGGGTTTGATTTCCTAGTTTTGGTTTTTGGTTTCTCAAATGTCTCCTTGCGTCATTCGGCTTCTTTTCCTTGCTGTTCAAAGATCACTTCAATCAGGTACCCCTCCCCAAAACAGAGTTCCAATCTTGACTTCTTGGAAACTTTTCTTGTGGGCCACCGGTATTGAGTGCCGAAGCTGCAAGACTGGTCTTCTGCAAGGATTGATGGATGGAAGGCGCAAACGACGATGAACTGTATATTAGTTGCAACTGAGATGATGGGAGAGGGAGTAAACTATACCCCGGTGGGAATGCGTCGTTAATATAATGGAGGCTTTTACCTGGAAACTCTTTTTCCGTTCTATGTAAACTGGTGAAACTTGCATACGAATTAGGTTCCTGATTTGTCTTTGTATTCATATTTTTGGCTGTTCCTTGTTTGGCTTGCCTGGAATGTTGAGAATTGAAAGTCTCGTGTAAAAGGCAAGGTGAGCAGAACATGTCTCGTCACGCTGAGTGCCAAAAGCCCGGTGCGCAGTAGAACAAGGCTTAACAGATTTACCCTTGATTTGTATGGCATCATGTTGGTCAACGTTATAGCGGCCTCAACTAATACGTTAGGCGCATCTTTGCTCTGTTGATTGATGTTGTGTGGCAAGGCCATGATTTTATTGGCCTTGCTGCCCTGCAAACCTCATGTGAGACGAACTGAAAAGAATTAAAACCGTAGACATAGCCCAGAGTCGATCTCCGAGCTGAACGGTTCTTTTCATCCTTCCTCGTCATATCCCTAGCTTGGGACGTTTCCAATCGAATCCTGCTCTATACCTTAATAACACCAATAATCGGACCACTTGATTTGCATTCCACCTGAAGCATCAATTAAGAAAGATCTCCAACGAGTCAGAGCTTGGACAACAGTGCGGATCTGCTCGGTCTCACTCTTGCATGGCCAGTCAGGCCGCCCGACGCGACATAAGGCTAACTAAGCAGCCAGGAACCTCGCATAACAGGGAATGCCAATTAGCCTGCTCCCATATAGAGGATTTTTGCCATCCACTGACGGACTGGAGGGATTTCCGCGTCGTAGATCAACAAGAACGCTGGGCGCGTGGGTTCTCCTGGTTCAGAGATGGCTTGTAAGTGGATCTTCCCCATTGGTAAATCATGACGTAGGGATACTAGGCGCGACGAGCTAGAAGGTTTCCTTTGACGACCACGCTGAGATGCTTCATTCCCACCTGCAGGAAAGTAGACCTGCTTTCATGAGTTCTCTTGGTGCCTCGACTCGGCGATATACCGACATCGACGTAGAAATTCATCGGCGAACCTACCAAAAGCTCAATAGTCTTTATTTCTCATAGTTTCGGTGGGAAACCAGTAAAATGGTAAGCATATGGTCGATAGGATATGTAGTTGTCGGTCAATAGATTCTGGACGTATTTGTCGAAGTTATGTTCAGTAAGGATGTATTCAGGGCCAAGGCCTTAACAGCTCATGCTCCACTGGGTTGCAAGGATTTGCTTAGGTTGTCTCCAAATATCAACGCGAAAGCTCACTTCCCCTAATACGAAATAACCATTTGAGAAAGCCTCGGCGAGAGGCCCCAGTTGTGAACCTGGGTCCTAGTACATCTTTTCCAAATTAAAAAATAGATTTAGGAAAATTTCCGCAAACATTTTGCGCCTCCATCATAAGGTTGCCTATGCTCAAATGACGACTGTTCCAATCAAAGGAATGCGTTTTCAGGACCTCGGCCCAGGCTTTACCTGCGTTCGTGGTGAGACTCTCATTGTCTCTATCCTTTAGGATAGGCTTTGTGTTATTTTCTTGTCTTCTGTTAGCCTTCCATAAATTACTAGTTTCCGGCTAGCAAGGTTTAAGTCGAGTTTCGAGAACCAGAAAGCGATTTCAACCCCAGAGGCGTTCCTGCCTCGGCTCTGTTCTGAAGAGTGTTAAAGTTGGACACGGCACTGTGTGATGCTCGTACCTACTGCCAGATCAGCCACACGCCTCAAATGCCTTCTAGAACATAAAGGAGCACCAAAATCGCATCGGAACTGGACCGGACCCAGTTTGCCGATCTGAAAACCTGCATCCGTAAAGTCTCATGTATTAAGGAAGTCAAAGCGTTAGTTTCTCACAAGAAGCCCTACTTCAGCATGCTCTTTGACGCGTGTATGGATACATCGCTCAGGTCGGCTCCAAAAAGAGCCAATAATGGGTTCAGTAGATTTCGCATGGGATACCAGAGTAACCAAGGTCACCGCTTACTCGTCGGACCAGGAAGAAGGATCTTTTGCGTGTATGTGCGTTCGTCTTTGGCATCCAACCCAACGTCCGAGCTTTTCTTTACCCCTATCTGCAGTTGAGGAACCCCGAGCCATCGCCAGATACGAACGACCGTCGCTAAATCTCAGACAGTAGTAATCAGCAAGTCTGTGCTGAACCAAATATTTTTTTAATGCTTTAGGGCACTGTCAAATGAGTCATCGCTTTGACCTTGGAGAACCAAGAATTAGGCCCATCTGACAGTGATGTTGGGGGCTAATATGGGGAGCACAGCATCAAAATCTGCAAGGCAACCGGCTGCATTGTGGTATTCTGCTTCTGACTGGTCAGCATCCTTGTTAGCCTCATGCCATATGTAGCATTCAGTTACGGATGAAAGCTTCTATGCACAACATACCACCTTTGCGACGGTCTCGGCAATGTGATTCAAGATCGATCTAACCGAACGGAACCTGTTCTCATTTGGGACTTGTAATAAATCGGCCTCCTGCTTTTGGCAGCATTTTCGGACTTTTTAATATCCTCAATAGATCTGTGTGCGTATCTAGAATTAGAACGCTATGTAAACTTGAATTTTCGAGCAATATCTCTGGCAGCTCCGGCATCTTCGGAATGAATCAGCCAAGTACATTTTTCATTCAGAGACCAAAGAGCCAGATTTGGAATTCCGTTTTTCAGGCCCCTTTTCATCGCTAGACTTATATACTTCGGACTCGAACCATGTCAGGTCATCGGAGAAAAGGGGAATGATCTCTAGTTGGTCCGGCAAAACATCAATTTCTCAAGCTAAAGCCAAACCGGATGGCCAAAGTCAAAATCTGGATCATCTGGCGGGCACCAGGATTCTGATGGCCAGAATTCAAATCCAAACCAGGGCGCTGAACAGTTTGACCGTTTGGAGTATGCGGTAGTACGAAACGAGACACGCCAAAGCAACACGTAAAATTTTACCTTGTTAACCCCAAGATCCAGATAACCCCTAATTTGTCAAAAATGCTTTGGTACGCCATGACCGGACTCCTTCGCGGCCAATCTTATTTTCAATGCTGTTCTCGGACCCGAAGGACCGACCATTGAAGGAGGTTGTCCGCGTAACCAGTTTTCTGCTACTGTGATACGTCGTCACTACCCAGGAAAACAGGGCTTATAGCCTCCTTTGGGCCCTTGATTCTGGATATCCTTGACCTACAACGTCCCAAAAAACGAGTAGTGAGCCCGTAAATGCCTCAGTCGTCCGAGCGGTCTACCATCTGGTAGTTCCTGGCAAAATACCTCCGATACTCAAACATATATATAATGTCCAATAGGCTGTGCCAGGAGACTCTGAACGCCAGAAGAGCCCCTCTCTTCCAGCTCATCACACTACTTACTCCTTGTCCGAGACCGCAGGCGAACCTTCACCGATACAAGCAATAGCAACTTGTCAACCATGGCAAAGTCGCACGAAATTAGCAACGCTGCAACCAGTGGTAGCTACAAGTGAGCAAATCTCTTTTAGTTCTTTTCTCCCTAAATTCGCTTCCTCTTTAACTGTGTAACTTACACTATCCGTGGACAGGAGTAGCAATCCTCCCCACCAGTCGCCAATCGAGACGAGACCCTCAAAGCCCCAGTCACCGAACTTTACCACTATTCAACAAAATTTTCTGTGCACAAATTCCCAGAGAAAGCATGCTATCGATCAATATGTGGATGGATCTATGGCTGGCAAGGTGTTGGGAGCGGGGAGAAGTTGCGAAGCTGCCATGGGGTCCAACAAAGTTAGAATTTCTGAGGCTATCCAGATATTCAATGCCCATTTCAACTACTGAAGTGAAGGCCTGTGGATAGCGTGTCTCCTTTTTTCAATAAAGCCCCGATTACGTGAATCTTTTACCCCTGCTCATTTATACTTAAGGTAAAGATTGTAAGGCATGAAATATAGTAGTCCAAAAGCGACAATCTCATGAACTCGTACCCAAAGGAAATAAAAAAGAAATAGATAGAACATACTTTTCGGAACATATCGGCAGTCTTCATCTTCATGATGCAGCTCTCGAAGCCATCACCCTTGGATTGAAGAGAACTGCAATTCCCTGGCAGTAGCATGATAGGTTTCCCCGGCGAAGAGAAATAGTACACCACATGGTTGGGAAACATTGTGGGCCAAGATAGGGCATTTATAAAAATAACCACAATTCGTTTTGGTACTTGGCCGGCATGGATCAGAAGACAAAGTTCACGATGCCTTCCCGCAACCAGCAATTCTTTATCTGCAACTAAGTTTCCATGCGTAACCCTCAATTCTAATAGATTCAGACTTCAGGCTTCATTTTGCACTACTTTTACTCGTACCTATGTCTGTTCCATGGTCATTTGGTAAGATTCGCGACGCCCGTTGGTCCTGATCAGAGTCCTTGTAACTCCATGATGGAGTGCCTTCCGGTGTGTATTCAAATCACATGGATTTTCGATCCAAGCGCATCTTCCAATGCCGCATACGAGACTGAGACGCGAGAGACCACAGTTCAGCTATGCTGATATATCTATCTGGGGTGCTAAGATTGAGAATTGATTGCGGAGAGAGATGCTCGGGTGCTACGAGATGGTGGTCATGGTTGGGTCGATGAGTTACGACCGCTCGGCGAGTCCTCCCATTTGCCTGACCCCAGATCAAAGGCATACCCTCTTAATCAGGATCTTTGGTTCTAATCGCGAGAATCTGTCCATGTGGCAAACTCGGATTCATCTCCTACTATAGTAGTCTCTAGCAATCAAAGACCTGCTATGCTAACTCTGAAGAATTGTAATCAGCAGGGAATCTAGGTACTACATGGAAGGCTTTGTGTGCAGATGTACGGCAAGACCTTCTGTTGTAGCTATGTTGGAAACTGTTGAATCTTTCTTGGTCTACTAGGCCTGCTTTATTAGTTACTAGCCTACTCGTACCTAGGTATTTACAATTCTGGTTAGTATAATCTTCAGACTCATCCTCAGCTTATGCCCAATCATTTTCGAATAACAGCCGTCGCCCCAATTAATACCTTGTTTCGATCCCGACGTAGGGGAATGAATTGGCAAATTATCATGTAAGCAAGTAATGTAGTGTGAAGATCTGTTGAAGCTTGTACTCGATTGAACCCCTCCCTATTTTCTCCCGTGTTAAATTTTGGGAGCGCCCTGATTGGCGGAGTGGTGGAGCATTGGAAAGCCTTCTTGACGTAGTCGGACTACTGTGCTTCGGGAACCTCCATAACGGTGAAAGGCACGTCTTCCCACATGCATTGATAGCCACACGTGTCTGACGAGCATTACTCTGAGTATGTCGGTTTTCGAATGGGTCCTACCAGGAGGACGAAGACCTACGGAGGTAGATGCAACTTAAAAGGTAGGGCCCTACCTC
>Ga0247774_1001135_pt1 | contig 13549 bp, 8 predicted proteins | sample UWRJL001104B6_FD_179933 | JGI IMG/M metagenome (GOLD analysis project Ga0247774, IMG submission 179933) | Plant litter microbial communities from Arlington Agricultural Research Station in Wisconsin, United States - UWRJ-L001-104B-6 | ecosystem: Environmental > Terrestrial > Plant litter >... | reverse complement strand
TCCTTCACGGCAGCCCCCTGTGAGAATGGTGTCCCGCAACAGGCTGCAAAGTCACCCGCTGTTGGCGGATTGACGGAGGAAGGGAAGGCCAGGCAATGTGTCTTGGACTTCGTAGTCGAGGTCAACGGCACCAGTAAAACTGTCATATCGTCGAGAGTCTCCAAAAATACGAGCAAAATCACCATCTGCGTCGTTGAAGCTTATCACCTGGCACTTCTCGCAGAGGGTCGCCGCGCGCAAGTCACCACATTCAGCATCTTGTGTCTTTGACTTCATTCTTAGAATAGCGCCAGTGGTACGTAGGCGATTTACTTAGGACTATCTCCGTGTTAGATTGTAGTGTTCATGTAGCTTCGTGTTTGAATCACGGCAGAGTCAATATTAGCATTAGTAGCGATTATGGGAGGCGCAAGCAGCAGCAAAAAGTCCATCGACATCGGTGAGAATGGACCAATCAACGCCAGCCCTAGATCAACAGAGAGCCACTACATATGCAAATACAGAAACACTCATAAAATGTCATTCGGTGGTGACAGCGCAGAGAGCTTTTTTTAGTAGTCTTTTCGTTGCGGCCATTTCGGCTTGAAGCCGACTCATAACGCTTCTGAACCACAACGAAATCATTGTCGCTTTTCACCAATCAATTTTCACGCAGCGGCAGCTTCTCACTGCTGACGTCGTCTTCCCTTCCGCTGCCCTGCACTTATGGCTGCCTCTTCGAAGCCAGCCAGCCCGTGATAATCTACTCTGCACATCGCCGCCGCTATGGTCACTCCCGTCCACAGTCAACAGGCTACGAGGCCCTTCGCTGCACACACATTTGCAGATTTTCTAATTGGCAAGTATTCGAGTGGCTATCTCAAGCTAGAGAACATGGTAGAGAACACAAAATAGAAGCGCCTATGTGGATCCGGTTGCGTTCGAAATGCTTCGTCCGCGAGGTTCAGATAGTCAGCGATCGCCGCGACTATCACGGCTTGGTCGACGGCTGGGATCCTCCTGATAGGCGGGAAACTAGCAGGTCGTTGTTTCAAATGCTCATGAATTTTGGAGGGTCTCCACCGCAGCTAGCATACTAGTGATCAAGATCAGCGTCAGGATCAGGATCACTGTTCACAGTCGTGGTGTCGTGGTGGGCGTGGACAGTGGAATGAAAGCAGCGAGCAATGGCTTTGCGGAGCCCACCGCGACGGGAGTTATGCAATGGCTCTATGATGGCCAGCTTGTATTCGTTGATCACCGACCGGAAACCCGACGATTACTATCTAGTTGACTAGGAGTTCACATCATCGCCCTCAGCCCGTACCAGAATGTGTTTTGCGGCGTTCCAATTTAGAATTACCGAAGGATAATATCGCCGAAGTGAGCTTGTACGCAGTCACTTCGACCTCCCGCAGCAATAGTACGATCGATGCAGCTGGATGGACCAGCGCACACTTTGCGGTAATGCTGAAAAAGACCCTAGAGCCTGACCCAGTTGCCAAAAAAAAAAGTAAAGAAAAGAAAAAACAGACTGAAGAAGAAAGTTTGACAACCACTACCGATGTCATCGTAGATCACACGAGCACACTCCCCGTGCGGAAATCTAGAGTCCCGCACATACCTGCTGTTGGTCCTGTACGTAGGCTATTTCCTAGGGCTGTTAGACTGTTCAGATGGGCTCATTCTGACCAAGTCCTCCTGAGTCCTGGCAGATGTGTGGCTTGCTCTAAAAACAGAATTGCTTTTTCTCAGTCACCGACGGAGGTGTGGATATCTGGACCTTGTCTTGGCAATGGGTTGGCATTTTGGGAAGTGTCAACCCCGCACTACTAGTCTATAGGTACAATTTGCTTAGGGGCTAAACGAGCAGTCATGAATCTTGAATCGTGAAACTAGCATTTGATCAGGAACGCGGACGGGGTCTGAGGAGGACGGCGCGCCGCTGCATAGCTACCGCAGGTGACGAGAGAACGAGTACCCTCGTACCTTGCATTGCTTGCGAAAACGGATGTCAGAGTTCGGCTCTTACTATTCGTATCTTCAAATTTGAGAACTCCAAGACCAAAATTGACGAAAGTAGCATGGCGGAGCTCGCTTGTACCCCTACTTGAGGACCTTGGTCCTTCCCCGGGAAGGTGATGGCGATGGCGGGGAGTTGACCGCGAAGGAAAGCGGCTGCCTTCTGATACTGACCCTTTGCGTCGTCATCGCCAAAAGTCCTGCGTAGGCTTCCACTTTTCTGGTAGGACAGTTCATCCAATGAGTTTTCTGGGCTTCTGATCCAAGATCTTCAGGAGTTTCAGCGATCAACGGCGATATCCAAACGGCGTGAGAGAAGCTGCTATGCCCAAGTCAATTTGATATTCTCCTACTCAGTACGAGACCGACCTGCCGGCGTACAGCACGCTAGTCAATCGGCGTGACTGCGGGGTCAAACAAGTACAGAGGTGACAGTCACTACAGTACGGATACCTGGCGATGTATCTTGTGCCTGCGTCGTGCGTTTGAAGGTTGTCACTATCAACCATGCCGAGCTAAAGAGCTCGCATTCAAGCAGGCCACATATTCTGCACCGGTCGACGCAGGAACCGATGGCGCGAAAAGAAACGATACCAGACCAGCTGACCCTTTTCGCTGCTCCACGCACTCGTGGCGGGGATCCACCGCGGCTTGCATCTATTAAAAAAGGGCTTGGCGGTGTCCTCCGTGACAGGGCGCCCCTTGCAGGCAGGTGTCGTGAGAAGCCGGCATTCGGGGTCTTGCTTGGCAATCCAGGAACAATCTGTCCCAAGAGCGAGTGTAAACCAGGAACGCGAAATTGGAAATTCGGCACTTCACGATGGCCAAACTGGATCAGCAGACCTAGAGTCTCATTTCGCACGCGTGCTAATGGCATCGTAGCTAGGCCATGGCCGAACGAAGCTGGCTCGATTCTAGGCTTACCACGGTTATGAAGGGTTCGGGCAAGTGATACCTCGACCCTATCCGACGAAGCTCGGTGTGAGGCACGAGGCACGAAAGTATCGTCGTTTCCCGACAAGATGGAAATTACAAATCCCTCTAGCGTCAGATATGGAAACAGGCAGCAACCTTGTCTCTGGTGGTACCGCACGCGAAATACACCTTCGAGGAAAGCCAGCACCAAGAAACGAATTTGGTAGCTTGAAGTGCCCAGAACTGCCGGTGCCTACACACCATCTTTTGTGTGATGTCGTTGATGTTGTTCCGGATGTGATACTGAGGAGCGGTGAGGAGCCTGCCTAACAATGCGACAACCCAATCACGATGTCAACGGTGCATTCCTCAGTGCCGGCACCCCACCACCTTGGGAGCATCCAACGACGTGTTCCCGGTTCGAACGATCCTGCTGGCTCGTCCGGCCGTGCCCGAACAGCGTGTCAACCCGTATCGGAAGGAAATTGTTTGTATTTTTATCATGCGACGAATTCCTGTGACTTCTTCGTAATGGGGGCGAAATATCATATGTCAAGAGCCTTCACGAGCCCGGCACCAGAAGAAGTTGTCAAGCACAAGGACGGGTCGGCCAGGCGCGGAATTCATCGTAAAAAATAACTACAAAAGTTGACTTGGGATTTAAGACAAGCGATACCTTGGCTACGTATCATCATGTTCCTTTTTTCGCCTCCCCCTGCTTCCTCTCCGTCGGATTCGGATAGGACGGTAATGACCGGCTACTGATGACTGTCCCGGCCCTCCTCTCGGCGACTTGTCCGATTGTCTCGCCAGTCCAAAGCGCCCCTCTAAACTGCTGTGGCGACCAGCCACGCCAGCGGGGATGGAATTGGCCTGCTTGCCTGCCCGTTATCAGGACCACCAGCCCAGCCTAGCATGGTGAAGGACAGCTCCCGTAGATCCTCGAGGATCGGATACGTCATCCCATTTCCGCAACCTACGACCAAAAAAATTGCCATCCTTTGGAGAAGCGTCCCCAATACATGTGAGGATCATCAAAACTTTGAACCATGGCGGAAGCTTAATCCGGAAAGCTTTGATGGAGTTGCGACGATAACGAGGCTGCGAGGTTTAAAGGAACAAGTCGGAGTTCTTGCGGCGCATTTCTTATTTTTGAACACTCAGCTCGTCCGAGGAGAGTTTTCCGGTGAGGGTGGTCGCTGTCCCGCTGGCGAGGCTTGGCTTGGTAGTTCCAGCAGCAGTTCGTGGGTCTCCGGAAATACCGCAGCCCGATGGTGAACGCCCCTTCAGGTGTAACCACTAACCGGGGCCTATTTGACGGGAACTCATGATCTGTTTGTAAAATGAAAAAGTAAGTCAGGTGTCAGCGCCGAGTTGATCCCCAAACGGGGGCGAGTGCCCCTCAGTGGCGCACACAATATCGACACCGCATTCGTTTTTTTCGGTTCTATCACCGTCCGATCCCCTGGGAGACTGGAATATCGAAAGATCGAATCGTCGATTCACCAAATGGGCTGACTGTCCAGCCTTCATTGTTTCCATCGCTTGCGAAAGCTCCAAGAAGAGCAGCAGCGGTGGATCAACTAGATGCTCGTACAGTCGCAGATTGTACTTAGTCCTTCGCCTGGAATACGGGCGTGTAAACTCTGCTCCTACAAATAACTGCGGCCTAACGGGGGTGTGTGGGTGTGTGCTTGTGTGTTCTTGGCAGAGAGGGTCTCTTCGCCAGCCTGGCTGGTCGGCGGAATGTGGATCGATGATGCCACAGCCCCCGCACCTACCAAGACAGCGGGCCACTTGCTTTTTGGCAGGGGTGTGAGCAAATAATCTACACTTAACTCTGCAGCCTGCAAGGCACTACTACCACTTTTAACGATGAGCAATACTTCTTCGTCAGGTGCACTAGGTACCTTCGTACCCTCGTACACTTTCCGAGTTCCATGCATCTGAGATCGTCAGGGTACATTTCCTACGGAGTGTTTGCAGGAATACGTCTTCGTATGTACCATGCGATTGACTTGTAACTGGGCGTGGTGCCACCCAACAACTTCTTTTATTTAGGAAGCTTCCATTCCCGTTCGATCGGCTTAGTTTTGTTGGTTTCTACACTCCATTCCACACGCTCACTTACAACGAACTTTCCGGCTCGAGCTTTTTTTGTGAGCTTGCCGTCACAGAGATCACGCCTGATCGTTTGACGTCGTCATAAACACAGTCCCTTGCATGGGAGAAAGACACAAGCCCATGATGCTCCACAACTGGATACATCACCATTGCCACCACGCCACCACGCCGGACGCACGAGACACGATGCATATCCGGAAACCAAGCTCGTCCGACTCGGTGTCGAGTCTCTCATCTGCCTCCACAACCTCCTCCACGGTCTCGAGCCCGACCCAGTCACATCACCGGCAGCATTCGAGAGTGATCGAGTTTGATCCGCTCTGCCTCAACCCCACCTTCCGGGCCCCGCCGCGGCTTTCAGAGCGGCCCTTCAAGCAGCAAGACGTCGAGTTTGAACACCCGAGGCCGATACGCAAAGCACCGACAAGAGAACTCCAACTCCCGCCCGTTTCGTCTCCGGCGAGCAACCATGACCGGAACCAGGAAGCACCAGACTACTTTCACCTGAAGCTGGAGCTCCTTCGGCGGCCAACCCTCCAAAGGAGCCACTGGTCTGAGTCGACAATCCAGACGGTCGAGGTGGACATGGAAGAGGATGTGGACGACGAACAATCTGGCGGTGGCGTGGCAGCGGAGCACGAGGAGGTGTCGACACCTACAGCAACAACACTGCAGTTCGAGTACGGGGAGCGGCTGGCCCGCCCCGTCACCGCGGAACGGTGGCAGAACTTTTCCTACAAACGCAACACGGTGCCGAGAAGGCCGCCCATGACGACTGGCGACAGCATCGAAAACTATATCAAGCGGGGAGGGTGGAAGCGGAGGGGGATCGTCTTCCAACAGAACCAGGGAGAAGAGGGTGAAGGAGAATCGACGGATCGGTACTCGGCACACACAGTCATCTAAGCTTCCGCATCTCGTTTTTTGAGGTCTGATCTTGATGTCCTTTGAAACCTTTTGTTTCCCTGGCTTCTTTCATCCAGCGATTCATTGCCTTTTTTCTTATATTTTCGATACCAGGGTTTAACGACTAGGGGGTTTTTTACTTAGAAGATCGTGTACCACTACAAGAACACTTTATTATCACCGGAGTTTATTTGGGAATTTTGGGAATCGGGAGGGCTGGCAACTTTTTTTTTTTTTTGCAAAGGCCGAAATCAGTCGACCGCTTACACCCACATTTATGTACTGTTTAATTTGTTACCGCTCATCACTCACCACAAATATGGGAGATGAAGATTGGGATTTGTACAATAAAGATATCAAATGAACAATTCTAACGGTTCTCTCTCAACACTACGCGAGTTTTGCAAATAACCTCTTTTTGACTTGAGCATTTCATTTTGATTGGGAAAGTCTCTTGGAAGAGATGTGTAGTGTGAATAGTACCAGAAATCAGATCATGGGAAATCATTCAATCTCCATGATCAGACGTTTTTTTAGGTTACTGCTCACATCCGTCCACCCGTGTCACCGGATTCGCCGGCTGCGGATGCTGCGGTGATGAAACCCAACCCCATCGTTCGGCCGATGGTTTGAGTGTCGTCCGACCTTCACTAATAGGGCGCAGATGGGAATTACATTTCATTCCAGCTCAAGTGGCTTTGTGGTTCCAGCAGCCTCAAATTTAGGTACGAAGTTTCGGAATGCTACCGAGGTACCCTTCATATAGAGGTAGGTATACTACATGATTTCTGATTTGAAATCTAGCCTCTTTGCATGGGTCAGGAACCATCGGCAAAGGATGCATTTTAAATATTCGGTGCGGGGGGCTCGGGGGATGCGCAGTAAGCTGACGATCGACGGTGACGGATAACAACCCCACGTTTTTCGTTCCGGGTTGACGGGGTTGCCAGCGCCCGCATGACTTGTTTTTGGTGATGGTAGCAAGTGGTCCTTATCGCGGAGTACTTAAAAAGAGGATGCGAGCCGTAGTCATACAACCAGCGACATGTTTCTGGAGTACTACTAACTACGGAACACTACTCGCCGCTATCGTGAATGAACTGCAAGGTACGAGAAACAAAAAGGTACCACTGATACCTCTCGCCAGCCAAGGCCGCTAAATGCCGGCGGTGTCCGGCCGCTCGGACCCATGAGGCGTCGTCCACGTGGAGGGTACGGAAGCGAGAATTGTTATGGATCCCCCCTGCCTTGACCTTTACGAATGCGAGTTTGGGTGGTGTAGGGATATCCACGAATCGCTTTGGCGCCCAGCCTTACGGAGTTACTGCGCGCAGTTGGTGACGACGCCCCGACGAGCAGGATCCTATTTGCTTCCCCACCGCGGGATTCGAAAGTTTTGTTTCCGGCCCTGCGACGAGCAAGTTTCTCTCGTGCATGTTCGGTACGTGTCCCAAAAGGCTCCCCGCTAATGTTCGTGATGCTGAGGAATGCGTTGTATCACCGTCCGAGCGCCGACTCGGCGGGCTCCGAAATATCCGGCATCTTGAAGCTAGGATGGTTCGTTGTCTTCGAACCCTCGGAACGCGCAGGTCGTAGGTCGGAGGAATGGGGGGAGTTTCGTAAAAGTTTGGTTTCCGGAATGGAGGCGGGACAATGATTTGGTCTTGTGCAAACGGAGGGAAATCAAGAACATTTCGTCAGGATTAATTTACATCAAACACAGCACCGTCTTGTCAAAAACCTGGCAAATTCTTACAGCCTGACTACCTCGTTCCGAGTCCCGGAGCGGGCCATTGATTGGATTTCACAGACGTGCTATGATATTTGATGACGGCAATATAAAGAATGGTTTTTCGCCTCTTACTTATTTTGTCCACTGGCATGTCCCTGGCAGGATTCCTTTCAACTTGAGTCGTTATCGTGGTCAATACCGCAGCCAGAGAAGAGGGGTGTGCGAAGGGGAATTGCCAGATGTTCGTGGGAAGTTGAGAAGGAAATCCATAGCTCGGTAGTGGACGACTGGCAGACATCCACACCCAACCTCCAGGACGTCCTAAGCGCTTCCAAGTTTCCCAGTTTGCATACCATTGTCACACAAAGAATTTAGGTTGCCATTTGCTCATGTCTCGGTGAAGTACGCACGGCTCTTGGTGCAGCAAACGTCGACATGTTGGCAAAAGTACGATGATATCATCAACCCGGCGAAGGAGGTCCGCCTGGGCGGGTCATAAACATAGTGCAGCTATGGGCTCGCTCCATCCACTGAAGATGTTGCAGGTACGGCAACTGGGTTGGATGAAATCAAGAAATGGTTGGCTTGGCTGTTTGGTCTTTGCAGAGTACGATTTTACTTTCGAGAGACGGAATCAGCTTCAGAATGGCCGTCATCAGACGGCAGTTGCAAGGTGCCAAACGACTATACTAACCGCCTTGTCGGAATTGTGACGTGCTTGGCTTGTAGGACCGATGCCATTGTTCGTCGCACTCGCTAGTAAAATCATCAATGTTCTCTTCTTTGCAAGGAGAATCATTGAAATTTTAAAGGCGCGATTGGCGAGCCAGAAACCAAGGAACGACGGGAAGCTACGAAGCCGCGGGCGCGTCGAGGCTACGTTTCGAGTCAGGGCCTAAGATGTCAATTTAACTTTGTCGGGATTAAGAGCATGCTATCGTTTAAACATGGGGTTTGTATGACGGGCGTCGCCAGGGTCTGGCATAGCTGTTGGTCCATAGTGATATGTGCTTTCCTGCCCCCATACGAAGGTACTTCGTCGATTTGTATCCTTAATCTTCGTCGTATCTCCAGATCACTTCCCTATGAGGCCATCCAGATGACGATCTCATCGCATGTCTTCGCATCTCTAACAGAATGCCGTACTGCCTCATCGGACGAAACAATTCCGCCAGATATCAGGACAATGCTAATCGATGCCTAACAAGAAAAACAACACGGATGAGAAATAAAACCAAGAAACTGATTGACATGAAACAGCTCCCGCCAGCGGGGGAAAACTTGGCAACCTGCAACCACTCACTTCACTGCGGCAACGTCTCCCATTGCTCTCTAATTGAGCCTCAGGCCCAATAGCGTGTTCGTGGCGGCACGCCGTCACCCGCCACACAAGGTATCGATCTTCAGGGGTCGGACGTCGCTGACGTCCATCAACGACAACGTCCGACACATGTACTCGCTGCGGGGCAGCCTAGCCTGCAGGAGTAAACAGTCCGTTTTAGCAGTGCCTGCATCGCTTCAGTGCCCCTCTTTCGCGCATAATCAAGACATGCCCACCTGCACTGATAGGCCTCACAATGGCACCGATCACGATGAGCAATAAATAGATTGAACAGATTCGCGAGAATGAGACAGGCATGTCTGCGTCGAAGAGCCTACTGGCCGACCACCCACCAGATCCTCCCCCACGTCCACACCATTCCAGCACTATTTGAAACGCGCGCTGCCAGCTTTGGTTCCACTCTTTGAATTCTCTGACGGGCAAAAAATCGCCACCGCAAACAGCCGGAAGGAACGGACATCAACTTCTTGCGTTGTATATTCAAGGACACCCAATTGCCGATCTTTGTCGGTCTTTTCTTTTTCAAACACCGCCCCAGTCGTCCGATAGGGAACGAACCAGAGCGACAACCGATCATCTGTTCTGCAGGAACAACTTGACAGATGAGAGGGGCGGATTTCAAGCGGGCGATCTCCGTAGCTTTAGGCCTAATATCCCCTTACCGATCACTTACTCGTTCGCCAAAGGATGTCCTGCGTTCACCCAAGCTGTTCAGGCGCCAGAGCCAAAACATCTGCATAGGCATAAAGAGACAAGCGGCGGACAGATCTGATCGATCCAGAGGTATCCTGTTGTGCAATGATGGGTGACGTCGGCGATCGTGCAGTCTAGGTTCTCGGTGATTCGCAACACATACCCATTGCTGAGGACCAGGACGTGACTGTGGACACTTTAGTCCCCATACTTAGGATATTGTTTCGTACGGCGGCGCACTGTCGATTATGGTGTGGATCAAGCAGAAACCCCAGGATTGCTGGGTTGAAGCAGAAACGCTGGTGGGTTCTACAGGCGGATGGCGCGCTTGTGCAGCAGCGGCGTGTATTGGTAAGGCTGGCGAGAGTTGTGACCCGAGTTTGGAGCCATAACTGTTAAGTAAAGTGAGGAGCAGTGCAAAAAGTTGGGATGATATTGATTTCTGCCACAACTACATCGGGTTGTTGGTTTTGGGGGTAGGGGTGGCCGCACTAAGCGAAGCACTCTCTTCCATTGCGCGGCATATTAGACTGTAGGTGCGTTGCTGATATCGCAGGTGGCGCCCCCCCCCCCGACCCCGCCATATTTCGAAGGGCACAGCCCTTCTGAAGACCTCTGCTTAACGCGTCGATTTGGTGGCGTCGACGCTTTTCGTACGCAATCCTGTAGGTATCTCTCGCGGCCTGTACGCCATAGACTGCCCTTCAAGAAGTCTAGCTGTCCGACTTATACGTACTTGAGAAACGTGAGAGATGGCCTCTGCGCTGACCTTCGCCTTGCCCGCTTCGAGAGCCAGGGCCAAAGAGAAGGACGCGTGGGACCAAGACCCTCGCGTAAGGGCCGTTTTCGAGAACCTCCTCCTCGATCAATCGCTCCACCAGCCAAAGAATACGACTAGGGCGTACGTGCCGAAGCAGCAGGAATGGAGAGAGTGGTGCGCGGCTCGTTATCCGCCCATCCCTCCGGGCTGGTCGGCCTGGGTCCCCTGGGACGGCTCGCCTCTGCCCGGCGACCTTATCGACGAAGGGAAGCTCTTGCTGTTCATGGCAACGATTGCGAAACGTGCGCCCCGTACGGGGAAGAGGCCCGCAGCCGAGCAAAAGCAACGGGCTGCCACCACACGCAATCCTGACGAGTCTGATTATTACGAACCAGACTCGGACGGCGAAGGCTTCGTCTTATCGCGTCTTAAGCTCCAATATAAGTCTGTGAGGAGTTACATCTCAGCTATCCAATGCCTCTATGAGGAGCAGAAGACGCGAGGCCAAAATCCCGCGCCTAGGCCGCAAGGCATCGCACTCAAGACACTTAAGGAGAACATCCTCCGCCAGACCTGGGCAAGGAAACGGAGCGATCGATTCGATCGGGACAAAGGCACGATTAGGGACTCGTACGCGCCGTGTCGGATCCTCGACCATACCGCCGTTGTCTGGAAGGAGCGAAAGGCAATTGGGTGTGCTTTTCGGACGCAAGTCGACTTTCTCCTTGGGAATCATGTGCTTCTACGGTTGAGTAATCGCCTCCCCATTGAGCTGCCTGACTGTTTCTGCCTCGACCTCCAGAACAAGGGCGTACAGAGGTCTCGGGACGCGCATGCTACGAAGGCCCTTGTGATCCTAATGCACCAAGGGAAAACAAACCAGCACGGACGAATGGAATACGGCGCTGCTCTCCGCCATCGAGATCCAAAAGCATGCCTTATAGGCGCCCTTGCTTTCTGGTTTTTTTGGCGCTGGCAATGCGAGGGCGAGCCGTTCCCACGGTTTACTCGGAGTGAGGACTGGTACGATGTTAAAGTCCTCCGCCAATCGAAGGAGAGCACGACTACGCAGCTCTCGTCCCAGACGGCGAATTCCTGGACGAGGCGGATTTACGAGAAGTGTGGCATCATTACGTCTAAAACCTCACATGCGCCGTGTACCGCTAGCGCCCAGAACGCAGATCTTGCTGGCGTATCGGAGGCAAGCATCCGTCGTGCCGGCCGTTGGACTAACGGCGACCAGATAACTAGCTATTATCTGACCTCCTTACCACGCGAGTTTATGAGAGCAGCTGCTGATTTCGACCCGGACTGGCCTGGCTCGTACTATATTCCGCGAGCTACAGCTACACCCCCGCCTAGCCTAGCTGCTGCGGTATGGCCTGAGGTAGAGAGCTGGAAGGCGAGACTCGAGTCTAGAGAGGCGGAACAGGACAAGGCTGCCGGGGCATTTCTTGAGTTACTTAGCTGGCTACGCCTTGTACTACTCCAAGATGCACCTTTTCTTATGGCCGAATTCCCGGACCACCCGATTTTCGAGTCTTCTGTCTTCCACTCGCTCGAGTTCTCGGTCTTCGCCGCCCGCGTACGAGAGACTAGTCGCGATATACAAGACCCCCATAGTATAGCGATCGAGAAAGCTATACCTGCCATCTCGGAAAAGCTCCGCATCTTAGCAGCGCAACTCTCGACTATCGATCGCCTTAGTTTACAGAGGCATCAGGAAGTCGTCGAGCGCCTCGAGCGCCTTGAGCGGAAGATCGATAATTTAAGCCACGTTAGCTGCAATATCTCTATTACCCCCCCTAGCAGGCATGCTTCGCAAGAGCAGGGCTCCCCACCACAGGCTATTACGCCGCCTCTCCCACAATCTTTAGGCCAAGTAGCACGATCGCCGCTCGAGCCAATTACGCTTAACTCGAACTCGCACTCAAGCAACCAGCCTCCACGGCTTTATCGGCTTCCACGGAAAACAACGTCGATCGTAGAGCTCGTTCGGATCTGGCGCGAAGGGATCGCAGGTATGCCTTCTATAATCTCTCTCGAGCAACGTTGGGGTGCCCGTTGGAGGCCTGTCTCTGAGAAGGCATTTTATTCGACGCGGAAGGTTATTATTGACGAGGTAGCTCGCCGTGCTGCGGCCGAGGGACTTACAGAGTACGAGGTAGCAAAGCAAATGGATTGTGAAAAGGGCTCTGCATCGCTTGATAAGGTTATGAAGCTTATTAGATCTCGACGGAAGCAACCTATTTAGTATGCGTAGAGAATGCTAGCGTAGCAGGGTGCTAGGGGCGATTAGTAGGAATTATAGGGGCATTTTCTCACCAAATATCTTTTTACCACAACTCTACAACAACAAGACCCACCGCCTTGATGATAGAATAAAGCCCTTAGCGAGCCCGATATCATGCTCTTTACAATGCCTCGTTGTCGCGATGCGCGCATTGCAAGTGCTGGCCTACTCATTATAGCTGATATCAATGGCCGACAACCGATTTGGCGGAGTTGCACGACACGCCTCACCCAAACCGCCCTTCAACATCCATATGTTGTTAGGACCTAATTACCGTCTGTCTGTGACAGTTATTCCACTCCCAGTCTAAATACACCATGCAGTAACCCAGAATGGCCCTTCTCAAACGTAGGCAGTGAAACTGGCCGCTACTTACTATTCGTTCCTCTACCAACGATATTACAGTTTGCAGCTGAATTTTGCAACCCCCCAAGCCACCACCATTTCATACTCGGGAGAGATAGAGAAACCTTGAGACGGCGCCCGATACGCTTAAATCCCCGTGTTCGACTCATAGAAGCAGCAAAATACTGTGGATATATATCCTGTGTCAATAGAGTTGGTAGGCTCTTCGCGTATGAGTTGGTCCTGATGGAGTAAAACGCACCCGGTGAGCGTTTGGATACTTGCCCACGATATTTCCACTTGACGTCTCTCCGGATTACTTTCTATGCCGGGCCTAATAGCGAAATTCATGGACTGGATATCGGACATCTACTATGCTTCGGGCGACACTCAAGAAGCTACCGGTAGCAGGTGCGCAAGACATAGCCTAGAACAAAT
>Ga0247774_1001134_pt1 | contig 13553 bp, 10 predicted proteins | sample UWRJL001104B6_FD_179933 | JGI IMG/M metagenome (GOLD analysis project Ga0247774, IMG submission 179933) | Plant litter microbial communities from Arlington Agricultural Research Station in Wisconsin, United States - UWRJ-L001-104B-6 | ecosystem: Environmental > Terrestrial > Plant litter >... | reverse complement strand
ATGGCCAGCAAGCCAAAGATCCCGCCGGCCGCGAGAAAGGCAACGCCCCCGCCCGCGACCACGAAGCCCACCGTCTTTTGGCGCCCGCGTGCGGCAGTTGCGCCGTCAGCCGCGGCGCCACCCGCTGAGCCGGGAGCGCTGTTGAGCTCCGACGCGACCGTCGAACCTGGGCCGGCGTTGGTCGGATCGGAAGCACCCGAAGCGCCCGCGGCGTCCAATACCACCGGGAAGTGGCGCGCCTTCTCCCCTTCGCGGATGACGATCGTCCGCTCCGCTGGGGCCAGGCCCTCCGCCGCGAAGGAGAAGGTATGCTCGCCGGGATCAACCGCTACCGCGGTGCCATCGAGCCGATAGAGCAACGGCCGAGCATCCATCTTGATCGTGACGGAAGCCACGTCGCGGCCCGCGGCGTTGCGAACCTCGAACACCACCGTGGGCTGCGCCGACTCGAGCTCGTCGAGCCGTTTGATGCAGTCGGTCACCACGAGTCCCGGGCACTTCGGGTCACTACACATCTGCAGTTGCTCGCGTGACTCGGCGAGCTTCCCCTCGCGCCGCAAGGTCTGGGCACTGGTGTTGGCCGCGACGCACTGACTTTTCGTGATTTCAGCGTGGGCTTCTAGGCTCACGAACGCGATCAGCCCAGCGACGCGCCAGAGCAGTCTTCCATTTTTGCTCATAGGCACTCCTGCTTGAAGATGCGGTTGCCCGCAGCATCGAAGTAAAACGGCGGATCGCAGCTCACCCGAGCCCGAGTCGGAGGCTCGGGCGGCGGCGTGACCGCCGGCGCGACCGCTGCAGGCGGACTCTTTTCACTGCGCGCCACCGCCTTCGGTACAGCCGGCGACTTCGTGCGCACGGCCGTGGCTTTTCGGGCTGCGCTGGGCGCGGCGGGGGGCGCAGCAGGAACGCTGGCTGCAGAGGCTTCGGGCGTGGGCACCCGAGCTTCTGCAGTGGCTGCGACTGAGGCAGCGGGAAGGCTCGTTGTGGCGGGCGAGGGCAGCGGGACTGCCGGGGTCGCCGACATCACGTGCGCTGCCAGTTCCGGACCTGCCGGTGCGAGAGCAGCGCCGCCGGACAATTTCCAGCCCGCCACGAGCAGCCCGCCGAGGAGAGCCAGGGCGCCGCCAATGGCGAAGCGTGACAGTGCGCTCTTACGGCGGGGCAGCTCAGGCGACGTCCAATGGACGCCCGTCGCGGTTCTTACTCCGGCCTGGTTCGAAGGCGGCGCCGCGGCGCGCGGCGCTTCGGAGTGCGCGTTCTGCCCGTGCAGGATGCTGGCGACGCGCTCGATCCCTGCCCGCGTGCCCGGCGGCGCAAACGGCATGAGAGCCTGAGCCAAAGCAGCCACGTCCCTGAAGCGCTGCTCGGGTTCCTTTTCGAGACAGGTCGTGATCACGTCGACCAATCCGCGCGGAAGACTGGGGGTAAATAGCGTCGGGGAGGGCAGCGGCTCGATCGCGATCTTGATCGCCAGCTCCGTCACGGTCGTGGCGCTGAACGGCGGCTTCGCGGTGACCAACTCATAGAGAATGGCTCCGAGCGCCCAGATGTCGGTGCGCGTGTCCACGTTCTTCGCGGAGCGGAATTGCTCCGGCGACATGTAGAGGGGAGAGCCCATCATCGAGCTCGTCTGCGTGAGCGATACGCCCGCGCCGGGGGCCTCGAGCAATTTCGAAATCCCGAAGTCGAGCACCTTGATCGAAATCTGCCCGTCGGAGCGACGCACACAGAAAAGATTGGCCGGTTTGAGATCACGGTGGACGATGCCGAGCGCATGGGCGTCGGCGACGGCAATGCACGCTTGCACCACGAAATCGACGGCTTGCCCGATCGGCAAGGCGCCATGGTTGGCGAGCCATGCGGAGAGATCGACGCCGTCGAGGAACTCCAAGACCATGTATGGAGCGCCGTCCCGCAGGCGGCCGACGTCGAAAACGCGCGCCACGTGCTCGCTTTTGATGCGAGCGGCGGACTTGGCCTCCCGGTAAAACCTGGCGACCGTCGCCTCGTCTCCCAGCATCTCGGGCAGCAGGAATTTGATCGCCACCCTTTCTTCGAGCTCGACGTGGCGAGCGGCTACCACGACGCCCATGCCGCCGCGGCCAAGGACCTTCTCGATGCGATACTTGCCGGCGACAATCTGCCCCTCCGACAGCTCGGCGGTCGCTTCTAGTCCTTCTTGTCGCGGCGCGGGCGGTTGCAACGGTGGGCTCACTGGATAGAACTCGGACGGAGACCCTACCGCCTTCGCCCGCTGACAACGCTACGCCGACACACCACGCGCCGCAACGATGCGCGGCACACCGGGCTCACGCCGCAGCAATGGACCATTCCAAGTTCGGAGCGCGCCGTGGTAGGACGGTGCTCATGCTCGGGACTAAGGAGCGCTGGCTGGGGCTGGTGGCGCTGGGATGCGCGGGCTGCGCGAGCATCATCGGCTTGCCGGACCTACCCAACCTGTCGACGGACCCGGGCGCGAGCGGCGCCGGTACATCGCCCGAAACCGGTGGTACCTCGGGAACACGCGCCGATGCCGGTGATTCGTCCAAAGGGATGTCAGGCACGGCGACCGCGGGCGGGTCGAGCGGCGGAGTCCCCGGGATTGGCGGCCGCGCGACCGACGGAAGCGCCGGCGAGATCGCTGTCGCGGGCAGCCCGGGAAACGCGGGCACGGCTACGACCGCGGGGAGCACCGGGACCGTCGGGACCGCCGGGTCCGCTGGGTCCGCTGGAGACGGCACCGTATGCATGCCGACTTGTGGAGACGGCATGACCTGCCAAGCGGGCAAGTGTCAGTGCTCCACTGGCTTCAGCTCTTGTTCGAATTCGAACGCTTGCTTCGATCTGCAAAACGACAAGGACCACTGCGGCACCTGCACAGGAACCTGTAAAGACGGCTGCTCGGTGGGCCGCTGTTTCACGCGCATCTCGGCGCTTCCGTCCGACACCATCGTCAAGTTCGCGGTCAATGCGACGCATGTCTACTTTACGAAGCGAGACGCTGGCACCGTGTCCCGGATCTCTCGCAGCAACGGAGCAGTCGAGCAGCTCGCCGATCGGCAAACCGGCGCTGTGGGCATCGCCCTCGACGCCAACAACGTGTACTGGGCGACCATGGGCGCCGCCTATGGCGAAGGCACGGTCATGAAGATGCCGCTCGCGGGCGGACAAAAGACCACTCTCGCCACGGCAGAGCCCGAGCCCGAGCACGTCGTCGTAGACGCCAACAACGTCTATTGGAACAACACGCTACCGGTTCCGGGTACACTGATGAAGGTGCCCATCGCTGGCGGCGATGCCAATAAGGTCGTACTCGCGTCAGGCGATCCGGCAACCATTGCCGGAGGATTTACGCTCGACGCGACCAACGCTTACTGGGGGAATTGGTCTGGCGCAGACGGCGACGTCTGGAAGGTCCCTTTGAATGGCGGAGCGATCGCCAACCTCACGCACACGAGCAAGGCTCTAGCCGCCCTTGCGACAGTGAGCGGCGGCACCGTCTATTTCGTGGCGGGTAGTGATATCAGAAAGGTCAGCACCGCAGGGGGTACCGCTTCGACCGTGTACCTCGAGGCACCTGCCGCCTACATGGTCGCGGATAGCAGCAACATTTATGTTGCCGAAGTGACGAAGTACGTAGTGCTCAGGATCCCGTTCGATGGTTCCAAGGTCGTCCCCCTAGCAGCGGCGAAGAAGTATTTCTTGGACCTCGCGGAGTACGGCAGCGATGTCTTTTGGGTCGACGCGGAAGGCTTCAAATCGACGTCCAAGACGCCCTGAAGGCGAGTCGCGTGTGCCTGGGTTGATGGTCACGCGCTACTGCGTGTGAAGGCGCTGCCTTCGGCGTCGCGGTCCGGCCAGAGAGAGCCCTCGCGAATCCAAACCTTGTCCGGAAAAGTGCCCGTTTCGTTACAGCCGGACAAGCTCGCAGTTGGCGAGGTCGTGCCCTGCCTGGAACGCCTGCCTCACTCTTCGCAGTCAACGACGCACGCGCGCTGGCTGCCGGCAGGGGACTCATCCGCACGTCGAGCGAGCTCACTACCTGGCACGTCACTCTGCACCGTCGAGTCATCAGCGGCAGCGCCAAGCCCGTGCGCATGAGCGAGAAGGGCGCGAACGCAGAGTGGGGAGTGGGCATGCGAGCGCGGGTGTGCTTTGGTTCGGGTATGCGAGAGCCCCGCCCATCTCGAAAGCTTTTGATCGCGTCGCTCGGCGTAGCGACGATCAACTACGTGGCAGCTTGCGTGCACGAGCCCGAGACCACCGGCAACTTGGTTGCGCCACCACCACCCAGCACCGCTGGTGCGTCGACGAGCACAGACGACGGTGGCGTCCTCGTCGCGGGTGGCAGGCCTGGCACAGGTGGCGAAGCCGCAATCCCGCAGACCTCTGGCAACTTGGTCGCACCGCCTCCACCAACGGCTCCGCTCCCTTCGAGCACGCCCCCCACCTCGGGCAACTTGGTGCCGCCACCCAAGCCGCTGCCGACCGGTGGCGTAAGGCCACCCATCAACGCGCACTGAGTCGATCGCCGCGTTTGCCCCGCGCGAGCGCCTTCAACCTCGCCTCAGCGGCACACACCCGTGATGACGTCACCTTTGGCGGTGCACTGACCGCTCACACACGACACCGCGTAGCATGGATAGGGATGGTCGCAGAGCGCCGGGCACATCGTGCTGTCGCTCTTCGTGCAGGCGGCCGTGGGTTCCGGAGCCTCCGTCGGCCAGGCCACCAGACATGCGTCCGACGCGAGCGCGTCGGCGCGCACTCCAAGGGGGGTGCTACAGCCTCGGCTGTAGCAGGCGTTGCCCGTGTCGTAGGCGGTGACGCAGTCACTGTTGTTCTGACAGCGCCGATTGCTCGGGACATTGACGGCACTTCCGCCCGAGCCCGCCGCGCTTCCAGCCGAGCCTGCAGTCGCTCCCCTACCCGCAAGCGAGGCCCCCGCACCACCAACGCCGCTGCTGCCACCGGCCGAGTCGTCCTCATCTCCGCCACTTCCGCATCCGAAAAGGCTCAGCAAGCAAACCGTCGTAAGCGCGAAAATCAATGAGGTACGAGTCACGCCCATCAGTCTACAGGCCGCGAGAGATTCGCAGCAAGCCCGGGCAACCGCTCTGCCTGACGCGCAGCGAAAGCGCGACTAGTGCGGTGCCTCGCTAGCGGCGTTATTCCGAACTCGATCCTGCGGCGGCCAGCCTCGAGGAGCCGAGGAGCCGAGGAGCCGCGGAGCACGCGACTGGCGATGGGCGAGGTTGACCTCCCGCCGCGCCGCCCCAAAGGCGCGCGCCACTCAGGGCGAGCACGAACTGCAAGGTGACGCCGCCAGGCCCCACACATCCTACGGCACCCATAAGCCGCCGTCCCCACGACGCACCCGGTGCGCGGGAGCGACCCTCGCTCACCGCCGATCGCGGGCTCCGCAGCGACGCGCGTGACAGAGCCGTCTCACGGTCGCGCTGCCGTCCGCGAGACCGAACGCCGTGAAGAACTGGTGCAATCGGGGCCGCAGCGGGGCAGCCCTACCCGAAGCGAGGCGGGACAGCTGCGCGAAGGCCTACGAACGCCGAAAGGCCAAACCAGGTGGCTGGGGCTTTTAGTTGTGGTGGGCATTCAGGACTGGAACCTGAAGCCAATGGATTAAGAAGCAGCTGACGGGTGGGCGGACGGGCCGGGAAGGGACACGGGAGGGCGGCAGGAGCGCATGATCGTGGAGCGGGCGCACACGCGGCCACCGCGGCGGCCACCACAGGGAACCTGCGCTCCGCCTATCAGCTGGACATCCGCCGCCTCCACGGCGCCGGACGATCACCGCATGCTATCGAATGCGCAGCGAAAACCAATGTTGTAGCGAGTGGTTGCATTCAGCTCGATCCGCGCCGGCAGCGTGACGCCACGCCTGACGCCTTCCAGCAGGGGGGTCGCGAAATTGAGCACGTCAGACTGATCGTACTCGTGCTTGGGATCGAAGGTCACGAAGTCTGGGCTGCCATCTGGCAACGCGCAAAACTCTGGGTCGCTCGCAAAGCCGCCCAAAGTTTGCGTCCATTCCCACACCGAACCAAATAGGTCCGCGTGACCGTAGGGGCCTTGATCGAGCTCGACGCCGTTTGTGCGGTAGAGCGATGGGGAAGGCGTCTGAAAGTAGTTCATCAACTGCAATTGCGCACAGATCGCTGGCTGTTCCGCATCTTCCGCTGCGTCGTTCGCGCAGTCGATAACTGCTTGGGTCAGAGCCGCTACACCAGGAATCTCTGCATCGCCCTGCGCCGCACGACTCAGCTCCGCGAGGGTCGGCAATCGTCCCTTGGCCCACTGACAATACCCTTCCGCCTGGTCGTGACGGACGTAGACCGGAAGCTCGAAGCGCGACGGATCGTCCCAAGAAGCGGGGTTGGGATCCGCGATATCATGTTCAGGTACCGTGCATGCGCCTGCGCTAACGCAGATCGAATACAGATCGGTCGTGACGGGAGTCTCTTGAAGCCAAAATTGCTGAACGGCGAGCTTGCGATTGGCACCGTAGTCTTCGCCCGTCACTTGAGCATGGTCTTTGCAGCCTGCGGGGCGACGAAACCGTTGTATCGATGGGTCGAAAGTCCAGCTGCGGACGAATACCTCGCCAGCGGGGATGCCAAAGACCCTCCCCACCCAGTCGTCACGGTTGGCATCAGAGGAGCCATCGCTTGTTGCGTCGACAGCTCCGGCGTCCTCGAAGATCGCCGGAGTTTGGTGCGTGCGCCCGCCACAGCCGGGGGCGATGGCTACAACCAAAGCGAGCCCGAATCTTAGCGCTGGAAAGGAGGTGTGACGGTCCATTGGCCTGGGTCCACTGTGACCCCCCATTTCGCTTGCACATACTGCGCAGCCTTTGCCCGTGCAGTAGTGCACATGTCTTGAGAGACAAAGGTAGTCGTCTGCGTAATTTGCGGATTCATTACGTTGGGCACGGATGCATTATGGTTCAAACCTAGGACATGCCCGAGCTCGTGCGCCAACACGAGGGCATTGTCGCTGTCTTGATTTAGAGTGCCCATGTAAGCGACGCCGGTTTCCGCCAGATCGACAATGCTGCCGCTCACTCCACAGGTGCTGTTACTTACGGTACCAGTGAGCATGACCATCGGAAGATCGGAACGTACTCGTCGTACTCAGCTCAACGGGTTTCGATACACGGCTTCGACGGAAAGCGTGCAACCAATGTCGTCGAGCACGGCCGCGCCTTCGCGCGTCTCGCGCAGCGTCCAGCTGCCGTCGGCGTTTCTGCTGAACACCTCTAGCCGCTGCTCCTCCTGAGAGATGAGCACGTAGCTGGCGAGGCTCGGAATGCGACGATAATGCGAGAACTTCTCGTCGCGGTCGTAGCGCTCGGTGCTGGCCGACAGCACCTCGACGATTACCCTCGGATTGGTCGCGGTGTTCTTGTCCGCTGGGTCCCGCTCTAGGTTGCCGCAGAACACGCTGACGGCGGGGTGCGTCGCTAGCCCAGTCTCCACAACGCGCACGCGAAGATCAGAAGTGAACACCTGGTAGGGCTTACCGGCCAGCTAGCGGCTCGCTGCTCCCGGCCTCGGCGCGCCACTTCAACAGATGCGCCGCGAACGTTTGACTCAGCGGATCCGGATGCCGCCCCACGAACTCCGCAAACTGCGCGAAGTCGATCGCGCGCACACCAGGTGTCGCCTCCGGTTGGACGTAAACGACCTCGACCGCAGAGTCGGGCCCCGCTCCCTGAATTGCCGCTAACCGGGCGCTGAGGCCAACCCGGGGCGACGGGTAGACGAACTGCCGAAGGTCTTCCGGCGTGGTCAGGTAACCCAGTCGCGCCAGTGACGACGCGAGGTGGTGGTACTTCTGATGCGCGTCCGTCTTCAGCAAGATCGCGCGGAAGCCGTCGACGATCTTGCGAAAGCCGAGCCGACTCGCGGTCTCGAGGTAATGGTCCTGCGTATCGCGCCGCGAGCCCGCGTCTGTCTTCAACTCGACGAAGTAGACCTTGCTGCGATCCTTAGCGAAGAGCGCATAGTCCACCTTCACTGAGCTGTGGCCGGCAAATTCGGGCCAGATCAGGTCACGCTTGATCGGGAGCTCGGGCAGCAGCTCTTCTTCCAGCGCGACGCCCGTGACTTCTTCCAGCAGCGCCTTGAGGTAAACGGAGAAGAAGATATCGACGCGGCGCTCGAGTTGGTAGGCGGGCAAGTGCCGCCAGCGATCAAGGTTGCTGAACACGACGTCCAAGGGCGTCGACAATGAAGTCATCGAGGGTCCGTGCTCGAGAAAGGCATAGTCAGTTGCATACGTCTTCTTCGTCGCAGGCACAGCCCTGCCCCTTGTGACAGTTGAAGTCCGCGCGAATGCAAGAATTGCCGCAGGCTTTCCCCTTGCCACACACTTTGCAACACACCTCTCGAGGAGTGCATGCCTCGCCCAGTTGGACGGTTTGGCTCACCGCAGCGCCCGCCGATGTACTCGCCTCGGCCCGCCTTGGTGGCCCCCACGCGGCAATACAGAGAACGGCAATGACTCCTCCCAGGAGCCGCTTCAGGAGCACTTTGGGCCTGGGCATGAACCTCCAAGCGTAACACGAAGGTCGAGCCGCCGACTATTCCGCGGTGCCAGGCGGAGTTCGCCGTTCCGAACAAATGACGATGCCGTGAACCGGCGCCCCGAATGGGAGCCCACACGCTGGGAATCCTCCAGGCCGACTATCGCGCTGGGGCTCACCGCACTCGAGCTGCTGGACCAAGTTGACGCCCCCTAGCGATTCGCGAAACAATCCTAAACAATGGCCGGGCGTCTCTCTGAAGGGCTCTATGAGCGCGTGGTGACGAGCGCGCTCGCGGAGGACCTGCGGGGCCTCGAGCCCGGCCAAAGCGCAACCACCGAGCCGCTCGATCCCGCCGATTCACACGTGGCCTTGGCGCGGCACTTGGCGGCTGAGGTGCAGCGCGTGCTGGACTCGGTGCGCGGGGAAGACAAGCCCGGCGCGCAGGTAGCGCTCGTCAATCGCTTGCTCGAAGCCCTGCAAGCCGAAGAGCGCGTGGAGGCGCCGGGCACGGAGCTGCGCTCGATTCACCGTGCGGCGCCCTACGAGCGCCCGCACACGCCGCTCGCCACCAGCACCTTGCTCACGCGCAATCGCGCGGAGCCGAACCTGGGCAGCGAGCTCGCGCGCGAAGTGGCCTCGGCCGATCGCATCGATGTACTGATCGCGTTCATCACCGTGGGCGGCGTGCGCCTGCTGCGCGACGCACTCGAGCGCTTCGCGCAGCGCGCGCCGCAAAACGTGGCGGCGTCCCAGCTGAGGCTGCGCGTGCTAACCACGGTGTTCACCAAGACCACGGAGCTGGCCGCGGTCGAGCTGCTGGCGGCGCTGCCCCACGCTCAAGTCAAAGTCTCCTACGACGACCGGCGCACGCGCCTACACGCCAAAGCCTGGCTGTTTCGCCGGGAAACAGGCTTGGATACCGCGTATATCGGCTCCGCCAACTTCACCTCCACCGCGCTAGGAAGCGGACAAGAATGGATGGTCAAGGCGTGTGCCGCGGACATGCCCGATGTCATCGACCGTTTCAAAGGCACGTTCGAGAGCCTGTGGAACGACAGCGAGTTCGAAGCCTTCGACCCCACGAGCGAAGCCTCCCGCACGCGCCTCCGCGACGCCCTCGCCCCGGCGGACGCGAGCGCGCTCAACGCCCCCGGCCTCTTCTTCGCCCTCCGCCCCTTCCCCTTCCAAGAAGAGATTTTAGATCGCCTGGCCGCCGAGCGCAGCGTGCACGGCCGGCACCGCAACCTGGTGGTCGCGGCCACCGGCACGGGCAAAACCGTGGTCGCCGCGTTCGACTACGTGCGCCAACTCGGCCCCGCGCAAATCCCGCCGCGCCTGCTATTCCTCGCGCACCGCAAAGAGATCCTCGAACAAGCCCGCCAAACCTTCCGCCACGCCCTGCACGAAGGCGCGTTCGGCGAGCTCCTGGCCGATGGCAACGAGCCCACGCGCTGGGACCACGTGTTCGCCACCATCCAAAGCGCGGCCAGCCGCGACCTGCTCACGCGCTTCGGCCCCGAGCACTTTCAATACGTGGTGGTCGACGAGTGCCACCACGCCCCTGCCGACTCCTACCGCGCGCTGATCCCGAACCTGCGCCCGCACATCCTGCTCGGCCTCACCGCCACCCCCGAACGCACCGACGGCAAATCGCTCCTGCCCGACTTCGACGGCCACATCGCCGCCGAGCTCCGCCTGTGGCACGCGCTCGAGCGCCAGCTACTCGTGCCCTTCGAGTACTACGGCATCTCCGACAACACCGACCTCAGCCAAGTGCGCTGGACCCGCAGCGGCTACGACCTCGCCGCCCTGGCCAACGTGTACACCGGCAACGACGCGCGCGTCGATCTCGTGCTGCAACAGCTACAGCGCCGCGTGGGCAACCTGCGCTCGGTGCGCGCCATCGCCTTCTGCGCGTCCGTCGAGCACGCCGAGTTCATGGCCAAAGCCCTGACCACCCGCGGCCTGCCCGCCCTGGCCGTGCACGGCAACACCCTCAGCGCCGAACGCAGCGAAGCCCCCCGCCGCCTGCGCGAGCGCGAAGTGAACGTGCTGTGCACCTGCGACCTGTACAACGAAGGCGTCGACCTACCCTACGTCGACACGCTGCTGCTCCTGCGCCCCACCCAAAGCTCCAGCCTGTTCCTACAACAGCTCGGCCGCGGCCTGCGCCACCACCCGCACAAGACCACCTGCGTGGTGCTCGACTTCATCGGCCAACACCGCGCCGAATTCCGCTTCGACCTCACCTACGCCGCCCTCACCGGCCTCCCCCGCGCGAACCTGCTCAAAGCCGTCGAGCACGGCTTCCCACTCCTACCGAGCGGCTGCGCCCTGCAACTCGACGCCGTAGCCCGCGACCAAATCCTCAGCTCCCTGCGCCAACACCTCAGCCGCCGCAGCCGCGTCGTCGACGACCTACGCGAAGTCGCGAAGGGAACGCCAGTCACCCTCGCCACGTACCTAGATCAAACCGGCCGCGACGTCGAAGACGTGTACGCCGCCGGCGGCTGGACCACCATCCGCCGCGAAGCCGGCCTACTCCAAGAGCGCGCCAACACCGACGAAGACAACACCAGCGAACGCCTCGGCCGCGTCCTACACGTCGACGAACCCACGCGCCTCCGCACCTGGCTGAAATACGCGCAGGAGCCAGTCTTGAAGGTCGCGGAGAACGATGTGAAGCGGCTCACCATGCTCGGCTTCCAGCTGCATTCGCGCGGCATCGTGCGCGACGCAGCAGAGACGCTTGCGCCACTCCGTACACCGGCGCTGACCGAGGAACTCAAGCAGCTGGTGACGGTGCTCGAAGACCGCGTCGCGCTGCCTCAAGACATCTACCCCGTCCCCGACTGGCCGCTCGCGCTGCACCGGCACTACACGCGGCAGGAGATCGCCGCCGCGGTCGGCTACGCGAAGCCGGGCGCCAAAGGCGGCGTGCCGCAAGCCGGTATCCTCAAAGTCGACGGTCAGCGCGAGCTGATGTTCATTACGTTGGATAAATCTGCCAAGAGCTTCTCGCCAAGCACGCGCTACCGCGACTACGCGATCTCGCCTACGCTGTTCCATTGGGAAACGCAGGGCGTGGCCAGCGTGCTCAGGGAGAGCGGCAAGCGGTACGTGGAGTCGCCTGGGAACGGGTGGAGTTTCTTTCTGTTCGTGCGGACGGATCCGGAGGCGCCGTATGCGTTCTGCGGGCAGGGCGTGTATCAGTCGCACGAGGGCGATCGGCCGATTGCGGTGACTTGGCGGCTGGAGAGCGCGCTGCCGGCGGGGTTGTATCAGCGGTATGCGACACTGGTTGTGGGATAGAAGCGAGTCACAAGTGACTCTCCCAATCGAAAGTCACTTGTTCGACTTAGTTTCGAACGCCGGACCAAACGCCGCGTTCGTTTCCTGCCCACACGAGAGCAACCTTATTAAGGTTTCGCCTTCGTCAGAGTTTCCACCTAAGCAGGCCAGAGCGTTCGGAGTCGGCGTCGTGGTCGCGACTCAGAACCCGATGGACCTGGACTATCGAGCGCTGAGCAACGCGGGCCTGTGGTTCATTGGGCGGCTACAGACGGACGCGGACCGCGCGCGGGTGATCGACGGCCTCGAGGGCGCGCTGGGGGCGGCGGACGAGGACTTGGGTGCGACGTTGACGCGGCTGGCTCCGCGTTGGGTTCGTGGTCAGGAACGCGCATGCGTCGAGTCCGCCAATCTTGGTGCAGCCGCGGTATGCGATGAGTCTCATGCGCGGGCCCATGACGCGCTTGGAGATCAGGGCGGCCCGTGGGGTGAAGGATGTCGTGGAGCGGCGGGCTGTGGTGGATGAGCGCGGGCTGGGCGATCCCTGGGTGGGAGCGGCGAACGCTGCGGCGGCGAGCACGATAAACTGAGGGGTCGTTAGAGCTTCGGGCCGCGTTTTCGTCGAGCACCCCAAACGGTTTCGACGATGATCTCGTCCGCCGCGTCGTCGACCGTATAGTAGACGTGTTGTTCGGTACGAGCCATCAGGATGCGCCAAACCGTCTGTCCGGCAAGCTGGCTATACGGCTTGCGCGATTTCGGCGCGATCAAGATTCGGCCGAAAGCCGCGGCCAGCTCTTGCTTGAACAGCTCCGGTGCATCACGGCGCTCGGCTCGCCACCATTCGTCCTCAGCGCGAATCTTCAGCTTCGCTCGTGCCGAGACGCGAATTCTCACCGCCGAGTGCCTAGCTCAGCGAGCACTTCTTGTGCATCGAACGTCGGCGCGCCGGCCTTGCGTTCCTCGATGGAATCCGCAATCTCGCGATGCAGCAGGGCACGGTCCTCGTCGTCGAGGTCGTCCCAGTCAGGCGCGATCTCGAGCGGCACTTCGGTGCCTTCGGGCAAGTCCGTCGGCTCGTCGAGCTTGAGCCGACCGTTGTGCACTCGCGCTTTCAGCTGCTGCATGCGCGCAATCTAGCATTTCCTGACACCTGTCAGCTATTCGCCTGAAAAACGCAGCATGATCGCGGTCCCGGTCAGGTTGCTGCACTCCGACTCTTCTAAGCCATGACACATGGAGGCCAAACGGAATCCTCCCCGCGCTGGTTCGTGGTCAGGAACGCGCACGCGACGAGTCCGCCGATCTTGGTGCAGCCTCGCCATGCGATGAGTCTCATGCGCGGGCCCATGACGCGCGGATGACACCCTCAGCGCCGAGCACGAGTTGCCCGCGGTTCGCCAGCGCCTGCTGGGCTTGTTCCGGTGAAACGGATCCTCGTCGTCGGCCCAAATCGCCGAACGCGAGATAGGCTGTGGCTGCGTAGAGCGCGAGGTAAGCTAGAAAGTGATCGCTGACGGAGCGACGTGAATCAACCATCCGCGGTGATGCGGCTCGTATTCACGAAGGGGGTCATTCCGCTCAAAGGTGAGCGTCCTCTCTTTTCCATTCACAATTGCGCCGCGTGCATTCGGTTTCGTCCAGGCTAGGCGAGCACTCTGAATTTGGTGCGTCCCAGCATGAAGGCTCCCAATTGCAGGCGGTGCCGCTG
>Ga0247774_1001133_pt1 | contig 13558 bp, 9 predicted proteins | sample UWRJL001104B6_FD_179933 | JGI IMG/M metagenome (GOLD analysis project Ga0247774, IMG submission 179933) | Plant litter microbial communities from Arlington Agricultural Research Station in Wisconsin, United States - UWRJ-L001-104B-6 | ecosystem: Environmental > Terrestrial > Plant litter >... | reverse complement strand
CACATAATGCGCGGGGAGTCAGGAGTGGCTCACGAACTGGGGAAATTGTCGTATTCGCACGGATTGTCGTCGCGAGGTGGCGACTCGGACTTTTGGCTCTTTTTTTGTTGGGCGGACGTGGAGTGCGCTTGCGCACGCGGCGGACCGACCCATGTTTGGGAGTCGTTCGGCACCGGCCGTAAGACCCATCCATGGGAGCCTGCGCAAAATGCATCCCTGCATTTTGAGCTGCCGAACGCCTCCCAAACATGGATCGATCCACCGCCGAACGACCGGCACGATCTGTTCTTCTCCCACTCCGATTCTTCACACGCGTACTCCGTAGTGGGGCGCGAGGTCCCCCGACGCGCGCGAGGCGCGGGGTGGATTGCTTGGGTTTCCGTCGGGCACGTCAAAATGCAGGGATGCATTTTGTCGAGGCCCCGATGGACCGGTCTTACGGCCGGTGCCCGACGGGAACCCAAGCAAGCCGCCCCACGCTTGCGACCACGCCTCTTGATCCCCGCGACCACGCCTCTTGATCCCCGCGACCACGCCTCTTAATCCCCCGCGACCATGCCCCTCAACCACACCCGCGCCCACACCACACCCGCCTCCCTCGCAAGGCCAATTTGCCGCCACCCCCCGCGTAGTAGAAAATGCGCGCCCCTTTTTCGACGCGCGGCGCCCAGCCCCCGCTGTCCCCGCGCCGACCACCACAAAGGACGCACAGCGCCCCGATGACCCAACGCCGAGAACTCGCCAACGCCATCCGGGCCCTTTCCATGGACGCCGTCCAACGCGCCAACTCGGGGCATCCCGGGGCGCCGATGGGCATGGCGGACATCGCCGAGGTCCTGTGGCGTGAGGTCCTGAAGCACAACCCCTCCAACCCGCATTGGCCGAATCGTGACCGGTTCGTTCTGTCCAATGGCCACGCCTCGATGCTGTTGTATTCCCTGCTGTATCTCACCGGATATCCGCTCGGGATCGACGACATCAAGAACTTCCGGCAGATCCTCAGCCGCACGGCGGGGCACCCGGAATACGAGGCTGGGGTGGGAGGCATCGAGACCACCACCGGGCCGCTGGGCCAGGGCCTGGCGAACGCCGTGGGCATGGCGCTGGCGGAGAAGATGCTGGCCGCCCAGTTCAATCGGCCGGGGTTCGACGTCGTCGACCATCACACCTGGGTGTTCGTGGGCGACGGCTGCCTGATGGAAGGCATTTCCCACGAAGCCTGTTCGCTCGCGGGCACGCTTGGGCTGGGCAAGCTCATCGCGTTCTACGACGACAACGGCATCTCCATCGACGGCAAGGTGCAGGGCTGGTTCACGGACGACACGCCGAAGCGCTTCGAAGCCTATGGCTGGCACGTCGTGCCGCATGTGGACGGCCACGATTCCGACGCGATCGCGGCCGCCATCAAGCAGGCGCAGGCGGTCACGGACAAGCCTTCGCTCATCTGCTGCAAGACCATCATCGGCTGGGGTGCTCCCAACAAGCAGGGCACGAAGAACGTGCACGGCGAGGCGCTCGGCGTCGACGAAGTCGCCGCGGCCCGCAAGCAGCTGGGCTGGACGGCCGAGCCGTTCGTGATTCCGGAGCCGATCAAGCAGGCCTGGGATTGTCGCAAGCAGGGCGCCGTGGTCGAGGCGCAGTGGAACGAGCTGTTCGCCAAATACGCGGCGGCTCATCCGGAGCTTGCTGCCGAGCTCCAGCGCCGCACCAAGGGCGAGCTGCCGAAGAACTGGCGGGAAACCGTTTCGAAAACCCTTGCGGAAGCGGCCAAGCAGACCGCACCACAGGCGACACGCCAGTCCTCACAGGCCTCGCTCAATGCCATCAACCCCGGCCTGCCGGAGTTCTTCGGCGGTTCGGCAGACCTGACCGGCTCCAACAACACCAACACCAAGCTGTCGAAGATCGTTTCGCACGACGACGCGACGGGCACCTACCTGTCCTACGGTGTCCGCGAGTTCGCGATGACGGCCATGATGAACGGCATTTCGCTCCATGGCGGGTACATCCCCTATGGCGGCACGTTCCTCGTGTTCTCGGATTACGCGCGAAATGCCGTGCGCCTCGGCGCGCTCATGCATATCCGTGTCATCCATGTGTACACGCATGACTCCATCGGCCTGGGCGAAGACGGTCCGACGCACCAGCCGGTCGAGCATCTCGCCAGCCTGCGCGCCATGCCCAACCTGAGCCTCTGGCGGCCCTGCGACGCCTATGAAACCGCGGTTTCGTGGGTGGCCGCGGTCGAGCAGACGCACGGCCCGACGGCGCTGGTATTCACTCGTCAGGCGCTGCCTCAGCAGCCGCGCACCGACGAGCAGAAGGCCAACATCGTCAAAGGCGGCTACGTGCTCATCGAGAGCACCGGCGGTGCGCCCGAGGCCATCGTCATCGCGACCGGCTCCGAAGTGGGCATCTCGGCAGATGCCGTTCGTGCACTCAATTCGAGCGGTCGTCGCGTGCGCCTGGTCTCCATGCCATCGACCGAAGCGTTCGATGCGCAGGACGAGGCCTATCGCGAATCCGTGCTCCCGCGCGCTGTCACGAAACGCCTGGCCGTCGAAGCGGCCGCCACCCAGACCTGGTGGAAATATGTCGGCCTCGACGGAGCCGTGCTCGGCATGGACCGTTTCGGCGCTTCGGGCAAGGCAGCGGATCTGTTTCCGCATTTCGGCTTCACGGCCGATAATGTTGCAAAGCAAATCGAATCCATTCTGAAGAGGTAAAAAGAGAAACCATGGCTATCAAGGTGGGCATCAACGGCTACGGCCGTATCGGGCGAAACATCCTCAAGGCGCTGTTCGAAGCGAAGCGTACGGGCGAGATCGAGATCGTCGCGATCAACGACCTGGGGGACGCGAAGACGAATGCCCATCTCACGCGCTACGACACCGCGCACGGCAAGTTCCCGGGCGAAGTGAGCGTCGACGGCGATGCGATGATCGTGAACGGCCAGCGCATCAAGGTGTTCGCCGAGCGCGATCCGGCCAAACTGAAGTGGGGCGAGGTCGGTGCCGAGTTCGTGTTCGAGTGCACGGGCCTGTTCACGAGCAAGGCGAAGGCCGGCCTGCACCTGCAGGGTGGCGCGAAGAAGGTCGTGATCTCCGCGCCGGGCGGCGAAGACGTCGATGCGACGGTGGTCTACGGCGTGAACCAGAACGTGCTCAAGAGCAGCATGACGGTCATCTCGAACGCGTCGTGCACGACGAACTGCCTGGCGCCGGTGGCAAAGGTGCTGAACGAGAAGATCGGCATCCAGTCCGGCGTCATGACGACGATCCATGCGTACACCAACGACCAGGTGCTGACGGACGTGTATCACTCCGACCTGCGTCGCGCCCGTTCGGCGACGATGTCGCAGATCCCGACCAAGACCGGTGCCGCCGCGGCCGTGGGCCTCGTGCTGCCGGAGCTGAAGGGCCGCCTCGATGGTTTCTCGGTGCGCGTGCCGACCATCAACGTGTCGCTCGTGGACCTGAGCTTCATCGCGAAGCGCGCCACGACGATCGACGAGATCAACAAGGTGCTGAAGGAAGCTGCGGGCGGTGCGCTCAAGGGCGTGCTGGCCTACAGCGACGCGCCGCTGGTGTCGGTCGATTTCAACCACGACCCGCACTCGGCCACCTACGATGCCACGCTCACCAAGGTGATCGACGGCACGCTCGTGAAGGTCTGCGCCTGGTACGACAACGAGTGGGGTTTCTCGAACCGCATGCTCGATACCACCATCGCATGGTCGAAGGCTTCGTAAGCGCACGACATGAAAGTACTTCGCATGACGGATACGGACCTGCGCGGCAAGCGCGTCCTGATCCGTGAAGACCTGAACGTCCCCGTGAGCAACGGGGTGGTGACCAGCGACGCGCGCATCCGCGCGTCGCTGCCCACGATCCGCTACGCGCTGGACCAGCATGCGAAGGTATTCATCCTGTCGCACCTGGGCCGGCCGGAAGAAGGCGTTTATGCGGACGAGTTCTCGCTCGCGCCCGTCGCCGCGAAGTTGTCCGAGCTGCTGGGCAAGCCGGTGGTGCTGCGCAAGGACTGGCTCGACGGCGTCGACACGCCGCCGGGCACGGCGGTGCTCTGCGAGAACGTGCGCTTCAACAAGGGCGAGAAGAAGGACAAGGAAGACCTGGCGAAGAAGATGGCCGCGCTCTGCGACGTCTACGTGATGGATGCCTTCGGCACCGCACACCGCGCGGAAGCCAGCACCCATGGCGTTGCCAAGTTCGCGAAGGTGGCTGCCGCGGGTCCGCTGCTCGTCGGTGAGCTCGAGGCTCTGGAGCGCGCACTGCATGCGCCGGCGCGTCCGCTGCTCGCGATCGTCGGCGGCTCGAAGGTCTCGACCAAGCTTACCGTGCTCGAATCGCTGCTCGCGAAGGTGGACAAGCTCATCGTCGGCGGCGGCATTGCCAATACGTTTCTCGCCGCCACTGGCGTGAACGTCGGCAAGAGTCTGCACGAGGCGGAGATGCTCGACGTCGCTCGCAAGTTGCTTGCGCAGGCCAAGGCCAAGGGCACCGAGATCCCGTTGCCGACCGATGTAGTCGTGGCGCGCGAGTTCGCGGCCACGGCGCACGCAGACGTTCGTCCCGTGTCCCAGGTGAAGCCTGACGAGATGATTCTCGATGTGGGCCCCGACACGGCCGAGGCCTTCGGCAAGATCATCGAGAGCGCCGGCACCATCGTGTGGAACGGCCCCGTCGGCGTGTTCGAGTTCGATCAGTTCGGCGAAGGCACCCGTTCCATCGCCAACGCCATTGCGCGCGGCAAGGCGTTCTCGCTGGCCGGCGGTGGCGATACGCTCGCAGCAATCGAAAAGTACGGTGTCGAGGACGGCATCTCGTACATTTCGACCGGCGGTGGCGCATTCCTTGAATTCGTCGAGGGTAAGACGCTGCCCGCCGTGGCCATACTCGAACAGCGCGCCGCGTCGACCTGATCCCTAAATCGCTCCTGCTAGGAACCTGATGCTCAGACGTACAAAGATCGTGGCCACCGTTGGCCCGGCCACGGATGACCCTGCCGTGCTCACGGAAATGGTTCACGAAGGCCTGGATGTGGCCCGTCTCAATGCCTCGCATGGCACGCGTGACGACCAGGCGCGGCGCCTGAAGATGCTGCGCGAGATCGAGGCAAAGGTCGACAAGAGCATCGGCACGCTGATGGATCTCGGCGGTCCCAAGATCCGCATCGAGTCCTTCGAGGCCGGCAAGATCATGCTGGAAGAGGGCCGCATGTTTGCCCTCGACACCACGCTGGAGAAGAAGGCCGGCAACATCGACGTGGTCGGTGTCGCTTACAAGAACCTGCCGCGCGACGTCGCTCCCGGCGACACGCTGCTGCTGAACGATGGCAGCATCGTTCTCGGCGTCGAAAGCGTGAATGCCACGCGCATCGTCACCCGCGTGAAAGTGGGCGGCGAGCTGTCGGATCGCAAGGGGCTCAATCGCCAGGGCGGCGGCATCTCTGCGCCCGCGTTGTCGGATAAAGACCGCGATGACATCAAGTTCGCGGCCGAAGGCGGCATCGACTACATCGCGGTCTCGTTCGCGCGCAGCGCCAACGACATCGAGCAGGCGCGCGCGCTGGCCCGCAAGTGGGGCAGCAAGGCGCGCATCCTCGCCAAGATCGAAAGGCAGGAAGCGGTCACGAATCTCGCGGAGATCGCGGATGCAGCCGACGCCGTCATGGTGGCGCGTGGCGACCTCGGCGTGGAAATGGGTTATGCGGAGCTCACGGGCCTGCAGAAGACCATCATCAACGAATCCCGCATGCGCAATCGCGTGGTGATCACGGCGACCCAGATGATGGAGTCGATGATCTACAGCCCGATGCCGACACGCGCGGAAGTCAGCGACGTTTCGAACGCGGTGATGGACGGCACCGATGCCGTGATGCTGTCCGCCGAGACGGCTACCGGCCGCTATCCGGTGAAAGCCGTGAAGGCGATGGCGCAGGTGATCGAGGGCGCAGAGAAATACGTCGCGCGCCACGATCGCGTGCGCGGCCGCGTGGAAGGCCAGTTCAAGAGCCAGGAAGAAGCGATTGCGATGGCCGTGATGTACACGGCGAATCACCTCAAGGTGCGTGCGATCGTTGCGTTGACGGAGTCGGGGGCCACGCCGCTGTGGATGTCGCGTATCCGTTCGGATATTCCGATCTACGCGTTCACGCGCCACGAGTACACGCGTCGTCGCGTCACGCTCTATCGCGGCGTCTACCCGGTGGTCTACGACGTGCCGGATGCCAAGTCGACGGAAGAGCTGTATCACTCGATCTTCGCGCGATTGCTCGAGCTGTCGCTCGTGGAGCGCGGCGACCTGGTGATCCTGACCAAGGGCGAGCTCTCGGGCATCGAGGGTGGCACCAACTCGATGCAGATCCTCAAAGTCGCACTCGACTAAAGGCCACGCAGCCGTGACGGGTACGACGCCGCCGCAGAGCGCTCCGCCCCGTCGCAAGGCGGCCCTGGTCTTCAAGATCGTGGCCGTCCTGATCGGCGTTTTCGTCGTCGTGCCCGGCGTGTTCCTCTATACGATGCTGTCGGGCTCGAAGCCGAAGCTCGATGGCAACGTCGCCGCGCCGGGCCTGGGCGCTTCCGTGAAAATCTCGCGGGATTCGCTTGGCATTCCCACCATCGAAGCCGGCACGCGCGCCGATCTCGCCTACGGCACGGGCTTCGTGCACGCGCAGGACCGGTTCTTCCAGATGGACCTGTCGCGCCGCCTCGCCGCCGGCGAGCTTTCCGAAATCTTCGGCGCCGTCGCGCTGGAACAGGATCGCAAGGCGCGCCTGTTCCGCTTTCGTCACGTCGCGCAGACGGTTCTGTCGCAGGCGCCTGCCGAGCAGCGTGCCCTCATCACTGCTTACACGCGCGGCGTCAATGCGGGGCTCTCCGGCATGCGCAACCGCCCTTGGGAATACGTCGCGCTTCAAGTGACACCGGTGCAGTGGCGCGAGGAAGACGTCGTGCTCGTCTCTTTCGCGATGTGGTGGGATCTTCAATACAGCAGCCTCCGGCGCGAGCAGGCGCGGCGTGCGCTCAACATGCGGCTTCGCGGGCCGGAGTGCGCGAACGGGTGGAAGTGCGCGCTGGAGTTTTTCTATCCCCGCGGAACGAGCTGGGATAGTCCTAATTCGCTGACGGGTTCGGTCGCGCCGGGTGTCGTGCGCATTCCCACTGCCGAAGAATTGAATCTGCGTGATCCCCGGGCGATTCATTCTTCCGGTGCGATCGAGGTGTTCGAGCGCCAGCCCGTTGTCGGTAGCAACGGCTGGGTCGTGGGTGGCGCGCTCACTGAAGGTGGTGGAGCGCTCGTCGCGAGCGACATGCACCTCGGACTGCGCGTGCCGACTGTCTGGTATCGCGCGCGCCTGCAACTGAAGGCTGCCGGAGCGTCGGCGCCAACGCTCGACCTGAATGGCCTCACGTTGCCGGGCGCACATGTTCTCGTCGCCGGCTCGAACGGTCACGTCGCGTGGGGCTTCACCAATTCCTATGGCGATTGGGTGGATGCAACGTTTGCGCCGTGCACGGAGGTGAAGGACACGGCGATGCAGACCGTCGACGGCGCGATCCCGCTCACCACGGTAAATGAGAGCATCTCCGTGAAGGGCGCGAAACAGGCCATGCCGCTCGCCGTGATGACCGGCCCCGATGGCGTGCTGTTCGAGGCGGATCCCAGCACGCATCGCTGCTGGTTCGGACAATGGCTGGCCACGGTTCCGGCCGCGACGAATTTCGCCATCCAGCAGCTCGAAAACGCCACGTCCGTTGCGCAGGTCGTAGACCTGGCGCCGACGCTCGGCATTCCGCACCAGAACCTGATGGTCGGCGACAGCGAAGGCCACATCGCATGGACGATTGCGGGCCGCATTCCGGACACCACCGATGCGAAGCTGCGGCTCACCGGCACGGCGCCGTGGACCACAGCGGCCAATCATCCGCGCGTGGTCGATCCCACCGAACAACGCGTCTGGACCGCCAACGCACGCTCCGTCGACGATCCTGTGGCCGAAGCGCTGGTCGGTGGCGATGAGGCCGCGCTGGGTTCGGAGTACGACCTTGGCGCCCGCGCAAAGCAGATCCACGACGACCTGGCGGCTCTGACGTCGCCCGCGAAACCGGCAGACATGCTCGCCGTTCAGCTCGACGACCGCGGCCTGTTCCTGCAGCGCTGGCACGACCAGTTGCTCCGGCTGCTCGACGACCAGGCCGTGCGCGATGCGCCTCAGCGCGCGCAGCTCAAGAAACTCGTCACGGAGTGGAATGCGCGAGCGACGACAGACTCCGTGGGCTATCGCCTGGTCCGCGCGTATCGCACCCAGGTCGAATCGGCCGCGTGGAACATGGTGCTCGAAGGCGTCGGCTGGAGCGGACCAGTGCCGCCACCACCCGCGCAATTCGAAGGCGCGCTGTGGGAGATGGTTTCGCAGCAGCCGATGCATCTTCTTGCGAGTCACTTCGCAAACTGGCGCTCGTTTCTGCTTGCGCAGGCGGACGAAGCGATCGATACCTGCCCTTCGTTCGAGAACTGCACGTGGGGTGCGCATAACCCCGTGCGCGTTAAACACCCGATGTCCGCGGGTCTGCCTTTGTTTGCTTCCGCGCTCAACATGCCGGAGATCGAAGTACCAGGCGATCACGACATGCCCCGCGTGCAGGATGGCGCTTTCGGTGCGTCCGAGCGCTTCGCAGTCGTTCCCGGGCGCGAAGCCGAAGGCTACCTGCACATTGCGGGCGGACAGAGCGGACATCCGCTGTCGCCCTACTACAAGGCCGGTTACCGGGAATGGGCCGAGGGCAGGCCGCTACCGTTTCTGCCCGGCGCGGCGGAACATGTACTGACTCTCGACCCGGCACCGGAGCCTGTGAAATGACCGCCCGCTTCAGCGGCACCGACCGCTACATCGCCACGGACGACCTGATGATGTCGGTGAACGCCGCCGTCACGCTCGAGCGTCCGCTGCTCATCAAGGGTGAGCCCGGCACGGGCAAGACGCAGCTCGCGCAGGAGATCGCGCATTCGCTCGGCAAGCCGCTGCACGAGTGGCACATCAAATCCACGAGCAAGGCCCAGCAGGGACTCTACGAATACGACGCCGTCTCGCGCCTGCGCGACTCCCAGCTCGGTGATTCGCGTGTGCACGACATCGCGAACTACATCTTGAAGGGCAAGCTGTGGGAGGCGTTCGACTCCGATGTGCAGCCCGTGCTGCTCATCGACGAGATCGACAAGGCCGACATCGAATTTCCCAACGACCTGCTGCGCGAGCTCGATCGCATGGAGTTCTACGTCTACGAGACGCGCGAGCTGGTGAAAGCGCGGCACCGGCCGATCATCGTGATCACGAGCAACAACGAGAAAGAGCTGCCGGACGCGTTCCTGCGCCGCTGCTTCTTCCACTACATCCGCTTTCCGGACGAACCGACGATGGCGCGCATCGTCGAAGTCCACTACCCCGGCCTGCGCAAGGAGCTGCTCGCCGAAGCGCTGGGGTCGTTCTTCAAGCTGCGCGAAACGCCGGGACTGCGCAAGAAACCGTCGACCTCCGAGCTGCTCGACTGGATCAAGCTGCTGGTCGCCGAGCAGATTCCGCCCGAGGCACTGCGTTCGACCGATCCGAAAAAATCGCTGCCGCCGCTCTACGGCGCGCTGCTCAAGAACGAGCAGGACGTTCACCTGTTCGAGCAGCTCGTGTTCCTTCATCGCGGCGGGCGCTAGGCCGGCGCGCATGCTGACGCGCTTCTTCTTCGATCTGCGCACAGCCGGTGTGCCCGTCGCGCTCACCGAATTCCTGACGCTGCTCGAGGGCCTCAAGCGCCACGTCACCGCGCATTCCGCCGAAGAGTTCTACTATTTCGCGCGCACCTGTCTCGTGAAGGACGAAGCCCACTACGACCGCTTCGACCGCGTGTTCGCGCAAACCTTCGAGGGTGCCGACACATTGTTCGAGCGCATCGTCGCGGAGCTGCCGCCGGACTGGTTGAAAGCCCTGACCGAGCGGCGGCTCACCGACGAGGAGAAACAGAAGGTCGCCGCGCTCGGCGGTTGGGAAAAGCTCATGCAGAGCCTGCGCGAGCGGCTCGCCGAGCAGAAGGAGCGTCACGAAGGCGGCAACAAGTGGATCGGCACCGCCGGCACTTCGCCGTTCGGCGCGCAGGGCTACAACCCGGAAGGCGTGCGCATCGGCCAGTCCCGCTCGCGCAACAGGAGCGCGGTCAAGGTGTGGGATGCGCGCGAATATCGCAATTTCGATGACAGCGTCGAGCTCGGCACGCGCAACCTGAAGCTTGCGATGCGCCGCCTGCGCAAGTTCGCGCGCGAGGGCGCGGCGGATCAGCTCGATCTGGATGGCACCATCTCGGCCACGGCGAAGAACGCCGGTCTGCTCGACCTGAAGCTGGTTCCAGAACGGCGGAACACCGTGAAGGTGCTGCTATTCCTGGATGTCGGCGGCTCGATGGATCCCTACGTGCGAATCTGCGACGAGATCTTCTCTGCCGCGCGCAGCGAGTTCAAACACCTCGAGCATTTCTATTTCCATAACTTCCCGTACGACCGGCTGTGGCGGGATAACCGCCGGCGCTACTCGCAGACCACGCTGACTCAATCCGTTCTGCGGACCTACTCTCGGGACTACCGTGCGATCTTCGTGGGGGATGCCACGATGAGTCCGTACGAAATCACCCACGAAGGTGGCAGCGTGGAGCACTGGAACGAGGAAAGTGGTGCGGCCTGGATGCAGCGGATCGTTGTGGCGTTTCCCCGCCTGGTATGGCTCAACCCTGAGCCGCAGGACCGCTGGAGCTACACGCCTTCCGTGAAGATCACCCGTGGGTTGATCGGCGACCGGATGTTTCCGCTGACCCTGGCGGGCCTGGACTCTGCGATTCGCGAACTGCGTCGGCCGCTGGTACGTTCAGGTGCAAAGCTCAGTGTGTCGGCGCCGGACGCGTCGCCGCCTGCAGGGATTTGAGATCCGCCAGCACCTGCTTGGAATGACTTCCCGGTTCCACTTCCCGATAATGTTTCGCTATTCGTCCTTGCGGATCGACGATATAGGTTTCGCGTCTTGCCAGCTCCATCACGCCCAGCATCCGGTGCAACACTCCGTAGTCACGTGCAACCTGCTTATCGCTGTCTGCGAGCAGGGTGAATGGCAGCCGATGCTCCTTCGCGAATTCCTTGTGAGAAGCCACATCGTCCACGCTGATGCCGAGAATCACGGCGCCAGCGTCCCGAAAGGCAAACACGTTGTCCCGGAACTCGCAGGCCTCGGTGGTGCACCCGGGCGTGCCGTCCTTTGGGTAGAAGTAGAGGACGACCCACTTGCCGCGATAGTCGGCAAGGCTGACACGCTTGCCGTCCTGGTCTGGAAGCGTAAAGGCCGGCGCAGCCGAGCCTACTGCGGGACTAACACTCGCCGCTGCCGCGGACGCGTGAGCCGGCATGGTCGCAAGGGCGAGGGCCAGTGCGAGCGCCGGCAGGAAATCGACGGCTATCGTCCAACCTGTACTTCGGCGCAGGCCGGGCACCCAGTCAGTGCCTCGAAGCACGCTGAGTCGCGACATCTTGGGTTCAGTCACTCCGGCCTCCACGCCCGCACGGGCGGCGGGCGGCGGATCTTAGCAGCCGACGTTCCTGGGCGATGACCGAAACCGTGACGCATACACCACGTCGACGCGATAAACGACCGGTTCTCGGCCTGGTGCTCACAGGCGGCGGTGCCCGCTCGGCGTACCAGATCGGCGTGCTGAAGGCGCTTTCGGAGATGTTTCCCCGCGGTCGTAGCCCGTTTCAGGTAATCGTGGGCACGTCTGCCGGGGCGGTGGCCGCGAGCGTCCTGGCTGCAGAGGCCGTGCACTGGCGGCGCGCGGTGGCGGGCCTCGAAGATGTCTGGGGCAACTTCCGGGCGGAGCAGGTGTTCCGCGTCGATCCGATCCACATGCTCCGTTCAGGCATTCACTGGGTGCTGTCGCTCGTCACCGGGGGGTTCCTGCTCGCGCCGCCGAAGTCGATGCTCGACAACACGCCGCTACGAGAGATGCTGGAAAAGCGGGTGGACTGGAGCGGCATCCGCAAGAGCATCGATCGCGGGCATCTGCGCGCGCTCGCGCTGTGTGCCACGAGCTATGTCACCGGGCAGTCCGTTGCATTCTATGATGGGCGTGAAAGCCTGCAGGACTGGGCGCGGGTTCAGCGCGTCGGACGGCGCTCCGCGCTGACGCTGGATCATCTGATGGCGAGCGTCGCTATCCCATTGCTCTTTCCACCGATGCGGCTGGGAGAAGAGCACTTCGGCGACGGAGCCATGCGGCAGAACAATCCGCTCAGCCCGGCCATCCATCTGGGTGCCGACAGGTTGTTGATTGTGGGTGTGCGCGCACGGCGCCAAGCGGGTGTCGCAGTCGCGCAGTTCCCCATCGATCCGCCGTCACCGGGACAGATCTTCGGGTACATGCTGGACACGCTGTTCACCGACACGATCTACGGCGACCTCGAGCAGCTCGAGCGCATCAACGAGCTCGTGCGGGCCGCCCCTGACCGTGCTCACGGCGCGAGGAACGTGCAGACCCTGATGCTCGCTCCCAGCATCGATCCCCGACAGGTCGCCGCAAAGCATATCGACGCGATTCCTCGCAGCCTGCGAGCCCTGCTACGCGTAATCGGCGCGCGAGACGTCGAAGGCAGCCAGCTCGCGAGCTACCTCATGTTCGAGGCACCGTACACGAGAGACCTGATTCAGCTCGGCTACAGGGATGCGATGGAAGCGCGCACTTGCCTTCTCGCGTTCGTACAAGGCGAGACGCTGCCGTCTGTGATGACGTCGCCGGGCGTGGCGCAGGCGACGTAAGCCGCTCGTCCGTCTCCATTTCTCGATGAACCCACCCGATATCGAGCGCCACGTCGGTCTTCATGCGCCGCGCAGCGAAGGTGCTTAGCGCGAGGAGCATGAGGCGCTTGTCTTGCCGCCGATCCTGGGGCCAATTACGAAATCGTGGTCGTCTACTACGTTTGCGATCGTGATATGCCGGTCTATTCGCTGTTGCCCCATGCGAAGAACGAGTACGCAGATCTGACTCCGGAACAACGCAAATCGGTGTCGGCCTTTGCTGCGGCAATAAAAGCGACAAGGAACGCAGATGAGAAAGCTGGGTGACGAGCTGATCGAATCTCTGGGGGCAGGCACTCGCTTACGCCAAGGGCAAGCGCCCCGGCTCCCGCGTGCATGTCGTCGCCGTCAAGCCGCCGAGATCCAGAAAGCGCGCAGGCGGCTGGGTCTGTCTCAGGATCAGTTGCCAATGCATTTGGCGTGAATTATTGACGTTGCGAAAGTGGGAGCAGGGACAGCGCTCGCCGACCGGTGCGGCGAAAACCCTGCCGGAAATGATCGAACGGGAACCCGAGGCAGTGAACCGCGCGTTGCGGATCAAGTGAGAAACAGCGCCCCCAATCCCAGCAACGTCGCAAACCCAATACAGTCCGTGAACGTCGTCAGGATCACTCCCGCCGACAACGCCGGATCGATCTTCATCCGCCGCAGCGTTAGC
>Ga0247774_1001132_pt1 | contig 13561 bp, 10 predicted proteins | sample UWRJL001104B6_FD_179933 | JGI IMG/M metagenome (GOLD analysis project Ga0247774, IMG submission 179933) | Plant litter microbial communities from Arlington Agricultural Research Station in Wisconsin, United States - UWRJ-L001-104B-6 | ecosystem: Environmental > Terrestrial > Plant litter >... | reverse complement strand
TGCTGCTTTGCACTCGCAGACTTAGCGGTTGTGGATTGGCTGGCCCTGGGAGTCAGGAAATCTCTGGATTTGCTCGAAAGCTTGAGGATGCAGGAAACTTGGCGGTTGTTGCGGGCAAAATTGCGCGGTTATTGGTATTTGCGGGGTGTGGATGAGCTAAAAAGTTGATCGGCAATTTCTAGTTTTATGCAAGGAGGCCCGGCCCGTGCTGATTGGGGCGCGAAAATGTGGGGAGGGCGGGTGAGATCCCGCTCATAAAGTGGCTTGTATAGAAGTAATAGTTAGCTAAACCCGCCCTACCAGACCCGACAAGATATTATTGTTTTTTGTGCCGTTCTACTTAGCATTTGGCTTGATTATCAAAAAAGAGTATTTTATGAGATGCCTTTATATTCTCATAAGTGGCTTGGTATTGATAGAGAACTACTACTGGCGAGAGTTTGAATTGGGAGAGTGTTTAATTATTTGGTATGTTGTCAAAAATAGTACCCGATCGCTATTAAAGCTGGAATGAGGAGCGATCGCACAAACCGGGTTTTATCAAAAAATCGGGTTTTTAGATGTGGCATTAATGGCGAGACTTGGAAGAGCGCCATTAATGCCAATAACACCTGCAATTGACACAAGCCTCGACGATAGCTCGTTGTCAGGGGGAAAATTCAGTTTGGAAAAAACTTGACATCAGCGGGTCATTGAAAGTAAAAATAAATAAAACCAATAACAAAAATGAGGCTTGATATTTGATCCGCGCTCGGCGCTCGGCAAGTATGACATTGAGAAGTTGCTATACCCTAAAACAATTTCGGCTAAAATACATCCGGTAATATAGGGAGTATCTACGATTTTTTCGCAATCTAAAATCTCAAATCTAAAATCTAAAATGGCAACAGCTATTCTTGACCTGGAAATATCCAAACTCCCGCCAGAAATTACGGTTGAGGAGCGTTACCGCAAAGCCTTGATTTTAATTCGACTGGGCGGAAAACCGATCGGTCAAGCTCTTTTGCCCGTAGTCGGAGGTCGCATGGGCGGTGACGAATTACGGGAAACACTGATGAATGCTGCTGGTGACAACTTGTGGAAAAACTGGCTCTACGACACTCTAGAATGGGATGAGCGGGGGCCGGTGGAGGCTATGCCACTCGCCACAGTAGCAGTTTGCACCCGCGATCGACCGGAAGATTTGCGGCGCTGTCTCGACGCGCTGATGCTGCTACCAGATGATGGTCAGGAATACCTGGTAATTGACAATTGTCCGGCTACCGACGCCAGCAGTGAATTGGTCAAAAATTACCCAAAAGTCCGCTATGTGCGGGAAGATGTAGCGGGCGAGAGCGCCGCCCGCAACGCCGCTTTACGGGAAGCTAAACACGAATTAGTAGCGTTTACAGATGACGATGCGGTCCCAGATCCGAACTGGCTGCGCTCGCTGTTGAGAAATTTCAGAGATCCGCGAGTTATGTGCGTTACGGGGCTAGTGATGCCCCTAGAACTGGAAACCGAAGCGCAAGAATGGTTTGAGCGCTACAGCCCATACGGTCAGGGCTTCGAGCGCCGAGTTTTTGACGGGGCGCACTGCAATCCGCTGATTGTAGCTCCTGTGGGGGTTTCGGCGAGCATGGCTTTGCGGAAAACTTTGATCGACTGTATCGGCTTGTTTGACGAAGCTTTGGGCGTGGGCACGCCCGCTAAGTGCGGTTCAGACTGCGAACTGTTTGCCCGCATTTTGCGCTCGGGGTACCGCATCGTCTACGAACCGAGGGCCTTGAGTTGGCACCGCCATCGGCGCACTTGGGAAGAACTGCGCAACTTGCTCCAAGGCTACGGACTCGGAGTTTATGCTTTCTGGACGCGGATATTTGTGGTCAACAGAGAATTTAGTGTGCCTCTATTAGCTTGGGAATGGCTGCTTTACAAGCAAATTCCTGAATTATTGGCTTCTTTGCGAAAGCAACCGGGCTGTATTCCTAGTGATTTACTTCTGGCTCAACTGCGGGGGTGCATTAGCGGGCCGATGGCTTATTTTTCTTCTCGCAAGCGGTTGCAGGAAGTTAAAGGGGAAGTCAATCAATTTGAGATTTGAGATTTGAGATGGACTCGACAGATGAATCGGGAAAATTAAACTAATGTATAAGTTTTTTTGATGAGTCAGCAGTCATTAGTCAGTAGTCAGGAGGAAGAGGGAAGTTCGGCAACGAATTGTGTAAGGGATGTAAGGGATGTAATGGATATTGAGGGGACAGGGAAGAAGTAAGAGGGTTTTAAATATTAATCACGACTTATAAATTCCCAAATACCAAATACCAAATACCAAATACCAAATACCAAATACTAATCTAATATGAACAGGGAAAATCCAACTGTTAGCGTAATTATTCCCAGCCACAATCGAAGTTCTTCGCTGCGGCGCGCTCTTGATGCTTTGCACTCGCAGACTTATCCGCTCGACCTGATCGAAGTAATTGTAGTGGCAGATAGCTGCATTGACAATACTTTGGCAATGTTACAAGACTACAAAGCTCCGTTTAAACTGCAGGCGCTCGAGGTAAATTGCCGAAGTGCTTCGATCGCCCGCAATACGGGAGCGGCTTCGGCTACGGGGAAATTGCTGCTGTTTCTCGACGACGACATCGAAGCGCTGCCGCCTTTGGTGGAAAGCCACGCGCGGGTGCACCGAGAGCGTCCGGGCTCGGCTGTCATAGGCCCGTATCCGCCTAAGTTGCAGGGAGGAACTAGATTTTTTGACGTGGAAGTGCGCTCGTGGTGGGAAGAGAAGTTTTATCAGATGAGGCAGCCTGGTCACCGATTTACTTATCAAGATTTGCTCAGCGGCAACCTTTCTTTGGATGCAGAACTATTTGCTCGTCTCGAAGGCTTTGATTCGGCTATTGGCAACTGCGGCGGGGAAGATTACGAGTTGGGGGTGCGTTTGCTCAAAGCTGATGTACCTTTTGCTTTAGCGGAAGATGCTGTGGGCTATCATTACGAACACGAAAGTAACAATCTCGATCGCTCTTTCCGCCGCTCTCGTCAGGAAGGGCGCTCGGATGTTATGATCGGCCGGCGACACCCGGAACTCAGACCGACGCTGCACATAAAAGACTACGAAACTCCTTATTTTTGGGTAGACAAGATTGTGGTGGCGCTGACATTTTTGTGGCCGGGGGTTATAGATTGGCTAGCTGTGGGAGGCAGGAAATCCCTGGATTTGCTCGAAAGCTTGGGGATGCGGGAAAATTGGCGGTGGTTGCGGGCAAAATTGCGCGGTTATTGGTATTTGCGGGGTGTGATTGATGAGCTAAAAACTCGCTCGGCAATTTCTAGTTTTATGCAAGGAGGCCCCGCCCGTGCTGATTTGGGCGGACATGAAATTAACATCGATTTGCAGCAAGGTTGGGAAGCAGCAGAAAGCCTGCTGGACGCAGAACGACCGGCTGGGGTTTACCTGTATTACGGCCAACTGACAGTCGGCCACATTTTTCCGCAAGCGGGCGCGGAACCGCTGCGGGGTGCTCACTTGCGCTCGATTCTGGCGCTTCACTTGGCCGAACCCCTGGCTCGGGCGATCGTGCTTAACGGTATGCCCGCCACTGGGGAAACGATCGAAGAAAAGCCTTTAGTTGCTTTTGACAGTTACGAGTTAGCAATTAATAACTAAGTAGGTAGGTGCAAATAAACATTACATGGGTCGGACGGGTGAATGCATTCATCTTCTCGCTTATATCTCGTGATCCTTAGCTAAATCCGCCCCTAAAAGATATTGTTTTTTTGTGCCGATATACTTAAATCGGAGAATTTCAACCGAAACCTCAAACCTCAAAAGTTGGGAAATTGGGAAATTGCAACCCACAACTTAAAAGTCAACACTCCAAACTTTTCTATCGAGTGCCCGCTGCAAAATTTTCAGGAGCAAGTTATGGCAATAAAAGTGATGGAAATTGAGTTTGCCGAACAGATTAATCCGATTCGGCAACTCGAACAATACGAAGGAGTTCGCATTTTAGTTCGCTACCGGGGACGACCTCTGGGCTGGGCTTATGTTAGTAACAATCCCTGGGAACAAACAATTTCGGCTGATCGAGTGCGGCAAACAATTGTGGATCAGTTAGGCAAAGAGTTAGTGCGATCGACTTTAGGAGAGCAATTCAGCGCTGTTTCTGAAGCAGTGGCGGAGCGCCACCTGCCCTCAATTAGCGTTGTCATCTGCACGCGCGATCGCACAGATTTGCTCAAAGGCGCTCTGGAAGCTCTGCTGGCACTCGACTATCCGCACCACGAAATTATAGTTATAGACAACGCTCCTGCAAACAGCAGCACCGCTGAATTCGTCGCACGATTGCCGGTACGCTACGTCAAAGAAGAACGACCAGGATTGGACTGGGCGCGCAATCGCGGGATCGCGGAAGCGCGCCATGAGATTATTGCTTTTACTGACGACGACGTGCGGCCCGATCGCGGTTGGCTGCGGGCGATAGCTTCGGCTTTTGCTGACCCAGAAATTATGGCCGTGAGCGGTTTAGTGGCGCCCGCCGAACTCGAAACCTTGCCGCAAGAGGAATTTGAACTGATATACGGCGGAATGCTGCAACACCTTGACCGCCGCAAAATCAACGGTAGCAAGCTTTCTGTGCTGCAGTTGCTGTGGGCGAGCGAATACGGCGTGGGGGCGAATATGGCTTTCCGGCGGCAAGTTTTCGCGGAAGTTGGTAATTTTGACCCTGCTTTGGATGTCGGGACTCCGACTCGGGGGGGTGGGGATATCGAAATGTTTCACCGGATTTTGGCGAAGGGATACTCGACTTTTTATGAGCCGAGAGCTTTTGTGTGGCACTTGCACCGGCGCAGCGCCGAAGCTTTGAGTCGGCAGTTGCAGGATAATGGGCGTGGTTTTGGGGCTTATTTACTGACGTGCGATCGCAACCGCACTGTGCCGCGCCTGGAAATTTTGAAATTTGCCGTGTTTAATTGGTTCGGTTGGTGGCTGGTGCGCCGCTTGTGGAATCCGGGTTTGCTGCGGCGCAAGTTGGTAGTCAGCGAGTTGTTGGGAGCTCTGGACAGTCCTTTTGCTTACAGAAAAGCGCAGTTGCAGGCGCAGCATTTAGCTGAGATTGAGCCGGAAGAGCAGCTAGAGTCTCAACCGCAGGAAGTTGCCGGAGGTGTGCGATGAGAAGTGTTCCAAAGCTGATTGACAGGCGCAAAATCGCTCATTTCTTCGATTTGCTGCGGGTGTTGGTCGATCGCGATATGAAATTACTTTACAAGCGATCGGCTTTGGGGATTGCTTGGACTTTAATCAATCCGCTGTTGCAGTTAGCTGTATTTTCCTTTGTGTTTCGCTCTGTTATACCGATTAACATTCCGCAATTTTCTTCCTTTGCTTTCAGCGGTTTGTTAGTCTGGAGTTGGTCTCAAACCGCATTATTTCAAGCAACGGGATTAATTACCAACAATAAAGCGCTAATCAGACAGCCTAATTTTCCCACGGCAATTTTGCCGGTAGTCACGACTATGACGGGGCTAATTCACTTTCTGTTAGCTTTGCCGGTGTTAATTATCTTTCTGGCAATTGATGGCGTTCAGCCGAGTTCAGTGCTGTTTGTGTTGCCGCTGCTGATGGTTATTCAGTTTATTTTGACAGTCAGTTTGGCTTATCCCCTCGCCGCTTTGAATGTCACTTTTCGCGATACTCAGCACACTTTGGGCGTAGTTTTGCAGATGCTGTTTTACCTGACTCCGATTTTCTACGACCTCAACAGCGTCCCGAAAGAATTTCAGCCTTTTTATCAGTTAAATCCCATGGTACCACTGCTTGAAGCCTACCGCACCATACTGCTCAAGGGTACGCAGCCGGATTGGCTGGCACTGTTAATTGTTAGCTTGGTTGTGGCTGCTCTTTTGCCGATCGGACTGGGAATTTTTAGACGGCAAAGCAATACTTTTGTGGAGGAATTGTAAATGCGTCAAGCTATTGTGGTCAAGGGTTTGGGGAAACGTTTCAACCGCTACTCGGCCGATCGACCTTATACGATTATGCAGGCAGCTTTGGCGGGTTTTCGGCAGATGAAACCGCAGGCGCGTTTTTGGGCGCTGCGGGATATCAATTTCACGGTTTCTCCCGGGGAAATGCTGGGAATTCTCGGCAAGAATGGCGCGGGAAAATCGACGCTGCTGCAACTTATCGGCGGTATCGGCCACGCTCAAGAAGGAACTATTGAAGTTAATGGCAGAATTGGCGGTTTGTTGGATTTGGGTGCGGGTTTTCACTCGGATTTAACGGGCAGAGAAAATGTGTTTGTGGGTGCGGTGGTGGCCGGTTTGACTCGTCGGGAAGCGGCGCGCCGGTTTGATGATATTGTTGAATTTGCGGAATTGCAACAGTTTATTGATAGTCCGATGCGGACTTACAGTACCGGGATGCAAATGCGGCTGGCTTTTTCGGTGGCGGTGCACACCGATCCAGAAGTGCTGTTAGTTGATGAACATTTGTCGGTTGGTGATGTGGCTTTTCAAACTAAATGTTTGAACAGAATCTCGGAGTTTAAGACTCAAGGATGTGCGATTGTTTTGATTTCTCACAACGCGACGCAAATTCATAAACTGTGCGATCGGGCTTTGTGGCTGAAATCAGGTGAAATCGTGGCTTACGGGGAACCAGAAGTGGTAGTCGGTCAGTATTTGTCGGAAATGCGCCCAGCAACCGAAAAACGCACTCCCATGCGTCCTCCTGAAGTGACCAATACGGGTTCGCAACTGCGAGTCAATGACAATCGCTTCGGTTCTTTGGAAGTAGAAATTACGGATGTTAAAGTGTTGCCGGATGATGAGATAAACAGTGGCGATCCTATTACTGTGGAAATTCATTATTCTGTACAGAAGCCAATTTCGGCTGCTATTTTTGGCGTGACAATCAGCCGGGAAGACGGTCAAAGTTGTTTTGAGACTAATACTAATCAAATGGGCAGATTGCTGCCGCTGGCGGAAGGTAAAGGCACAATCCGCCTGCACGTAGACAGGCTGGATTTAGGAAACGGTCAGTATTACGTGAATCCTGGGGTTTACGAGAAGAGTTGGGCTTACGTCTACGATTATCATTGGCACACTTATCCGCTGTACGTGCGATCGACTGTAAGCCAAAAAACGATTCTTTGTCCGCCCTACCGCTGGGAATTTGATGGCAAAATGCAGGTTGCGGATTTACCCGAACCAGCCGAAAAAGTTCACGCATTGAATAATGATAATCCCGCCTATGCCAAGATTTTGACTCAGTTGAAAAATAAGCAGGCACCAGACTTTTTAATTATTGGCGCTCAAAAGTGCGGCACTGAGGCTTTGTGTGGTTATCTGGAAAATCACTTGCAAATTATTAAAGAAGGTGCGAGGAGAATTCAGTTTTTTGATTTGAATTTTGAGCGGGGTGTTGATTGGTACAGCAAGCAGTTAACTCGCAGCGTAACTGGTGACAAGGTGTTGCTGTGGGAGATGACTGGTTACTATATTTATCATCCGTTGGTGGCCGAGCGGGTTTACAAGTGTTTCCCGGATGTTAAGCTAATTGTAATGCTGCGAAACCCGGTAAAACGAGCTTGGCTGCACTATCATTTAGAAGTCGCGATCGGTTGCGAAAAGCTGGATTTTGAAAAGGCGATCGCTTCGGAGCCCGATCGCCTAAAAGGTGAAATTGAAAAGATCAAAGCCGAGAAAGATTATTACAGTTTCAACCACCAACATTATTCTTATTTGTCGCGAGGAATTTATGTCGAACAAATCAGGAATTGGCTCGATTATTTTCCGAGGGAACAGTTGCTAATTCTCAAGAGCGAAGATTTTGAGGCAAATACCGACAAAGTTTTTTCCGACGTGTTAGATTTCTTGGATATTAGTGCGATCGCAAGTAAAGAAGATGAGATTAATATGAGGGAGGATTACACCAAAATACCAGCAGCAATCGAACAACAATTGACAGATTATTTCAAGCCTTACAATCAGGAGCTTTCTGATTTGTTAAAACAAGATTTTACTTGGAGTTAGAATTGGTAGGTTGGGTCCTCGGAACCCAACCTAACCTACCTCAAAATATACCGTTAATTATAATTGCAAAATGTTATGAAACGCATATTTCTCCTAGGCTCGCCTCGCAGTGGCACAACAATTCTTCAAAGCTTATTAGCTGCTCATCCCGAAGTTATTTCTTTTCCCGAATCTAAGTTTTTTCACTATTTGCTATACGATCAGTTTGCGGGAAAGTTGCCAGGTAGAATGGAAGCTTTTTTTAAGGATGAGATTAAACGTCCTGAACTTTTGAAAGATTTTGATGACAGCCAAACTGTGGAAACTAAAGCTAGTTGGTTTGTCAGAGTTTTGGATGGTTTGGCTGCTGAACAAAAAAAAAGCATTTGGTTGGAAAAAACGCCGGAACACATATATTTTATTGATGACATACAGCGCTTTTTGCCGGATGCGAAATTCATACATATTTTGCGAAACGGTATGGATACAATAGCTTCTATGTATGATGCTACTAGGAGTTTTAACGAATTGTGGGGCGCTGGTTGGGATTTAAATCACTGTATCTATCGCTGGGAACACGCGATGTTAACTAGCCACAAATATATTAATAAATCCAATCATATATTAGTTAAATATGAGGATCTTTTAGATAACAAAACACAAACCTTAGGAAAAATTTGTCATTTTATGGGCATTAAATATGACGAAACAATGCTCGTTAATTATCAAGAAAAAGCCGCGAAGCTCAGTTTAAATCTACCTTGGCACAAAGGAATTGAGAGAGATGTCAAAAGTAGTAACGTTCACAAATATCATCAAATTTTCACTCGCAATGAAATCAGATATATTTTAGATAAAATTCAGCGAGTCCAGGGTGAAATGACTGGGAAAGTTACGGTGGAAGTGACCGAACCAATTTCGGATATTTACGCTTGGCAAATATGCGATCGCCTGTCCTGTACGATCAAACTAGAAGGAATTAAACTCGGTATTATTGAATTGCCGATTTGCGATGGCATGGTTGCGGCTGGGGTTTTGGCGGATGCGGTGGCAGCCCAGTTTGCTTGGCAAATTCTCGATCGCTTCTTTCAACGCAATCGCTGCGAAAAAGGCAATAAATTGTGGGAAACTTTGCTGGAACCATTGCACCCTAAACATGACTGGACGCTATTTATGCAAGAATTATGGGGGCGTCCGCATTGGCATTTGGAGGATTTCTACAAGCCTGAAATAGCTGAGGAAGTCTCAACAATTACCCTAGAAAAAAAATTGATAGTCTTAGAAATTAGCGAGGGATTTGCTAATATAAAAGTTGAGCTTTCTGAAATAGACGTGCTGGTGAAAGTAGGCGGCGTGGCTGTCGGTATTGTAACTGTTGCGGTGGAAAATAATTTTGTTTCAGCTCAAAAATTGCGATCGACAATTACTCGAAATATTGGTTTTGAGTTGTGCGTAGCCACAGTGCGAGAAGCTTTGCTGGGAAAACCACTCAACGGCAAGCAAGGGCTACGATCGCGCTTAGCCTCTTGTGCTCAACAAAGGTCTAATTTGCCCGACTGGTTGAATGCACCGGGTGCTGGGGGCATTTATCCCGAAAATGCGGTGATATTCGGCAGGCGAGGGGGTGCGATCGGCACGAGTGTCAGCCGCCGCGCCTCACTCCCGGCGGCGGCGCTGCAGGAAATCGAGTCCGCCGCAGCAATCGCAGGGGAACCGACAATGCAAATTCCCCCAGAAAACGAGTTTCCAAAGCAAGTATTTTACGCACCGGAAATCATTTGCTCAAAATCTTCTTATCAGGAAGTTTCTCACTCGGTGAAACCTCAAGTTTTTGACAATCATAGCCGTACACAAAAACTCCCGATTCTCTCCTACCGCCGCATTTCTCCTGACGGTTTAGACGCAGTAACGCCCCAGATTTTTGAACAACAGTTACACAATCTCAAAGATCATGGTTATTACAGTGCGAGTTGGGAAAATTGGCGAAGCGCGAAACTGGCTAAAACTCCTTTACCCGGTAAAGCTGTATTGATGACTTTTGATGGTGGCTATCTCGACTTTTTCCAATATGCTTGGCCTGTGCTAAAACGCTTTGATTTCACAGGAACTGTTTTTCTTATAGCGGAGTCAATAGGCAAGACAAATAGTTGGGAAAAAGCCGAATTTGAAGAAGTGCCGTTAATGGGATGGCCAGAAATTTTGCAACTGCGGGATGCAGGGATTGAATTCGGTTCTATGTCTGCTACTCATCAACCTTTGACTGCATTGTCGCCGACAGAAATTGTGCGGGAGGCGGCCAAATCCCGTGCTATCTTGGAACGGGGATTAGAGAAATCGGTTAAATGTTTTGCCTATCCTTACGGGGATTTCGATCCCATTGTAGCGCATTTAATTGGAGCGAGTGGATATACTTTTGGTGTATCATATACATTAAATTTTAGCAGTTTTGACGATTCTTTATTGTCGCTGCCGCGCATTCAAGTCACCGCAGAAAATGCCTTAAAATTAGCTTAGTAAGGTGCGTCAATAAGCGAGATTTTTTCCTCAATTAACAATCTATCAACGGACGCACTTTACAAGTGAAATTTATTAATCAATTCCTTGATTTTTCGCTGCAAATAACCGCCTAATCCTCGGGAAATTTTCTCAAATTTATAATTAAATAAAATCTCCATAACATCTTCAGTTTTCATATACTTTAAATAAGAAATCATTTTATCTGTCAGTTCATCATTAACATCATCGATATATTTTCTCACAGCCAACCTTTCCGAAATATTCCATTTCTTATCAAACTTGCGGTGCATTTCCGTCTCATAATCCCGAAAATCTGAGATTTTCCCCTCCAAATACCTTTGAATATATTTCCAGGCAATTTCCGCACCATCCATCCCGTGTCTAATTCCTTCACCACCCAAAAAATTTACTGTCGAGACACTATCGCCGATCGCAATTATATTATCCTTGCAATAAATATCCTTCAAACCAGGGCTGTACTTCAGCGTGGAACCGTGTTTGTCAATAATTTTATAATTTTTAGACTTCAGATATTCATCAATCAGTAAATCAATATATTTTTTCAGCGGTGACAAATGCCTCACCGTTTTCGGATCTGAAAAAATGCGCCCCGCACCAACTTTCAGCCTGTTTTGTTCCATTGGGAATATCCAGGAATAACCCTTCGGCATCCATTTATCGCCCAAAAAGAAGATTAAATCACCCCTGTATTTATTGTAAACTTCCGGTTCTACTTCAATTAAATATTCGATTCCGGTTCCCGACAAAAAATCTGGCTTATCATTCTCTTTTTCGTACATAACCGCCCTAGCAAAGCCAGTAGCATCAACCAATACTTTCGTGCTAACTTTGATAATTTGACCGTCGGATAACTGTTTAAATTCTACGGTTGTTTCGCCCTTGGCTTGTGAATGTCGGGTGTACCGATAACCCAGCCAAACTTCACCGCCAAATCGCTCAGCTTCGCTGGCCAAAAATGCTCTAAATTTAGCAAAGTTGAGAACAACTCCCAAGCTTTCGGGAGACTCCCAACTTTGACTGAGTTTGCTAGTTTCAATAGTAAGTTTATGCCAAAAACTGCCGATAACGGATTCGGGTAAATTGAATTTAGAGAGAGTTTCTAGAGGCGTGGCGGCGCTGGAAAAGTCATTTTTATTAAAATTGTCGTTTTGTTCTGCCAGCAAGACTTTGTGGCCGGATTGGGCTAGGATTCTCGCGCAGTGACCGCCTGCTGGGCCGGCTCCTACTATTACTATGTCAAAAGTTTTTAAAGTCATCTTGCTTTTAATTCGCTTCCAATGTCAAAATACCCGCAGACATATCAACTACTAACCGTCGATTTTTCAGCCACTGGTGGCAGATTAAAATGTCCGGTACTCCGTCACCCACATGAACGGAAATGTCAAACTCTTGCTCATCTATGCGTAGTTTTCCTGCATAAATATCGAAATCAAATTCTCCCTTTGCTGTTCGCATTTCTTGTCGCCTAATATAAATCCAATCCAGTCCCTCGAAATCTTGCTCGTCCATTGCTACCCACCCCGAAAAACCTGTATCTAGCAGAGCATCAACAGGTAATTCTAAGCCGTTATTAGCAATCTATTCAACTTCAAAAAATAGCTCGTCTTCATCACCAAATCTTCCTTCAATCCTATTGAGCCGCACGCCCCTGTATTGTTGATTCGGAAAAGGTAGAGGATAGCATTTGGGTGTTTCTGGCGACACATTTTGGTAGCCTCCAAATCATCCTTGTCGATAAAATATTCCCCGCTGTCGGGTTCAACGGCCATGTACCAGTTGTAGTGAGTGTCAATTAATTGTGGTTTAAGGCGATCGAAAATTACTTTGCAACGCTTGCGAAATGTCGCTCTTCCAGCGCGCCACTGGGCTTTTTTTTCTTCTGACCACTGAATTTCGCGGAACAATCTTCCTCGCCGCACGGTACGATTTCGTTTCACGTTAGTCATGGTTTTTGCTCCGTTGTGTCAGATCGTAATATATTTATTGGTTGAATTGAATATTTCGGAAATCAATTATGGCAAATACTTTCAACTTGACTCCTAATCCTGATAATTTTACAGTCCTTCCTGGTTTGATGGTTCAGTTCCCTGGAGGTGTTCTTGCCTTAGATGGCAAGGATACAATCAGAGGCTCGTTTGAGAGTGAAATCATCAACGGAAATGCTGGTCAAGATATTTTATTCGGTGGTGATGGCAATGACAACTTGCAAGGCGGTAGAGACGAAGACGATTTATACGGCGAAGTTGGTCAAGATTCTCTCATTGGCGGTCTTGGTGATGATTATATCGCGGGTGGTGACGGAGACGACATTTTGAATGGCGGTCGAGGTGATGATTTATTAGATGGAGGTGCGGGTAACGATACTCTGAGCGGCGACCTGGGTTACACTCTCTATAAAGGGGGAACTGGTAGTGATGTGTTCGTCCTAAGAACAGATATTGTTTTAGGAGATCCACAGCGCAACCCTAACATTAGTTTACAGGCGTGGGATACCATTCTAGACTTTGAAAAGTCTCTTGATCAAATTGGTCTGACTAACGGTCTAACTGAGGCAAACATCAGACTCACCCCTTATTCAATCCCATTGCGAAATATTGGCTTTGTTTCGGGAAAATTTCCTCAAGAAGGCAAAATTTCAGTAGCCGACTATGATCCAGATCGCAATGGTAGTTATGACGCTACTACTATTCAAATTGCTTCAAACGGTCAAATTTTAGGTAGAGTTATGAATGTGACACCATCGGACTTGCGGGGTCGTTTTATTACACTGTCATAGATCGGGTATTTCTTAGGATTAGTCTCGAATGATAAGGTGCGCTAGGCGCACCCTACCATTCTAGTTATTTACACGCTAACAGGAGACTGTTTGCGGCTGAATGTTGCTAAGATGCGATCGCACATTTGCGACGGATTTAATCCCAAACTGGCAAATGATTGTTCAGGCGTTGCATGATCTACCAATGTATCGGGTACACCCAACCGCATCACTGGAACAACAACATTATTGTCCAACAAA
>Ga0247774_1001131_pt1 | contig 13566 bp, 11 predicted proteins | sample UWRJL001104B6_FD_179933 | JGI IMG/M metagenome (GOLD analysis project Ga0247774, IMG submission 179933) | Plant litter microbial communities from Arlington Agricultural Research Station in Wisconsin, United States - UWRJ-L001-104B-6 | ecosystem: Environmental > Terrestrial > Plant litter >... | reverse complement strand
ACTTGGTCGCGAGTCGAGCTGGATTCTTCTTGGTATTATAGCTCTAAAAGTGCGCGAGATTTGAGTTAGCACGAGCGGCTACTTTTGGGCTCTTTGCCTCTCGGCTCAACTTCAGCTCAGCCTTACTCAGCCTTCACTAGTCTTGCTCAGGTTTTCTGCTCACTCCTCTGGCTCAGCAGGCCCTACCCTTCTGTTCTGAGTTTTGGATCCTAACTTCTTGACTGCCCCTTGTTAATTTCTAATGGTTATAGAAGGTTCGTCGGGGAGGATAACTCTCTGGAGCCTTTTTTGGGATAGGTAGCAAAGTTCCAAATCTCGGCGCACAGGAACACACTCAACGAAACAGCATGCCTCATAAGCACTCTAATAAATGCTATATCTAGAGTCGACCGTAGTAGACTGTCTCATATTATTCGACTTTGTACACTTAGTAACATCAGTATATAAACTCGCCTTTCCCCTGTTGTCCAAAGGAGGTTTCGTCCTTTACTTGACTGATTTACCGCTTTCAATGGGAAGGCAAAAGAGCACTTCCGAGGCTCTTCGCCTGAGCTGCGATAGAAGCTCGAAGAAAGCCAGCGATGTTGTGAATTCCCACACTGCGGCAGGGTCTTACAAGGGCTCGTTGCCGATAAGCAAGATGCCAAGGCAAAGATAGGGTCGGAGTGAGTACTGTATTGAAGCCTGCTTCGTTCCTCAATTTCTCAGGGAACGCTCGCCTTTTATGCTCGAAACCTCAGAGGCTTCTTCACCGGCTTCACCAGAATGCATTGCATCACTACCCCGTGCATTGACTAATAAATCCTTCGATGCCTCAGCTCTGCGATTCTTTGGACGTTGCGTTAGCGCTATATCCAAGATGGTGACCATTACTGGCACTGGTATCAGTACATATGCAGACATTCCAGTAAGTCTCACTAGCTGCTTTCCTGCCCATCTCTGGCTAAATATAGGACTTTCAATCCAAAAAATAGCATATTTTCCCTTGGTTTCGAGACCTCTTCCATTCGTTCATTCTCTTAGATCCGGACAAGAGGCCTGTCTTCTACAGGGGCATTACTCAAGATACGCCAGCTGGCCACAACCAGAGCACATCGCTTCATCCTACCGCCCGCAGTAAATACCGGCCGGGTCCGTAACACACATCCTCTACGCCTTTGACAACATCGGTGAGGACGGCACGGTGTATATGAGGAAGTATCTATTCCTCCACCCCGGCTGGTCTCGTCCCGTTCAGTTAACCCTGAGGTCAGGAAGTCGTCCGACACGTACACGGATGTCGAAAAGCACTACGACGGCGACTGGTGGACCGATGCGGGAGAGCGAGAGGCTTAGACGCGAAAGCCACATTATGGCATACCTATGACCCCAGGTTAGATTTAATTACAAAGTCTTAACTCCATCCAGTCAATACTGCCTGATGGCTAGAAAGATTCACACATGTTAATAAGTTTCGGAATGCAAAGTATCTCCCTCTATCCCTTTCGATATGAGCACACGGCTCTGTTAAATTCGCCCGTCACTCATGAAATTCTTCAATCAACCTTCCTATTATGTCCGAGATCGTCTCCTCATACAACGCCGCCAACGAGCGCTCTTCGTCAGCGATTGCCGCATAACATCTCCAATCCCGAAAGTCTTCCCACATGCCAGAAATATAGTCCGACACAATGCTTTCCCCGTTTTGATACCAAAACTCCCTCAGTCGCGCGATTCTCGTCTCGAGCCGGCCGTTCAGGTAAGGCGAGCTGGGAGTTTCCGCAGCAGGAAGGACGATTCGAAACGTGTCAAGCCATTGGTCGCTGGCGGACACGCCTCCTGCGGACGTTCCCGCAATAAGCCTTGCCTGCTCGTCATTGACTCCCTCGACGAAGGCGACCTCTCTTTTTTCGCACGCCAAGTGACGGATGTGTGCATCCCTCGTCGTGGCGTCACTGAAGATCTCGTAGCAGACTGGGCAGTACGCTGGCTGTCGATGATCGCGACAAAGGTGTCTTTGGACGGCGAAGATGTTGGTGAGATGAGCTGTTTCTAGGCAGCGTCTGTGCCTGGAAGGGTCGTTGCGGTAAAAAGGGCAGGCGAAATGTGATTTCGCTGCGACCAGGGCCCATTTCTCGCCATCGAATCTATCCTCCTCATCCAACCATATGATCTCTACACGATCAGTGTCGCAATTTTTCTCAATACTTCGTTCGAACAACTCAAGACCGTGGGCAACCAGTTCCGTTTTCAATCGCGCGAAAGGATGACTCGGGTCCAGCTTGGCTCTCTCGACAGGGGGCTCGCCCACCAGTTTCAACAACAGCCTCTGGGCATGGTCCTGAGAGCCGAAGCGCCTGGATTTAGGGCTATTTTTCTTCAATTTGGGACCTTCTGCGCCCCGCTTTGTTCTAACCAACTCATCAAGGTTGTTTTTAGGGTTGGCGCCTCTATGGCTGTCTGAACTGGGATTGGAAGGCCTCGGTGGCTTGATGCTTCTTGGGATGGCGCTTTCAGCGAAAAAAATCCTCGCACTTCGTTGCTGATTTGACATGTTCACGTGACTGAGTAATGCATTTCTACTGCGCAACTCGACAGATGTCCACGGATTCATCCTAACGGATGCTGCGTCCATGTCGATGACGCCATTAGACACCGAGGAAGGAATACATTGCATCCCTACTTTGTTAGTTTGAACAAACAAACCTAGGTATAAGATTTCATCTTACAAGGTGTGCTGGGAGTGCAGCTTGCAATTGTTGCCGGCTCCCGCTCTGGAGACCCCAGGCTAGCGAGTGAAGTAATCATGCAAATCAAAATCCGGAAGTGTGATCTATTCCAATACATGTACAGCGAGATGGGGAGGGGCAATCAAGAAGTGAGCGCCAGAATAAGCATTATTCGTGAAACTGGGGAATGCCATCGTGGTCACCGATTTATGGGCTTGACGTATGGTATAAATGGTGCACGCAGAAATAGAAGTTCCCGACCAAAGAAGGGTCATTGTAAATTATTCGGTGCGCAGCTGCGCAATCATTTTCAAATGCGGACGAAGGCTAAATTTCACTGAGCCTCCCTAGCAGCCTCAGTGAGTCAGTCGAGCGCTAATTAGAGTTCCTGTCATTTAAATGGACAGAACTGGTGGGCCTCCCGCATGTGAGGCATGTACAAATATTGCATTTGTGTATGTTTCGCGCGGATGCGCGGCATGGCGGGCGTCAACCATTCCCAGTATCGCGGCAGAATTTCAACTCCGCACCCTTGGCAAAACCGCCCCAACTGAGTTCTCTCCGCAGTTGAATTGTAATTCATCTCCAAAAAGGTCGTAGCGTTTTTTTTTCATTTTTTTTTTTTTTCACGCTCAGCAGAGCCAATGCTAAAATTGAGAGAATATAGAACCAAGCCACGGTTTAGGGTACTTCGATAACCATCTATCTGGCCAGGAGCATTGTCTTCCATCGAGCCCCAAGAGCCGCAGATGCTCATGTGATTACGTTGCAGAACAACTAGTTGACAGATCAGAGCCTGGCGTGACACCCAAGGCTTCATTACAACTATTTTCGATATTTCAAAGCTATCATGCAGTTATCATACAGCTATCATACAGATCTATTATTTCCTCATTCACCTATCATTATTTTCCGCAGATATCCCCTTGAATGCCTACTGATTGAGGTGTGAACTAGCGAAGCGGGCCGTCGAACTGGTATCGCTCCAGCCAGTTGGCTCGTTGCTGGCGGAAGTCGGATCAACTTGGTAAGGATGCATTGAAGCCGGACTTAAGGGATATTGGTAGCTGGCCGCTGAATTGCCCGACCACCAAGCCTGGTTGAGGAGGGGTTCATGGAATGGACTGACTGCCAAGGCTTCCGTGAAAACCCTCTGGTTCGCATTTGTGCCCTGGACTGGATGATGTGGCATGACCTGCTGCGAGGAGAGTCCCTGGATAGTACCCCGGATCGCTGCAGCTCCTGCGACGCTCATATCTCGAAACACACCGGCGTGGGGCTGTTGGAGCATATTGCTCGTCCCAAAGGCTGTAGGCGGCATATTACTGCCAATTACTGGTGGTCTTGGTGGTGGAGTGAAAGGACTGCGGCCAATCTGGACTGGACTTCTGATTGGGGTTGTGAGGACTGGATTCTGGAAGCGGTAGAATTGAGCGTTCGAAGAGCCGCCGTTGGGGGGAACTCCTGACTCCGATCCGCTTACTCTTCCGGCGAATAACTCAGTTCCGGATGCTGCGCTTTCTGGTGGCAGAGAGCTGCCCGGCGTGGGCCCAAGTTGGCCGAGTGTCAAGTCGTGGTGGCGCTGACTTGCAGGTCCGCTGGGGTCCTGGGGAATTGTGGCATACTGTCTCTCTAATGGCCAAATAACCTCTTGGCTTAATCCGGCCTGTGGGATACTCTGGTGGGCCAGAGGGGTTACCGGCCATCTAGGAGCCAAACCGAAGTTGAGAGCTACTGGCAGGCCGTGATAGAAGTCCATGAAGTCCTGAATGACAGCGTTTACAACCTGGTTCATGCTTATCTGGGGGTCTTGTATTGATTGCTGGTGGAGCACGGCCGCCAGGGTTGCTGCTCTCCGATGCCGAAACACCTCGAGGTGAGTGTCTAGCGACTCTTTCGATCGGTCTTCATCAGCGATCAGAGCCGGTCGGTCAGACCAGAAAGGGGCAGGGTTGCGACCTTCAGCGACAATGTCGAACAAAATCCGATAACTCTCGGGGTTGTTGGCTAGTCGAAGGCCTTTTTTTAGGCGACTAATTTGGGCGTCGGTCAGCCCATCCGGGGGTCGTTCTGGCACCAGAGCACAAGCCTGCTCTCGAACATGGTCTTCCGTGGCAAGTTGCGTGCTAAACTCCTTGTAACACCGTGGGCATCTTGGACGTGCAGAGGCCTTGTGTTCTTGCATGACATGTTGCTTTAGATACGAGATGTTGCGCTTCGTCCTTTCCCATAAGCATGCATGATGCCGAAACGGGTCAACCCGAAAGAATGGACAAACCCACATCCAAGGCTCGGCATCATCGGTATCGTCCTCTTCTTCGCCTTTCGAGGCCTGATTCATATCCACGTCACCTTGGCCATTCCCGGAACTGGCCTTGCGCCTGCCTTTTCCTCTATCCTTCCTGCTTGCTCTGCCAGTCGATGGTGTTGCCTTGAAACCAGAATAAGGGGTGCTGGAGGACTGGCCTGGTTGACAATCATTGCTGCTCGATCCACCTGGAAAACATACGGGCTGGATTTCTACTGTAGAGGAGGGATGTGAGGGATTCAGCTGTGCTGGTGTCCGCCTGAGGCCGTTGTCGGGAGGCCATGGTGGGGACGAAGGTCGCAATGGAACGATACACTGGACAGGGGGGTTATAGAAGAGTACTTCAATCCCCTTGTCATGGACAAGAAACCCGCTTAATTCTTGCAGATTTACCGGTAAAACACTGCATGAGGTTGTGCACGCTTGCTCGACGAGATCCGCCACCCCGCAAGAAGACGTCATGGGACAGATCGCGACGAGTGCCTGGGAAGATTCATCGCCTTCAGAGGGAGCCTGTACGATCGGGGATCTGTGGCTGGTTGAATAAGTATTGGTTGCTAGTCGTCCTTCCAGTAGCGGCCGACCGGAATATGGTTCTGTCGAACCCGACAGTGATGACGTTGACTCAACCGTCTTTCTTCGCGAATGGGCCTCCTTGTCGACTGAGAAAATATTTCGACTGAGAGACCATCGAACGAAACTCCAATCCTACCAAACGAACGGCGTCAGGCTTGGTCCCCGCCAAAAAAAATGAGGGGAGCAATGGACGTTGCACTTGCATCGCGCTGTGGCCCCTTGTGCTCCGGACTTGCGCCAGTGCAAGTGGGGCCGGGCCGGGTCGGGAGCACGGGACATACCTTGCCGAGTTTCGACGCCGCATTCCTTAGAAATTTCTGTATGCTGGCCCTCGCCTCTTGGTCATAGCGTAGTGCAACGACTTTGTTCGAGGTGTTCATGGCGGCCGACATTTCTTAAGTGTGAGTATAATGAAAACTGAAATTTATATATAAAAACCTTAAGATGTTCGTGTTTGCGTATGTTGTGGACGAGTTTCGCGACGAAACGTCTAGCATCTCAGCTTGCTTGGGATGGACGGCGGGTTTCAGTTTTCTTGTATGATCAGTTTTCCGCAAGGCAACGAGTCGGTCGCCCTTCGCACACCTGCACATGGTCCGCATCTCACGACGACAAGTTTTGTCTCTACAGGAGCAGCACGCGGTAATGGAGGGGCGCTGCTGGCCATGCCTTAGACACAGTCGGGGGAAGTGTCGGCTGCGGCAGGTGTTGTCCCCGCCGGTCAGCCCGTGCGGGTTCCGGCGAAACAATTTAATGGACGTTCACTGGCCGCCACATCCATCGCAGTGCATTGTTCCCTCAAAGTTTTGAGAAACATCCACTGCGCCACGCCCAAGAGTCACTCCAGGCTTTCTCAATGGACGGCTAATGTAACCATAGGCGGGCGGAGGCATAAAGTCCAAGAAGTAGAAAATTGCAGCGGCGTCTCTGACACCACCTTTACAACACTTTGATTTTTCCTCGAGGAAGCTAAGGATCAAAGAGGATAATTGACTGCGGCAGAGACGGTTGCAAGAAAGGAAAGAAAAACTACGACCGACTTCAATGACATGGAAATGAATAGCATGCGATATATAAATCTCAAGATTTTGATTTGGATCAATCGGTTCTGTTTTCTCTCCGCTTACCGACGAATACGCAATGAAGCTATTCAGACAGGTTCAGCAATTAAATATATACCGACAAGCTTCTTTGTAGAAATCGCCTTTCTCTGTCCACGTAAACTGAACACAAATACGTTCGAGTTGGTTTGATCATTCGTGCTGCCACCGTTCAGTACCTCTGAGGCAATTGCGCCTACTTTCGACGATATCTCTTCCCAACAACTTGGATGGATCTGCTTTGAAAACAGTGTCCTTGATTGTGGCGCGCACAGCCACGCGCGGACGACCCCTTCAGTGCACCGCGAGTGTTGAACGGAAACGGCACGTCTCCAACTGTCGAATCAGTTGCCGCGGGGTACGAGAGCAAAGCTTCGAAAGTGCTGTCAGAATTCAGCAGAGTTTATCCGTACACAAAACCAGAAAATAGCACCCCGGCTTGAAATTCTAGGTATGCAAGTTAAATAGTCCCCAAAGTTCAGTTAGGATTTTGTGGCAAAGAATTTAGTCGTATTAATATCAATGGAGCTACTAGGGATAGATGGTTTAGATCGGAGCAGGTCAGCTCACACGCTGGGCCACTGTTTTGTGTTGCCGTCATTTAGGCAGGATGGGCAGGATGGAGTAGGGTTGTTGGGTTTTGTACAGAGTATATTGGCTATCACATAAGGATACATACACTGCTTAGACGAAGAATAAAGCTCAGTTTTGATTAAGTCCCACAATGTAAAACCTTGCGATTTCCAGTGCTATTTTTTGCCTGTGCCATTTTTCGCCCAAGTACGAGACCGTCGATGACAGTGCGACAAGCGAGTCGCACCATGATACCCCATGGGGTATGGATGGTCTCGATGCTTCTGGGGTGGCGTCCAAATTGGCCAATGAGAGTCGCCTGGGCCATTCTCATTCTCAAAATTTTGAGAAACATTTTGGCCTAACCCGACGTGCATGCGGCAGCAGCTGGTCGCCTTATAATCCCTGTTTTTGCACTGCCTACTTCAAGAGGTCCCCAAGTCTAGAATGAACTCAATTCTCAAAATCTTGAGAAGTTGATCTCACGTTTCTCGCGTGTCGAAAGTTACCGTAGATCAAGGCATGGCGTGTTCTGTGCGTATGTACAAGCCGCCATCTCGAAACAGGTCACGAGCTTCCAACGGGAACAAGATAATCGACTTCGAGAGACTGTCACAGCGTGGTTGCTGGCTCGAGCTGTGGTAGAAATGTTGGGCGGATACCTCTTGGGCTGCCCATATAGAAGCATTAAACCGCAGCATTCAACACAAATTTACCACCTTCGATGGGTCGTCCGAGAAACACCATACAGCGTGAGAATCGCGGATCCGCTCTGAACGTCGACTTTCTGCGCAGAATTTTGAGGGGGCCTGAAGCTGGCAATAAGGGCTTCCGGCGTGGCAGACGCCATCCCTATCTAGGGGTCCCTCGAACCGGTCGCTCGCTTCCGGCCAGCAACGAGGCTCCCTGTGGATATGGCAAGATTTCGGCTATTCCAGCTTCCATCTTGGCGGCAGACTTAAACACATGCTTCTCGGGGTGGTGGGGACCATGTCTTGATGACGATGCTGGCAGCAGTGCCATATGCCTTAGGGACGACGTTCAGACCCAGGATCCCGACGACCACAATTTCATTGTGCCAGATCTAAATCAACCCGACGATCCCATCTTTGCGGGGGTCTCGATGAGAAGCAGAGAGGCAACTCCTGTTCTGAACCAGACAGGGGTATCGGACCAGAGCAACAAGGATGCCCGTCGGTGGGCGCACGTCGAGACTCTTCTCAACAAAAAAACAGACAACAAGGCTGGTATGCAGGAACTTGAGAATCCTGCTGAAGAAGCTGTGGGAAGTCGACATGTCAGATTTGCCTGTCCTTTCTACAGGTTGAATTCGGTCAAGTATGGCGAATGCGGCAAATACACCTTGCAGGATCCCCGGTACGTCAAGCAGCACCTCGTACGGGCTCATTTTTCACCCAAAATTCACTGCCCTGTTTGCGGGAAGGACTGGCCGCCAGAAAGGCGGGTTGAACTCATCTCCCATATTCGACGGCAGTCCTGCGAGACAAGGGACTTCAAATCTTTTGGAATTTTGAGGGAGCACCAGAAGCAAAGTGTTTTGGATCTTAAGTCGAGAAAAGGAGAAGCGGATCCTGAGACGATGTGGTTCCGCATGTGGGACTTGCTTTTTCCTGATGTTGCACGTCCCAAGGCGAACTTGGTTTACATGGGGGATACCGTTACCGAAGCTCTTTTGGTGGTAGAGACTGCTATTGGACAAAAAGGGGACGCTGTGTTTAGCAGTCTTCCGCCTCGAAGGCTTGAGGGCAGAAATTCCGTTCAAGATACGGTGTTGGCGGCGCTTGGTAGGCTCCATCGGACTTGGCACGAATCGAAGCCCGTTTTGGATGAGTGGGGACACACAAAAGCCTGGCAAGAGACATCAGGGCCAGATTCGTACGCAATGTTCGCTCCGGCATTAACACCAAGTTTGACGTACGGGTCCTCGAGCACAGCCTCGACAACAACCGACGGTGACGATGTCTTGTGCGTCCCTGCATACGACGACCTTTTCATGGCCACCTGCGGTTCTTACGCTTACAGTTCAGTCTCCAGTATCCAATCCCATGCAGCAGCAGGGCCTTGGATCGCACCTTTGTTTGAAGGCTCATCGATAAGCACTGTATATTCAGAGCCGGACATCGACATCAGCATGGACCCAAGTCTGGAAAGCCCGGTTATTGACTAGCCGACCTCATATTGCGATGGTCGCTCGCATTGGTAGAATGCAGTGATTGTGAATGAAAGGTCGCGACTATTTTTAGGGCAATATCATACTTCTTGCCTCGCGGCTCTGATGTTACAAGCTGAGGAGATATGGGCGGGCGGCATGCAGAATATAAGAACTGCGACGCTGTATTTAAGACTCACGCCCAGATGAAGAATGTGTATATATTCATGCCTAAAACAAAAAAGAATTAGTGAAGATGATGCGAGAAGTTCTCCGTAGAGGGATACACCGAAAAGGTTGGGAGTCCGTCCAAGGGACCCCAATGACTCTATTTGCAGATTCGTTCAGGCACCTTTCGTTGATGTTAAACGAATCCGTCGAACGACATTGGACGTGAAGCGTAGCGCACCAGCGGGGCTGCAGGGCGACGGCGATCGCTGTGAGGAGCGCGGAGTAGTCGGTGGGCCACTCCAGCCTAGGGTCCGAGTTGCGGAGGACGGAGATGGGATGCTTCCGAGACGTGCGGATGTGTTGATCTGTCGATGTTGGCAAGGCTTCTGAGCTCGTGGGGTTTTCCGAAAGGCGGGCGGCTCGTCAGTTACTTTCTTGAAACATTCACCAGAGAATGCGTGTGCCTTGTTTGGCTTGCGGAGATCAGAAGTCGCAGTGCCTTAAGTGCAGTTGGTCTTGGGCGATATCGGGTTCCAGGTGTCACGCACACTACGGCCCTGCGTGGCTTGCAGCGGGGTCACGGGGACGTAGTAGGCATTGGCCAGTTAGGTATGAGTAGGAGGGAGGGGAGACTGCCTTCTCGTAGAATTGGAATACATAATTCGTCTTCTGCCAAACACATCCCTACTATCGACGTGACCGCGAACTCGCAACGAAAATCATTCTTTGCTACTTCGGCCATAACCCCCGTAACACCAGGGGCGTTGGTTCCACAAGACAATTGTTGTCCTCGGGGCGATATTTAAGCATAAAAAGCATCTTTTGATCCATCCTAATCTACGCGGAGAACCCTGCATCCTGTCTTCTCTCTTTAGAAGGAAATCTCGAGTCCTTATTCGAATATGTTATCCAAGCATTAAAATAAATGAGCATTGATACGCAGGCACGAGGAAATTGTTACGCGGACACTAGTGTCAGAAGTACGGCACCAAAAGATAACTGCAAGATGTAGGGAGCAAAAGGCGTCGAATTCTCGATCTTCTTGATGATTCTAATCGGCGTCCTGCGCTCCTTGCTTGTCTTGATTCTGTCTAAGTCTTCCTGTTTCAACTCCAAGATTTGGAGTTTCAACTCCGCGCTTCGGCGGCGTTCAGCTGTCCACATCAGATTACAGCTGTCCTTTTGACAAGTAGAGCCACAAATCCGCGACGGTCGCTTATGTCAGTTTGCCCTTAGGGCGTGTTATAGAGATCGTACATGATGAAAAAGACTGCTGAGGGATGAAATTGAGACGGCGAAAGTCAAGAGCGCGCTTTCTGTACACTGCCACCCGTATATCAGGTGGAGGCTTAAGAATAGCACCGAAGTTCTGGCTGCTACCGGCGCAGCAGAAACACTTATTGTGGCTTTAAGCTATATTTACTACAGCCGCGATACGTCGAAGGAGGAGATTGCAGCCCCTGGTGATGTACTGTCGATTTCGGTTGCCTTAGTAGAGCAAGGACTTAACGCTACGGAGATGTCGGCATTTCTAGATAATTAAAAGCCGCCATTATGATCAACCCGTGAGGGCGTATTTAGCAGATTGTGTTAGAAATTCTGCAGCTGCAGACGGCTGCAGGGAGCCGGCAGGAAATAGGCACCAGCGGTCTCCACTATAGTGGAGACGGGCAGGCTGAAAAAGGCTGAAAATCTTCAGCGTCAAGAGGAGAAGAAGGACAAGAACAGCATCATCAGAGACGTCAAATACACACTTTTGCCCTGCCGGCTGCATCAATTGCCTTTATCTTCTGCTTCGTAGTTACCTGCTGATATCTGAAGACTGCTGCGACGTACAGAATTGTCCAGGCGTTTCTGACAGATTGGCCAGATCATGGCAGGGTAAAGGGAGGTTACTGATGCGGAACCAGGGTCGTGTTCTTGTAGTTACAAACCCAGGTCCAAGCTATCGGCCGGCTCAATCTTCACCGTTGTGGTGACCTTCAATTTCTTTGAAGTCTTGCCGTTGAAACTCAACCGGAAGAGAGGATCGAGCTTCTATGACGTGGTGCAGCAGCTTCTTGAGGGGGGCAACGCGGAGGAGTACCGTGGCAGGATACCACTTCAAAGATACCCAGCGAATTCTGAGAGACTTGATATACAAAACGGGGCTTCTGATTTTTTTTTTCATCCACTTTTGGGGGGGAGGGGCAAAAGTATCAGTTTGTTTGTATGGCTTAGTTACTTCTTTTGGGCTACCTCTTGCTATATACACTTGGTCAGAACCACTTAGGGAATAGAATATAAATATATTATATTTGCTAGAACTATATATTTGTGGCAAGGTGATCGAAACTCACTCAGTATAATGTGGCGACTATGTACTCTATGACAGTACCGCGCAGAATAATCGAGTTTGTGATCGTAGTCTGTCGGCCGCACTGTTAGTACTGAGTAGGTACCCTACAGCTGGCCCGTGCTTGAAAATTCTACGAAGTGCGACAGGAAACCACTGGAATTTCGCTCCCAGCTGTAGCGGTATCACTGCTTTTGAGTTGAAAATGAGAGAAACGAGACGACATTTGAACAGGTTTAATGAATTGGTAAGTAACATACTGCACGGCAAAAGTCCCGCCAGCTCAGATAAGGTTTCTGTAACCCTGACTAGTATGCGTCTAACAGGCTCGATGCTGCAAACGGGCAAACGGACTAGAATTGAACTGTCCAGTCAGTAAGCCCAAGAGACGTTCTGACCCCCCAACGGATCGACAAATGCATATGCTAACCATCCAGGGATTCAGGCAGCCCTGCTTATCTGCCTCATAGCTTTGACAGACCCAACGAGTAGCTGCCTGGTTGGCACAAAGGCGTCCTGCAGCCTGACGCCCGCCCAAGGCATCGTTCCCCACGCCATGCGGCCTGTCACTGCCAAGAAAACGCGCTGCTAAAGTTGATAAGGTCGCTTGCGAACATGCACTGCGCCTCCGCCACCAAAGCCCTGCCTTAAATCTCGATGTTGTTTCCCTACATCTTTGGGTATATCGATGCTAAGTGATGATATTTATGGATTCGTCTCCCTCTCATTCTAGCTAGGCATATCTCTTGCACACCAGACGGGCCGCAGCAGCATTGAATACATTTTGTTTTCTCTCGGACACCACGGCGTACTTCGCACCATATAAGCGCCGCATTTCTCTTTCTAGGCTATCCTTCAATTAACCCAAACCTCGATCAGCAACAATATCACAATGGTCAACCTTCTCATCGCCCTCGTCTTCTCGACGGCACTCGCCGCTCAGCTGGTCGACCGGGACTTTCTGCCCCGCTACTATGGCCTCGCCGGTCCCGAGGATCCTTCTCTACAAAGGCGACAGTCCTGCGGCTCTTCCTCAAAGGTATGTGGCGATGGCTGCATCCCGAGTACTTACACCTGCTGCGAGGACGACGACGGTGCTGGCTGCAGGCCGGGCACCCGGTGCTTCGTCGACGGCTTAGGCACGCCGGGCTGCTGCCCCATTGGCGACTCTTGCGGCCTCGGCGGCGGCATCAGTACTAACACCATCTCTGGTGATATTCCGACCCTGGGGCCAATCGACGACGGCGACTCGACACTCCCTACCGAAACATCTGGAGGCGGAGGGGGATTGTTCACAACGCCTACGGACACGGCTACGGATACGCCGAGTTTCTTGCTGCCGCAGCCTACTAAAGGTAGCGGTGCTGTAGGGTTCCGTGATCAGGGCAGTTTGGCAGTTTGTTTCGCCGGAGTTGTGGGGGCAGCTTTTGTCCTTTGAGATGGGATATGACTGGAGAAAATGGAACGATGTTCGCAGAGATGATAATGAATGTGATGGCGCATAGGATTTTACCGAAATTGCGGAAGCACACTTTGATATCTTCTTTGTAATTTTAAGCGAGCCAGATATTCAGGAAGTGGTGGATTTAGGGAACAGAACAACCGATATTTAATACCATTTATTA
>Ga0247774_1001130_pt1 | contig 13571 bp, 13 predicted proteins | sample UWRJL001104B6_FD_179933 | JGI IMG/M metagenome (GOLD analysis project Ga0247774, IMG submission 179933) | Plant litter microbial communities from Arlington Agricultural Research Station in Wisconsin, United States - UWRJ-L001-104B-6 | ecosystem: Environmental > Terrestrial > Plant litter >... | reverse complement strand
TCCTTCATTGCAAGGTAAGCTAGTAAACTGCCAAAGACAAAATACCAAGCCACGAAGGAGACCCAAGTATATCTAGCGTCCGCGACACGACGTTACAAAAACCCCGCTTCCTCGCTGATCGAAGGGCTAGCAAAACGCCCCGAGGCGAATGCGGTGTTGTGGACAGTGGGGTTCTTTGGGCTTGTTGAGAGGGAGCCTGGCCAGCCAGCCAGCCGCTGGCGGTAAGGCTGGGCGGTGCCCAGGCTGGATCAATGCCTCAGGATTTTTTTGCTCCATCAGCGCTAACACTGCTCTGTTCCACAGTGTTCTTCATGATCTTCAGCGGCGTCTTCGTTGGCAAGTATATGGACGATTATGGCCCACGACCACTTCTCGCTCTCGGCACCTTTCTCCACGTATTTGGCCTCATGATGGCTAGTATCTCCAAGCAGTACTACCAAATTCTCCTGAGCCAGGCTGTCTGCTCAGCCATTGGCTCGTCTATGGTGTTTTACCCGGCCTTCGCCTGTGTAAGTATTCCCCCTACGCCGACAAGTTGCCCTCGCCACTCTGGGTCTCTCGCCATGTTTGCACCCTCTAGAGCTTTTTTTTTCTTTTCAGATACCGTGGCAGGTTAAAACTCAAAAATTATCGTAACCCACAAGCTTACCATGATCACTAGGTTTCGACATGGTTCCTCAAGAAGCGAGGCGCAGCCATGGGCCTCGTTGCCATGGGCTCGTCTTTCGGCGGCGTCATTCTCCCCATCATGCTCATCCAACTGATTCCCCAGATTGGTTTCGGATGGGCCATGCGCACTTGCGCTTTCCTCATCCTGGCCCTTCTCGTGGTGTCTAACTTGACGGTCCAGTCGCGGCTCAAGCCCAGTCGACGGCCGTTCAAGCTTGCCGCCCTGGTGAAGCCCCTGAGGGAACCGGCCTTCGCCCTGCTGACAGCGGCCATCTTCTTCTTCTATTGTAAGAACAACACCCCCGAATCAAGGCAAACCGCACGCCCCGTGGACCAACTCCTTCCCTTCCCAAAGTATCCTTTCGCTAACAAAAAAGGGGGCATGTTCATTCCCATCACCTTTATCGTGGTGGAAGCCCGCGCCAAGGGCATGTCTCCCCGCCTAGCCGACTATCTAGTTCCCATCCTCAACGCCGGCTCCATCATCGGCCGCACCGTGCCGAACGCCCTGGCCGACAAGGTAGGCCACTACCGCATGATGATCGCCATGAGCATCTTCACCACCGTGCTCATCCTCGCCCTGTGGCTGCCCACCACCCCTGAAGCTGGCTCCATTGCCTTTGCCGTCCTGTTCGGTATCGCTTCGGGCGCCGGCATCGGGCTTACTCCGGTGCTATGTGCCCACATTTCACCCATCCACGATATTGGTCTGCGAACCGGGGCGGCTTTCATGTTCTCGTCGGCGGCGGCTTTGACGGGCTCGCCCATTGGTGGTCAGCTCTTCACGGAAGGTCATGGGTCCCTCAAGTACGCCAAGGCGTTTTCGGGCACGTCTTGCGGCATTGGTGCTCTGCTGTTTGCGGCGTCGTGGATGGCATGGAGGAGGCAAATGGTGAAGAATGGGAAGGGGCGTGCTTGATTGACAGGTGACAGCCGGGCATAATAGCGGCCGGACGAACATAAATACAGCGGCGAAACAACAGTTCAACATGATGCATAGACTCAGCATGAGTGTCGGGATTAACACCATAATAGCTATGGCGAGGCAAAGGATAGAGATGGATCATTCTCCACTTGGGTCACTGTGGAACTTATTAGACGACAAACACGAAGCACATTGTAATAGAGTATTTTGGTCACGACGAGCTTCCCTTTTTAGAGTTTTAATAATTGATTAATTTGAAGCCTGTAAATTATCTTGCATCATTTGTCCCACTTGATGCACTGCCCGCTGCTTGGCGGATCACTGAGATTGGATTCTCACCTTCACCTCAAGCAACGCATTCTTGTTGACATTCAGACAGCCATACTGACATTTTCGGCTTCTTGGCGCTAAGTAAAGCGGAAAGTTTGATACCAACAATTTCATAGAACTATTTCCTCCGGTTAGCCTCAATGTCGGCTACACTTGTCAACAAACTGATCGGTCGAATGCGATGTCAGCGGTCTCATTATGCGCGAGCGTAGATGGCTAGCGGCTAGACGACCCTAAATTTCTCCTGACTGCTTTTCACGTACATCACCGGTACCAGCCAAGACCGGATCTTGATTGACACTAGCGAAATCCGGACCCCAAATTTCTTTCTCTTCCACGCTTCAACGTCAGATTATCGTACCACCCGTCCTGCTACTTCGCCGCCTTGCATGGACTCGAGAATAGCACCACCAGGGAAAATCCATCTAGATCCAAACACCATCCACGTCCTCCGCTCCCACGGCATCTCCCTGTCCCACATCTTCCCCACCCACTGGCACGGAGACCACATCGGCGGCGTCTCAGACCTGATCCAGTACCACGCGAGCTTCTCCTTGCGTGTCTACAACCACACTCCCGACCCGACCCAGCTCTACATCCACGACGGCCAGCTCTTCGCCGTCGAAGGCGCCACCCTCCGCGCCGTGCACACACCCGGGCACACCACCGACCACACCGGCCACATTTGCTTCATCTTGGATGATGAGAACGCTCTATTCACCCTAGACAACGTCCCCGGCCACACTCTCAGCGTCGAAGAAGAGCAGCCCTGCTGCATTTGTGATTTCTTAAGGGGAAGAAGACGGGATGGGCAAGGCTTGTGTCCGAGGGGCCTAAGACGGCCATGTTTCGGCTTAGGCGAAGGAGACTACGGGAATTTTGTTTCTCATTATTTAAAGTTCAAATCTCTTTCCGGCTCAGTTTTTTCGAGACAAGTATATTGCCACCGTCTCTCTTGTCCAACCTTGGGCTCACTTTGATCAAACTGCCCATGTTCGTCACAGTGTTCGGCGACTAGCTAATATGTACAGTTCTACGGATGAGCCACAAAAAACTCAAAGGATTCTTGTTCAAGGAATAGGGCTGTATGAACCAACTTCATATCGTCTCTCAATCCCACGAAACTTTGACGGAGACACTAAGTAAGTCGGCAAAGCATGAGGATTGGTATTCACTCCACTGCAGCTTTACTCTACCATTCACATAACTTCGATTATCAGTTTCCGGGACACTTGACAGTCTCTAGCATGGTTTTGCTTCCGCAAAATTCGTTGCTTTGGATCAACGATTGGGGGTCAATTTCGGACTCGGGCTCTCGGGCTTAAAGCCTTGGGTAATCGCCCGAGGGTCGGCTGACATCAGCATTCGGGTCGGGTTTAAAAAGTCTGACAAATTTCCCCGGAGAGGCAGAAACTCTTACCGTCAACATCCGGAATTTTTATCGGACAAATCAAAAGGGGCGACACACAAAAAAAAGACCACTACATGTGAGGTAACTTGGTAATATATTTCAAGGTATCTAGCCGGTGCCGTCCAAAATTATGTTTTCCACCGATTCCCCCACGTACAGTTCCGGGCCGGGAACAGAGACAAGGCACGTGACCCCAACAACGTCCGACGCAGCATCTCGGTTTCCCTCCTCCCCGACCACCGACACAGCGCCAAGCAGTAGGTCCTGTTCCAACTGCAGTCAAAGAAAGATTCGGTGCGACAAGAATCTGCCGTGCTCCCATTGCACAAGGGCCAGGAGACCATGCTCGTACCCAGCTCCAGGGCCACGGGTTCGCCGGTCCAAGAAGACCATCATGGCCGACATGGCATCGCGGCTCTCCACCTTGGAGAAGAGCCTGACTAGCGCAAGACAAGAACCAAAACCGATTTCGAGCCCAAAAACACCAACAACAGTCTCGGCGCCAACACCGCATTCGACAATGAATGTGTCAAATACCTCGCCTAGGGACGCGAAGCAATACATTCTTGTGGATAGAAACTCGTCTAGCCAGTTTTTTGATGAGGTTCTTGTGTCGCAGGTGATAGGGGAGGTACTATTTCTTCCCTCCCATTGACACCTATTCAACACGCGGGAGTTTTAACACTGTCGTTCAGGAGCGAGAAGTGGAGTCTGCCCTATCATCCATGCACAGCGGAACTCCAGTGTCGTCAACTTCCTTAACCTCGCCATTTAACCCATTCGGCCTCTTGTCGGTCGCATCAACATCCCACCTACCCCACAGCTACCACCCTCTGAAGGGGCTGGCAGTGAGGCTATGGAATAACTACCTCCAGAACGTGGAGGGCAGCCCGGGCCTAAAGCTTCTTCATCTTCCCACAGATCAAGTCAAAATCTTCTCTGTCATTGACAATCCTGCAGGGGCCCCCTTTGACAACCTGGCTCTTAGCTTTGCTATCTACTTTGCTTCTACCGTAGCTCTGGACGATAGCGAAGCAGATATCGTCCTTGGAAAGACCAAAGACATGATGTTATCGGATCTCAAGGTCGGGTTTGAACAAGCGCTAGCCCACGGAGACTTTCTCGACAGACCAACCCTAACCGGCTTGTATGCCCTGATCATTTACCTGGTAAGCTCGGGTAGAAATTGGCTGGTGTCTTATTGTCAGATCCACGTTGACTTATTTTTCTGCCAGTTTACTCTACGCATTCGCAACCGTGGCAAGGCCATGTGGGTTCTCGACGGCCTAGTAATCCGAATCGCTCAAGCCTTGGGCCTCCACCGCGACGGTGCCAGACTCGGTCTGTCGCCTTTCCAGGCTGAGATAAGACGCCGGCTGTGGTGGATATTAATCTCCCGTGACATCCGCGCCGGAGAAGACTACGGCCTCACTAGCCTCACAGGTCTTCCCCAAGCTGATGTGGGGCTCCCGTTGAACGTTGACGACGCGGAGTTGTACCCGGAAATGACAAGCTTGCCACCGGAAAAGCCAAAATGGACGGCTATGACATTTTCCCTCATCGCCATTGAGTTGAGCGAGGTCATACGAAAGTTAGCAGCCACCGCCGCCGCGACATTTTCGTCTTTGTCTTCATCGTCAACTTCATCGTCATCACTATCACCAGAGCAAGTCCGATGCCAGATGCTCGACCAGACACGAGCCCGCATCGAGGGCTGGCTTCAGCACTGCAACCCCATCATTCCCCAGCAGAGACTCACCCTCATGTGCTCCAGATTCATTCTGCGCAAGGTTGACTTCGCGAGCCGGCTGCAGTGGTCCTGGCTTCAGCACAGCTGTGGCAGCGTTGGTGGTGGTGGTGGAGGGGACGACAGGACGCAACAAAGACGAGCTGACCTCGCAACTGAGGGGAATCTCAAAGAAGCCCTCGACCTGATAGAAGAGCGGTTGGTGGAAGGCGACGATGACGTGCTACGGCAGTATGTCTGGGCCGGTAAGGCCTATCCCCAGTACTACGTCACTATGTACGTGCTCTGGTACCTCTGCGTCAAACCCCAAGGTCCCGGCGTTGAGCGGGCGTGGGCTGTTGTCGACGCCATATTTGAAAATAATTTCGGAGATGGGTTGTCAACTATTGGGACGGCGTCCAAGGTGACGGTCTTGGCAGCGCTGAGGGCCAAGGCTTTATCTTTGAGAGTAAACGCCCATGAACCAGTGGAGCAGTTGGGAGATTTGCCTAGGGTTGGCGCGGAAGGTGTTGGTAATGAGGCGCCAGAACTTCCAGTAGATGTGTTTGATCAAGAGGGACTGTATCAGTACCTTCTTGGCGATATGACCATGGACTATATGCTAGACCCTATTCCCAGTGGGAGTTCGTTGACGGAATGAAAAGGCAAGAATCTGGTCGAATTCGAGGGCTTGTGGTTCAAAAGAGCAGACAAGTGGAACGGATTCCCATCTAGCCAATGGCCTTCCCAGATACCTCAGATGTCACAAGTCTCAAATGGAAAGCATCAAAATCCCCATATTCAAAGTCCCACGGGCAGTTTTACTGGGCAGAAGTAGCGTTGCTTTTGGGACTGCTAAACTAATACCGGAAATGGGCCTATTACTTGTCTTTTCTTTCTCCGATTTTGAATCCTGTCTTATCTCTGAGAGGAAGCAGAACTTTCCGAATGCATATATCATGGCAAAATGCCGCTGCAGGGCCAGCACCTCCGCAGCACATCTGGTTATCTTGATTTTCCATGCAGGAACTGGTCGCGGTTGGGCGGCCCACTGCGGGCGCATCGACCTTATTTACTTTGACTTTGACTTCGTCAATTCTTAGCCTTTCAGTTTTAGCACTCACAAGGCACAGGATTGACCCAAACGGAGGAATTTTAAAGTTGCTTTTGAAGGCAACGGATCCCGTACGGGTCAACTGCAACTTAGAACAACGCCTATTCAGATCTCACGCATTAACGTTCGACTGCGTTTGGATCGGCCAAATCCTAATACCGGTCGTAGCTAGCTTTGCATTGCTTATGCTTGGATATTACGGATTGGTTATCTATCTTAGAGTCTACCGTACTTTGTGCGATGTATGTTAGATAATTTCCCACGTGGGCTGTGGTCTGACAATTGTGGCGCTTGAACTGGGTTCTTCTATGGAGAGGATCAGGGGCCAAGCCGGATTTTTCCCTAATCATACTTGGAAGCGGTTAACGCTAGGATGGCTCGTGGGAAGCGTGTTCCTGGCAAGAGTCAACGGGGATTGCTTAAGGGCCAGCAAGGCAACGACACTATCGCGCGTTTCGCTCGCTCACGTATGGTCGTTCTGGAGTTTCTGGGCCATTTGGAGGCCAATCGACTGGAGACGTCAAAATGCTATTCCTAAGGGGTCTAGAGTGGGGGCTTAGTTGCTGTATGGTCTAGTTAGTTCCATACTGCAAACGGCAGACTAGTGTGCCATTGAGATAGGGCAGGGTGAACTGGATAGTGTTAAAGTGTCATTAATCAGGGATTGTAGTATTTTAGCCTACTAGGCAGTCCAGTATCTTAGAAATTACAACCCACCCTCTTTTGAAATCTTGATACCTATATTTGGTCATTTTGCGACCGCCATCTTAACAATTTAACCGTTTTGTGAGAATTAACTTTGCTATATCACTGATCATGAAGTCTTTGTTGGCCTATAAATACAGTTATCGGTTCTGCAAAGTATGAAGTTTCCGTCACAGGACGCCCGCCCCTTTTACTTTGCCCTAATATATTTATTTTCACTCCCTAGAGGAGTATAGTATCGCTTTTCTACCTAAGATATTTTCGAATGCTTCCCTGATTATATCTTGAGCTAACCTGAGCCAAGGCAGCGAGAGAGGGTAAACTTGGCCGAAGCTGGGTGAGGGCCAAAGAGAGCAGTCGATGCGTAATGCAACAACGTGTCTGCTTCAGCTTGTTGAGCGTAGCCAACTTAGCTTAAAAGACGATGCTAGAAGCTTCGTTCCCGATTTAGCGGCGATGCAAATTCTCCACGGCTTCGATATCAACGAAAAGTCAGTTTTAGAAAATAACACAGAACCTATTACGCTTCAGTAGGTTCGATATCAGTGATAAACGGACTAAGGTTATTCTTTCGGAATATACTTTTATATACTGACAGGTGACTAATTTGTAGGCATCTTCTCACCCACACTTCAGGTCTTGCATACGAAGTGGCTGACCAAGACCTACAGAAATGGGCCAAGTCTATCGGCCGCGAATCGTATGCCTTACAAGAGTCCCTTGAATCGTACCACATACCCCTCAAGTTTGCCCCTGACAAAGACTTCGTGTACGGCAGCGGCCTCGACTGGGCTGGAGTCGTCCTCGAGAAGGTTACAGGAAAAACACTGGTCCGGTATATAGAGGAGAATGTTTTTACCCCGGCGGGCATGACTGACACGGGCTTCTGGCCGGACGCCTCACCTGAGCGGCAGCGCCGCATGCTCGGCTGGTCGACGCGCTCCCGGCGTGACGGTACCCTTGCGTCCTGCCCGTCACCGATGCCTCAGGGCCGCACCTTCGAGAGCGGAGGCGGTGGCCTGTTGTCAGCGGTCTGCGATCTGGGCTGCTTTTTCGGCGCTTTGGCGGCCGGGAAAGCTGCTGAGCGCAGATATGGTGCGGGCCATGGGCACGCCTCAACTTGACCGGCAACATCTCGGCAGCCTGAGGAGCCAGTACGAGGCGTCAGAAAAGGGCCTGCTGGTGCCGGAAAGCTTCTGGGAGCTAGACATGACCTGGGGCCTTGTCGGGCGACTCTCTAATAGAATCGTAATGTCATAGACCGAGCTTGAATTTGGCACTCGGCTTACCTCGGCTGAGTATCACAGTCGCTGCGCGTTGCGCGCAGCCCTATGCTGCCAGGCATTTGATGCCAGAATATAATGTTTTCTTTCTTTCATTCACTAAGTTTAACATCTTGGCATAACTCCCCTAGCTAGTTGCAAAGATACTTCATGGTCCGTTACATACACGTAATTTTATAATGTGCCCAACAACTGGGTCGAGCTCACCAACTCTAGCCGCTTTACTCAAGTTTACTCAAGTCCATGATCAGGGAAGCATTCGAAATAGTTTAGGCAGGAAGATATTCTGTACGCCTCAAGGGAGCGAAAATAATATATGTTTTTGTGGTAGCTCCGAACGAGACCAGAAACTTGGCCGTAATTAGGTCGTCAGAAATTGAAAAACTGGCATTTTCGTGGGAAACAATATCCATTTATTACTTTTAAGCACCTGGTCCGTGGTCTATAAGTCAACTATGACTTCTTAACCCAAAAGGTACAGCTATGAATGCCTTATCTCCCTAGGGCGGCGCCGCTCTTCATGATTGCTGCCTCATCATCGTCTCTCGAGGAGTTGTCCTGCTCTACATGCGTCTCGTACGACCTCTGCACGTAGATTCCCCCATTTATCTGACTGGTCTTGTGCATATCGCTGAGGAGTATTGACTCGGAGGCCATGGCGGAATTCGATACCGACACATTCACGTACCGCTTCGTCGGATCGTTGCTCATCTTCCCCATATTGTACTTTTGGCCCGACTTCTTAGTTGTGTGCTTGATGACGCTCCGTATGAACAGGCCCTGGAGCGGCGGCAGGGAACCCACCACGATAGCGGTGGCCGTCTCCACGGCGCCCCAGATGGCCAGGCCGACGAGGTCAACTGTCTCTCCCACAATGACCTGCGTCATGCGCACAATGGCGACGCTAATGATGATGAGGCCGAGGCTGAAGGCGACTGCGAGCCCGATCTTCTTCTTCTTGTCTAGTTGTAGGGATGGGAGGAGGGCAATGGGTATGGCCATGATCATGAGGTCGGTCGTGATGTCAACCGACGTAGAGAAGAGCACGTTGAACCGTTGCCTCCAGATTTCTCTGGGCGAGCTGCAAGCTCCTACGGCATAAATGTGAGCAAACTGGCCAGGGGGAATGACGATTTTCCATAGACTCGCTTCTGATTGGGGAAAACTTACCGGCTTTGAAGTAGTCGGATGGCGGGTCGCACGTCAGCGCGCTGGCGAGCCAGCAACCAACGTAGGCGAGGAGGGTAAAGACGGCAACGCAGTACCAGACCCGGCGGAACACGACGAAAGGCTTGACAAGTCGGAAGAAGATAGCCATGAAGCTTGCCTTGACGCACCAGAGGATGGTCCAGAAGAGCTTGATTATAGGAAATTGCCAGCGGGTCAACTGCTCTGTCTGGGGCCCGACCTCCTCGGTGAGGGGGATCCTCCCAGACGTGAGATAGGTAATATACCAAAGCGAGTTCATCTGTTCTGTCTGCAGGATGGCCATGGTCAAGGAGGCCAGCCAGGCGAAGGCCATCCAGTAGTCGTCCGGGAGGAAGTTGCTGTTCTGACGCCATCGGACTGTAAGGCGTAGGAAGACAAAAGACGTGGCGACGGAGAAGGCTACCCACACGATGGCTGTAAGGCCCCCCTGGTCAACGTGAGCTGCCGCACCGCGCAGAGGAGCGTTTGGGTCGGCCTGCGGTGCTGCCATTGTCAGACAATCAGGTGTGTAACGGTTCACGAGATTGAGGTGGTCCAGAACTGAGAACGACGAGCGTCTGTCAATGGCCGTATGGAACTAGACAAGCGTGGGCGCCTCTGGCTTTTAGATACTCGTCCGCCGGAGGGAAACAGGGGCCACCATGGGACCGGAATGCCTTGATGGATGTGAACCATGGAACGAAATTCTCGATCCCTCATGTACGGTAGATCTTCGTCTAGGGCAGCTGCACTGCAGGTACATGCGGGAAAGAGCTCAGGAAAGATTGGCTTGCATTAATGAGGCTTTCATTTGGGCTTTCATATGGTTCCATTGGCTTCGAGATTGAAGGTGCATTGGGCTATCGATCCGCCGCAATGTTTTCGAAAGCTTTCAACTTCAAGGAAATGAGAAGCTTCTCGAAGGATACAATGGGCTGAGAACTTTTCGCATAGCGTAGGACCATGCCGTTTTACAAGATATCTTCCGACCCGAAACTTCATGTTCAGCTTCATGCAGCCCTGGACAAATGGTTATCTGTATTCTCAGTTGCTGACCAGGGTCAGTCTCTGTTAAGGAAATATGTACCGTTTATACTTTATTGCACGTAAAAGGTACATTAATTTGTCCGGCAATCGTTCTTCTGCACAGTGTTTTCTTCGCTCCGGGAAATTCGAATGGGCCGTCCTGTATCAGCCCTGTTCCTGGCCGGCTTGAGTCTCAGGGTTCGGTTCCGGAATACTTCCCCGTGCTCCTCGCATACATTCTGCAAGGATTCCTCTAGCATACTCTTTCGTGCTCCTGTACGATTGTAGGGGTAGGTAACAGCCAAGGGTTGTTGTGGCAAAACCGGGTCCACTTCCCGGTCCAATAAGCATCGATAATTTATGCACTGTTGGACAGTCCCCAGGATTGAAAATGTTAGCGCATTGCAGCATTGGGACTTTGGTACCGATCGAACTTGGTGGAAGTTCTTGGCAGACCAGGGGCCCCGGAGACATACCTAATCTTTAGGACAGAAGTTTATTAATAACCTGTTTTCTCCGTAGCATCGAATCCTCTTAATTTGCTCACCCTGGTTGAAAAATTGAGGAATGTCGCCAGCCCACCATGGTCCTTGCCCCATCGTTCCAATCGTGGGTTTTCTTTGGCTGCATCGTGGATTGTTCCGATCCTTCTTAGATAACAGTGTCAAGTGGTGGACAAAAGGTTTTGCCCATCTACTAACTAAGGTCCAAAATTATGGGAATATATTTAGGGAGAATGATGTGTTAGCGCTCGTTTTTTTTTGGAACCCGCTGGTAGTCGATGGGCAAACCCTTTTTGTCCACCGCTTGAGTGTCAAAAAAAATTCCCAGCCGTTACCCGGCACGAAAGCTGAGAGTGGGCTCATGTCCAACGTAGCATTCAAAGGACCGGAACCCAGCAAAAGCCCCACAACTTTAAATTTCAGTCGCAATAAAAACGTCCGACTCTGTCCCTCCACCCCCGGCCGACGCCATGGGTCCCGGAAACCCCGTGGCGGCCCGTTCCAATCTCTTCCCCCCTTTGAGCGGGTTCGGCCCTCTTCAAAGTGCTGCTGGATCCACAGGCCAGACTGGTTGAGAAGGAATAAATTGCAGGTGGCATCCAAGGTTGAACAGAGAAGGTTGGACTCTCCTAGCAGCGCCACCATTTCCACCCTTGCCCAGTTGCCGTCTCTCTCGCCGCCTCTCCCATCAGCTATAAGCCTATAACAATGCATTTCCTGGCTGCGCTGTCGTGTTTCGGAGCCATCCTAACTGGCGTCCAGGCTATAGCCACGCCGACGGCACCGCGATGCAGATGTGTGAGTGACTGACTCCTCCAAATTAACTTGCATCAACTACGATTGATAGTACGTGTTGGTCTGACTCGAGTGGCGTGGACGCAGGTGCCTGGAGACAAATGCTGGCCCAGCCAGCGCACGTGGAGTGGCCTCAACGGCCAGCTCGGCGGCAAGCTCATCAAGACGGAGCCCATCGCGCAGTCCTGCTACGACGGCCCGGCCAAGAACCTTGGCGAGTGCGCTCGTGTGACGGACCAGTGGCCCGTCCAGGACTTCCAGACGCAGAACCCAATCGGCCGGCCCTACCCGTACAATATCACCTGCGCTCCCGTGGACTACGAGGCCGGTGAGACGCCGACGTCGTGCATCCTGGGGCCACTTCCCGTGTACGCGGTCAACGCTTCGACCCGCCACGACATCCAAGTGACACTTGAGTTCGCCCAGAGCAACAACGTCCGCCTCGCCATTGCGAGCACCGGCCACGACCTGCTCGGCCGGGCCGACGGCTACGGCAGCCTCGAGATCTGGCTGCGGCACTTCCGGAACGGCATCCGCTTCCAGCGCTCGTTCTCATCGGACAACGGCTGCAGCAAGTCAGGTTGGAAAGGCAGCGCCATCCACATCGACGGCGCCTACCAATGGAAGGACGTGTACGCGGTGGCTAAGAAAAACAACGTCATCGTCGTAGGCGGCGGCTCTCCCTCCGTCGGCGCGATTGGAGGCTGGCCTTCGGGCGGTGGCCACGGGCCGGCAACCCGCAACTACGGTCTCGGCGCCGACCAGGTCCTCGAGGCCGAGGTTATGCTCGCTAGCGGCAGCATCGTCACGGCCAACCACTGCACCAACCAAGACCTCTTCCGCGCCCTGCGTGGCGGCGGGCCGGGATACGGCATCGTCCTCAGTACCAAGGTCAAGGCGCATCCCAACGTTAACGTCGTCACCGCTCACCGGCTCGCCATCGCGCCGCTCCAGCAAACTCCCGAGAACGCCGACCTGCTCGATGCCGTGGCCGTCATCCTACAGTCCCTACCAGCCCTAAACGATGCGGGCTTCGCCGGTTACGCCTTCTGGTTCCGCAACTTTCCCACGGTCTTCGTCGGCAACGCCACCTCGGGCTACACGCACGGCTTCTGGACCATCGGAAAGACCAAGAAGGAGGCCGATGCCGGCTTCGCCCCTGTGCGCGCCATCCTTGAGCCCTTTAAAGACCGCCTGTTGATCGTGGAGACGTTCAATACCTATCCAGACTACTGGTCTTTCTACGCGGCCGAGTCAGGCCTCAATGATGCGGTTGGCGACACATCCATTCTCACCTCCCGGCTCATCGACCGACGCGCGGTAGCCGACTACGACCGGGTCCGCGACGCGGTGGAGGTTGTAAGTGGCAGTCCTACCGACTTTGCCGCCAACGTAGTCCTGCTCGTCTCGGGCGGCCAGGTTTTCAAGGACGGCAAGGACGAGCTATCGGGCCTGAACCCGGCTTGGCGCACGTCGCCTTTCGTGCTTGTCACGGGGCGTGGCATTCCCAAAACGGCCAGCGCCGAGCTACGACGGGCCGTAATGGATGACATCACATTCGTCAAAGGCGGTGCGACCAAGAAACTCGCACCTAACACGGGTGGTTACATGAACGAAGGCGACCGCCACGATCCTGACTACATCTCCACCTTCTACGGTGCCAACTACAAGAGTCACTTGAAGGCCAAAAATAAGTATGACCCGCAGCAGGTCTTTTACTGCCCAACCTGCGTCGGTGCAGAGGCATTCGTTGATAGGCCAGATAAGGCCTTGTGTCGAGTCTGATATTATATAATCCACAATTTCCATTCCTGTACAAACATAAAATGATAATTTTTAATCATAGCCAAGTTTCAAAACTAACTTCGTAGAGTGCTTGTATGTGACTATGATCGT
>Ga0247774_1001129_pt1 | contig 13592 bp, 8 predicted proteins | sample UWRJL001104B6_FD_179933 | JGI IMG/M metagenome (GOLD analysis project Ga0247774, IMG submission 179933) | Plant litter microbial communities from Arlington Agricultural Research Station in Wisconsin, United States - UWRJ-L001-104B-6 | ecosystem: Environmental > Terrestrial > Plant litter >... | reverse complement strand
GATTGCTTTCCGGCCTGTTTGCTTTTGTAATGAACGTGATTGTTTTTGCCTCGGCTGCGAAGTTAGTTGAAGGATTTAGCTTGCGGATGGGTATTTGGAGCGCGGTACTGGGGGCGATCGCCTTGGCTGCAGTTAGCAGCTTTATCAACGGCGCGCTGATTTAGCAACTTCCCTTGATAAAGGGCGATTAAAATCGCCCGATATTTCCCACCCTTACCTGGCGCGTTTCGTTGGCCTACAAGCGATTTCTCTCGCCCAATATTTATTCTCCCTTCTTCCTTCTTCCTTCGATCCGTAAAATCCGTAAAATCCGTTAAACAATCCGTTGCCGAACTTCCTTCTCTCTGTTAAATTCGTTAAACAATCCGTTGCCGAACTTCCTTCTCTCTGTTAAATTCGTTAACTGAGATGTTGCACCATTCTCAATAAGCTTTTTATTAACAGGCAAGATGCCTGTTCCACAAGAAAATTCACTCTTCGCTTCACAGGCATCTTGCCTGTTCTTGAGAATGGTGCAAGATGTGAGTTAAATCACTTTCACTCATCCGTTGCCGAACTTACTTTTTAATCACAGAATTATAGGCGGTCACCTTAATATCAATCCCAGTAATATCTGTGCCGACAACAACAGCCACCGCTCCTAAGTCCAATGCTTTTTTTGCCATGGACGGCCCAGCGATCCCGCCTTCGCAGATAACGGGAACCTTAAGCTTTTCTACCATTTCCGCCAGCAAATCAAATCCGGGCGGCGAGAAATTTGCCGTCTGAGCAGTGTAGCCAAAAAGAGTAGTTGCTACAGTATCTGCACCAGCTTGGGCTGCCGCGATCGCAGCTTCTATTGTATCTACATCCGCCATCACTAATTTGCCCAATTCGCTGTGAATTTGCGCGATTAATGTCTTTAAATCTTCGCCCCCAGCAGGACGGTTTCTCAAAGTAGCGTCAATGGCGATAATATCGGCTCCTGAAGCGGCGATCGCCTGCGCGTCTTCAAACCGAGGAGTAATATAAATCTCGCATCCCGGCAATTGCTGCTTCCAAATCCCAATTATGGGAGCGGATACCTGTTTTCGCACCGCCGCAATGTGAGCCGGAGTGTCAATGCGCACGCCCGCCGCTCCTCGATTGACCGCGGTTCGAGCCATTGCCGCAATTACGATCGGATCGTGCAGCGGCGAATCAGCAGGTGCTTGACAAGAAACAATTAATCCTGTAGGAATTTGACAATTAATCATGGGGAATGGGGAATTGGGAATTGGGCATTGGGAATTGGGCATTGGGAATTGGGCATGGGGCATGGGGCATGGGGCATGGGGCATGGGGCATGGGGCATGGGGCATCGGGAATTGGGCATCGGGAATTGGGCATCGGGAATTGGGCTTTTTTTGTAATTTATTCCCTGTTTCCTATTGAACTCAAATAAGCGTTAAGTTTTGGTAGTAACTTATCGACAATTGGTTTAAATTTGCTTACTTCTTCGCTTGTGATAAGTTGTCTAGTATAGGCTAATCTTAACCAGCTTACTGTTTCGTACAAAGAGCCTCTCGCAATTTTTACAAAACGCCGATTATCTTGGTCATTATAACGACCTCTTCCTTCAGCAATATTAGCACAGACACTATCAGCAGACCGAACGATCTGTTTGCCCATCGTATCTTTGGTGAAGTAATCCCATTTTTTAACAATTTCCCAAATCTGATTCGCCAAACTTTCCGCCAACTTATCAGAAAAATGGGTTTAAAACCCCGTCCTTTTAGGACGGCTTTTCTTGATTCTGGATATAGCGCTTCAAAACTTCTAGGGGTGCTCCGCCAACAGAAGAAGCAAAATAACTAGGCGACCACAGCGCATCGCTGCCATAAGGTTTAGGGTGTCCCGCCTGACCGTATCGCCTGCTAGATACCCCTTTCAAAGCATTCACCATTTGTGAGATTGACAACTTAGGGGGATATTCAATTAAAACATGAACACGATCCGGTTCACCATTGAATTCTTCTATTTCAAAACCCATCTTGGTTGCAACCTCCCTGAATGAAACCTCCAGCACGGCAAGGCTTTCAGCAGTTAATATCGGTCTGCAGTATTTAGTTACACAGACCAAGTGTATCTTTAAGTCCGAAACACTGTGCCGTTCTTTCCTTAAAGGGGTTGACATCTTTTGTAGACCAATCTAGAATTAAATGACAGACCAATTGTATCATAAGGTATGAAAGCCAGGTATCAATACAGATTTTACCCAACAGACCAACAACGACAGAGCTTAGCTCAGTTGTTCGGCTGCTGTCGAGTCGTCTGGAACGATGCGCTGGCTTTTTGTCGTTCTGCTCAAAAGTTACCGGGATACAACAAACTTTCTGCCCTACTTACTCAAGCAAAAAAAACACAAGAGAGACAGTGGCTAAAAGACGTTTCCTCGGTGCCCTTACAGCAATCTTTGCGACACTTGGATGTAGCCTACCGAAACTTTTTTAATTCCCGAAACGGTAAACATAAAGGCAAAAAATCTGGTCTACCTAAGTTCAAGAAAAAGACAAACAAGCAATCGGCTGAGTTCACCTCATCCGCTTTTTCACTCTCTGGTGAGTATGTCTACCTCGCCAAAATAGGTGATATTAAGCCTGTTTGGTCTAGGGAGTTGCCGACAGCACCTAGCTCTGTAACGGTAATTAAAGACTGCGCCAATAGGTACTTTCTTAGTTTTGTGGTTGAAGTTGAGTCGTCCATAGTCGAGCCGCTCAATCAGTCTGTGGGCATCGACCTTGGGTTAAAAACTTTCGCTGTTCTGAGTACGGGTGAGAAGTTTCAAAGTCCCAACTATTCCAAACACGACAAAAAAATTAGAAAGTTGCAGCGCAAATTAGCCCGTCAAAAGGAAGGTTCTAATCGAAGATATAGAACGAGATTAAAGATTGCTAAATTGCACAACCAAATATCTGATACGAGAAAAGACTTCCTGCACAAACTCTCGACAAAAGTAGTGAGCGAAAACCAAGCTATTACTTTGGAAGACTTAAATGTTTCGGGAATGGTTAAAAACAGAAAGTTAGCCAGAACCATCAGCCGTGCCGGTTGGCGCGAGTTCAGGATGTTGTGTGAGGCAAAATCCGACAAGTTTGGTAGGACTTTTAGCACCGTCAGCAGATGGGAACCCACTAGCCAAGTTTGTTCGCGCTGTGATTACAAATGGGGCAAGTTAGAACTCCAGGTTAGAAGCATTACCTGCTTGAATTGCGGTACGACTCACGACCGTGATGAAAATGCTGCGAAAAATATAGATCAAGTCGGGATGGGGAACCGCCACGACTCTAAATGAACACAGAGGAAACGTAAGGCTATTTCGGTAGCAGACTCCAATGAAGTGTCAAGAATCACCGTGCCTTCAGGTCGGTGAGTGTTTCAAAAACCTCTAATTCCTCAAAATCAGGTCTTCCCATAATTACTTCAAAAACTCAATTATATTAAATGCCCCATGCCCAATCCCCCATGCCCGATGCCCCATGCCCGATGCCCGATGCCCCATGCCCAATTCCCCATGCCCAATTCCCAATTACCCATTACCAATCCCGGCCATTAAAGAAATAACTTTGTCAAGCAATTGCTCAGGGTGAATCGGTTTAGCCAAACAATCGTTAGCTCCCGCCGTCACGGAAGATATCTCATCTGCGGGAATCTCCTTAGCGCTTAAAGCCAGAATTTTGATATTTTCAGTAGCGGATTTTTGACGCAGTTGGTGAATTATTTCGCAGCCATTCATACCGGGCAAACGCATATCGACAATCACAGCATTCGGCTGCAAAAGTTCAATTTGTTCCACCGCCGCCGAACCTTCAATCATCCACACCACTTGCAGTCCTGCGACTGTCAGGATCTCGCAAATCAGCATCGCAGTTTCTTCATCTTCTTCGACGAGCACGAGGCTGCCCCGCAAGGAGGAAGAATGCAGCGGTAAAGATGAATTTGATTTTTCATATGTCAATTTTGTGGATTCATCTTTGCTTTGAGTTTGGATGGGTATAAAAACGGTAAAAGTAGAGCCGACATCAACTGTAGAGTTGACTTCGATCGCGCCGCCGTGAAGCTCTACTAACTGTTTAGTTAAAGCTAATCCCAGACCCGTGCCGCCGTATTCGCGGCGGTAGGGGGAATCCAACTGCTGGAATTTTTGAAACAACAGCGATCGTTGATTTTCGGGAATTCCAATGCCGGTATCTTTGATTTGAAAAACAGCGGTGCTGCCAGCAGGTGCAGTACCGGGCTGCCGCACTGCCGGCGTTCGATTTTTATCTTCTGTAACCCAAACTCGCAGGATGACTTGCCCGCCTTCGGGAGTAAATTTAATCGCATTTCCTAAAAGATTGAAGAGAATTTGTCTCAAGCGGAGCGGGTCAGCGGTGAAGCGATCGCACTCTTGTTTTATTCGCTGTTCTTGCAGCAGTTCCACGCCTTTAGCCAGAGCTTTTTCTTTGAGCGCGTGCAGGCTCTGAGAAGCTAATTTAGAAATTGAAAATTCACTAATTTTTAATACTGCTTTTCCCGCTTCTACTTGCGATAAATCTAAAATATCGTTAATTAATTCTAATAAGTGGTCGCCACTGTCCCGGATAGTTTGCAGGTACTGCCGCTGCTTTTGCACCGGCACTTCTTTGCTGCCAACTTTGCCGTAAGACCACCGCAGCAGGGTGTCGGAAATGCCGATGACGCAGGTGAGGGGAGTCCGCAATTCGTGGCTCATAGCTGCCAAAAATTCGCTCTTGGCGAGGCTGGCCGACTGGGCCGCGGCCAGTGCATCGCGCAGTTCTCGCGTGCGCTCTATTACGCGCTGTTCTGAGGTGCGCTTTTGCTGCTGGACTTGTGCATAAAGTTCGGCTTGATAAATGGCGATCGCCAAATGTTCTGCTATTTGCCGCAAAAATGTTTTTTTGCTTTCTTCCCACTCCCTAAAAGTACACTGGTGGGCAATTAGCAGCCCCCACAATTCGTCTTGAACTACGATCGGCACTAGCAACTTCGCGCGCACCTTCGCCCGCCGCATCAACTCTAAAAAACAAGGTTGCGAAGAGTAAGTTGTTTCCACATCCGCGACGCACAAAGCCAAGCCTTTGCGATATTTCTCTCTGTCAATGACTCCATTGGTAAAACACTGCGCCCCATCACTAAAATTCAGTACAGACGAGATAGCATCGTTGGCTAAAGCTTCGTAGGTGACGCGACCTAAATACAAGTAAGACCCGAAATTTTCTTTGATTTCGCCAGACCCAGAAACCGCCGCAGGTATTTCTTTAGCTAACTCACCATTGTGCGGCGCTGGCACTTTTTCAAATTGATAGATTAACAGGCGATCGACCTCCAAAAACTCTCGCACTCGCTCGACTGCTTTTGACAAAATTACAGGCAATTCCAAACTCTGGCGGATTTGAGTTGTCACTTGATTCAAAAGTCGCTCTTGTTCGAGCTGCTGCTGCAAAGCATCTTCCACTGGCTGACAAAATGAAATGCAGGGACTGGCAAGTTGTAATTGATTGACGGCTTCGGTAATCTGGAGCTGTAGCGTTTCTGGCTTTCTCACTTCGGGCGCGGAATTTGGCTCTATTTCTGTTTGGTAGTGTAGGGGCGGGTGACTGTTTTTTGTGGCATCTGAAGCGAGAATATCCAGCAAATTTAGGGTGAATTCGCTTTGAAAAACTGCCGAATTTGGCTGTATATTTTTAATTGCTTGTTTGAGGGCGCGAATGTCAATTTGTCGCGAAGGTGCGGGCGTTATTTCTGCGAGTTTGTCTGCGAGGGGAGAGAGGAAATTGGCGATCGCCCCGGGATCGAAAGTCAACTGCACATTCAATTGCGAATTGAGATTTTTTTCGCTGTGTTTGCATCCGTTTGTGGCGAACTCATCTAATAGCTTGCCCCGCAGCAGCGCGCTAAAATGATCTGATACCACTGCTGCAAACCTTTCCGACGAGTTTTCCAGATTTTGAGAATCAGCGTGAACATCGTCGGTCAGCCAAATCGCCCCCGGGAGTTCAGCCATTTGCTGTAACAACTGGTAAGCAGCCTCAAAGGTTGCTAGTGGCAAAGTCCGATTTAAGGTTTTTGGTTTCAATCTAGATATTTTCCCGGTTGTTTTAAAGAACAAAATTATGAATTCCCCTGTTGTGGGGACGGCACCCGGGGCGCAGCAGGCGCGGCCGCTCCTTGAGACTTGAGAGGAAAGTAGTCAGAAGGCAGGCTCAAGGAGCCGGCCAGAACCCAGAAAGCTTATTTCTCCCTATATTTGTCATCTTTCTTCGCCGCGAGTGACCCCGTCATAACTGTACGAGCGCGAAAGCGGTGGGAGGAAATGGGGGGCAGGGATACGGCTGAATAATCGTGAGCTTCTGGTCGTGTTTGGGAAGCGGGTTTTTTATGGAAACTCAGGAATTCCACTCCCATTGCTGGGGTCAAGTTAGCACGCGCCTTTGTTTTAGGTCGGTACTTTGCCAAACACACTGCCTCCCAAATGGCTGTTTAATGCTTTCGTTACAGAGCTCTTAACTAGCTACGCATTCCGGGCGTGCGAACAACATTTGCCCACAACTCCTGTCACTTAAGATTTAGGCTGGTCAACTAGGACTCTTTCAAGCCCCACTAAATCGGTATTCCGATTAGTGGTGGGTTGTTGACCACTTTAAAAAATCTTATTCTAGTATAATATCAATATATAATTTGTTAACTTCTACTTAACACTATCCGGGTAAATGAGCAATCCAACTCAACTCACCCCCGATTTAACGATCGGACATCTGCCTTGTCACCACTTTCAAGTGAGTGCTGCAACTCCAGGACAGGTAGTGGCTGAAAGATTCGAGCAAGAACCCGACCTGCCGGGAGTCATTATTACTCACGAATCACAGGTATTGGGCATGATTTCTCGCGTCAAGTTTCGAGAGCAAATGAGTCTTCCAGATCGCTTAGAAATTTACGCGCAGCACCCGATTCGAGCTTTGTTAGATTTTATTAGAATTCCGCCTTTGCTGCTTTCGGAAAACTGGAAAATTGAGGATGCGGTGCAAGCGTCTCTCAACAGGCACAAAGACTTGATTTATGAACCCATTGTTGTGGTAATGGAAAACGAGAGCCACCGCCTTTTGGACGTTCAGACTCTGGTGATTGCCCAGTCGAAACTTTTAGCGCAAGCTAACAAAGTTATTCAAAAACACAGAGTAGAAAGACACAAATATCGGGAGATAATTAAACAAGAACAGGCGAAGTTTCAAGAATGTAATGAGCTTTTAAAATCCCAACAACGTCAAACCGAAAAATCGCAGACTGTTCCCAGTTTTCAGCAAGTGGCACTGGTAAAACAAGCTGAAGAAATTGCTCAAATGAATCAGCGATTTGTGAGGATTGCGAAACTGATTTCCTCCGAAGGTCGCCAAGCATTTCAAGCTACTTTTCAAGGTGCTAATTCTATTTGCAACAATACAGATAAAATTTTGGGCGTTGGCAAAGCAATAGCTAATGATTTAGAAACGGTTAACCGCACTTCCCGAACCATCCGGGAGGCGATCGAGCAAGTCAGGCACTTAGCAGTACAGGTAGCTGTAGTTACCAATCAAATGGGAGGTCAGCCCAGCGGTCTGAGCCAAGTGAGTCTGGAAATTGGCAGACTGGCGAGTAAAACTTTTGAATTGGGGAATCAAATGGAGCAAATTGCCAGCCGGTTTAAACTTCGCGTTCACGAACTCACGCAGGCAGCAAGAGCGGGTGCTAATGTGGCTAAATCTGTGACCATCAAGATCGATCGCGCGGAAATGGCGCTGTTAGAGTTGGAGGAATTAATAGCGGAAAAAAATTTACCTTCACAGACCCCTATCAAAGAACCTTTGCCAGTCATAAAAAGTGTTACCGCTGATTCTTTAGTTAAAGATATAGAACACGCAGAAGTCGCGGTTTACGAGTTGGAACAGAGAGTTCAGCAACAAGATTCATCGCAATATCTGATTCAAAAAATTCAGCAGGCCCTGAAGTCCAAAAAGCCCTAAAAGCCCAGGGAGGATCCGATGAAACATTGGGAGAGAGAAAAAAATAAAAATAATAATTTATCATTTGAATATTTTAAGAATAGTATTTGTTAGACTTAGGGTGGGAAGATTTAAAATAAACTAGCATAAAGGCTATTTAAATATCCCAATAATTCGATAATAAGTCACAAAAAAATCTTAAATAACAGGTTACGCTTATGAAAATTCTTCTGGTAGAAGATGACACACTTACAGTCAGTTTGCTGACCGAAGCACTGAACTCTCACAATTACAATGTGAATGCGGCAGCAGACGGTGAAACAGCCTTGCAGTTGGTGCAGGCATACGATTACGACCTGATTGTTTTGGATGTGCTGATTCCTAAACTAGACGGCATTAGTTTGTGTCGGAAATTGCGATCGTCCGGCTGCCAAATGCCGATTTTACTGCTGACAGCGCTAGATAGCAGCAACGATCGAGTCCAAGGTTTAGAAGCGGGTGCAGACGATTATGTGGTCAAACCCTTTAATCTCGAAGAATTAATCGCTCGAATTCGGGCTTTGCTGCGCCGGGGTAAGGCAACTTTGTCGAGTACAAATTTGACCTGGGAAAAACTGCAAGTCAACCCGGACACTACGGAAGTAACTTATGCCGAAAAAGTGCTGCACTTGACTCCGAAAGAGTACAATTTGCTGGAACTTTTCCTGAGAAATCCCCGGCGCATTTTCAGCCGCAGCGCCATCCTCGATCGCATTTGGTCAGCCGGCGAATTTCCTCAGGAAGAAGCCGTTACCGCTCACATCAAGGGGCTGCGGCAGAAGCTGAAAGCAGCCGGGATGACTGTAGATTTAGTGGAAACCGTCTACGGACTGGGCTATCGGCTCAAAAGTCTGCAAGAGGATATTGAGAGCCAAAAAGTTGGGCGGGAAACGGCAGAAACTGCTAAAAGTCAAGAGACTTTATCTGCTGAATTCAGCGGGTCGAGCCAGGAATTAAACAATGACGACCGCCGCCTCAAAGTCCTGAATATGGTTGCCCAAATGCGGGAAAATTTAAAAGCCAATTTTATAGAAAAGGTGGCGATATTCGAGCGCGCTATCGCTCAACTGAAAAGCGGAACCTTGGAGGGCGAACTGCGCCAGGAAGCCCAGGCTCAAGCTCACAAATTAGTTGGTTCTTTGGGAACTTTAGGGCTGCCCAAAGGTTCGGAAGTTGCGCGCAAGATAGAACATTTGTTCAAGGCTGAAAACATCTTGAAACCGGAGACGGCTCAGCAGATTGAGGGATTTATGCAGAAGCTCACACAGATATTCGATCGCCCGTCGCCCGAACCAGAAGACGATCCCGTTCCTGCGGTTTCCCAGAAGCGCCGAATGCTGATTGTTGATGATGATACTTTTGAGAGCGAGCAACTGAAAATAGTAGCATCCGCGAACGGCTTCCAGATAGAAGTCGCCAACTCTCCGCAAGCGGCAAGAAATGCGATTTCTCAACAGCCTCCCGACGCGATTTTGCTGGATTTGACATTGTCCAGAACTCAGGAAAACGGACTTTCTCTCCTAGCCGAACTCCTCCGTGAAAAACCAGAAATTCCGGTGATGATTTTTAGCGGGCACAATCAATTGAGCGATCGAATAGAAGTTGCTCGTTTGGGAGCTTCCGGCTTTTTACACAAATCTATCCCCCCTGCAGATATACTCAAAGCAGTCGCCCAAGTTCTCGACCAGGTCGGCCCTGCTGAAGCTAAAGTTATGGTGGTAGACGATGACGTGCATCTATTGGCTGCACTGCAAGTGATTTTGCAACCTTGGGGATTTCAAGTAACAACCTTGGATAATCCCGAAAAGTTCTGGGAGGTACTCGAAACCACTTGTCCGGATTTGCTAATTTTAGATGTGGAGATGCCCGGTTACAGTGGTATTGAGCTGTGTTTGGCAGTGCGCAACGATTTGCGCTGGAGCAAGCTCCCCGTGCTATTTTTGACGGCTCATTCCGAGTCGGAAATAGTGCGCCAAATGTTTGTCGCAGGTGCTGACGACTACGTGAACAAGCCGATCGTCAAACCGGAATTGATTGCTCGCCTCCTGAATCGTTTGGAGCGGACTCAACTCAGGCACAGACTAGCTCAGGCACAACACTAATACCATTTTAGATTAAAAATTTAAAGAATTAAATAACTGAAGAATGGGGAATTAATGATGAAGCTCGAAACCACGAGCACGGGCCTACAGTTTAATTCTTTTTTTAAACTGCTATAACTAGGAGGAAATATGCAGTGCGTGCCCGAAACGAATCAGGAAGCCTTAGCCAAGACTTGAGATTTTTTGATTGTGTGATTCGACTGCGGTGGCGTTGATAGATGTTGGCCCGCTCATCAAGAACATAGACTAATTTAGAGAAGTATTAATCATAGGAAAGCAATGATATTGCCCTCAGACACAGGCACTCTCAATAACAGCGACTGCGAACTAATTTACGCTCCGGGTTCGATTCAACCTCACGGCATCCTTTTGGTGCTGGAATCTCCTGTGTTGAAAATTTTGCAAGTTAGCAACAATACTTTTGAGGCTCTCGGCATTTACCCCGAAGAACTTTTGGGCAAATTTTTACATGAATTTGTGGAGAGTGAGGAAATTGAGGCTATTGAAAAAGCTTTATTTGAAAAAAGTCATCACTCTAACGGTATCAGATTATCATTCAAAAGTCAAAACCGCCAGTCTTTTTTTGAGGGGACGCTGCATCAATCTAGTTCAGCATTAATTGTGGAACTAGAGTCGCTTGTTTCCCCAAAAGCTAGCGATTGTTTCAATTGTTATCATTTAGTCCAAGAGTCGATCGACAAAATCCACAGAACACCAAACCTGCAAGTGCTGTGTCAGACAGCAGTTGAAGAAGTGCGGAGGATGATCGGTTTCGATCGAGCGATCGTCTATCAATTTGATGCCACAGGTGCGGGGGAAGTTGTCGCCGAAGACAAAGTAGAAAGTTTGGCTCCTTTATTGGGACTGCACTATCCGGCTACCGATATTCCCCCCCTGGCAAGAAACCTGTTCAAGATGAATTTAATTCGGTTTATTCCCGATATTAACGGTCAGCCTGTACAACTAATTCCTCACTGCAATCCGTTGACCGGTCGCCCCCTGGATATGGCCTGTTCTTTGTTGAGAACAGTTTCCCCTTGCCACGTTCAATATCTCAAAAATATGAACGTTGCCGCTAGCATGACCCTGACATTAATCAAAGATAAAAAAGTCTGGGGATTGCTCGCCTGTCACCACCCAACACGAAAGTATGTCAACTACGAAACAAGAACCGCTTGCGAAATGCTAGCAAAGTTTGTGAATCTAGAACTCAGCTACAAACAAGATAGCGAAGACTGGGAATATGCAATTTATTTAAAAAAAAATTCCCATAAATTTATCACAGAAATCTCTCGAAAAAACTGCTTTGTAGAAGGTTTGCTTACATTCGGAGATGAATTGCTGACCTTAGTGGGTGCTACCGGTGCAGTTGTGTGTGCCAATGAAAATTTAACAACCATCGGCAAAACCCCGGAATGGGTAGAAATCGAAAAATTAATTGCTTGGATAAAAACTAAAATAAATAATGATGTTTTTTATACAGATTCTCTCTCAAAACTGTATCCGCCATCCGAGAAGTTTAAAGAAGTTGCTAGCGGTTTGCTGGTGCTTGCCATGTCCGAGATGCAAAATTATTACATTTTGTGGTTCCGTTCCGAAGCAATTCAAACTGTCAACTGGGCCGGTCAACCAGACGGGCCAATTGAATTTAAACCGGATGACAGCCGGCCGAGGTCTCCTCGCAATTCCTTTGACTTGTGGCAAGAAACTGTGAGGTTAAAATCTTTGCCTTGGCAGCGGTGCGAAATCGAAATAGCCCGAGAACTTCGAGTTGCTATTACTAGCATTGAGTTGCGGAAAACCAATCAGCAGCTTAGCTTAGCTTTGTCGGCTACCAAAATCGGATTTTGGGACTGGGACGTGCAGAAAAATCGCATTGTTTGGTCGAGGGAACACGAAGAGTTGTATGGGTTGACCCCGGGAACTTTTGGCGGAACTTATGAAAGTTTTGCAGCTTGCGTTCACCCAGAAGATTTAAACAGTATTCAGAATGCTATAAATCAGGCGATCGCCCAGCGATCGGATTTCTGTAACGAAAACCGCGTGGTTTGGCCCGACGGCAGCATTCACTGGATTGAGGGGAAAGGTAAGTTTTTTTACAACGAAGCAGGCGATGCAGTGCGGATGGTGGGGACAGTTACAGAAATTACCGATCGCAAAGCTAGAGAATTACAGTTGCGCCTGTTGGAATCAGCAGTCACCACCACTGACGACGCCGTGTTAATTACCGAAGCTGAACCGATTGACGAACCGGGCCCGCGAATTCTTTATGTCAACCCAGCTTTCACGCGGATGACGGGCTATACGCTAGAAGAAGTTTTGGGTAAAACACCGCGCATCTTGCAAGGAGAAAAAACAGGCCGCGCCAGTCTCGATCAAATTCGGACAGCTTTGGAAACCTGGCAGGCGGTGCGGGTTGACTTGATCAATTACCGCAAAGACGGGACGGAATTTTGGGTAGAAATGAGTATTGTGCCCATAGCTGACAAAAATGGTTGGTTTACCCATTGGGTATCAGTGCAGCGCGATATTAGCGATCGCAAACTTGCTGAAGCCGCCCTCCAACAGCTCAACGAACAGTTAGAAATGCGAGTTTTGCAGCGAACCCGACAACTAGAAAGCTCTCAAGCAGAACTCCGGGAAAGCGAAGCTTTATTTCGCTCTCTGAGCGAAAGTTCGCCCGTCGGCATTTTCAAAATCGATACTGAGGGGAAATGTACCTATACAAATCCCCGCTGTCAAGCAATTGGCGGCTTCGCACCGGCAGCAGCTTTAGGAAACCGCTGGATGCGGTTTGTTCACCGCGAAGACATCAAACTAATTGTGTCTAAGTGGTCGGAATCGCAATCGCTAGATAGGGAATTTTCCTGCGAATTCCGCCACATCCAGCGAGACGGAACAATCCGGTTTTGTCGGCTTAAAACAGCTCCGATTTTTTCCGACAGAGCTCAACTAATCGGTCACGTCGGCACAATCACAGATATCACAGAAAGTCGGGCCATTGAAAAAATGAAAAATGAGTTTATTTCCATTGTCAGCCACGAACTGCGAACGCCACTTGCCTCAATTCGCGGTTCTTTAGGTTTGCTGGCGGCTGGGGTACTCAAAGATCGACCGGAAACTGCCAAACAGATGTTAGAAATCGCGTCTAGCGATACCGAACGGTTAGTGCGTTTGGTCAACGATATTCTAGACTTAGAGCGGCTCGAATCGAGCCAAGTTATCCTCGTCAAGCAGTGGTGCGATGCGGCTGTTTTGATGCGGAAGTCTGCGGAAGCTGTGCTGTCTGTGGCTGCTGAAAATAACATTAATTTGTCGATTTTGCCCAAAACGGCAACAATTTGGGCTGACCCGGACAGGATCGTTCAACTGCTGGTAAATTTGTTGAGCAATGCGATTAAATTCTCGGCTCCGGAGAGTACAGTAACTGTCAGGGTTGAAGATTTGGGCGATC
>Ga0247774_1001128_pt1 | contig 13595 bp, 5 predicted proteins | sample UWRJL001104B6_FD_179933 | JGI IMG/M metagenome (GOLD analysis project Ga0247774, IMG submission 179933) | Plant litter microbial communities from Arlington Agricultural Research Station in Wisconsin, United States - UWRJ-L001-104B-6 | ecosystem: Environmental > Terrestrial > Plant litter >... | reverse complement strand
GATGGGACGGGGAATATCTTCTTGGCGAGACTATTCTCCACCAGGCTCTGTTCCTTAGCGGGTAGGTAACTCGCGTAATTGTCCTACTCTCTGCGGGAAGGATTTGTCGGTCCAGAGGCCACTCTCAGGTCGCCGGTCAGCGTCGTGGTATCGTGCGAGATCCCCAACGCTGACCCCATAGCCTGGCCGAATGGTTCCTAATTTATTGGTTTGTCTGCGAGCTCTGGGTGCACAGAGGCGGGCCGCAATACAATTAAGCCAGCTTCGACATTCAGATAGCTTCTTTTAAATCATATTTTATCCTCATAGCACGAACATCCCAGTCGCATTATATCCCTTCACCTGCTCTGTGCCCAAAATTATCCTGAAAGCTTTCTCACACCGCTATTTTTAGGCCACCACTTCCCGTAACATTATATCTTCCATCTACTGCCGGGGACTTATTCTCGCACTTGCGAACTTGCGTGATGGCAACTACACCTGATTAACAACCAACCTACGATGAGGCAGTAGCTAGACTCTCCGTCTCCTCCTCGGGCCTCTTTTTCCGTAGACACTGCAGGTCACAGCGGAAAAGCTAACATGACCTATATCGCCATGTCTCGTAGGTATCACCCCTGTGTTTCATCCATTTGGCTCTGCAGCCCCTTCTACTTGCATCAGCTCGGTACCAAGTCGGCTCTTGTCTTTGTAGGCTTTGAAGCTCAGGATCTTACTCAGGGAGGGTCTGCCATGGCTCAGGACAGCCCCACATGAGCTCAGGTTCAAATCCAGAAATGGGTAGTTATTTGGTGAGGTTGAGTTTCCTTTTTGAGCACTGCGGCATATCAATAAAAGTGTGGAAAGGGAAATCGCGGCTCTTTGGTGGAACCTAAAGTATTGAGTACTGTTTATTTCTATCACCGCTTGACAGGGTGCCCCTGTGGAAACGGGATTTTGGGGGCTAAATATGCAGGTATGGAGAATAGATAATCGGACCTTTTGAATTCTACCCTTTGGACATGCATTACTTGGAGGTAGCCATCTGGGGGTTAGCTGTTGTGGACGTTTCTATCTGACTGTGATTCATGGGAGAAATAGCTGTTGAGCTAGGACTAATATGTTTACTTGCTCCTTCTCGGTGACAGAACATTTCAGCAGAATCCAAGCTATAAGGATCTCCCGCGCAACTTGAACTAGATCTGCAAAGAAAGCCTAGTCGTATGCGCGGCGACACGGTAAGGGCTGGGATATTTGTGGTTGACTTAAGAATTAAATCCTTCTGGAATGACCAATGTCAGTTAGCGAGAATAGTTTATTTGGGTGTCTATATATTTAGTTGCACTATGCCGGCTCTCGTTGAGCATCACCGTAACTCAACTGCGCTAGCCTGTTCTCACTGTCTTTGGTCGGGAGCTGATAGGGAATAATAAGGTCTTGTCGGACTACAATCAAGGAGCACGCGAATTTTAATCCAGAAATAAGGATAATAGTAAATAGGGCACTTGAGCTTTGAGTTAAGTGAAGCACATTGCTCTTCTAGGTGATTTCCCCCTCCTGGGAGTTTGAGCTGCGCTGTGCTCACTGGAAGTGCAGCCAAGTGCAGCCCCATCAATAACAGCATAACAGTCATGTTAACTAGCCCCTAGTATGCCGATAGTCGCGCAGAGAGCTACTGTCTTAAGCCGTTTTCACAAGAGGGGGTTGGTCTCTTACCATGCAGCCACTTCAATGGCGGTGGACCATTCGCTAGGGTTTGCATATTGTTGGCGACGGATCTTCCTAATTTAAAATCAATCTTTTCTCTATGATTATGGTTTTAAGATGATGCAAAGCGCGCTACACAGAAGATGGGACAAAGAGCGGATGTGGGACTGGCCATGAGGGGGCCAATGTGTCTTGCTTGTCCCTGGTTCGCACCACCTTTTGGCGGGGGTGGGGGGGCCGGAGGGTTTTCTTTTCAACACTCATGAAGGCTGTGGAGGCCACCTGCTCTCTTCCTTCTGTCAAGATCTTCCAGAAAGAGCGCAACGTCGAATGCCGTACAGGTCTATGACAATCGCTTACACCCATGCATTACCTACCTATAAGGTAAGCCGTCGGATTTTGTACCCAATAAATCCCGCGCTCTAGCAGGCAGGAGCTGGCCGACTTCGGATCTCCGAGCTTCCGTGTATGAATGAGGTATTAATGAGCTTGAAAAATCGGAATAAATCGCAGTTAATTCAAGGCGACCGCAATCGAAGACTCTGCTTGGACCCAGAAATGGCTTTCATTATAATAGTTCAACTGGTATTTGTACAATGAGTAGATGTATTTTGAGAGCCCCCAATTATTCCCAACGATATATCTAGGACAAGCTATCTAACTGCGTCCCTGACTTCCACTAAGCCCTATCGAGCCAACTGGGTAATGGCTACCTGATAGGGAATGGCGCTGGACCCAGTTATACTTCGTCCCATGATTAAGAAGCAGGGCGAGGGGGCATTGCGTCGAAGAAGCGTGGATACCTATCTGCAACCCCACCGACGTGGCCGGCGGTAAGCCCCGGCGGAGGGCCGTCATGTCCGGTTATGTGCCCCCACCTCAGTAAATAGACTGGACAACAGGCAAAATCCTGGAGGGCTCCGCAAAAGCACCGAGAAAAACTCGGAGACCGAGAGCGGGTTGGAGACACACACATATATATGTATAAAGTGCATTACAATGCAGGTGAATCCGGACATGCTGGTAGTGGTGGCAGTGCTGTCTCACATCATCAGCCGGGCTTTCACACAATATCAACGGAGTATTTGTGACTCAAATTCCCCAGGAGGGACCGACGATCTCGACAACCCGGCTCGTAAACCAAAACTTGGCTAACTCACGAGGGCCTGGTCGAACTAATTTTTTTGTTGCATCCAATGGTCGAATTATACATCCTCTGCTGCTCTCCGTGGGCACGAAGAAGCATGCGGAAAGCACAACGCCACAAACCTAGCCCGGTCACAACCCATGTTCCCGCCAAGTTCGTCGTTCAAGGGGACATGATTGACGTCTTGCAAGCAACCTTTGGAACCGGAAATTTCAGAGTCGAGCTGCGGAATGATTTCTACCGTATTTCGGCCATTCGACTCCTGACAGAGGTTAGTCTGGCGCTATGCCCACCTCGCCGGCCGCAACACAACCAGTGGAGAGAAGACAAGGAAGTGGCGAACCAAGGGGCACGTGACTGACGATCTCCGGTCGCAGGTTGAACAGAGAAAATTCATGAACATTTGACCACATCTCTTGATCCGAGAAATGGTGCCCAATCATTGACACTGGTTTGTCCGGGATGGCGCAGTCGCTGGCGGCTTGGTGTGTTTTTCGACTTGACCCAATTTTCAGGTGGGTTACGGATACAGGCTTGGATGTCCAACTACTTCGCTGTGGCGTCCAATGCGACAATGCCAAATGACACACCGGTATTAAGCCTCCCGGCCAAGCACTGCAACAAATTCCTTTCTTGGTCACCTATAATAACTGGCTACAGGCTTTGCTTCCTAGCCTAATCAGCAACCCTGTTTTCTCTTGACAACTACTTTTTTTTCAGACCGAGTGATTTGACGTTGGTCCTGTCCTTAGGCTCACCATGCAAAAAGCGCTGTCGAAATTACGAAGCCTCGTAGGTCGTGCCGTTGAACTTGGGGTCTCGATGGACTCCAAATTTTTGGATCCCCACCATAGAGTTTGTAGCTTGCTAACATAAAAGCGCCAACACATAGAAATCCATTGGGCGACTTCCCATACAAGCTCAGCCAGGAATCACTACTAATCCAACGGCGCCGGAGACCAAAAACAGGCATACCAGCGATAGCGATCGTGCCGGCAATAGCAATAATGGGATCAGATCCCACGAATGCCGCGGCATTGAAGATTCCATACAGCCGGTGATCGATGCGATAAGAGGCGAAGGCGCTAAAGGACTAAGCTTTCCGGAGCGGTCCTCTGGAGCCGCATTTTCACAGCAATCCGAGGACACGGATGGACTCGAACCTTTGGGTGACGACGGGTGCTATTCGGAATTCGTCCCACGCGCACCGCTAGCTGCCAATGAAGCTCTGATAGCCGGGACAGAGCGGAGTGACCTCGGAAGAGTTGCAGGGTCACGATACCCACAGTCGATACCCGAGCTCGAGAATCCCCAGATATTGTCTGTCGGGGACAATCCAGTTCAGGGAATCGACAGACGGCTTCGTGTTGCGTGTCAGGCGGACTTCAATCATCCACACCGAGGGTCCTACATTCCGATCAGCTCTCTGAAAAGCATCATGAACCCGGAAGCGGTTGCGAGTGTTCTGTCGTTTTCCGACATCACCTTGTCCGAGACGTCTGAAAACGAGACGCTGCAAGTGGCGAAGCACATTCTCGGGCATGACAATGAGTCTTGTTATCTCAAGGTCCTGGCGATCCTGATCATGATAGGCAAAGTCGGCGAGTTCGCCGACTTTTACCATGAAGGCATCGACGATTCCAAGCTGCCTCTCCAGCACCAGGGCTCGATAAAGGATCCATCTTTTTGTCTAAAAAATAATGCACACCCAGTCAAATGTTTCAAGCACTGGGATAGCAATTCCAGGGAACAATTCAACGAACGACAGTGGGAAATGCTCGCACAAACATTTTTCGATTCGAAGCCTGGAGACCGAGGGAAAAAAGTTCCGCATTTCAAAATCAGCCACCGACGGCCACTTCCATTTACGCGGGTTTCGGGCATCAAATACGATACTCTAAAGCGCGGCCAATTTGCTGATGTTACCCCGTTTACCATCCATGATGCGCACCATAACTTCCCGTCCTTCTCTGTACGTCAAGTTTCAATCATGCTAATCTTCTGCGTGGAAAATGTGCTAATTTCGCATAGTCCCAAAGACACCCGCCATTATTTGCCCTTAAGCGGCTCAAAGATATGGATAGGTATGACGCATTTCAAAATGAAGTAAATATACTCACGAAACTTAATACGTACGACAACGTCCATCTCGTTAAACTACTATTCACTATCGAGAGATTGAAACCAGACGAGACCGAGTTTTTCCTCGTTTTCCCCTTGGCTACCTGCAATTTGCGGCAGCTGTGGTTCCGACACAATCCATACAAGGACCACCAAGGATTAGAAACGTATGCGAAGTGGGTTGCTGAGCAGTCCCGGGGGCTGGCAGCAGCGCTTGGCATGGTCCATAACCGAGAATTCGAAAAGACGCATAATACACAGCATGAGAGGCACTCTAAACCACAATACTACGGAATTCACGCAGATATCAAACCGGAAAACTTACTTTGCTTCGGGGATTGGTATGACGTATCCACCCGGCCCTTTTGCGAACTGGGCATCATTCAGCTTGCCGATTTTGGCATCTCAAGTTTTCATCACACTTCCACCATGTCGGACATCTATCCAAGGGGCCACACGAAAACCTATCGCGCCCCCGAGACTGACCTTGGCCAGAAGATATCCCCATCCTTCGATATCTGGGGTCTAGGCTGTGTGTATCTTGAATTTTTGGTGTGGTTGGTGGAGGGGGTTCCCGACTTTGACCGCTTTAGTGCGGATCGAACCCGGTGTGCAAACCAAAGCATCCAGGGGATCCCGCAAGACACGTACTATTCTCTCGACGTGGGGCGTAATGAAACCACAGCAAAGGTGAACCCTGCGGTTACAGAGGTGTGCATTAATCTTCGAAGCAACTGCTTTAAGCTCAACTGCGTTCAAGCATTTCGCTAACGATACAACCTATCACAGAAGGTCAGGCGTCTTCATGAACATAGGCATAGCACCAACTTCGTTCATGAATTTCTCGATCTTATTTTTAATGGGATGCTGGTGGTGGAGGATAAGCCTACCCGACACCCTGTTGGCGTCGACACTCCAGCGGAACCTGAGCCCTTGCCCAACCCGGCTAGCAAGAAGAGGCTAAACTGCAACGACATAGTCGAACGACTCACCAGGATGATTGGCCAAGGTGACAAAATTCCTGGCTACTACACTGCCTTCAAGCCTAAAACAACTAGTGTTAAAAATTTGCCGTCCCAGGCGGTCACTGTTCGAAAGCCGTTGGAATTGTTGCTGTTATTGGACAGAGAGTTAGGTCAGCAGGCGAGAGGGAAACGCGGCAAACCGATCACTTGATCACTTGTAGTAGGACATAGTCGAATATATGTTTCGATTGGCCAGCTGTTAAGTATACACATTGGCCCTCGATCGTCCACCATCTCCAACTTTTGCGCTAGAATTTGTAGGTAGGGTACCTATTAGACAAGTATACCAACCATATAACTTCCTACGCATATTAATGGCTAATAAATTAGAATTTTACCTACTCTTCACCCTCCATGTCTTCATAATGTCTAAATCCCCTTTCCTCCAAGTATTTCAAGTCAGACTATTTGCTCGAAATCAGTCATAGTTCAACAAGCAAAGGGAAGGTCATCTGGCTTGTCCTACATCGCTTAATGGCTTACTGGCTCTGAGAACATACTTGTCTCCTGATATCTTCCCCTGTGTTAGCGCTTCCCTGGCGAATAATTTCTTGAGATCCTTGATTTAGAGCAGCGAGATAGGGACATACAGAGATGTGGTAGTTGTCCCGGCCTTTGTAGATGAAGTCTAGAGCTTCTTGAATGTCGGCGGCGCTCCGATAAGAGGTTGAAAAGGGATGTACCATCACTATCGGAGACTTGCTATGGTCCCTTCGAAACCATTTTCGAGGATCGAGCCTCGGCATCCTCGCTAGTTACAGAGACAGACTACAACGTTTGATGTCTGATCGGCCCTCGAGTGTTGGTTGAAAGTGAGATGTGAATGAGCTACCGATATGTGAGGGAGTCAGCCAGCGACCGGTTCCTTTTTCTTGGTGCTTGCATTTACTAGCGTGTGGTGGCTGCAGCTGGAGCCTGGCAGCCTGCTCCTTTTCCGGGCGATGCAGTCAAAAACACCGAGCTTTTGTTGGGCGGGCGTCATTGGACAACGTGGCTGTGGGGCCCTTGATTTGCATTTTGTTGCCTTGCTCGGCCTACCCCACTCTCCATGTACATCTACATCCACCTTTGTTTATGAGCCACAGGTAGATCTGTCAGAAGTCGCATGATCCCCCCAATCCAGACCGCTTGAGAAATTCCAAAAACTTGTACACCGAACTTTACCTCAGATCCTCACCAACTATCGACACTACATCGAGTTTGGTCAGCAAGTAGTCTGTGCCATCACGCCGAGCAGTACAGCATCTTGATTGTCAATATTCACGTGCTCCCCAGCAGGAATTCCAAGCGTCCCCACTAATGGATCGCCTGTGGCTTAGTCCCCAATGGTCCGAGGCTCAATACAAATACATGAGATACATGCCAGAGGAGCCACGACTTTCCAACTCTCAAACTAGTCCCGCGATTGCAATTCAATATTCTGCGGGCTCAATATCGCCAGAATTTAGCTGGAGTGTGCACCAGAGAGAGATTCGGACAGAGAATGATTTGAATGACTGGTTGGGCTCGGTATGTAGAGCTGTACGATGCTTGCAAGAGCCCTTCTGAAGAGTTGCCCCTGCGTCGAATCCCAATATCTAACACAGGATTGGCCAGGTTCCGAAATTCGATGACAAGCGTGATCCGTCCTTGTCCATGATGTAGGGCATGCCATCTAGGTTGGATATCCTTTCTCTTTGAGGAACCCCTAACTAATTCGCTCCCACTCATAACAGACTACTCCCAAGGGCTGACCTCACCCCATTGAACTTGGCCGTGGAGGATCCGGCGATACTTTCATATATCGCAATTCAAAGGCCCCTCTTTGAGAAGGTAGTCTCAACATTACATATTCACCAGTCGGCACAATTCACCATCCACAGAGGGTCTTGGGCAGTGATACACCGCGTCCAATACACGCACAAAGACCAGCTCGCAAGTAAGTTTTGCCTCCAATATTATGGATAAGCCAGCCTTTCAATAGTCTCGCGGTTTGTGGTCATTCAATTTTCTTATGCCCGTCTTAATAGTCAATATGTTCATTAATGTCATCTAGTATCATACATACTTCGAATACCCCAGACCCTCGAGCCCAATGTCGCCCTAGCTTTAACCTATTTCCCAACTAGTGGTAGGCTCTACGCAGCGTTTTTTGGAACCACACCAAACCACGCTAAAATTATCAAACGTCGTCTGGTCTCCTGTGGATGTGCGGCTACTCAACCGTTTACTTTGATCAATGCGTTTCTAGAAATGGAAAAGTCACATCGTTTCAAGGAGGTACAGACTCAAGAGCTTGGATTGACACGAATTGTCGAAAGCTTTTCTTCAGCAACAGGTTCAAGTTCTCACTTTACCTTGGTCAGCCGGGAGGATCCCAGACAGTTGGTGATTAATAACCGGCGACTGTCATTTTTAAAACATCACCTCGAGTCTTGGAAGCTTGAAATCCAGAATCTCCGAAGCCACTGCTCCGACTTCGCCACTGAGATGCCTCACCCGTCAAGCCCATGCACACGACTTGCCTTGCTAGATGCATCGGAGTACTTATCTCGCCTGGAAAACGAATACGACACCACCATTCGAAAATGCGATACAGCCGTTCATGATGCGTCACTTGGTTTCCAGATGGTAAGAAACCATTCCATATGCGATAAGCAAAACTTAACTAATGACGCTTAGGAAATTACTAGTTTAACTAGGGTCGAGTCAAATAAAATGAGAGCGATCGCGATTTTGACGATGTTCTTTTTGCCGGCAACTTTCGTAGCGGTGAGGCGGCACCAATCTTAGCGAATACTTGCTTATGGTAATAGACCAAATTAAGCTAACAGACCATCAAAGACCTTCCTGGCAACTGGAATATTTAACTGGCACCCTGATCCCGAAAAGGATGAGGCCGTTGTGTCAAAGTGGTGGTGGGTTTTCGTGGTTGTGTCGGTGCCTCTCACTTTATTTGTCTTGGCAGTGTATTTCTCCTGGTCTCCGATTTGGCGTTGGCTTCGGAAATCTACTTCTTCGTCACCCTAGAGCATAGTTAATTCCATTGAGTTCGGTATTATTAGCGTACAGTCTTCCGAACGGCCGCACTTCACGTACAGAGCAGCAAGGAGCAAACTTAGTTGGCGTGGGCAAAGGGAAGTGGTACGACAACAGGCGGGGAGGCAAGCAAGACAACCGACAGGAAAGCAGGTCCAGCCTTACGTATTCTAGCACATTGTAATATAAGAGGAATTATTTTGGAATTAACCCTTTGACTTGGCAAAAGCGAGAGATAGCAATCATTGAGTCTACCGACGGAACCAATTAGAAATGAATTTCGATTGCATTACCCCTCAAGGATGTTGTGACCCGAGCTCTCTGGGCTAGCTCCACATAACTGTCAAATAGATAAAAGAAAATGCGGGTATGAGTACTAAGATAGCTACCAGAGCTGTCTTTGACTCTAGCCTCTGCCTAGAGGCAAGAGAACATATGGTGAAAGCCATACGCGCACGAATCCAAATACAACATCACTTCTCATACTAGAATTCAAATCAGGCTACTAATGAATCAAATGCCCGGATTCTGGGACTCGATTCTCGTAGCGGCAACAATAGCGCTTTGAGTGCCGAGAGAATTTCTTTTATAAATGTAGATTCGGCATATATCCTGATCCATTTCTAACCCCAAACTTAGATTGGCAGCAGCTTGACCAAGGGGCTCTTTAGTTGCGCCATCGACAATGCTCCGAAAAGTACCAAGTCCATGGCTTTGGCGCAAAGGCGTCGCGGTGCTATCCTCGCTTCGCTGCTTTACTCGCCAATCCGATAGGTTCCCTGCCTTATCTGGCGTTGTGAAAACGTTTAAATTACCTTAGACGACACATGTCTTGTAGGCATATGGCTAATATATACTTTCCGTGAATATATCTGGATTAACGAACATAAATACAAAGCGTCATGGAATGTTGATGCCAGTAATAAACGCTATCATGGAGTTAGGTTTCTGTTATCGCATGTATGAGCAACTTTACTGGACGCTAGCATTCCGGTCTAGAGGTATTTCAGGTCGGCTTGTCTGCGTGTCCAGGTCTTTAGAACAGCTTTCATCCAACAATGAATGGGTTCTAAAGGCCACACACTCTTCTTTCCCTTCCTCGCCAATGACACAATGCATTTCTCATACTCCTATGAGCTAAATGAGATACGATAAGAAATATTTGCTTAACAAGCTTACTAACATTTACCGCATAACTAGTAAGTTCGTAGCAGTGGAAGCCTAAATAGCTAATTGTATATTACGGAGCTGACTTAACGCCTAGGTCGTGGAAGGTAAGGGTATTTGAAGCACTTGCCCCACGATACCAGGCTTCCTGCGTAATTCGTGGCGGCTCTTTAAGCAAGGGCTGTGGCCGTGCTTGGGTGAGCATCTGGGCATGGACGAGATGCGCATCGCCGTTTGGTCTTGGACAGGTGTTGAATTTCAGTCCATAGACTGTAATCCCTTTGAGGAGTCGAGGGTGGCGCCCTCGGATCTGGATACCAATATGTGGAAGCACCCGTGGCGAAGATGAGGTTTTCGGCGGGCCGTCGGAAGGGGTCATGGTAGGGTCTAAGAGCGGGAAGCCCCTTTGTGTTGCCTGGGTCCATATAGAGGACACGTGTACTTGGAGGTGTTTGTGTCCATGCGCGCGTGAGAGGGCGATGCAGAGAGATGACGTCTCGTCTAGAATCTAGTACAGCTAGACATGATGTCCGAATAGCATTGAAATTCTTGTACAGGCCTAAGGGTTCGTCTGGAACAAAATGAGAGCTGAGTCCCTGCGAATACGCAAGACATCCGTTACATCGAAAACCAGATGACCATTCCAATTGCCAACATCCCTATCCGTTGGCGCCTCTGAATCGGGCATTATTCGTGAAAGTGGAGGCAGTGCCCGGACTCAACCAACTCGTAGATGCCGCCTGGCTTTCTCATATCCAGCCGCGCTTACAGAGCCGTTCCTTCCTTCAAGGTTTCCTCTGACTTTCGGAATTTAACAGATTCAAACGACTGCGGAGGCTGATGGTAGCCTGGAGAAGTATCGAGCCGAACCGGAACGCCTTGCATGTAAGGCAGGGAAGAAGGCAGTAGGGCCGAGTCCCGTTCCAACCGCCGAGCCCCGGGGTTAGAATACTCATGGGGCGTGTGATATGCTTCCAGACGATCAGTCCCAGGTGTAGCCTGCTCATCTCGGCTCTTGAAGAAACCTTTTATCGTCAGCCAGTACTCTGCTTCTGCTCTTTGCCGGCCTGAGTCCAAGCCCGCCATTCTTTTCAAAAGATCAAGTGCCCAGCTGCGTCCAAACTCCTTGGCATACCCGATAAGCGAGTCATTCTTGAATTTGAGGCTGCGGCTCATGAATCCCCCCATTTGCTGATAGACAACATACTGCTTCATGTCCGGGCTCGCCCCCTTCATGATCAAGAGGTAAGCAAACTCTGGCGAGGTGTGTTTGCAAGCAACTGCCAGGGGAAGAGTGCAAAACTGATTGCCATTAGGATCAGCGCCGCGGTTGAGTAGGAGCCTCGCAATCTCGAAATGATTATGCTCGATGGCCAAGATGAGTGGAAGATTGCGCTGAATCGATACATGGGAACTTGCGTTTGGGTCCGCTCCCGCATCTAGAAGGAGCTGGCAAATGGAGAAGTGATTTTTGTAGATCGCTACTTGCAACGCTGTTGTACCACTCCGTCCATAAACGCGGTCCCGAGCCTCGAGCAGCTTGGTTATTGGAGAAGTCGATCCCCCCGCCCCCGCCTTGAAGCGAGATATTGGCGCTGGGGGCGCCGGCGGCCCTAACCCATTGTTGTGTTCATTTGCGTACATAATTTCGGGTGGGTTCATCTTTTTGGTTTCAGCTGATACAAATTCCAATAGCTCCCTGACGACGGCTGCATGGCCATTTTCCACGGCAGAGTGAAGGACTGGGCGTCCCTGCTCGACAGCCATGGCGGAAACCCCGCTCTCTAGCATGGCTCTCACAACTGAGAAATAGCCCTTCTTAGCAGCCCAGAACAGTAGTTCTTTGCGTGTGCTCTCGGAGTTTATAGCGGTACAGTATCGCTTGACCAGAAACCGCGACAGCCCAGGGTGTTTGCCAGCCGCTTGAAAGAGGGAGTTGGTAGTCTCGTCCTCTTCGCCGGGTTTAATGTCAACCCCGGCGTCGGACAGTAATCTGACAACCTCCACCTGACCGGACCTAGCTCCAGCAATCAGAGCAGCTGGCAGCTCCTCCCCGAGTGACGGGAATTTCTCGCGCATTCCTAGTAACATGCTGACAATGGGGAGGTGCCCAGCGCTCGATGCCCAGGTGAGAGGTTTAGGTGGCTGCTCCTCTACCGCGCTGGGGATACCAGTACTCTCAGAATATCGCCGCATCGACTCAACAACAGCAGTGAAGAGAATTTGGTCATCGGTCTCGATTGCCGCCACCGACCCATCGGATATCGATGCACCCGGTCCGCTTAGCAACCGGTGGATGTCGTCCTTGATCCGCCTTTGCCGTTGGAGTAAACTTGTTGCACGGGAACTAGCCTCTTGCTCAAGAGCAAGACACCCTTCCACGCGAGATTTTGCTTCTGAGCGATCAGCCTCCAAGGAAGACTTCTCGGCCCAAAGAGTCTTGAGTGCCAATTCAACTTTCCCCAACCGTTCCTCTACAAGGGCGAGGCTCTTTTTGGCGCTTTCGAGTCTTCCCTTGGTTCCTTCGGACTGAGAAGTGGTGGAGGTCTCTTGTACCATGAGATCGAGAAGTTCAATCCTCTTCTTCATGACCTCGCCGACAACCGTCAGGTCGATTATTTCCGCCGGCTCCTTGTCGGTGACGGCCCACCGAACCACAAACATTTCCTGGCTTGCGACGGACTGCGCAACGACATCTACTATGAGATTGAGAGATCCACTCCTGGTATGTGCAACACCCCACTGAGCCGCCGTTAAATGCCGGTAAGAACGTACCACGTCGTCCATGGATGTGCTCCTAGAACATCGACTGAGGTTGCCCTGGACAATTGGCTTCTCTTCCTTGTCGCCAGGAGACTTTGCTACCCCGGGTTTCTGCTGAACAAACTTGATCCCAACCACCAAATCAGGACAATTTTCGGTCGTAGCTCTGAACCTAGCAAGGAACAATGTTGTTTCTGGTCGCTCATTGCTGCGCGTCCGAATCATAGCGTTGTCCTTGATCCATGCCTCGCGAGGACGAACGTCGTGGAGTTCAAGATCTTTGGGATAAGGTTCCTGAAGGTAAATCCAATGACGACGGTTTAGCGTGGTCTCGGTTGAGCGGAGTCTCTCGGTCTTGACGTGAATCGACTTAGGTGCGCCGTTATTCATGGATGGCTTGAATACTAGTATTGCTGGCCTGCCGTAGGGTCTTACATACTCTTCGTGCTCGGGTCCTGTAATGGAAAGCTGGCTCCCGCTCGACGAGCTGGTCCATATCCGCTGCAGGGGAATCGCGACAACCTTTGACAACTCATTTTCAGGACCACAACCAAGAACTCCGTATAGCTCCTTCTTGGCTCCTTCATGGAGGCGAAGCGTTATCGGCATGCTACCGCCGAATATCTCAAAGGCCTTGATGACGGTGCTGCGGTCATTGCGCCGAACAA
>Ga0247774_1001127_pt1 | contig 13608 bp, 10 predicted proteins | sample UWRJL001104B6_FD_179933 | JGI IMG/M metagenome (GOLD analysis project Ga0247774, IMG submission 179933) | Plant litter microbial communities from Arlington Agricultural Research Station in Wisconsin, United States - UWRJ-L001-104B-6 | ecosystem: Environmental > Terrestrial > Plant litter >... | reverse complement strand
AAACTTGAATTCTGACTAGGGTTGAAATTAGTCGTTGCCTGAAGTTGCAAGGATAATAAAGCTACATAGAGTTGCATTGAGCAGTCGCAACTCCGTCCCATCACTATTTTCCAAGCCAATCGTGGGAGGCTGAAGAGGAGCCACGCAAATTTAACTTGTGAAAGTGATATCGAGGTTAAAATGGCTCGAATGGTTTGGGAAGCACAGGCTAGATCTTAATGCTTAGCGTTAGCACGTTCACTTAGTTCCTTGTGGTTATAGATGTCTAGTGTGCAAGCTAATGAATTCGGTAGAGGTTTTAGAACGCCTCAGCCAAAAGCTTGCATATCTCTTCTTCGGTGGAGCAATCCTGGGCAGTCTATTTTTGTCTCGACCTATGTCTTGAGGCCGCTAGTTCGAATAATGGCTCTGAATGACAAATCTCATTCCTGATTGTACTCAACTTATCGAATAGCTTCTAACATTTGAGCTGAAATATCCGAATTTGCGATAGCTGCTAGTTTGGTTGATTAGTTCCGGAGAGGGGCTGGCCGGCCGCAGCCAAAATAATGGATAGTTGATAACTGCATACTATATTGTCTCTCCTTCTGACGGCTGACTCATACACTCCATATCCTTGATGTCACATGCGCTTGCCCGGCATAAATTCGCCCATATTGTCCGACTTCGGTCGCCACATCTCCACCGCGTCAGCTTTATCAATACATTTTTACGGGGCAGGTGCATGCGTCGGGCAACAAACCTCACCTCCGCCAAGCCCACTATGACGAACAAAACCTCGTGATTTCCTATTCTGGCCTTAGTGTGTTGACTTGAGCCGTCCAGGGGACAAGAAGCTGTTTTTTTTAGAAGTTCCAAGACCGCTAAATGCCGCCGCCAAGAACAGACCCACAAATTAAAAGGTGCCAAGACGGTCCTCCACGTGTGCCAAGAGCCAAGATGCAGGCATGACGTGACGATGGCAATCCGATAATCTACGTTAATTGGACCCAGTGAGCCGGCAGCCTACGAGAAGAAGTAAAGAATGTTCGTTGCCGCATGGTAGATTGGCCGGTCTCGAGCCGATGCCATGGTTCCTGTCGCAGATTAGATCTGATTAGATCCGACTATAAAGTCCGGCGATTTCCTCGACTAAATTAAGATATTCTTCGCGCCAATTTATCGAGATCCTTGCGATTGATAAACATGTCTACACTTCCGGTCCACCCTTTCCTACTATCTACTCAGGAAACTGAGCAGGCACTTGGCACAGATCTAGAAAAGGGACTATCATCGGCTCAAGTTGCCCAGCTGCAACAAACCCACCCGCGCAATGAGTTCGACATTGGTGGGGCCATCCCTTGGTACACTATCCTCAGCAAGCAGCTATTCAATGCCATGATTTTGGTACATCTTCACTTAGGCTCCTATTCTCTGACCATATTATATGCTAACTTCTGTAATGGAATACCAGGTCCTTATCTTCGCCATGGTACTAAGCTTTGCAATTGAAGACCACGTTGAAGGGGGAGTTCTTGCAGCTGTTATCGTGGCGAATGTCACAATTGGGTTCTGGCAAGAATACCGCGCAGAGAAACACATGGATGCGTTGCGAGCGTTGTCATCCCCTAGCGCCATGGTACTCCGTGATGGCAAAACCCAGGTTATACCCAAGTATGTGGCCCCCCTTGTGTTCGTCTAATTCGTCTTGCTCAAACTAACTTCCGTGCAGCCCTGAGGTTGTGCCCGGTGATATTGTGCTTCTCAAAATGGGCGACACCGTTCCTGCCGACTTGCGTTTGTTTGAGGTCATGAATCTCACATGCGACGAGCAGTCACTAACCGGAGAAGCTGCGTCGGTGGACAAGTTGGCTGACAATAATATCGTGGTCCCTGGCACGGAAAAGCGGGCTACTACTGCCGAGGAGGTTGGTATCGGAGACCGCATCAACATTGCCTATGCTACTACCATTGTCCGAAAAGGTCGTGGCCGGGGTATAGTGTTTTCGACCGGAATGGCAACTGAAGTAGGGAAAATTGCTGCTTCGACATCGAAAAAGAGCCGCCGTCCGGGCCGGTCGATGAACTGGAAGAAGTACGGCAAGAAGCAGCCCATTATTGGTCTATCCAAGCGGGTGTACGATTCCGTTGGCAAGTTTCTGGGGCTGACAGAAGGCACTCCTTTGCAGAAGCGTCTTGCCGCTCTCGCTTATATTCTTTTCGGATGTGCCTTGCTCTTAGCCGTGGTCGTCTTCGGTGTAAATGGCTTTGAGTTGCCTGGCGAAGTTGTCATTTACGCTACTTCTCTTGGTATCGCCATAATTCCCGAGTCGCTCGTCGCGTAAGGCTAAGCTAGCATCCATTCTATTGCGGTTCAAATATAACTAACTAGCCTATAGGGTCTTAACAATCACCATGGTTGTTGCTGTGACGGTCATGAGAAAGGCAAACGTCGTGGTTCGCGATCTATCGGCTTTGGAGGCTCTTGGCGGTGTTACCAATATCTGCTCCGACAAAACCGGAACGCTCACCCAAGGGGCGATGATTGTGCGGAAAGCTTGGTTGCCTGTATCCCACATCTATACGGTGCGTGAAGCCCGCAGTCCAAGCGATCCGACAGCGGGAAGCGTGACGTACGCAGGACATAAAGACGAACTCGAGGAGGCGGAGAAAATCCCGGCACGCGACTACGACCGCGAGAGAAGCGCGGCAGCCTTAACATTTGACGTTCCGGAAGAAAAGCTGCGCAACAAGACGCCGCCAGAACCAGAGATCCAGGCTGAAATGACACCCGGCCTCCGGGCCTTTCTTCTCTCGGCCGCCCTGTGCAACCTTGCTACGGTACGGTACGACGAAGAGAGCGAGATTTGGCAGACGAACGGCGAGCCTACCGAGGTTGCTCTGCAAGTTTTTGCTCACAGGTTCAAGCTTGGCAAGAAAGCACTCGAATCTCAAGGTTGGAGGCAAGTGGCAGAGTTCCCCTTCGACAGCTCCATCAAGCGCATGTCCGTCGTGTATGACGCCCCCGTCGACGAAAGCGAGCCAATCGGTGGCAATGCCAGAAGCTTCGTTTTCACCAAAGGCGCTGTCGAGCGGATACTCGATCTCTGTAGCCACATTGGTTTTGGGGTCGATCAGCAACCCCTCACGGACGATTTGAAGCAGACGGTCCTACGCCAGATGAACGACCTCGCATCAGAAGGCCAGCGTGTTCTTGCTGTTGCATACCGTCCCTGGAACGCCAGCCTCGACCTTCACACCGCTTCTACTTCCTCAACTGGCGGCATGGATGAAATACGTCGGGTGGTCGAGACTGACCTGGTCCTTCTCGGACTGGCCGGCATATACGATCCGCCTCGACGCGAGACCAAGCCCTCCATTGCAGAATGCTCTTCGGCAGGGATCAAAGTCCACATGCTGACGGGCGACCACGCAGAAACAGCCAAGGCAATTGCCAAGGAGGTTGGCATCATCCCTCGAAACCTCAGCATTCTCCCCGCGTCCATCGCGTCGTCGATTGTGCAGATCGCCACGGACTTTGACAAGCTGAGCGACGAGGAGATCGACGCCTTGCCGGAGCTACCGCTGGTCATTGCGAGATGTGCGCCGGACACGAAGACGCGAATGATTGAGGCCCTCCGACGCCGGAATGCCTTCATGGCAATGACGGGCGACGGCGTCAATGACGCGCCGTCGCTTTCGCGTGCCGATGTCGGCATCGCCATGGGCTCTGGATCCGATGTGGCCAAGTCGGCGGCGAAAATCGTGCTGACCGATGACAAGTTCAACTCCATCGTGGCGGCGATCCGGGAAGGCCGCCGCATGTTTGACAACGTCCAGAAGTTCATCCTACACCTGCTTAGCTCGAATGTGGGCGAAGTTATTCTTCTCGTGGCCGGCCTGGGCTTTCGCGACCAGGCTGGCTATTCCGTCTTCCCCATCTCACCCCTCGAGATCTTGTGGATCAACATGGTCACCTCTTCCTTCCCTGCTTTCGGCTTGGGTCGCGAGAGGGCGGCTGCGGATATCATGCGGAAGAAGCCCCACAGCAAGAAGCGCGGCGTGTTCACGAATCAGATCCTGGTCGACATGATCGTCTACGGGATTTTAATGGGGTGTCTGACGATGGCTACGTTTGTGGTTATCGTGTATGGTGTCAATGACGGCCACCTTGGCGTCGACTGCAATAAGAGTTACTCCGATTCCTGCAACAATGTCTTCCGCGCTCGAGCCGCCGTATTTGCGGAACTCACTTGGCTGATACTCTTATCCGCATGGGAATTCAAGAGCCTACGTCGATCGCTATTCCGTCTGAATCCCGAGACCAAGGCCGCATTTCCACTCTTCCAGGACCTATTCAACAATAAGTTCCTGTTCTGGGCCGTCGTCGTTGGCGGCCTCTCAGTCTTCCCGGCAGTCTACATCCCGGGTCTCAACACCAATGTCTTTAAGCACGCTCCCATTACCTGGGAGTGGGGTCTTGTAGTGTGTTGCACCATCTTGTATGTCTTCGGCGTCGAGGCGTGGAAGTTTGTCAAGCGCACACTGGGTTTGTTGGAGGACCAAGCAGTCGCGCTGGGCGCGTTTTCGCAGGGAGCTGGTGAGGAGCGGGGCAGGGGCATGGCGGCAATGAGCTTCTCGAGCTGGAGAAGCTTTTCCAGGAAGCGGACGAGCGACTCTGGTGTGTTGAGTCGCGCCGGAACGGAGTCTTCGCATCCCGTGTGACTGATTTCATGTTTACCTAAAGCAAGCGACGTTCATCAATATGTTTCTTACCAAGAGAGATTTTCAGTTGTGTAGCAAGGTAGATTGGATAGAGAAACCTCATTTTCGGGGGGAACTTGGTCGCTTCGATGCAAGTGGTGGATCGTGAGACACAGTCTATTCCGCCGCATAGTCGTCCATTTTCATCATCTTCTCTATGAGTTTGACGTTGCCGCAGACCGACAAGATTCAAATCCGCACAAATGGCTAGCGGAGTTCAACGGCTAGGGGCCATTAGGTTCGAGAGGCCTCATTTTGGGCCCATTGGCTCAAGCCCTGGCGACTCTAGTCTGCTGAGGGCTGGCCTCTACCTAAAATGGTGGTTAATTATAGTTAGCAAAGGCAGGCAAAGTTGTATAAAGCGGCGACGGGTCACATGGGCTGTTTCAGGGTACATTAGTGTAAATTCGGGTTGGCTAGCTTAATTTAAGTATAGTGTTAAAAAGGGACAAGAAAGAAGAGAGAAAATGGAAAATAAAGCAAAGAGAAGATCACAGAGAGATTGAAAGACAGAGAATGTAATTAACGAGTCTCAACTGCCGCAACCCAAACCGAAAGCTTCTTTTCCTTATAGGATGGGCCTGCCCATGCTATTACAACCCTATCCTTGAAATGGCAAAGGCTAGGGCCAGACTTGGACGTGTGGTAACGCCATTGCTCACTACGGAGGTTTCCGTCAAACACTGCGGTGGCAACCAGATTCTTCTCCTTGTCGCGACAGGCCCACCATTCGACCCCGGTACCGTCAAAAGCAGCCGCGGCGCTTTCGTGTGCCGCATATGGAATCGCCACCCGTTCCGACGGACCGAACGTGAGATTGGACAAGTCTTCGCAAATTCTCTTTATCACGGTGTGGTCTCTCATCGTCATGCCGAGCACGAGAGCGCCTTCGGACGAAACATGCAGGGTCGGCTTGGAACTGAGATAGGCTTCCTCCAGTCTCACTTCATCTGACCAGTTGGCGCCGCCGTCGGTGCTGCTCGTCACGTACATGTGCCAGTCGCGGCCTTGCCAAGCGACAATCAAGTATGGCTTGACGAAGGCAAGGGAGATACCACCCCGGACCTTCAGATTCTTAGGCAGCTTTCTACACTGCTTCTTGCTCCACGCCTCCGAGTCCAGCGTCGGCGAGGCTGACTGCGCCACATGAAGTTGGCGCCGTTTGCTCGCCCACGCGAGATAGGTGACGCCTGTGGATTCGTCATGCGCCAAGCCGGGAGAACTGTGTGCGTTGTCGGCGGCAATGGCAGCAGTCACAGCCTGCGGACTTTCCCAGTCAATCCCGTTGACCGACGTGGCCGTGCGGAGCTGACCGTAAAACGCAGAGTCATTCCAGGCGACCATCAATCGAGTGTTGCCCTGCTTTGCAAGCTGGGGAGTATCTTCGACACCATTGTATATGGCATTCCGGCTTCCTAGGTAGAGACCGTTTAAAATGTTGGGTCGCGATTCGTGGAGCATGGAGATAGTGGTGTGGCTGTCATCGCGGCACCACTTGGAATTATCAAAACAACCGACGCACATGTCAAAGCCATCGCCGTCGCAATGACAGCAGTCTAGCCGCAGTCAGTATTTTCCAATCTCTCTCAATTACCGTTCACACGAAAACCTACGATAGTAATCCTGTTTGCCGATTTTCGATTGGCAATGCGCACACTGAAGGATTGTGAACGAATGCTTGCCAGATATGCTTCCCGTTCGAGTGCAGCTGGGCACACGTCCATCTGGAAAGACTTTCACCATTACGTGGGCTTCCGGGGCGTGGCATCCGTTTCTATCATTTGCGCAGGATTCGCAGCAGTTGTAATTGTCCCCGTCACAGTCGCAGCAATCTGCATCTGTTAGCCTCCTTTCCCACGGGCTTGGTAGTACGGGCAGCCATACGGTAAAAAGACTTCTCGTTCCGATGAAAGGTATCTTTGCAGTGTTTGCAAATAATGATGCCGCCCATCCCCCTTCGTCTCTTGCACGACGGCGGTAGCTCGGCTGCGTAGTACGCCGCACCCTTCTGCCTCTCGAGCTTGTTGACAGCACGCCACGTCACCTTGTCTGTCGCGTACTTGGCTATCTGGACCTCTAAAACAGACATGGCGGCCATGCCGGCTGCAAATCCTACCAAGGCGGCAGCATCTGTGGCCGGGCCGGCCATTGTGACGAATGATGAGTCGACATCGGCAGCGAAGTCGGCACCTTGAAGCCCTTCGGTGATGGCATTGCCGACTTCGTGCAGCTCGGTAGAAACAGCATTCTCGACTCCTTGGATTGCCGCCGAGGGATCTTGAACAACCGCAGCGACAGCGTCCATTCCATGTGGAGCGGCTGCAGCAGCGGCTGTCGAGCACGTTGCCTCGGCAGCGAGGTTGCTCAGCTCGTTGCCGACGCCGAAGGTCACCACGCCAATGGCAAGGGGCAGAAGAATATCCTTGGCCTCAGTATCGTGAAGGGGAACATTTCGCTTGGTAAGCTCCTTCGTAATAAGCTCAAGCTTCTTCTCGGCAATGTAAAGTCTCCGAGCTCCCCAGGCCGTGCCCACCAAGCTCACTCCCATGGTCAGCGGTGCAAAAAAGATACCACTTCCCATGGAGACTCCAGCAGAGACATGCTGCCTCTGCTTTGCTATTTCCTGCGTTTTCAACTTGTGCGTGGGATACGATTTCTGGTCCGAAATCTTCCTAGCATAGGCGACTGGGTCAAAGTGCTGAAAAGTATCTTCGATGGCCATCTTAAGGTGGAGGGATTAGACGGCAGTGATGTGTATGATGGCAAAGTGTGGTGAAACTCGAGTTAACAAGAGCCGACAACAATTGTACTTCATGGCAGGTATTTGATGACATTGGGCAAGGCTCTGTTTAAACGAAAAAATTGCCCCAAGTGGGGTGGTCTTCATCGAGAAGGCGATGTTAGAGAATATCGATGGTTCGGCGGACAGTCAGTAGGATGAATACTATTGCTCACAAGACGCAATAGGAGCGGCATGTTTTCAATAGTGGCTAGACCTTACCTGATTGAGGTTTAAACCATGTCACAGCCTGCTCCGTCGATCGCCACTTTGGTATGAATTAGTGGGGCTGAAAGCGGCGTTAAGTCCGATCGGTGTGGGCCGGCGAATAGCAGTAAACAAAACCTGCAAAGTAGGGTCACAGTAAGGATGAAATTTAGATGGTAGATTCGTAGGTTACAGAGTAGCGCATGTAATGATACTGGTGAGATTCCCGCGAGGGCATATTTTAACGCCGTCCGTTTGCCACGATTATGTTGTTTGCTCCCACCATCACATTTTGATTCCCGTCCTTAGCTTGCAGTCGACTACAATCAGTTCTACGCCATTCCGTTCAGATAAGGGTTCGAAGCTTCAGCGCAGATGAAAACTCAAGTCCGCGCGCTCCGGAAGATTCGGCAGAGAAAGAACAGACAAGCATCTATCGCGTGCGGTGGGCACAACGGATGACCGGCAGGGTTGCAGTTTCCTGATTAAAATTAAAATGGTCGGACAAGACGGGAGAGGAACTGCTAAAGTGTTTGAATCATTCGAAACTAAAATCAATTTTCGTTATCACTTCTGTTGGGTGTGAGAGCCCGCTATCCAGGACCATCATATCATGACCGAATTTCGACAGGAAACTACCAGACCGAGTTTTAATTCTCCGGCTGTGCCTCTGCCCCTAAGCCGCCGTGGTCTTGACATTCTCCTCGTGCTCAGTCTCGGGCTGCGCTCCTCCCGGTACAACTTTGATGACACCTTCTTCAATTTCTTTCTCCAACTGTTCCAAGCGACTGGATTTCTCGTGGGTCTTCCAGGCGGCAATTCCAGAGTCGAACACGTCGTCCATTTCTTCGAGCGTGAAACCCTGGCGGCAAATTGTCAGGATCAAGAAGGGAAGTGAGAGAGCTAGGGTTATACGAAAAATCAAAACAAAATAGACCAACCTTTGTCTCGTAGGCGGCGAAAAACATGTGGATGAAGGCGAGGCCGTTGACTGAGCAGGCATATTGGTTAGCTGTACGAGATCTCCGTAAATCCGTAGACACTAAATGGCCGAGGACGAGACTTACAGGTTGCAAAAATGTAGTACATTTTATAGCTAAATCAAGCGAAATAACCTGTTAGCGTCCTCTTCGAGATATATGTCTACAAAGTCCCCGATTAAGCAATTGCGACATGCCCATGTCCCGGTAAATCGACTCTTTGTCACGATTTGCAGTGGCTTACTTGATATTCCAGACTAAATATATGCATGCGGTTAGCAAACCGAAAGGCTTCTCAACTCCAAGGGGCTAGAGAAGCTTACGGAGTGGCGGCACTGCAAAGGCAAGCACCATGTTGCAGAACCAGTTGGTTGCCGTGGAAAGAGAGACGGCTTTGGCTCGGATCTTGCTGGGGAAGATTTCGGCTGGATATGTCCATGACGTTGGTCCCCACGTCGTGGCAAACGTCGCAACGAACAGGTACGAGCAGGCGACCACGCCTCTGGAGACAGAAGGCTTGTTGTTGACAATCCAAGAGATATCGTTGTTTGTCTCGTTTCGAAGTTCATCCGTATTTGGCTGGCCATAGTATTGCTGAAGGGCGCCTGAGATGAACAACCAAGACATCATGAGGAAGGAGCCGATGATCAAGGGCGGACGCCGACCCCACTTGTCGAGGAAGAGGATGGCGGGGAGGGTTAGCGCAACGTTGATAATGTACTGGACTGATGCCGTCAACAACGGAGAGGCAATTTGTGCGCCTTCCATAATGTACACAATGTAATCTGGTTCCGATTAGTCTCGGGTCCGAGCAGATTCAGCATCGGGTTCGAAGCTTACACATCATAATGTTCATACCGCAAAGCTATTTCCGTAACGCATTAGCCAACACGCATAGATTCGGAAGAAATTTTGGGCAGCGAGTTTCGCGCAACGTACTTGAGACCATGCTTGAATGGACATCCCCAACACAACTCGCTTGAGCATCCTTGGCGTGGTCAAAGCCCTGAAGCTTGAAACAGCCTCCTCGCGTTCGAAGCGGAGGGCTTCTTTGATTTCCTGATACTGTGCTAGTACCTTTGGATCATTGATGTTACCCTTGCCGTGCAGCTTAGCCAAGACGAGCAGAGCCTCGTCCCACCTGTCCTTGGAAGCAAGCCATCGCGGGCTATAGGGGCAGAAAAACAACGCGACGAGAAGGATCACCGCCGGCAGCGACTGCACGCCCCACGGAATTCGAAAGGCGGCCGTGGGCTGGTTGGGGTCATCAGGACCCTCGCCAATGCCGTGCGCGGCTCCGTACTGGATGAAGTATTGGATCAAAATACCCCAGGTGATGGCCCATTGTTGCAAGCTATGAAAGGCGGCCGAGTTAACAAACGTCTGCTTAATCTTTCTGTCTTGGTCAAGAAAGTCCTCACCTCACAACTCGACCGCGAATCTCCTTGGGCGCGATCTCAGACTGGTACACAGGCACGACGGATGACGCGATGCCGACGCATAGACCGGCAATGACTCGACCGGCACAGAGCATGCCGACATTTTGGGCCGCACATTGGATGATGGAGCCAATGATCCAGAGAACACACGACACCTGCAAGGCCACCTTTCGCGAAAGTTTGTCGGCGAGGAAAGAGCTTGTCAGCGCGCCGACGAGTGAGCCGGCCGGCATGGCACATGTGATGCCGCCCTGCCTGTATGAGACGGGGTGACCAAAGTACCGCTTGTAGGCTTGCGTGCCGAGCACACCGCTCATGGAGCTGATGTCGAAGCCAAATAGGCCGCCGCCTGTGGTTTTTTTGTGTCGTCAGCACGTGTGACCGGGCCATTGGTTAACACTTCAAAAAGGTTCCCGTCCAGGATCTGAAGCTTACCAATGGCGGCGATGCCGCAGATGGCGTAAATGCCGGTAATCTGATACATGTTGACTCTGGCGACTTTTCTCTTTCGCAGCGGCACACCAGGAGGAAAGCAGCAGCTCACGAAGAACAGAAGGTATGACGAAAGTACAGGACTTTCAAACATATAAGACCTCAGTAAGTGATGGATAGATAACCTTTCACGGCGCGCTACCCCCCGCCCCTCCCCGCATGCACGGCTCCTTGCTGGCTTGCCAGCCATGCAGGGACGGGGCTACTTCGGCTCATGCTCTGCAGACAGTGCGACATTGCGTCACAAAGGGAACACAAAGATCCCCATCACTCCACATACAGCAGCTTTCGAGAAGCCGATACTGGAATAAATTGGATAAAGTAGGGTGGTTCATGGCCCACTTATATTCCGGCAACAGATTGGCGGCACAATTTCGAGAGGCGGCACGCCGCAAAAAAACGATTGCCGTGCCGATCAATTGCTTCGGTGATTTGCGCACACCCGAAGCTGGCTATAATCGCCTGCTTCGAAACTTACAATGTGAAATATACGAAGTGCTCCTTTGGTCCAGCTTGTGAAGAAGGGATCTCCAATGCAACACCCACCATTCTCGGCGGGGTTAGACCCCGGCCTCATGCGATGAGACGTGGAGCCGTTCAAATCTTCCGCAGCACTCGATGCCAGCCTAGGAAGTCAAAACCGGGATCCATGGTAAGACAGTCGGGAAGCGGCATGGCAACAGAAGCGCCTCTCCCGCGATTGCTTAATGGCATGCGCAGCTGTACTCTGCACGTACGTATACGTCAAACACGAAGACTGTGCGGGACTTGTGCATCCGGCCCGTTCATCTTGGAGTTTGGCTATCGTACACGGCAGTTCTTATGTTCTGCAGTCGTAATGATCGGCCCTTTCTTTACGGACAGGAGGATAAGGTGGTTTTAACATCCTATCCCCCAGTTCGATGGAACCTGACAGTCCGAGCTCCTGTAGAAGGACCGACAGGTTGTCAATGGGGGGTCGTGTCCGCCGACCTGTTACTTATCTCGCAAGTCATGTAAGTGGTTGATTCTGGTACATATTAGCTGAGACAAACACAGACACACTAGCACAAACGATGTGCGTGGAATTGCGAGTTCGAGCCACTTATACCCGATTAAGAATATATCGAGGTTCCATGTAGGTAATGCACTATGGGTGAGAGTGAAATGACAGAAACAAAGTATTAAAGGCGGAGAATCTTTTATGAACTGTGGGAAGAGCCGCCCGACGGACTCCACAAGTCGCCGCTATGGAGTTGCAGAAAAGACAACTCTATTAGATTCCGCCCTATGGCCCGAGACCCGGGGAATGGGGTTTGCATGTATATTGATAATGCTTCACTGATTATTACTTGGCAGAAAGTTTCTTTTCTTTTCGAGAACCAAGTAGCTGCCGATCAGCCCCGGAGTTTCAGAGCGACCAAATGTCAGTCACTGTTTTAGACTGATCCAGCTGCCATGGTTTCCACACTCTCCCTCTTTTCCCCCCTTTTATTCGGTTCTATTTATTGATAAAGGGGCATCGCTAAAAAGGTTTGCCATGTCAATCAAATGCCGGGGCTTCAATGCTCTGAGTTTCAACATTTGAGTGACTTCGTCACCATAATATATATGTGTTTGTCGACTATCGTACTGGATTGTACCTGTAAACCCAGGCCTCTAATGTTGCAATCTAAGCTTTGCGCGGCTTGTGCTCGCGGGCTGGACGCGTCCCTCAGTGGCGACTCGAATACTAAACAGCCCTTAATCCATGAAAGTTACCATCCCCAACGCTAATGAAACGTAAATAAAATTCCACCATTGGCTGAGAATCAACACATCGCGTTCCTTCAAGTGGCTTTTGCATATGCCGTGTTCGAAAGACGTTTGGGCATAGGGTAGGTCCTAGTGGGCAGAGAGCGAGGCTCAACTCCATGACGCGGCGGGTTTGAGCTGAGAAGTGGCTTTATGTCGAAAATTATGATCCTCTAATCCCTAATCGCCAGAGGCGGGCATACGCGGCCACCTAGTCACCAGTGATCGGCAAACTACATCAGCTCGGCCGAGGCGCCAGTAGTGCTCCGACGCCGCGAGCAGGGGTCGGCGTTAGCTGATACTGATGCATCGGCTTTAGTAAAACCGAACCAGTGGCTTAGCTTGCCGACGCTGGCCAATCAGAACCCTGCCGCCCCAGGGCTGAGGTCGGATTTGGACTTCGGATTTTGCAACAGGATCCGGAGTGGGAGGGATATGTGCTACTGGCTAGATTGGGTATAAATAAGCTTGCTATCGAAATCGTCGAGATGAAATAAATGTGTAGACTCAGAGACACAGTTTACGAATCGAGAAGAAGCGACAGCTCCAGCTACCTACCAATTGAAGGTTCTTTGTAATCATTATCGACAAGTTCCTTTTCTTTTCTAGGTTTCCGGTGTAACTTTACCACTATGTCGAAAATAGGCCAGTTGTTCCCACCGGCCCCGTCATTCACGGAGAGCGATGTTCCCAACCAAACCGGTAAGGTAAGCAACTGCTCCTTCTCTTGTTTCACCCCCTGCCTCCATGCAAGGGAATGCTAAAGCAGCCTGCAGGTTTTCATCATTACCGGCGCCGCCTCGGGCGTGGGCCTTGAGCTGGCCAAGATGCTCTTTTCGGCCAACGGAACCGTGTACGTGGCTGCGCGGTCTGCCGCCAAGATTGAGACGGCAACACAATCCATCCGCCTCGCCCACCCGGACTCCACCGGCCGGCTCGAGTCCATGGTCCTCGACCTCTCGGACCTTCGGACCATCAAGCCGGCGGTCGAGTCCTTTCTGGCGCGGGAGACGAGGCTGGACGTGCTGGTGCACAACGCCGGCGTGATGAACCCGCCCCTTGGGAGCACGGGCGCCCAGGGTCACGAGGTGCAGATGGCGACGCACTCGCTGGGACCGTTTCTGTTGACGGCGCTGCTCTCGGATCGGCTTGCGGAGACGGCGAGAGGTGGAGCGCCCGCCAGGGTCGTGTGGGT
>Ga0247774_1001126_pt1 | contig 13612 bp, 10 predicted proteins | sample UWRJL001104B6_FD_179933 | JGI IMG/M metagenome (GOLD analysis project Ga0247774, IMG submission 179933) | Plant litter microbial communities from Arlington Agricultural Research Station in Wisconsin, United States - UWRJ-L001-104B-6 | ecosystem: Environmental > Terrestrial > Plant litter >... | reverse complement strand
TCTCAAGAACTTTTCAGGCTGGTGAAGGGCAATTCTAGTTTTGTGCCACCACCGGAAGTTTCCGATCGCCACCAAGCTCAAATGCAGGCAATGCGGGAACAACTGCAAGCTGTTGAAGAACAAGTGGGTTTTTATCAGGAACAAATCGCAGAGAGGGATGCAGAGGTTTACCAACTGCGGCAGTCTGTGCAAGAATTGACGGATCGCTCTCGGATGCTAGAACAGGTGGTTCAGGAATTGCCAGGGGTTTACCGCCAGAAGTTTGCCGAGCGGATCGAGCCGATTAAGGAAAAATTGGATCAACTGCAAAAGGAAAACCGCCAGTTGCACACTGAGTTGCAAAGCGTCACTTACCGTCTCGCTGTGCGGAGCCGCAAGGCTAAGGGCTTGGATCTGCCGAGCGTCGATGCTGAGGACGATCGGGGCATTCAAATGCCGAGCTTTGGAAATGTCTAAGGTTTTGATTGTGGCGGGTGGCGAGAAAGGCCCGACCGCCAGTCTCAAGGCGGCGATCGCTCAATCTCATCCTTTAACTGAAGTCAATATCTGTGGGGTTTCTGAACTCAATTCTGCCGCGATCGCTCCGGGTGGGGCGATCGTTTGTCCTTTGACGCTGAATGTGCCAGAAAACCTGGTTTTTCCGGCTCAAGATGTGTTTCGATTTTGTGGCAATGTTTCGGCGGCGCGCGATCGAGTGTCCCAGGAGTTGCTTTTTCCCGTCGGGGGTGGCAATTTTTGGCTGCCTGTGGTGTTGACGGCAAAGGGCCCACTGTATGCTGAGGTGATCGGTGGGGAACCTGACAAGCAGTCTGGCGAGTTGAGTTACTATCAACCGGTGCATTTGTCGGATGTGTGGCGACAGCAGTTGTATGAGTTGGCTTACCGCTTGCTGAATCTTTTAAATGCGCCGCCGGCGACTTATTTGATGCAGTTCGGGTTCGTAGGGGAAAGGATTTGTTTCGATCGACTTTGGCCTTTTCCGGCTGCACCTGCGATCGCTTCTGTCGGCGTTCAAGTGCCGGATTTATTTGTTTGTCATTGGTATTGCTTGACAAATAAACCTATTTATGATATAGAAATTAACTCTGCGGTTGCTTGAAGTCTCTTGCAAACTTGAGATTTAAACTCGGGATCTCATTTTAATCAAGCAACTAAAGCCGGAGTTTCAGTGGAGATAACTTGCTCGAAACTGTCGAAGATTTCAAAGAGTTGGTCGAGTTGAGTAATTTCAAAAATTAGCTTGACTGTGGCGGAGAGGTTGCAGATGACGAGGCGGCATCCCCGGTGGCGGGCGGCGTTGAGTCCGCCGACTAAGGCGCAGATCCCGGAACTGTCGATGAAATCTACGGCAGCCATGTCTATTACCCAGAGTTTGTGGCGATCGGGCACAATCTCGGCTAGCTGTTGCTGGAGGAGGCTGCCGGCTTGGGAGTCGAGGCAGTTGTGAGGTTGAAGGACGATGGGCTGGTTGAAGTTAGGAAATTCCATAGCAGTTATCCTACGATCGTAAAGTATGAATAAGTGAGTTTATTTACTGACTCTGTTGAAAGACTCATGGGATTTCAGCCTATGTTTTAGGATGCGCGATCACCCTTGTGGGAATCGGTGGCGAGAGCGGTTGTGATAAATTTAGTAGGAAACTGGCTAGCGATCGCGCGGAATGCAACCGCAACAATTCTCTATTCCTCTAGTATGCCTGAAAGGCTAAAGTTTAGTTGAACCAGCGATCGCGACAACAGTGTGTTCTTCATCACAGCGAAAGATTGCACTATTGGCTGAATCGAGCCAATATATAAATGTATTGAGCTTTGCAAAAGTTTACGAAGGCAGTATCGAATGTCTTTTGAGTTTTTATCGTTAGAGACTATTCAGCAGTTTGCGCGCGATTACGGCTACTGGGCAGTATTTCTGGGAATTTTGCTGGAAAATCTGGGAGTTCCTCTTCCAGGCGAGACTATTACGATTGCTGGCGGGTTTTTAGCTGGCAGCGGGGAACTGAATTACTGGTTTGTACTCGGCAGTGCGATCGCTGGTGCGACTGTGGGCGGAAACCTTGGTTATGCGATCGGCAGGTACGGCGGCTGGCCATTGCTGCTGAAGCTGGGGCAATTTTTCCGCTTTCGAGAAGAACAACTGTTTGACTTAAAAGAACAGTTTAGCAAAAATGCAGCTAAAGCCGTATTTTTGGGTCGTTTCATCGCACTGCTGCGAATTTTTGCTAGCCCCCTAGCGGGTATTGCAGAAATGCCTTTTTGGAAATTTTCGCTGTTCAATGTTCTGGGTGCAGCAAGCTGGGCATCTGTAATGGTGAGTTTATCCTACTTCTTGGGACAAGTTGTGTCTTTGGAGAAATTGGTAGCTTGGGCCGCTCAATTTGCGGTATTTGCTTTGCTGTTAGCAGTTGCTTGGATTGCAATTCCTATTTGGTTGGAGTCGCGGAATTTGGACAAGACTAAATAAGATTGCTGGTTAGACTTTTTGCAAGAGTTCTGGATTTTCTGTTTTTAACTGCCGATAAACGCAAATGAACACAGATATTATCTATTTTTGTAAAAAGTCTAATGATTGTCGCTCGCATATTAATAAGTCAGGGCTTCTGTCCTTAAAATCATCAAGTTTGTAGCGATAATTTCTGTTTTCAGTCCCATCTCTGCTTAGTATGAAGATGTCTTTGGATTGAGGTAAATAGGATTTCAAAAACTTGATCGCTATAATTATAATTTACAGAATGCTGCTAACCAGGGAGGAGAAGAAGTGCGATCGGAATAATCAGCGTGATTGCGAAAAGGCGATGTAATAAATACTCTAGCTCTTCAATTATTTTAAACAGTCCATTAGGAATATATTCAGGACTTACGTAATCAGCGCGTTAAATCAAGGGTTTCAGATTGCTTCACTAGGCTCTCTTCGGACATGAAATAGTAGTAGGCGTCTAGATTCTCTGGATCTCCCTAAATACACCAATGAAACACCTTATTTACGATGAAACCTAAACATTCAGCAATTTTAGCTTGATTAGTTCGGCTCTCCTGAGTTTGTGGTGATAAACAAACCGCATATCCTTACTTCAAGGTCATCACAGAATCGCGAACAGTTGTGTCTGATACCGTATCCACCATAAACCCAGGAGAGCCATTAGTTCGGTCATTTAGCAATAACAAAATCATACTTTTTTATCTAATATCTCCTCTTGATTCCTCTTTTAATGCTTATTCCACTTGCTCTATTTGTTTTGGAGTCCGATAATTGTGGGCGGATAGTGTTGCACTAATTGACGGAAATACTTTTGAAGTATACCGTATTTAAAGGCACAACAGCTTGTTTCAATTTAATTTAAAATTGTAGCAACGAGTCATCTGTTGTGAAGTCCTTTTTCCCTTTCTTCCTCTGTCTCCTCTGCGTCCTCTGCGTTTACTTTCAAAAGTATAAATTTAACCGCAGATCTACACAGATAAAGGCAGCTTGAGATTGTCGGTTATTGCACAAAGCAAAGCGAAGCAATCTTCAGTCCCTGCGATTGCTTCTTACTAATTACCCATTACCCATTATCCATTATCAATTCTCCTTTCCCTTCAATCACTTCCCCGATCGCCCAAGCATCAATTCCCTGAGATTCAAACCATTTAATAGCCCGATCGACTTCTGTGCGATCGAGCAACAGCACAAACCCAATCCCCATATTAAAAGTATTGAACATATCTGCTGTGGCAACTTGGCCAGCTTCAGCAATCCACTGGAAAATTGGCAAATTTGGCCAGCTATTGCTGTTAATTTTCACGGATTGATTTGCGCCCAAACAGCGGGGCAAATTTTCCGGCAAACCGCCGCCCGTAATGTGAGCCATGCCGTGAATATCTAAACCACTCTTAATTGCTTCGAGGACTGGTTTAACATAAATTGTAGTCGGAGTTAGCAGCACTTCTCCTAAACTTTTGCCACCTAACTTTTCGGGTTGGGAATTCCAGTCAAAACCCCGATCGCCCGCAATTTTTCTCACCAAACTAAAACCGTTGCTGTGTACGCCCGAACTCGCCAGCCCCACAGCCACATCTCCTACCCGCACCTGCGAACCGTCCAACAATTTGCTCTTTTCGACAATTCCCACGCAAAAACCAGCTAAATCGTACTCTCCCGGTTGGTAAAAACCGGGCATTTCTGCCGTTTCCCCGCCCAACAAAGCACAGCCCGCTTGCTTGCAACCGTCAGCTATCCCAGCCACCACCGCAGCTAATTGTTCGGGATTTAACTTTCCCGTCGCTAAATAATCGAGAAAAAAGAGGGGTTCGGCCCCGGATGTCAGCACGTCGTTGACGCACATCGCCACCAAGTCGATACCTACCGTGTCGTGCCGATCGAGATCGTGGGCCAATTTCAACTTAGTCCCAACGCCGTCAGTACCCGAAACCATAATCGGCTCTTTTAAACCCTCAGGAACGCTGAAAAACCCGCTAAACCCGCCGAATCCGCCCAAAACTCCCGATCTGTGCGTGCTCTTGACCATACTCCCGATGCGCGAGACAAAAGCTCTGCCCGCTTCAACATCCACACCTGCTTCTCGATAATCCATAAGTCCGCCAAATCGATTTCTAATTTTTAGTTTATGGCCATAACAGTTGACAAACAGCTTTTTTCACACTAGCTATTCGGCAACCCACAACAGACACTAAATTTTTGTAAATTTTTGTAAATTTTTCAGGAATAACTGAAACGGCTGTAAGCACCGTAACTAAAGGATTTTATGATAGAGGGTTTGGAGAAAATTTGATGAAGATTGGGTGAAAATCGCGATCGCAGCGATCCCCAACCGCAAAAGTTTGTGGTAGTCTGTTGCAGTTCGTGAACAAAACACAAATTGCGGATCGAGTACGAGTTGTCAAGTGTCAGGGAAGTTTCCGCCAATTTTTTTTTGGGCGGAGGCATTAAAGCAAAAACGCACCCCGATACTTTGCTTTGACTCACGGGGGAATGGCGAAGGGCAAGAGAGAAATCCTTGACGCCCGCCGCCAAATGGCCAATCCTCCAATCTCGGTTGGCAATGGCTATTCACAAAAATGGACGTATGAAGGAAAAATTTGTTGGTGGTCTACTCGCTGTCCTGTTAGTTCCTGTGGTAGGAACGGCATCCTCTTGTCACGCACAAGCAACAGGTGCCGACAACCAAAACTCTCCGGTTTCCGAGCAAGTAATTGCCACCCAACCGTCCCGGCAGTTAAACGCAAGTCGGGTCGAAGCGCAAAAAGTCGGACAGTATCAGTATCAAGCCAGAGCTGAAATTGCCCGAGACTCGATCGCCAAAATCCAGCCCCACGAGTTAGACGGGCGACAAGCAGCGACAGTCTACGTGCGAAACATTCCAGTCATCACCTTTCTGAACGCCAATCCGGAAACAAACACGAAAATGGGAGAAACTGGCAACAGCCAAGCCGGTGCTAGCAGTCCGTCAAAAGTAGCGGACGCCAGAGAAAATCCCAAAGTCGGAAATATTGCCAGCAACTCCAGTAACCAAGAAGCCGATTCAGTTTGGCGGGCATCAACCTTAGCAGCAAGACTCAACCAGCTAGCCCGCAACAACATCGATCCCAACAGCATTACCGTTAAGTGGGAAAAAGGCGATCGCTACATTATCCAGGCAAACGGTGAGGACTTGGTAAACATCAACGCCGAAACCATCCTCCCCGACACCACCAGCGACTTTAGCCGAGACGCCCTGCAAGCAACCAATCGCCTCCGCCGGCTTCTGGGCAACGCCCCACCCCTGGAAGAAGTCGCAGGCAAACCCCAACCAGAACCCCCCTTGCTGTCTCTGGGCCCAGTTCAATTGCGCCTCAGCGGCTGGGCTTCCTGGTACGGCCCGGGATTTGACGGCAACCTCAGCGCCAGCGGCGAGCGTTTCAACCAAAATGATTTGACCGCAGCCCACCGTAATTTGCCATTCGGAACTAGAGTCATGGTCAGAAATCTCGACAACGGCCGCACCGTAGTCGTCCGCATTAATGACCGCGGCCCCTATGTGGGCGATCGACTCATTGACTTGTCCGCAGGCGCCGCCAGCGTGCTGGGAATGATGGGCAGTGGGGTTGCGAGAGTGGAAATCGAAGTGATGGAACCGCCGCAGCAAACAACTATGGGACGCTGAACGGTAGTCTAAGGCAGAATACAAAAGTTATCCGAAGTGTAGAAGGCAGAAAGTAGAATAAAACTGGCATCTTGCACCATTCTTTGTGGAAGAGGCATCTTACCTGTTCTTGAGGATGATGCAAGATGTCAAGTCGAACAAATTTTGACAAATAAACTCTGTATTCTGCCGAATGCCTTCAGGAGATTCTACCGGTGCGCCTGTTTACTACCATTGCAGCACTTCGCTGCTACTTAAATTTACAAAAGTCTGCTGCACCTCATTTGACAGTCGGTTTGGTGCCGACGATGGGAGCTTTGCACGCAGGGCATCTGAGCTTGATCCAGCGGGCAAGGCAAGAAAATGCGATCGCCCTGGTCAGCATTTTTGTCAACCCGCTGCAATTTGGGCCGACAGAAGATTTTCAAGATTATCCTCGGAATTTTGAGCAAGACCGACTGTTGTGCGAACAAGCTGGGGTTGATGCCATATTTGCTCCCTCAGCAACCGAAATGTTTGGCCATCAAGCAGTCGGCACAGAAACAGAGCAAACCGCCGAAAAACAGATAGATATTCACCTTTCCTCCTTAACTCAAGTAGTGCCGCCACCGGCGATGACATCGGTTTTGTGCGGCAAAGCAAGGCCGGGTCATTTTCAAGGCGTCGCGGCAATTGTTACTAAACTTTTGAGTTTGGTGCAGCCGACAAAAGCTTATTTCGGTCAAAAAGACGCCCAGCAGCTAGCAATTATTCGGAAGCTGGTCTTTGATTTTAACTTGCCTGTAGAGATTTTCGCTTGTCCGATCGTCCGCGAAGAGTCGGGACTGGCAATGAGCTCTCGCAATCAGTATTTAACAGCAGAGCAAAAACAGCAAGCCTCCGTACTCTACCGCGCGCTGCAACAAGCCTCGGAAACTTTTTCTTCAGGGGACCGCACCGCAGCAGCCGCACTTGCAGCCGCACTTGCAGCAGTCGCAGGAGAACCCGCAGTCAAGCTCGAATACGCCGAACTCGTCGATCCCGACAGTTTGACCCCCTTACAGGTTGTGGAAACAGCGGGACTTTTAGCAGTGGCAGCCAGAGTCGGCTCTACTCGCTTGATTGACAATATAATTCTCAGGAACCGCCGGCCCATTGTGGCGATCGACGGCCCGGCGGGAGCTGGCAAATCTACCGTAACTCGCCTTGCAGCAACAGCTTTGAACTTGTTTTATCTGGATACCGGTGCGATGTATCGGGCGCTGACTTGGCTGGCATTGAAAACAGGCACGCCGATTTCCGACGAATGCGCGATCGCCGAATTAATCAGTTTCAGTTATTTGGAATACAACCTCGATCCCGCATCAAAGATGTTGAAGATTAACGGCGAAGACGTAACCGAGGCAATTCGCAGTTTGGAAGTGACATCCCGCGTCTCGGAAATGGCGGCAATTCCCGCCGTGCGGCAGTTTCTGGTGGAGGAACAGCGACGCTGCGGCACAAAAGGCGGAATTATAGCAGAAGGCCGCGATATCGGCACTAACGTGTTTCCCGATGCGGAACTGAAGATTTTTTTGACGGCTTCGGTACAAGAGCGATCGCGCAGGCGGCTGTTAGAACTTAAAGATACTGATCGGGCTAATATCAGCTTGGCCCAATTGGAACAAGACATCGCCCTGCGGGACGAAAAAGACAGCACCCGCGAGGTTGCACCTTTGCGTAAAGCGGCGGATGCTGTGGAAATTCAAACAGACAATCTGACTGTTGCTGAAGTTATCGATCAGATTGTCGGCTTGTACAGAGAGAGAATCGGCCCTAAAAGTTAATTTTACGACCCTGGGGGCGCGCGATCGCCCTCATATCAAATCCGGTTAAACTCACATCTTGCGCCATTCTGGCTTAATAGGCTTTCCCGTCTATCCCACAAAGACTAAATTTTCTTGTGGGGTGGAATCTTCTAACCCGCCCTTGAAAGGCTTATTAACAATAGTGCAACATCTCAGGTTAAACTCACATCTTGCAGTGTCAGGTAGGGACGCGGGCTGATGCGGGCTGAGTCCCGAAGAAGATCCTGCCATGAACCCGACTTGAGCGCCGTCCCCCTGGCTGGGGAAAAAGTTCAACCATCCCACGTTTTTATGCGTTAGGGGATTTCTGGCACACAAATCTTAAATTTTTTATCCGGACGGACTTCCCCGCGATCGGTTATTTCCAGTAGCATTTTTAAGAACAGTCCAATTTAAGATTATTCTCTTAAGTGGATTAACTTGATATCAACATAAAATCTCAAATTAACTGTGCAAGGTGTGAAGGAGAAAAGGACGTGACAAAATTGAAACTGCTGTGGAGGCGGCGAAAAACTTTCATTGTTGCTTTTATGGCAGCCACAGGAAGTTTTTTGCTGGGTGTAACATGGCCGATTAACTTGCGGACAAATCAGCCATTGCAACCGATTCAGGCGCAAGTCTTGGCCGTATCCCAGTCCCAAGAACAACAGCCGATGTCCAATATTAATAAGTTCTCCGAGGCGATCGCCAATCGAGTAGAATTTTCCCAACAGGCTCTAGCCCAAGTGCAGGCAATCCGATTTCAATCAGCCGTACCGTCGCAGTTTCAAGGTACAACCATTAGTCACGCGAAACTCGACTCCCAGCACAAGGCGATCGCCTTGACATTTGACGACGGCCCCTGGCCGAAAACAACTACACAAATCCTAGATATTCTCAAGGAAAATAATATTAAGGCTACATTTTTTTGGGTAGGAAAATACCTGAAAAATTCTCCCGAAATTGGCAAACAGGTTGCAGCAGCCGGTCACGCGATCGGCAATCACAGTTGGAGCCATGAATACCTTCAGTATAACGAAGACGGTGCTGCTCGCGAGATAGATCGCACTTCATCCTTAATTGAGGACTTGACCGGCATCCAAACATCGATGTTCCGGCCGCCAGGAGGCATTTTAAACAATGGATTGACAGCTTACGCTCAAAAGAAAAATTATGCAGTTGTGATTTGGTCTGCTGATTCTTTTGATTGGCGCTCTCTTACGGAGTCTTTGATGGACAACGTGATGAGGCAGGCAAAATCCGGGGGCATTGTGCTGATGCACGACGGTGGTGGCAATCGAGCGAGAACTGTAAAAGCTTTGCCTGATATTATTGCTAAACTCAGAAAGGAAGGGTACATTTTCGTAACAGTTCCCGAGTTATTGCAGATGCAAGAACAAGAGTCAAAACAGCAGCAAACAGCACAAAAATAAAAATTTGGAAAAGTGGGAGTTTACACCCTTTTTCCATTTTTTTGTAAGTCGTTAGATGGATTTTTCATAACTATATAGCGCAGGTGAAGGTTAATCGCAGTTATAAACTTAATACAGACACGGCTGTGTCCATCGCGACCTCCCGCCATCGCGTACACCAAACCGCGCCGATATTCATGCCGGACAGTATTATCTCGTTCGAGGGCAAGGTAATCTTCGGGGCTAAACCCAGACGGGATGGCAATCATAGGGTTAGAGGCAAAATCGATACATTAACTGTAGCCATATTACCAATTTAGGGTTGAATCTAAGGGCAAATCCTGCAACTGAGAATTTACCCAATTAGCCGCCGCCAAACCCGATCGCAAAGCACCCTCTATTTGACCTTCCCCGCACAAATCCCCCGCACAAACCAGCGGCAAATTCCCCCCAGCAGGCAAACAAGAAACAGGCAAAGGATTTCGACAAAAAGCATAGCGCCAGCGGTGAACCTGCAACCATTCCGGCTCTTTGAGCCAAGGGATTAAATATTCAGAAGCTCTCGAAAGCAATTCCTGACCGACAGTTTCCAAATCAGCAGCTTCTAAATAGCGTTCTGCAAAAATTGCGCTGCTGTGAACCACAAAAACCGGCTGCTGCGGATCGAGCCGTTTGCTGCTGTCCCAGCCAACCCAAGCTAAATCAGAATTATCGGGAAAAGAAACCGATTTCCACTGCGGATTTAGATTACTTAAATCTGGCTGTTTTGTCGCAGAATAGCCAGCCATGACGGTAATGCAAGGGTCGTAATCCACAGAACGCAATTTGTCAAGAAAATCACGTTTAAAAACACTTTCCGAATTCAAAAACATTAAAGCTTGAGGAGCCGGAATTGCTACTACAACAGCCTTAGCAATCAATTCTTGAGGCGTCTGTAAATTGTCATAAGTAACTTCTAGGGAAAGATGCCACATTTGGTTATCTGTAGTCGAAATAGCTTGTACGCGGCGGCCAAACCAAATCTCTAAATCCTCAGCCAGATACTTACCGATAGCATTCATACCCGCAGGTGCGACATAACAAGAACTAGGAATAGCAGAAAGTTTTCCCTGTTTGAATTCGCAGACACTATCAGTCCAGAGTTTGAGGATATCCCGATCGACCAAAGCCTCAATTAACCCGTGCACCGCATCCCCCTGCGGTTCGAGATACCGCGCCCCGTGATCGGCCCTAGTACCCTGTACGCGGCGGGTAGCAACACGTCCCCCCGCGCCGCGAGATTTCTCAACAACCGCCACAGAATAACCAGCTTGACGCAACCGTTGAGCGCAACTCAGCCCCGCCATACCCGCACCAATCACCGCAACATCGAACATAATCAATCAGTCAGCCTTGTGAATCTAAACATCAGCTTAAAGGCTGCGAGCTGAATTTGTACCTTACCGATGACTCAAAAGACCCGTGGCTTGCCGGGCCCGACGCCATCGCCCTGCACCAAGTAGTAGAATAAAGGACAGCACGAATCCATGATTAAGACCCGATCAAAAAATGCGACTGTAGGTAAATCCTAAATCCTAATGGTTGTCAATCAGCAATCTAAAATCTAAAATCTACAATCTAAAATCTAAAATCGAATAGGGAGGGCAAAATTTTGGACGAACTCAGAGCAGCACTCGAATTGACAACAGAAGAAGAATTGCAGCAACTAACAGAACTTCTGTTCAGCCGCAAGTTTAACCCTTTAGATTACGTGCAAACCCCCGCACCGATAGATGTACAAAGTCGCGATCGCGAAGCATGGCTCGACGCCGTAGAACAGCGGTTTCGCTATCTTGCAGCCGACGGGTTGACGGTACTCAGAGGGCGCACCCAACAAGTAACTTACAGACAAGCACTAATTCAAGTTTGTCGCTATCTCAAAATCCCTTATCCCAGACAGTTGTCAACCACCGACTTAGAGGCAGAAGTATTTCTGCACTTAATGGGCCGCGCGTGGAAGCGTTTACCCGCAGATGAACAGCAAGCGCTGACAGTGCGCGTACAGCGAGCGATCGTTGATTCTAAACTCTCAGAACCCCTGCCAATTTCTGCAGAAAAAGATCCGCTCGGTTTGCTGTTCAAAGGTGGCAGCGCTTTAGCTGTTAGTTCCATCTTAAAACCAATGCTGCTCAAACTAATGGCCAATCAATTTGCGCTGCATTTTGCCACCTATCAAATGGCAAAACAAGGAGTGCTTGCAGGCACTGCAACTGCAGCAACCCAGTTTCAAAATTATGTTGCAATTCAGACGGCGCGGCGCGGTATGGCGGTGAGTGCGGCTCGTTACGGTGCGACGCGGAGCGTATTTTCGTTGGTCGGCCCGGTAATGTGGACTTGGTTTTTAGCGGATTTGGGTTGGCGATCGATTTCCACGAACTACGGCCGCATTATCCCGACCATTTTTGCCCTAGCTCAAATTCGATTAACGCGATCGGAATGCGTTTGGGAACTAGCTTAACGATGGTAAATTGTAGATTTTAGATTTGAGATTGGGAGTGTGGGTGAATATCAAAAATCGGTTGAAATTAGCTGCCAAACAGACAGCCGAAAATCTCAAGTCTCGCCTCCAAAAACATCCAGATCCCCGCCTGCAAATTCCTTGGAATTTCGCTCAAGTGGGGATGCTGATTTTTCCCTTAATTCCGATTTTGGGAGCTTTAGGTTTATTCCTGGGATTGGCCGGCACTTGCAAGCAAAAGTTCCGTCAAATTAGTCGCCGACCGTTGAATCGAGGATTCGCAATTCTGAGCGCCCTGCTAGTCATCACAGCGGTTTTTTCCCACAACCGCAGTGAAGCTTTTGTAGGGTTGTACAATTTCTTGCCGTTCTTTATATTGTTTGCCGCTTTCAGCAGTTTAATTCAAACTTTGCCTCAATTGCGGCAATTGTCTTGGATGATTGTAATTAGTTCAATTCCAGTGATAATTTTAGGCCTGGGACAGCAATTTTTAGGCTGGAGTGGCATCGATCAATTGCAGCCTGTTTTTGGCTGGGTACTCGCACCCCAAGGCAATCCCCCCGGCCGTATGGCTTCTGTATTTATGTACGCTAATATTTTAGCTTGCTATCTGACAATTGCTTTTATTTTAGCACTAGGACTGTGGATGGAAGAAGTCAGTTGTCAGTTGTCAGTTGGCAGTTGTCAGTTGGCAGTTGTCAGCCGTCACCAGTTACCAATGCCCAATCCCCAATACCCAATTCCCAATGCCCAATTCCTATTTTTAAGTTGGGCAGCGATCGGAAATGCTGTTGCTTTGATTTTTACTAATTCTCGCAATGCTTGGGGAATCGCAGTTTTGGCAGTTTTGGCTTTTGCATTTTATGCGGGTTATAAAAAATTATTAGCTGCGGTTTTGAGTGTGGCTAGCACAATTTTTTTGTCTGCCTTTGGCCCGGAACCACTGCGGCAATCTTTACGAAGAATTGTTCCGGCTTTCTTTTGGGCTAGACTCACCGACGAGATGTTCCCAAATCGGCCGACTGCTACTTTGAGAAAAACTCAGTGGGAATTTGCTTGGTCGATGACTCAGCAGCGTCCTTGGACTGGTTGGGGATTGCGAAATTTTACACCTCTCTATCAAGCTCAGATGCAAGAATGGCTTGGTCATCCTCACAGTTTGATACTGATGTTGACTGCGGAAACGGGAATACCCGCAACGCTTTTGTTGTTTGGTTTAGTTGGTTGGGTTTTGGCTAGGGGTGTTTTGCTGCTGGCGAATTGGCCGCTTTTTCCTGCGGATATCAAACACGACCAAATAGCAACACAGGAAGTAGCGGAAAATGCTTTAGTGATCAATCAAGAATATATAATTAACCGCACAAATAAGCTGGCTGGTCAAGATGTAAGATCGGCCGATCGCCTAATTTTTTTCAGTTATTTATTAGCCTTCATCGCCTGTACACTATTTAACACTGTAGACGTGACGCTGTTTGATTTCCGACTCAATACTACTAGCTGGTTGCTGTTGGCGGCGATTTGGGGTGTGTGCGATCGACAATCAGCCGTTTTATCTGTAGGGTACGTCAGCGATGAGTCGATCGAACGCACAGGAAATCATCCTAATGTGTTGGGGGAATAAAGTTGCACACTAACCCAAGAGTCTTGCTGAGCAACGCTTAAAGTGTCTAGTGTACAACTTTAACCTTAAAATTTTGCACGATATATCGACAGTTTCAAGCGTTTTCAGTGTACAACTTTATTTTGTGTAAACACCTAGCTGACGCACCCTATAAAACCTTAC
>Ga0247774_1001125_pt1 | contig 13617 bp, 10 predicted proteins | sample UWRJL001104B6_FD_179933 | JGI IMG/M metagenome (GOLD analysis project Ga0247774, IMG submission 179933) | Plant litter microbial communities from Arlington Agricultural Research Station in Wisconsin, United States - UWRJ-L001-104B-6 | ecosystem: Environmental > Terrestrial > Plant litter >... | reverse complement strand
GCCCGCCGAGAGCGATCGACACGCTCGCCCGGGACGGGCGGCACACCGGCCGTCGGCGCCGAGCAGTCCCGATCACCGCTGAGGAGGAGGCCCCGCGTGGATCGTGGCGCCGACCGACCGCCCGGGCTGGGCTTCGCCACCCGTACGCAGGACGGCTACACCATCGCCGAACTCAGCGGCGAACTCGACATCGCCTGCGTCCCCACCCTGCGCGAGCGGCTTCTCGGCGTGCTCCGGCCCGATGCCGGTCACCTCGTCGTCGACCTGTCCCGGGTGACCTTCTGCGACGCCAGCGGCCTCGCCGTACTCATCGGCATCGGCCGCCGCGCCGCACTCCTCGGTGGTGTCCTCCGCCTGGTCGCCCCCGCGCCTTCGGTGATGGCGGTCCTCCAGGCCTTGGGCCTGCACCGGAAGCTGGACATCTTCTCCGATGTCCTGGCCGCGACCACCGGCTCGGAGTCCGCCCTGCGCAGCCCGCATCGGGTCGCGGGAGAGACGACGCCCGAGATCGCCGGCCGCCGGCCCGCGACGGGGCCGGCCGGCACGCCGGACGCGGGCGAACTGCGGCCGGCGATCGCCACCCTGCTCGCCGAGATCGACGCCTGGCACGAGGCCGACCCCGAGGGCCGGTTCACTCCCGCGCTCCACATCCTGGCCCGCGCGTACGCCGATCTCGATCAGACCGCTCTCGCCCAGGCGGCGCGTTCCCTCGTTCTCACCCTGACGCGCCACCCGCTCACCCATTCCCCGGCCGTCGCCGCCGCCGCGAGCCGCCTGCGGCGAATCGTCGAGGCGGACGGCCGCGACTGAGCACGACGCCTGGGGGGTGTGATCCCGGCGAGTGAGCCGACGCGCGCTGTGACTCGATGCCGTTGATCCTGCACGAGGTCCGGCAATCGCCTGGGATGGCCGGCCGTCTCCGATCCGGCGGCTCGCTGAGCACACCGGGGGCATGCGCGGTGGGCTCAGTGTGCGGGAGGTGTACGCAGAGCGATCATCGCGATGTCGTCCTCGTGGTCCGCCGGGGCCATGGCGAGCAACCTGTCGCAGAATGTCGCGACGTCCAGGCCGGAGAGGTTGATGATCTGCTGGCGGAGGCGCGTCATGCCCCGGTCGAGGGATTCGGTGCGGCGTTCGATCAGTCCGTCGGTGTAGAGCAGGAGTGTCGAGCCCGGCGGCAGCTCTTCACAGGCGTCGTACCGGGTCGCCCGGGGATCCGCGCCGAGCAGGTGAGCGTGCCCGCCGCCGAGGAATTTGCTCTCGCCGCTCCTGGTGACCAGTAAGGGCGGCGGATGCCCGGCGTTGGTCCAGTGCAGCCGCCAGCGGCCGGCGGTGGTCTCCAAGCGGCCCAGCACCATCGTCGCCACCATCTCCTGACCGACCCCGTGCAGGGTCTGGTCCAGCCGGCCGACGATCTCGCTCGGCGGGCCCTGCCGATCCCAGGCGAGCGCACGCGTCATGTTGCGGACCTGACTCATGTGCACCGCCGCTCGCAGGTCGTGGCCCTCGATGTCGCCGATGACGAGTGCCGGGGCACCGTCGAAGAGGCGGAAGCAGTCGTACCAGTCACCGCCGACCTTGGACGATTCGCGTGCCGGGGCGTAGCGCGCGGCCACGCGCAGCGGGGCGATGTCGGGCAGCCGGGGGAGGAGGGAGAGTTGCATCTGCTGGGCCATCTGCTCCTGCAGCCGGTAGAGGCGCGCGTTGTCGACCGCGAGCCCGGCGCGATGGGCCAGGTCTGCGACGAGTGGCAGGTCCTCCTTGGTCAGCGACCGGCCCGGGGTGTTGGTGGCCAGGGTCAGCGCCCCGAGCGCGTGGCCGCGGGCGCCCACGGGAGCCAGGATGACCGTGTCGGCGCCCAGCCGCTCGAACTGCTCGAGCTCCGTCCGGTTCGTCGTGTGCCCGCGCGCGGGGAGTCCGGTCAGCAGCAGCGGTCCGGCCCCCAGCAGGGCGCGTACCAACGAGGCATCGGACTCGGCCGGAAGCGCGCCGAGCGCCCAGGGCACGTCGGCGGCCGGCCGGGCGATGCCCCGGCCGACGACGGTCACCCGCCGGGAGAACTCGCCGTCGAACAGATCGACCGCACACCAGTCCGCGAGTACGGGAACCACCAGCCGGGCCAGCCGCCGCAGCGCGTCGTCCGCGTCGAGACTGCTGCCGATCGCCGTCGACACCTGCGACAGGAAGGACAAGCGGTGCGTTCCATCCGTCATGGTGTGGCCCCTTGATCGCCCTGAGGCGATTCTTTCGGCGGCAGGCGATGACAATCGCTGGACAGCGGTGGGAATCGAGCACAGCCTCTCACGCAGACTAGCCGAGTCGAAAATGTCGAAAATATTCCGGAGTTACGCTAAATAGCAGTACAAGGTCGTTCCGTGAATGGCGGCAGAAGCGGGCGAATCCCCTCACCCTCCGCCTGGCACCGGATCGCGGGCGGCAATGAGGAATACTCAGTGCATGGTCGACGACACCGCACGAGAACGCGCCATCTACCAGGCGCTCAAGGCAGTGGACGAAGTCGCTGCGGCTCTGCAGGCACACCTGATGGAAGAGCACGGTGCCGATGCGGAGCGTGCCGCCGCGCACAGCACCTTCACCAATTCGCTGAAACTTCTGCGGCAGGCACGGGAGCGGATCGGCGAAGGACTGCGCGCGGTCGAGGCCGACGACATCGCCGCGTCCGACGGGATCTCCCTGCGCAACGACTGACCGGCGGACACCGCGTTCTCGCCTGGGCCCCTACGACGGCGGCACGGTGACGGCCGACGTGCCTGACCACCACGGTCCGGGTCCGGCGACCCGGGAGGCCGGTGGCCTCCCGGGTCGCTCGGCTACCAGCCCTGCAGACCGGCGCCGTACGGGTAGAGCGGGTTTCCGTACGTGGTGGGCGGCGACTGGCCGGCGTCGATCTTCGCGCGGAGGTCGGAGCGCTCGGCGGCGGTCGCGCCCAGGTCGTACGGGAGGCTCCAGTCCTCGACGGCGTCGGCGGGAGTGTCGGTGCCACCCGGTTTCAGGATCTGGTCGACGCTGCGCGGGAGCTGCCAGGGCAGTTTCCCGCGTGGCGCGTAGTCGCCGAAGAGCAGCGACGCCGTGGCCGGGCCGACCTCCTCGCCGCCGCGATAGGTCATCACGATGGCGTCGGCGATGCCGTTCCAGTCCGAGATCACCGTGGGACGAGGCAGATTCATGACCACGACGACCGGGATGCCCTGGTTGTGGAAGTTCTGGATGATGGCCAGCTGGTCCGGCGGCAGGTAGGGCTGCTCCTTCACCCACGCGGTGGCGTGCGTGTAGCTCGGTTCCCCGACCGCCACGACGGCCAGCTTGGGCGAGGGCCCGCTGCCGGAGTAGACGTTGACGCCGTCCTTCGCCGCCCGGGCCTTGATCGCGTCCAGGAGGTTCAGCGAGCCGTAGTCGGAGTGGAAGTAGCTCGTCCAGATGCAGCAGGAGGCGCCGTCCGTGGCGCGCGGACCGGCCACCACGATGTTGTCGCCCGCCTTGAGCTTGATCGGCAGGGCGCCGCCCGCGTTCTTGAGCACGGTGAGGGACTCGCGCGCGGCCTGGTTGGCGAGCGCGGCGTAGGACGGCTGGTGGAAGCGGTACGGGCCGTTGACCGGGTCACCGTACGGGCGGTCGAAGACCCCGAGCTGGAACTTCAGCCGCAGGATCCGGGTCACCGCGTCGTTGACCCGGGCGGCCGGCACGCTGGACAAGAAGCTCGCGATCGAGAAGTCGGCCGCCCCCGGGTCGGCTCCGCCCATGACGTCGGAGCCCGCGTTCGCCGCGCTGATCCACGCCCCGGACGGCAGCCAGTCGGTCGTGATGAGGCCGGTGTAGCCGAGGTTGTTGCGCAGGTAGTCCAGGATCGGCTTGCTGTTGCCCGCGCCCGGCCCGCCCGGGTCGAGGAACGAGCTGCCCGCGTAGCCGGGCATGATGTTGACGGCTCCGGCGTCCAGCGCGGCCCGCCACGGGATCATGTGGTACTTGATCGTCACCGCGTCGTAGACGATGCCCGCCTCACCGCCGGCGCCCTCTCCCGGCCAGTGCTTGACGGTCGCCAGGACCGAGCCCGGGTTGAGCTCCGGCCCGCCCTGCAGGCCGGCGACCAGGGCCCGTACCTGCGCCGCCGCGACGTCGGCGTTCTCGCCGTTGCCCTCCTGGATGCGGGGGTAGAGCACCTTGGTGCCGACCTCGGCGAGCGGCCCGAGCACACCGCGCGCGCCGACCTCGAGCTCCTCGCGGCGCTGCATGTCGCCGAGCTTGTAGTCGAGCGGGTAGTCCTTCCCGGCGGCCAGCGTGCTCTGCAGCGGGTACGTGGTCTGGTATCCGGCGATGGTGTCGCCCGCCGACACCGGCGGGATACCGAGGCGTGTCCCCGCCGCGGCGACGAGCACGCTGTTCAGGTCGTTCGGCTGCGCCGGTCCGAAGTGCCAGCCGGACAGCGGGTACGCCTGGGCGTTGTAGAACATCTGGTACGCCTTCTCCTCAGGAGTCATCCTGCCGAGGAGGTCCGACACCCGGGTCTCGACCGGGTTCCGCCAGTTCTCGTACGCCTCGATCGTGCCGTTCTTGTTCAGGTCGCGGGCGCCGCCCACGATGTTGACGCCGTCGTTCGCGGCCTTGATGGCCGGCAGGTAGAGGCTGAAGGTGCGGATGTTCGACGTCGTCTTGGTCCCCGAGCCGGTCACCGCGACGACGTACCACTTGTACGTCCAGCGGTCCGCGACGTCCCAGGTCGGCGTGTGGCTCGTGCCCGTCGGCTCGGCGACCTTGGTGTAGAGGTCGAGGAGCCTCCCGGACGCGGTGAAGTCGTAGTCGGTGCGGCTGACGTTGAGCCACACCTCGTAGTGCGCGGCGCCCGGCACGGACGCCCAGGCGAGCATCGGACGGTGGCTGTCGGTGACCATGGCGTGGTCGGCCGGCGTCGTCAGCGCGAACTGACCGGTGGTCGCCGGGGCCTTGGTCGGCGGCGAGAGCAGCGGCGGGTTGTTCACCGACGAGTCGACCGAGCCGAAGACCTGGAACTCCCACAGCGAGTAGCCGTAGCCGGTGGCACGGGCCGTGCCGTAGAAGCGGATGTAGCGGCCCTTGCCGGAGATGGTGAGGTTCTCGGTGCCGCCCTTGCCGGTCGTCGTCGTGTAGACGGTGGACCAGGACGTCCCGTTGTCGGACACGTCGATGTGGTAGCCGGTGGCGTAGGCGTTCTCCCAGACGAGCGTGGCACCGGTGATCGTGGCGGGTGCGCCCAGGTCGACCTCGAGCCACTCGTTGTCGGTGGCCAGACTGGACCAGCGGGTGTTCGTACGGCCGTCCAGCGCCGCGCCGGGGGCGTTGCCGCCCTCGTAGGAGGAGGCCCGCACCTGCTTGTACGCAGAGATCGGCGTCCCGCCCGGCGGCGGCTCCGACCCCGCCGTGCCGTACACCTGGAACTCCCACAGGGAGTACCCGTAGCCGGTGGCCCGTGCCGTCCCGTACATCCGGACGTAGCGTCCGGTGCCGGAGACGTTCAGCGTCTGGGTGCCCCCGGTGCCGGTCGTGGTGCTGTAGACGGTCGTCCAGGTGGCGGCGTCGCCGGAGACCTGGATCTGGAAGGCCGTTCCGTACGCGGCCTCCCAGGTGAGGACGACCTGGCTGACGGTGGCGGAGGCGCCGAGATCGACGCGCAGCCACTGCGGGTCGCCCGCCGCGCTGGACCACCGGGTCCCGGCGTCCCCGTCGACGGCGGCCGAGGCGGGTGTGCCCGCGTTCTCGACCGAAGAGGCGGTGGCCGGCTTCCCCTGGGAGAGCAGGGAGGCCGCCGCGTGCGCGGGAGTCGCCAGGTTCACCCCGACGTAGGCCATGAGCAAGGTCAGTGCGGCGATCACTACCGTGGCCGCGGCGGGGCGTACCGCTGTCCGGACACCGGCCGTCATGGGCGTCTCCTCCTCGCGAGCACGGCGAAACGGCGACCAGGCCGCTGCCGCGCGACGGTGTGACGTGAAGACTCCCGGCGATGACTGGCGGGTCTGGGGGCGCCGGGAGCGTGAAGTAGGAGAGCGCTCTCCCGAGAGACTGATCGTGGTCGGCGCCGGTGTCAATACTCGACGCGCAGCTTTTTTAAGCCTTATATTAAGTGCCTGCCTAGCGCCCCGGAGATGCCTCGTGGTCGCGCGGAAAATTCGTGCTTGACGCCCCCTAGATCGTCTTCTACGTTCGGGAAAGCGCTATGGAAAGCGCTTTCCCGCCAGGCTTCGACCCCGGGTGGCAGAATGACGAAGCTCAGATCGTGCCTTCTGACGATCGTCGCTGTTCTGGCGGCTCTCGTCTCGGTGCCCCAGACGGCCGCGCGAGCGGACGACCAGCCGATCACCGATCCGATCCCGGAACGACCGATCACGTCGGACCTGGGACTCACCGTCGAGGAATTCGCCTCGTTCCCCAAGTCGGAGCCGACTCCGGCACCCGTCGACCCCCGGCTGATGCGCTGGGCCCGGATCAACTACATCGGCGAGGTCCCGGACGGGTCGAGGCGCATGTACGTGCCCGATCTCAACGGCACGATGTACCTGGTGGAGAACGGGAGGCCGCAGGCGTACCTCGACGTCGGCGCCACGTTCGCGCCTGCGTTCTTCTCCGGCCGCGGTCTCGGCCAGGGGTTCGGCATCGTCGCCTTCGATCCCGGCTTCCAGCGGAACGGGAAGTTCTACACGGTCCACACCGAGCTGGCCTCGGCCACGGCGAAGACCCCCGACCTCACGCCTCAGCCGAACACGATCTACCACGGCGTCATCGACGAGTGGACGGCGGACGACCCGTCCGCGAACACCTTCCACGGAACCCACCGTGAGGTCCTCCGGCTCGGCTTCGCCGGTCAGATCCACGGCATCCAGGAGATCGGCTTCGACCCGAACGCCAGGCGCGGCGACAATGACTACGGCCTGCTCTACATCGCCGCCGGAGACGGCGGCCAGGGCCAGGCGGCGGGCAACACCGATCCGCAGAACCTCGCGATCCCGCAGGGAAAGATCCTGCGGATCGACCCGCACGGCACGAACAGCGCCAACGGAAGGTACGGGATCCCGGCCGCGAACCCGTTCGTCGGCGAGCCCGGCCACCTCGGCGAGATCTACGCGTACGGCATGCGCGACCCGCACCGGTTCAGCTGGGACACCGGCGGCCGGCACCGGTTGTTCCTCGGGCACATCGGCGAGCACGCCATCGAGGGAGTGTGGGACGTCCGCGCGGGCGACAACCTCGGCTGGCCGAACCGGGAGGGACCGTTCGTCTTCGACAAGACCGACCGGTGCGCTCTGTACCCGCTGCCCGCCGACGACGCCAAGTACCACTATGACTATCCGGTGGCCGCCTACGACCACGACCCGCCTCCCGGCTGGACGTGCGACGCGGACGTCGGGCGTGCGATCTCCGGCGGCTACGTCTACCGCGGCCACAAGCTGCCCGAGCTCTACGGCAAGTACGTCTTCGGCGACCTCGTCGACGGCAGCGTCTACTACACGAACGAGCGCGAGATGCGCCGGGGCGCGCCGCGCGCCCCGATCCACCAGCTCATGGTCTTCGACCGGACCGGCAAGCGGGTGACGATGCGGCAGCTGGCCGGGGACAAGCGGGTCGACCTGCGGTTCGGCCGCGACAGTAAGGGCGAGCTGTTCCTGATCTCGAAGGCGAACGGCAGGATCTGGAAGGTCGTCGGCACGCGCCACTTCGCCGCGGGCCCGGTCGGCCACACCCGCGTGACCCGCACGGCGGGCGCGCGGAACTGGGCACCGGTCACTCCGTCGAAATGGAGCTTCCAGGGCGATCAGGTGATCCTGGCCGAGGCCGGCGTGGAACGCCCGGGCCCGCGCCGCCCGTTCGAGTACGCGGTGCTGACGAAGGGACCGGAGTACGGCACGGAGCGGATCGAGGCCGACGTCCGCATCGACACCCCCACCGACGTCGGCAACCGCGACGTGATCATCGTGTTCGGCTACCGGTCCGACACGCGCTTCTACTACGCGCACCTGTCACAGGACAACTCGATCTATCCGCACAACGGCATCTTCGTCGTGAACGACGCCGACCGGCTGCGGATCGAGGACCAGTGGGACCCGGTCCGGTCCCGGGGTGCTCCGCCGGCCATCACCGACACCGGCTGGCATCACGTCCGGGTCGTGCGCCACACCGGCACGGGGGAGATCGCGGTGTACCTCGACCACGCGAAGGACCCCCTCATGACGGCCGTGGACACGACGTTCACCTCCGGAAGGGTGGGATTCGGGTCCTTCGACAACATCGGCCGGGTTCGCGACCTCACCGTCACCGGGACCGCGGTGCACGACTGACCCCGGCCCCGGCCGGACCGCACCGCCGTACGAACCCGCGTGTCTCCCAGACGCCAGGTGGAGGAGATATGACAGATCCGGACGCCGGACGCCGACGGTCGCGCTGCCTGCGGACGGCTCTCGTGGCCGTGCTGGTGTGCTCGCCGCTCACGGCGGTCCCGGCCGCCGCGCAGGCGCCTGCCGGTACGGCCCTCGCGGGCCGGGCCGGACCACCCGGTCCGACCGTGCCGCCCGGCCTGCGGCGTAACCTCGTCGCCTACTACGACTTCGAACACCCCGTACCGGGGAATCCCGCCGTCGAGCGGGACCAAGGCTCCTCGGGCACGAACCTCGACCTCGTCAACGGCGGGGCGTCGATGCGCGTACGCGACGGCGCTTTCCCGGGCAGCCGGTATTCGATCCAGACGAAGCAGGTCGCCCCCGCCACCGCCGGCAACGACGACTGGAAGGCCGGCGTCTACTCGGTGACCGGGGTGCCCGGCCTGCACGCCTTCAACGGCGTCAGGGCAGCCTCGATCATGGGCTGGTTCAAGACGACCGGCCCGAACCCGGGCCTGAACTCCACCACGCCGGACCCGGCCGACCGCTATGACGCGGTCGGGCTGGCGGGCCTGCTCAGCGGCGACTCCCAGGGCCACAACGTGCGGGCCCTGCTCGAAGTGATCAGTGTGTCGGGGCGGCTGCGCGTGGTCGCCCTCGGCCGGCGGGTCGACACCGGCAGCTCCCAGACCTTCGCCGCGGACGAGGACTGGCAGAGCGTCCTGCCGCCGGGTACGTGGGTCTTCCTGGCCGCGACGTTCGACTTCGACGACGGGACCATGAGGTTGTACAAGAACGGACGGCCGCTGGCCGGTTCGTACGTGCTTCCCGGCGACCCCTGGGGCGTCTCGGGGCCGCCGGAGCCGGATCGCACCTCGGCGACCGACCCCAGGGGCATCAAGATCGGCGGCAGCTTCCCCCAGAACACCGAAGAGAAGAACCCGTGCGACTGCCGCATGGACAGCCTGATGTTCCTCGACCGGGTCGTGACCGCACGTGAGGTCCGTCAGCAGTACCACCGTGCGGTGACACGGCACCACTGACGACGGCGTCCGGGCCGGGCGTCAGCATCTGAGGGTGCCCGGCCCGCTTGGCCGGACCAGGTCGTCGAGGGTGCCGCTCTTGAGACGGTCGATCAGATCACTCATCTCGTCCTGGGTGAAGATCAGTGCGGGGCCGTCGGGATGGCGGGAGTTGCGCATGGCGACCTGCCCGTCGGGCAGGTCCAGGAACTCGACGCAGTTGCCCTGCGGGCTGCTGGCCGGGCTCTTGTACCAACGGGCCGTGGTGAGGTCGCCGGCGGGCATGCCGTTGTAGATGGAGGTCAAAGGTCGTCCCGGATGCGGTTGATGATGTCGACCGAGTCGGCGGGAGAGGCACTGATGACCGACAGACGGTCCATCACGAGCGTGTAAGCGTCGATGTCTTCGCGTTTGTCCAGATAAAGGGCGTTGGTGAGTTGCTCGACGTAGATCACGTCGGTCATCTGCCGGTCGGGGAATCGCAGGATGGCGAACCCGTTCAGCGCCGTGTGCCCGCCGGAGGTGAACGGGTTCACCTGTAACGTCAGGTTCGGCAGCTTGGCGGCCGCGGCCAGGTCTTCGAGCTGACCGCGCATGACGTCGGTGTCACCGAAGCGCCGGCGCAGGGCGGCTTCGTCGACGATCGCCCACAGCCGCACCGCCCCCTCCAGGAACCGCCGCTGGCGGGCGTGGCGCAGGCCGACCCGCCGTTCCACCTCCTCCGGAGGAAAGCCGTCCAACGCGATCACCGCGGCCGCGTAGTCCGGACTCTGCAGCAGGCCGGGGATGTAGTGCGCCTCGTAGCTGCGGATGCGCTGTGCGGCCGCCTCGAGCCCGACGTACGGCTGAAACCAGTCGGGAAGGACGTCGTTGTAGCTGTGCCACCAGCCGTGCTGATTGGCACGGCGTGCCAAGGACAGCAGCTCCTCGCGCGCGGTCTCGTCTCTGACGCCGTAGAAGAAGAGCAGTTCGGCGACGTCGTCGTACTTGAGGGCGTTTCGGCCGCGTTCCATGCGGCTGATCTTTGACTCCGACGCACCGATCTCTCGTGCGGCTTGTTGGGGGGTGATGTCGGCGAGCTCACGCAGACGGCGTAGTTCGGCGCCGAGCACGATACGCAGGACGACCGGCCCGGAACCTGAGACGTTCATCGTGGCCTGCCTCTGGGACGTGATGGGGGTCAGTCTCTCGGGGTGGGGGCTTTCCGGTCAGGGTCGAACGTGCAATTGCATCAATTTGTGAGGTTGCATCTGCAATCTCACCGCACCATGATATCCCGACAACTGTCCGTCGCTCGTCCCCTTCCCAGAACCAAGGACTGGCAATGACACCTGCATCTGTTACCACGGCCGGCATCATCTGCCCGGGCTTCGGCGCGGTGAGCGACGAGCCTCCGGATGAGGCCGCGTTGGCGACGCGCCTCCGGCGCGATGACCTGACGTTGAAATTGCGCGAAGACCCTGCTTATGTCAAGGTCGGCCGCGACCATACGGCCGCCGTAATGTCGGCATGGGGACTGAGCACCATAATCCCGGACGCGACCCTGGTGGCCTCGGAACTGGTGACGAACGCGCTGCGTCACGCGGTCTCCGGCACCACGGGCGGCCCGGTTCTGCTGCGGCTCGTACGGCGAGGCCAGGACGCGATGTGCCTGGTCGCCGACGGCAGTGACCGGCCGCCTGAGCTCGTCGAGCCCGACTTCGTGGCCGAAACAGGCCGCGGCTTGCATCTGGTCGCGGCCAACAGCCGCCGTTGGCACTGGGCGCGCCGGCGGCATCGGCCCGGTAAATGGGTCTGGGCACTGTTACCGCTCCCTGGTGATGCCCGCCGATGACACAATCGACGTTCCGTTCCTCCGCCAGGCCAAGGGAGTCCCGGTGTCCAGTGGCGACCCGTTAGAAGGGTTCCGGCCCGACGTTCCGAGCCCCGCCCGAATGTATGACTACTTTCTCGGCGGCAAAGATCATTATCCGGTCGACCGCGAGGCCGGCGAAAAGGTGATCGCCACGATGCCACCGGGTGCCATTCGCAACGGCGCCCGGCAGAACCGCGATTTCCTCGGCCGCGCCACCCGTTACCTCGTCGGCGAGGTCGGTATCCGTCAGTTCGTCGACATCGGTGCCGGGCTGCCGAGCATGAACTCCGTCCACGAGATCGCCACGGCCATGGCTCCCGAGAGCCGCATCGTCTATGTCGACAACGACCCGGTGGTCATCGCCCATGGCCGGGAGATGCTCCAAGGCGTCGACCAGGCCATCATCATCCGGCGCGACCTGCGTGACCCCGACGGCATCATGGCCGATGAGCAGCTGCGCCAGACCCTGGACCTCGATCAGCCCGTCGCCGTGCTGCTGCTGGCCATCCTCCATTTCATCCACGACGACGAAGACCCCCGCGGCATCGTCGAGCGGCTCCTCGCGCCCCTGCCGTCCGGAAGCCACCTCGTCATCTCCCACGGCAGCGCCGACAGGCACCCGGAGATGGACGAGGCGGTCCGTGCCTACCGCGCGGCCACCGGCAGGGCGCGCCCGCGCAGCCACCAGGAGATCAGCGAGCTGCTGTCCGGGCTCGACCTCGTCGATCCCGGCCTGGTATGGCTGCCGCGCTGGCGCCCGGACGGCGACACCGAGGTCCACGACGACCCCGGCGGTACGCTCGGCTACGCCGCCGTGGCCCGCAAACCCTGAACCGGCGGCCTCGGCCGGGTCATCGCACCATGGTTCGCCGAACCCGCCCTCGGTCACGTACGCGGCGATGGGGAGCGCTACGAGCCCGTGCCGTTCGTGGCCACGGTCGTGCCGGACGACTTCGCCGAGGTCAGGTCGTAGCGCGTGGTGGCCGCGACCGCGAGCGCCATGACCGCGACCGCGATCAGCGGAACGCCCCACTGAACGGCGGTGAGCGCGCTCTGCGGCTGCTCGACCGGATGGTCCAGGTCGGATGACACGAAGCCGGCCACCGCGAGCAGGGCGGCCAGCACCAGCGCGCCGAAGGCGAACACCACCGTCTCGGCCGCGGTCCACACACCGGTGAACACCCCCGCCCGGCGCCGGCCCGACTCCTGGGCGTCGGCGACGATCGTGTCCGCCAGCATGGAGTACTGGAGCAACTGGAGCCCGGCGTACCCGACGCCGATCACCAGGACGCACGCGTAGGCGTACGCCGCACCCAGCGCCGACGTGGCGACCAGCCCGGCCGAACCCACCATGAACAGCAGCGACGCGAGGATCATGGCGCCACGCTTCTCGAACCGGCGCGAGACGCGGATCCACGGCGGCATGGTGACCAGGATCGGCCCCACCAGGCAGGCGAACAGCGGCGTCACCGCGTGCGGGTCGTGGAGCGTGTACGTCGCGAAGTACGGCGCGTTCGCCAGCATCAGGCCCGCCGCGAGCATCTGCGCGCAACTGAGGCAGAGCAGCCACCCGAACCTGCGGTTCGTCCGCAGCACGGCGAACTGGGCGCGCAGCGTCGGCTCCGCCCGGTGGCGTTCGGCCGTCGGCGCCCGGCGGGTGCCGGCGAAGGTCGCGAGCATCGCCGCGGCCAGGACGGCGCCGATGGCCAGCCCCATGACGCGATAGCCGGCCACGCCACCGCCGGCGGCGTCGACGATCCCCGGAGCGACCGAGCCGGAGACCAGGATCGCCCCGCCGAGGAACACCATCCGCCAGGTGAGCAGAGTGGACTGCTCGTGGTGGTCGCTCGTCATCTCGGCCGGCATCGCCTTGTACGGGACCTCGAAGAGAGCGAACGCCGTCGAGGCGAGCAGGAACGCGACACCGACGAAGAGTCCCGCGTACGTGCCGGTCAGCGGCGGCCCGGCGAAGACCAGCGCGAAGCACAGGGGGAGGGTCAGCGCGCCGGCCAGCAGCCACGGCCGCCGCGGCCCCCACCGTGACCGGGTCGCGTCGGACCACCGGCCCACGATCGGATTGATCACCAGGTCCCAGGCCTTGGGCACGAACACGGCCGGCCCGGCGATGATCGAACGGACGCCGAGCACGTTCGTCAGGTAGAACAGCAACAGCAGACCGGGCACGGCGCTGAACGTGCCGGTACAGAACGACCCCAGCCCGTAGCCGAGGCGTACCCGCCGCGATATCCGGCTTACCGCCGCGATCCCGTCGGCCATGGCGCGCAGTATCACATGGTCGGGGATCGGCCGTCGACAGGGCGGACGATACCCGTCCGGCGGCGGCCTCAGGCTCCGGGCTGTACGCGGTACCCGGCCCCCC
>Ga0247774_1001124_pt1 | contig 13619 bp, 14 predicted proteins | sample UWRJL001104B6_FD_179933 | JGI IMG/M metagenome (GOLD analysis project Ga0247774, IMG submission 179933) | Plant litter microbial communities from Arlington Agricultural Research Station in Wisconsin, United States - UWRJ-L001-104B-6 | ecosystem: Environmental > Terrestrial > Plant litter >... | reverse complement strand
CAAATTCGATGAAAATGTACGATATTGCGAGACGTCTGTTGCACGATCGACAGGATAACCCAAGGGATCCGGAAGAGGATCCTGCTAGTTCACTCTTGCTTGAACGGGATGCCGACGGGGAGCCTCTGAGCGAAGAGCATCTTATGTAAGTTTACCGAGCCCCAACCGTCCAGCGAGTCAGGGAAGAAAATCAATATGCTCACGCCAACACGAATGCGCGCGCGCGACAGTGGGTGTCTCCGCCAATCCCTCGTTGTCGGCGTTGTCGCCCCTCCAATCCTGATCGGCGGCATTTGTCGCCACCTCTCCGAAGACAAGAAGCTTCAGCGCAAACTCCGGCAGGATGAATCACTGATCCCCGCCGCGGTGGAAGAGTTTCTGCGCCTATACACGCCCTATCGGGGGTTTGCGCGCACCGCGTCGAGAGACATTTGTCTCCGCGGGAAAACCATCAAGCCGTGCGAGCCCATCACGCTACAATACACGGCCGCGAACCGTGATCCCGAAGTCTTTGATCGGCCCGACGAGTTCATCTTGGGGCGGGAAAACATCATTGCGCACATGGGCTTCGGCCGGGGTCGGCACCGCTGTGCTGGGGAGCCGCTTGCTAGACTGTGAGTTCCCACGGACTTTTTGGCCGCAACAGGCGATGTCAATCGTGCTAAGCCATTGGAACTTCAGTGTCATCCAAACTGCCATTCGCGCCATCTTGAGGAGCACCACTGATTTTGAAGTCAACGGGCCGCTCGAGTACGCGAGAATGCCAGAGATGGGCTTGATCGGCTGCCCGCTGAAATTTCACTGTGCAGATGAAATTTTAGTGGAGAGAACCCGCTGACAGTTTAAAATACTGAGATTCACGTATTGGAGATATTCCAGTAATGAATTTGGGCCCGAAGATCTAAAATTCATTTATCCAGTTTCTCCCCCAAGGCGGACTGGTGTGCCGCATTGCTGCTGCCTGAAGATGGCCATCCGTTTAAATATCTCTGGGCTGTTCGTTCGACTATTTCTAGGACCTTCAAAGTCCTTGAACTTGGTCATTTTGTAGCCTCTCCATTTTCAAACGTCGATTATTACTTTTTGAGTTCATGGAGTCGGCGGGTCTTCGGCAACGTGACACCGTGGCGGGCGGTCGAGTCTCACCCACCGAGACAGCCTCGATAAGCCGCATCGGGAACGCTGCAGCGCCGCGAAAAGGGTCACAAGAAAAGGGAGACGAAATACCCAAATTCACCATCGACCTCAGCCTCCCGCCAGATGATCGGTACCTCCATGTCGTCCCGAAAATCCAGGGACGTCTCGATGAGTCAAATTTGACCGGCCTGTTCGAAGCTCTGGTTAGCTCTCTTGTCGGCCAAGGAAGCTTGCTCCGCTGTGTTACCTGGATCGCCCGCCAGGCGCTGCGCCGTGTCTATGATGCAGAAGAGACGGCCGAGCTGAAAAGCATCTCTTCCGCGTCGGGCGTGCCAATGTACCTCCTCGTTGCCTTCAATGTACTCCTCGATTTGCTGCTGGGGTGCACCAGCGGCGGTGTCCGTGTGTTGAATGACGAGGGTGGTACCGACGGAGCCTCGGATCTGGAATCTCGAATAATTCATTTCCGCACACTGGACTGGGGCATGGATATTTTGCGGAATCTCGTCGTTGAGTTTGACTTCATTCGAGGCCAGGGCACCCAGGTCGTCGCTACGACGGTCACCTACTTTGGCTACGTCGGCGTGCTCACCGGCGCTCGCAGGGGGCTTACCATGAGCCTCAACTTTCGGCCCCACCACTGCCAGGAAACGTGGAAGCACCGGGCCGCATTCCGGTGGCACCAGGCGTTGGTAGTGCTCGGCTTTCGAAGGTCTATATCCAGTGTTCTCCGCCGAATTCTCCTGGACCCGGCCCCCGCTCCCGGTGCCCAGCCCGTAGCCCTGGGGGAGTCGCTGGGAGAAGGACATATCGCCACCATCTTGAAAGAATTATCGGAAAGTCACGGAACTGCCGCATATATCATATTATGCACGCCACAGAAAGTATTTGTCGTCGAGAAAGATCACGGATCTGCCCAGGTCCGAGACTCGGATGTGTTTCTCACGGCGTACAACCACGACTTTGCTGACGAGGGTAATCCCTTTCTCTTGGCCGAGGCCGCCGAGGAACTGGTCAACTCTGGCGGGGACGCTATTGGCATGGCTGACCTGGTTGCTTACTCACTCGACCGCAAGGCTCATTTGGATCGTCTCTACAGCAAGAAGGTCAAAGCCTGCCGTCGCAGAGTGACCCGCGAACTGAATCGCGATATGGTTACCTTCAAGGACGTCATGACTTTTGTTCGTGACAGGGAGATTTGCAACGAGGAGACCCACTACGCCGTCGTCATGGACCCTTCGAGTGGAGCGATTCTTTGGAGGAGGGTATACCCAATTTCGTGAGGGGTTAAACACCAGAAATTAGTACTGTAGACGAAGGCACTTTAGCCACAAACTGTGTAGACAGTAGGCTTTATATTGTACTCTTGCGGGGCTTTGAGACAGGTGCATTTATGCATGCTAAGATCAACAGTGGTCTGTCCAAAAAAAAAAAAAAAATTCCAAGACTATTTATGGTAACACAAAAAGATAAAACCACTCTGGATAGTCATACCAAATATGGTAGACGTTAGATAGTCATCGCAGCATCAAGCCTTAGTCATTGGCGGACACTTAAAGGGGACAAGGCTACCCTCTGATATCCAAACTACGGTACTACGCACGTCACAGGAAATCTATTAAAGGCAAAAGCACTCATTAAGTTGACCAGTACACTTGGCAGTATTCACGTCAAAGAGCATAAACGGAACAACAGTTTGAGTAGCGTTAGCAGCGAAGTTCCGTGCTGCATCTCCAGTCTACCGGGCTCCTATTCAATCTCTAGCATTCCTAGCAGAACAAGGTCAAGGCACAATTTAACTCCGAATGTTCGAGTATGTCCAAGGCGAAAGTGTAGAAACACATCAAGGGCGAGCTCAGGGAACTAACTGAACCGGAGGACATCGGCGAAGCCGATGCGGAGTCCGGTGTTTCTCGAGTTGTAGTCCGTTCCACCTTTGCATGTCGGTCACAGTTGTTAATAAAGGGTTTTACAGTCATACTTTTGCCATTTAGGGAGAGACCGACACGATTTGAACAGGAGCTGCGTTCGTCCACAGCCATAGCTCGTTGCTAAGGAAGTAATTGGAAGGGTCATTGTTTCTAAAGATGCTTCAGTATCTAGGGAAAATACCATAGAGTACTTTAACATTCCTTCAATCATATCAAGCCAATTATGCTGTTTTCTTACTCGTTACTAAGGTCGTGACCCCAATCTGTCTATGCAGAAGTTCAGATTCTTAGGGTTAAACCTAAATTTAGGGTTGGAATTTGTCGCATGACATTGTCGGGTTCGCTCGCTGGAGGTCTCCCGAAATTGCCCGCCCTTACAAAAATTCGCATTTCCTCCCCTGCACCGTCTAGCTCGATTCGATTTGCAATTTTGCCATGCATTACCCTCGCGTTTGGCGATAGCATTGCCTCAGGCGTCACTACTTACTTCTCAACTACAAAGTCCCAGGAACAGGTTGTTTTACTGGACTGAAAACGACGATGGGCTGGTTCTGGGCCGAAACGCCAGTAACGCGGCCGACCGTGGTCGAAATACCGAGCGCGAAAAAAAGTCCACCAGTACGTCATGGGCCGCTTGATTTAACACCCCAAACGAAGACGTTGCCCGAGATTTCCCAAATCCTTTTCCGAAATCTATGGATCGATGCTGACACTTTAGTCACAGTCAGGATGTCCCATGCACAAAAAGACGGTCGACGCCTTCAAGCAAGGCCAGACCACTGACGCGCCACCGCCTTCATCCTGCCCGATACCGCACGACAAGCGGCCGTCGCTGCTGTCGCAGCTCAACCCCCTCAACTACATGTTCCGCGACCTCTCGCAAGACCCGGCCGCGAACCAAACCTACCGGCTGCCGACCTCGCGCGAGGAATCGTCCATCCCGAAAGGCGCGGGCGAGGCGCGGTGGGAGTACCCGTCGCCGCAGCAGATGTACAACGCGCTGCTCCGAAAGGGCTACGACGACACCGACGTCACGGCCGTCGAGCAGATGGTGGCGGTCCACAACTTCCTCAACGAGGGCGCGTGGGAGGAGGTCATCGGCTGGGAGCGGCGCTTCGGCGGCGGGCTCTGGAGGGGCTTCCAGGTTTGCAAGCGGGGCGAGGAACACGTCCCGGAGCAGCTGCGGGGGCTGGGCTCCGAGCCTCAGCCGGAGCCGACCCTCGTCAGGTTCCAGGGCCGGCCGAAGGACATGACGCCCAAGGCGGCGCTGTGGCAGCTGTTGGGCAAGGTGCATCCGGATCGGTTTGGGTGCGTTCGAGAATCTTCAGACCCCCTCTCGCCTTGCCGATCTTCTAGGTCCGCTAACTAAAATGTCCTTCTATTGCAGTGTTGAGCCGCCATTTGACCGACACGACTGGTACGTCTCGCGGCAGGTTAACGGTCAGACCAAAGAGGTTCGGTACGTCATCGATTACTACTCCGGGCCACCCGAGCCGACCGGCGAGCCTGTCTTTTTTCTCGACGTCCGACCCGCGATGACGCCGACCGGCGCTGCCGAACGGATTATACGATGGGGCACCGATATGTGGTGGAGGGCGTCGGGTGGAGACGTCCGGGAGGCCGGGAAGAGTGCGACGGATTCCAGCTGATACAGGGAACAATTAATGATGGGACTCGGATTGTATGATCGGGAGTATAGACGAAACGGCAAATATAGCATGTATTAGTAACAAAAATCTTCTTCTCTCTTCCTTTTATCTCCCTTGGATTTATCTGCCTGCCCTGCTTCGTCGCAGACCAAGAGTGCACCTTCGTTGATACTATCCCAGTACGACATTTTCAGGGGCACTTTGTAGGACGGAACTGATTGCCGGAATATCATTGTTTTGCATTTTGTCGAAGAAAACTTTGTGGAGACAGGATAAGATTGTCTGAGAAGGTCATTGATATTGACCCGGTTACTTTCACTGTCCACTCCTCATCGCATCTAGATTAGTTCCCGCTTGGGCACGAGACTCCAGCATGTAATTTGATACGCAAATTCACTGCGGAGCAGCTAAAGAAGATGCAAAACATGAGCCGAGTCTGATTTAAGCGGGCAACCATTCGAGCTGGAGTCGAACGCGCTGGCCGTCTTGGACTTGGACACACTGCCATGAGAGTTATTGAATTTCCATCCGTGAAACCCTAACTCTTTGTTGGGCTGTGCGGAAAGGTTCCTGACAGGCTCGCTCAAACAGAGCGAGCGCATCCTGTGTTTCTGAATCTACCCATCTGTCTCTACAACCTACCGAGTCACGACACATCACTGGGCCACCGACGGCTCCAAGCATAGCCACCCAAGCCAAACACTCTGGAAACCTAAGCATGTATCGAGGAAGGTTCCTTAGCGACTCTCTCGCAGAGTAGGCGTATTATGAGACCTCAATCCTCGATTTCTTCAGAGGCGGTGCGCACACAGTTCAGCGTCGTCGCCAGCCTCGAAACCTCGTCCAGCAACGTCCAGGCCCCGCCGCCCGCTTTCTTCAACACCTTTTCAAACGATTTATCAACCTGCAGCCCCGCATCCGCCGGCGGACTTCCCTGCGCCATCTAGATGCACGACACCTGGAATTTGAGGGAGTAATTACTGCAGCGCCTCGGCGGAAGAAACAGCCACGCCGTTAATAGAGACGTCAGGGACGCTGGACAAGGTTTGGGTTGTCAGAATCGCACCAGGCAGTGGAGGCCGGATCGGCTTCGAGGCTGGTCATTTCACCGGTGAGGAGGTCGAAGGCGTGTCGAGATGCAACTCGCAAGGAGAACAACCATCTTGCTCGCAAGGCAATGCTGCTGCTGCCAAAATAATAGAGAATGTCATTTTTGAAGCTAACTTGACAAGCGACAGCTCGATGTTGTCTAAATTCGCTACGCCTGCCTTGCAACGGAGAGTTTCACGGCGCGCAAACCAGGCTGTTGGCATGGGGTTACTGCAAAGTGGAGATCATCCCACTGCAATGGACAACTGTTGCCGACCCCTGTTTCGCTACACTAAAGAAGGGCGTCACTCCCTTGCCGCCAAATGGGATACTGAAGTTTTGCTCTTTGCGGTCAACATTAGGGGAAATTCCCATTTTCTGCTCTTGTGGTTGTCTGCGGCTTCCATCATTATGGATCACGCAATGCATGCAGTCTACCCCAATTGCATGATGTGACATGATCTCCAAGACCATCGTCCCACGAATCACGGAATTAAACATTGTCACCAACAGACTGGGTCAAGATACACGATGCACGGGGCGTCCAATCGACACTCACTGCTCTACACCCCCAAACTAAGGAATCTCTCATTTTGGCCTCTAGACCTTTCTCAGCCATAACACTTTCCGCTGCCGGCCGGTCACCGGCTCCACACCTCCGGCAGCAAGAATATTGATTCAGATAATGTGCCGTAATCAAACCTTCCGGTCATGAATATCTCGCTTCTCGTCGCCAGGCTCGGGGCAAATGCCAAAATATCAGATCATAGTGGCGGAGAAGATGAGCTCCCCGTGGACCGGTCCGAAAGTATATTTTACAATAACCCCGAGGCCTAAAGTTGTCTCGGATCTTGATGGCATTTCAAAATCCCGGTCTCCGGTCACTGCTACACAATCTTGAATTTGCCCCTTGATACATAATGTCCCCACCTACAGTTTCCGACCCCTTGTGCTTCATTGTTGAGCAGCTCAAGAAATCCATCAGCCAGGCTGATGAGAAATGCAGCGAGATTCTTCCTCTTTACAAAGCCCGGTCGACAAAGACGCAGCTTGAACGGTTGTCAAATGACCTCAGATATGGAGGATCGTTCGTGGGCAGCAAGTATTCTGCCATGTCTCGAGTTGATAATCACTCTGACGCCGAAGCTGCCGAAGGTGAACCTCGCCTTTTTCGTGTTTGATGTTTCATCTATATGTGGTATTCAGCACTCTCACAATCTCTGGTCATGCTTTCTGACTTTGATACTTGGCAGCCGCACTTCGGGAAGACTTGGGCGGCTTCTCTCAACGAATGAACGCCATGATCCGCAGGCTCGCCCGATACACCTACCCATTCAGCGACCGCCAGGACCAGATGCACGAGAATACCTCATGCCATGACCACCATCACGCTATACACGACTTTGTATTCGGTCCTCATCATCACCGCCATCATCACCACCACCACCACAACGCCAACGCCAGCGACCGAAACCCCCGCTACAACATCGACACGTTTCTGGCGAACCAGATCAGGGAATGGGATGATGTCAAAGACGGAATCGCCCACGCGTTTGACCAGTTCAACTACGCAGTTGCGGAGAAGAAGCGAGACAGGGAGGAGAAGGAAAAGGAGAAGGAGAAAGCAAAGAAGGAGAAGGACTCTGCGGTCAAAAAGGAAGAGGAGAAGACCAAAAGGCTAGCTAAGAAAATGAGGGCGTTTGAGGCGGAGCAAAGAGCACAGAGGAAGAAGCAGGAAGCGAGGCAGGACCAGTTACAGGACAAGGTCCATGCACTTGCGGAGCACGCCTTGGCCAGCGCCACCACCGCGGTTGACCGCACCGTGGCTGAACAAAGTCCCTATCGCGGCAGGAGAAGCTACCGTGGCGGGGATGCGGATGACGACATTGAACGATTGGATCATCTCACTCGGGTGATTGGGCACCTCGACTTGGCCATCAAGCCACAGCCCACGCAGATATGCGGTATAAACAACTCTGTTGTCCCCCAAATACCTTCAGGTAACCTTTCATTATCCACCCTTCAAAATGGTTACTGTCATGCGTGCTTGATGAACCAAGGGATCTTCACGACCAACCATTCTGGCACCCATTATCCCGATTATTATTCCTGGAGCGGGAATAGAAAGCCGGCGACAGTCATCGGCAACGAGGAGCACTTGCCCCCCATTGTCATCCAGAACAATAATCGCGGTGCCAAGGTCGATGTCGAGGAGAGCCGTTCCGTCTCGGGTCACAGGACGAGGGGTAGCCATGATGCATTGGCGAGGCATGTCTGGATAAAATCGGAGGAGGATTCAGATGCCGAATCAGTAGACACCGTGACGGTTCGTGATGCGAGGGGAGGATATGTGCATACGCATCATATCGGATATGGGCACGATCATGACCATGGTCTTCACGCAGGGTATCCATATGGTCGTCGGCAGCATCATCGCCATCCTAGTCCTGCGTTTGATTCGATACCGAGATGGCGCAGGATGTTCTACGACTGAATTAAGACGAGGGCCAGCAAAGTAAAACATAATAGGAGAAACACTGCAATACTACAGAAGCAACACTTGATATATTATGCCTGGAATTGGAAGCAAAAGAAGTGGAGCCATGGTCAGTTAGGCGTAGTAGCAACAAAGTTTCCTTGCGTGTTTGAGAAGTAAAAGAGAGGTCTGATTCTATAGCGATGTGATACATATGGCTACGCCTTAGCATTTAAGGTATGCTAATATGGTGGGAACTTGGATGGGTGAAATTTCATAGGGTTATCCGCATGCGCGGCTTATACGGCCGCTAGGTAAGGGGGCTCTAACGTTTAAGCGACTATATTTTGAGGAACTTCCAAGCCAAATCAGCCGAGAGCGTCGGTGTAAGGTTTCGTACATAATCACCCGCATTTTTCGTCCGCAGCTAAATGAATTGCTGGTCCGCCCGTGGACATGATGCGGGGAAATGCGTCAGAGGCACAGACAGGATAAATGTTATCCCATGGATCTCTCACTGCTGGAACTGGGGCTCAGTGCCACTCACGTGTCGCGATAAAGTGCGAGCTTAATTAACGTGTTAACGACGGCGAACCAGCTGATTGTGGATGGCGTTTTAACACGGGATGTGGAGCTGGTACTAGGAAGATTCATGCCGAAAAGTGCCAATATCCAATGGGAGAAATAATCCCCAAAAGTGGGGTCTTCGGCCGAAACAACCCTTGACAAAATATCTATATAGATCTGGATCGTGGGAAGGATTACAGATGGGGAGGTCGGGTGCATGCATTTCCAATCCTGAGAGTTATCAAATGCCAACTAAGTAACTCGTTAGCTTACCACTGGTAGGGTTTTGGACCAAAAAGATATTAAGCATCTAATGGTGCAATCACTTGACGAGCAAAGGGATTTTGATATAGTCCTGGCTAGCAATTAATTTTGATTGGCTGCAGAAACAAAAGTTCGTTCGTTCTATAACGCTCATCTTTACTAGCACTTTGGACTAGGCACCTACCGCGTTGCAATAACTATATGTTTGCGAAAGTCCACAACCCTCATTCAAGTCGCCTTTCATCTGCCGTTATCCTTTCATTCATTTTCAACATTGGCGACCCGCTAGCAATCAGAGCGAACAGGCCGAAAACACAAAAAGTCGAAGATGAAATCCTCCCTTTTGCTTCTACTTGGGCCAGTCTACGCGCAACTGGCCCAAGCCTGTCTTGAAGAATGGGAACGCACCGGCTCAACCAATCCCACTACCGGTTCCATCCACAAGCGGCAGGGCAACACAGGCGCCCCAATCGCTAAAGGGAACCGCTTCGCAGACGGCAAAATTCCGCCCCGAGGCATCGGGTCGCAACCGCGAGAAGCCATTGATAACCTCACGACCATCATGAACATGGACGAGGTAACCTCAGCTCTCCACGCCCTCGTCGACGAATTTGGCGGTTCAATCGTCGAGGCTCCCTTCCCGACGTACGAAAACCGGACACTCCTCGGTGCCAAGCTCGGCGCCGGGTTACCCGACTCGGCCTATACGGTATTCCTCGAGGCGGGGATCCACGCCCGCGAGCGCGGGGCACCGGACCATCTGATCAATTTTATCGCAGACCTGCTGTGGGCGGAGCGAGAGGGCACAGGGCTAGCGTACGGAGGCGTTACCTACACCGCCGAAGAAGTTAAGCGGGTGCTCGGGCTAGGCATCATCTTCTTCCCCGTGGTGAACCCAGACGGCGTGGCGTACGACCAGGAAACGCACTCGTGCTGGCGCAAGAACCGCAACCCGGCGTCGCGCGCTGAGGGGCAGGATCGCAGCTCGGGCATCGACCTGAACCGCAACGCCGACTACCTGTGGGATTTCGGGAAGCACTTCAAGCCCGGGCTGCCCCGGCTGCCCGCGAGCGCCGACCCCAACACCGAGGAGTTCCACGGGACGGCGGCCTTCTCGGAGCCGGAGACGCGCAACGTCCGGTGGGTGCTGGACGCGTACCCCAGCGTCGGCTGGTTCCTGGACCTGCACTCCAACTTTGGCTCCGTGTTCTGGTCCTGGGGCGACGACGCGAACCAGGTCAACGAGCCGTCGCAGACCTTCCTGAACGCCACGTACGACGGCAAGCGCGGGGAGCTGCCGGACAGGGATACCCGGTACGGCAGCTACATGGACCCGCGGGACCGCGACGTCTTCACCGCCATCGGCGCCACCATGGCGGGGCGCATGTTCGACGCCGTCGGCCACGAGGTGAAGGCGTCGCAGGTGTCGCACGTGTACCCGACGTCGGGGACGGTGCAGGACTACGCGTACGCGAGGCACATTGTCGACCCGGGGCTCAAGAAGATTCTGAGCATGACGGTCGAGTTTGGGGAGAAAAACGGGGCCGCTAGCTGTTCGTTTTATCCCAGCGTGGAGATGTATCGGCGGAACACGATCGAGGTAGGGGTTGCTTTGATGGAGTACTTGCTGGGAGCTGCGAGGTATTCTTAACGGGAATTAGTAGTTGAAGGGCGGAGAGCAAGAAAAAAAAAATCTAATGCTGTACTAGGAAAGTATTTCCTGTCTGGTTTGCCTGAGGTGGTGGGAGGTGGTCCTTTCTTGTATGTGGACAACTATTATTGATTGATCTATCGTCGTTTCCACAAGCGGCTATTTGTATCATGTTGGCATCCAGGTCCTGAAGACCCTACTTTCTCAACCACCCACGCTGACTTGAAAAGATTCAATAAAATTACCAGAACCATTTTCTCCGGATAAGATCTTCAGTTATCCAGTCTCAGTGTCCTTAAGCCTGTTATCATCCTTGGGCTCGCAAGCGAGCTTTAAAAGGCTCGACGAGACTAACCTGTAATTTCGGGCATGAGGGGCATGAGACGTGAGGCATGAGATGACATGATATCTTGACTGCAGAGAAGTCGAAATGCTACGCGCAGACTGAGTGCGCAATGTATTATCAGCATTGTGCCCGGCCAAAAGGCATGGCAGGCGTCGCTGGACATCATTAGTTTAATCATAATGTCTTAAAAGTCCAAACCCCAATCGCCCCAACTGCTAGATTTCCCGACTTGTCCAAAAGCTGGTCATGTATACTGATACGGCTGCGGTTGCATTTGAGCTGGGAGATTGTCCCTAGGTCCATAGTGCTCTTGACCAGCCACGTACCCACCAACTGTCGTGGCCGGTGACATGGGCGTAGTTGGCTGCTGGTACATCGACGGCTGGTAGGTCGACTCTGTATTTTCCCGTCTCTTCAACATGACGAACCACGCCCCCAGACCCAGGAGGCCGATGGCCGCAACGCCGCCAATTGTACCCCCTACAATGGCGCCTACATTCTTCTCCTTGTTGCCCGAGCTGTTTTTTGGCTTGCCGGTGGCCGACGATGCGGCACTCGAAGACGATGTCGTCGGTGTGGTCGAGGTCTTGGGCAAAAGAAACGGCTGGCTACTGCTGAGCGCCGTGGCATCATCCGTAAGTGTGATCGTGGTCGTGATATACCCATCACCAAAAGTCTGGCCGGCGTACGTGAAGTCGGCGCTCGCCATGGAGCTGGCGCCCGGCGACGGGAAGCACATGAAGTCGCGGACCCGGCCGGGGTACACGATGGTCCTGCAGAACGGCGCCGAGGAATCACTGCAAGCCATTGGTCAGCACCTGAATCCTACAGCGATTGAGGAAGTTGGCCGGTCGGAAAAAGAGACAACCCCACGTACCACTTCTTTGTAAACGCGTCCAATTGGCAAACGTCATCGCAGCTCTTCGTGTTCTCCGCGACGGTCTGGTCCAGGCAGTCGATGTGGAGCTGGCATTCCGCCAGTCCACAGCACATGATCACTCCTATGCCCGACGCGTCCGGGATGATGCTGCAAGTTGCCTGCCCGTCGCACGTGAGCGCCGCACCGGGTACGCCTGACAAATATCCGCATGTCTTCGAGCTGGCGATTAGAACCTCCACTTCGGTCCCGCCGACCTGCCTCTTCATCATCTGGCGGAGCGGCGGCGGAGTCGGCCATGGCGCGGGGTTCGCGTCGCGAATCTGGAGCTCATTGGCGGTCGGGTCTGGTTGCGGGTGCGCATGGCTCAAGCTTTGCTGTAGGAATGGACCAGCCAAGGCGACGCGGAGGATGAGATTCTGCAGCAAACCCATCGTCAATTCGTCCCGAAGAAGGTCCAAACGAAGGGTTTGCCGGGATTGGGAAAACAGACCGAGAGAAATGTATAGGCAATCCCACGAATCCCACAAAGCGGAGGGTCGACTGGGGCAGACGAGGTAATTAATAAATGCAGCTGAGCTCGGATGCAGGTGCTGAAAAAGGCCGCAGCTTGAGTGGTGCGATGCGGGTTGCGAGTCACCGCCAAATCACAGTAGGCTGCTCCGCTTTGGGCTGTAAGACATGCATGGCGCTGGCGCTTGCTGGACCAGACCTCTCTTAGCCGCAACCCACCCAGCGGATACAAATGCGGGGGAATTCTCGCCGAATGGAAGAAGCAAGTTTAAGCTGAGCCGAACCAATATTTGCTTTGTTTTAACTGTTGCTCATGACGGCTTGATCGCAGAGATCCCGCTGGAATATGCGTTTGGCGCTGCGTTGCCTGTCGAAAACGGATAGCTCCTCTCGGTGCTTGGTGTGTGACTGGAGGGCAAGGCTCTGCGGGCTGGCTCGGCACGCCCCACCTAGAATGCCACTTTGGGACCATAATAACCCCGCTAGTGTCCCGCCTTGGCGCATAAAAAACAAACCATCGCCTGTTCTAGCGCAAGGCTGCGTTAAACGAAGCCGAATTGGTCCGTTTGGTGAACCAGCCACAGCAGTCATTTCTGGATCCCTTATAAAGCTCCGGGTTTCCTGATTGGCCGCCAAGTGAAGATAAACCAGGTGGTATCACCTGGTTTGATCTATAAATCACAGCATGCCGCCCTGAATTAAACATTGGTATATTGGTAGCCTCGAGTGTCAAGACCGTCCTCGTCCGACATCCCGTTTAGCAGCCGCCCAAAATGCCTCTCTAACAATGCGATGGCTGCGCAGAGGAGATTCCCGCACACAAGGCGCGGCTCCGGTGCCAGCATTGTCCGGCGTATCCGGGTTATGATCTCTGTGCCAACTGCTCAGTTCTAGGGATTTTGACCGGCAGGCACTTGGCCTCTCACCAGATGGCGGTTTACAAGGAGAGCGGTTTCGCCCAGGCACCCGCACCGCCGTCGCCGCCACACCCGCAAACAAATGAGGCTCCGGCCGCTCGTGCCATGGCGCTTCCGGTTCCAGTTCAAACCCCGGCGGCTTGGGCTCCATTCTTTGATTCCAGCACCTGGCAGCCAACGCAAACATATATGCAGGTGATGT
>Ga0247774_1001123_pt1 | contig 13619 bp, 3 predicted proteins | sample UWRJL001104B6_FD_179933 | JGI IMG/M metagenome (GOLD analysis project Ga0247774, IMG submission 179933) | Plant litter microbial communities from Arlington Agricultural Research Station in Wisconsin, United States - UWRJ-L001-104B-6 | ecosystem: Environmental > Terrestrial > Plant litter >... | reverse complement strand
CGGGAGAGCCAACTGAGCGGCCCAGATGCTCGTATTCCGCGTCTGCCCCCGGCACTCGTTATTTTGGGGCGATCTGCACCAGGTCACCATGACGTCTGAAGCGCCCCGGATTTGGAGGATCCAGTCCCTATTGAGCCGTACTTCTCCCTGGTCTCCAGCTCTCCGGCCCTCGCATTTGGCGGGAAGTTGGCAGAATGAGGAAAGTCTCGGCCGAATCGAGGACCAGAAAGGTTGGATCTTGAACCAATTGTATAATTACAGGGAACTAGAAAAGATATTCAATTCGTCAACCGGAACTGCAAAAGGAGAATTTGTTTAGATGGTTGTTCGGCACTCAACACTTTTCCTGCACACCCTAGTTAGTCATCACAGGCAGATAAGCACCTTAGATATCAGCTGTTCGCTCCCCCGCCCCCCTCTATTCCCTAGCTCTTGACAGAGCCTCGGAGGTCACCATTGGCCTCTCGGGGCACGTCGTACAGGGGTTCCGTCCTTCAGTCCATTCTGTCGAACTGTGAAATCCCATCACCACGGACTGTGTCCCATATCTAATGAGGCTAGGATTAGTCCGTTCCCATCGTTGCCGCGATTTACAGCATTTGAACAAAAGGATTGTGAGGTGCTGTAAATATCTCAGCGAAGCTAAATTCCACCTTGATAATCCTTGAAGGATCTGGACTTGGCTAAACCGGGGAGCCGCAGTCCGGTGGGGTGTACCACCATTATGGAGGTCACGAAACAAAACCGACCCCGCCATGCCAATCATGGCGGGAGTTGCAAGAAGTGTCACGTTCCAACAAGCCTGCGACTTGATCGCTCAGACGCCTAAGTAGCAAAGACCACCTGTCAAGAAAACCTCCATCTAATTAGCAAGCAAACCTACATTTATCTCGGGTGGTTTCCTACGACAGCTGGACGTCCGCAGAAGCTGATTTCTAGCCTCGCCCCTCGACAGCTTATTGTAGAAGCATGGCCGATCAAAGCGCCGTAGCCGGGCCGTCGAGAACTCAAGCAAGCAGAAATGCGGATGAGAGAAGGCCTCTCCTAGCATCTGGCGATGGCGGTCACGACCTTGAAGGCCAAGATCCCCTCGAAGCTGACGAGTCAGCGACTTCCTCGAGTGATGTGTTCGACCAGGTCGTTAGTATGAGAAGGGCATCATGGATTCTATGCTATGTCTCGTCCATCCTTCTCGGCCTCCAGATCATCATCCTATGCCTCTACACGTTCCGGCCAGACGACTTTTCGGAGCTCTACCGGCTTCCGTCGGTTTGGCCGACCATATTCGTAACGGTTGGTAGTCCTTTCACGAGCAAAGCCTATGAACCTCTGAACTAACGACGGGTAGACTTTCCTGGCCCTCTTCCAGTCGGTGGTGAATCTCACGCGTCTCGAGCGAGAGAACAAGGCGGGAATCGTCTTCAACATGATCTGCCACCTCGTCATCGGCTTCTTCGCCATCATGGTGAGCGGGGAGGCAGCCAACAATGTGCAATATGATTGGCCTCATTGCGAGACAACGACGGCGGGGCCATGCCATGCGTTTTTAAAGCCATTCTTACTTTTCCTCTGCTTAAATGTCATATTTGCCGTTCTACTCGGGTAAGTCGGAGGTCCATGATGTTTGAAGGACACATCAATGTACAAGTTAAACTAACTTAGACTAGTTGGATTGTCCATCCTGCCATGCTGATATTTTGGTTCGTCAAGGCGAGGCAAGCTCTTGGCAACCCGGGCCGACGTAGCTTTTCGATCCCGGCTGGGCAGCTCACATTTGAGTTTACGGTCAAATTTTTGAGGCAGGAGGAGGGGATGGTGCGGAGGTCGGGGAATGATCGAGGGAACCCGTCCGCGTAGGAGGGCGACGTTGAGTGATTCAAACATCATGCTGCATCGACACTTTGGATATCACTCCCAGCTTAATCCTTTCCCTCTTTGCAGCGTTCGGGAGTACTTAATTAATCGGGAACGTTACCAGCTCCCAGCTGTAGCCTTTTAACATAACGTATGGCTTTGTACTCTTGCTGAGGCAGTGTGAGTTGAGAATGTATAATAGCCCACTCAGCTACTATCATCGAGATAAAAATGACCCTAACCAACCAGGAGACCTAGCTTAGGGACCAGAGAATTTCCGCCATTTTTTTTGGACTTGCTTGGAGATTGGCTGGGTGGGCCTCACTTGTGTGGTTCCGAGTTGCGTGCTTGACTCCACATCTCGAGCCATTTCCAATTTTGCATTTGAGTCCTTGTCCTTACGAACCGCGTTGGAGCAAACATACTGCTGCTTGAGAGGAACGGGCATCTGTCTACTGAGAGTAAGCAAGTTCCATCTGATTTAGCCATGACCACATATACAGGAGCACAGCAAGGAGGTAGTCCGACAACTCCCTCCCATTCCCCACAAAAATGTTCGCTGGTGAACCACGCAAGGAAAGCTAACGCTAAACAAGATTTACTAGTAGCACTGCCTCTACAGACGAGAAATAAAGCGTTTGCATCAAACCACCATCAAAGCGTCCACACATTACACCCGCCTTTCCGTAGCCGCCATCACCAACAACATGCACCAAACACGCAATCGAATCTTCATTCTCTAACTGCATGACGCCTTCACGCCTCTCTATCCACCACGTTCCCCAGCTGACTGGCCACTAAGCCCTACCATCCAAGTCGATCCTCCGCCCGTGTTCGCGCCGCTGGAACCTTTACCCGGAGCCCGGGCCCTCGAGGGGCCGGTGGTTTCCATGTGTCATGAACTACCCGAAAGGGGAACCCATCACGTAACAGGAAACCACCAAAATCCATGACAAACCCACCCAGAAGGCTTTTCTGCCTACGGCCACTGGCCGGCCTCCCTATTCTATCGTTCAAAAGCAGAACGAGAAGAGGCAGATGTGACTTGTATTTGCTTTAATTAACAAAACGGCCCTGAAAAAACCGTGCGAGAGGCAGCGGTGGGGGGAAATGCATGGTTATCTAGGCGCCGTGTGAACCCTGTGTGGAATCCTGAGAAGTAAGCGTGCCAGAAGATTTTTATATTGTTTCGTTCCCGCTTGTTACAGCCCCGTCCCCTTGTCCGCAGTTCTTTTTGGACTAAAAGACTATAGCCTTTCCCATTTTATTCCAACCCGTCCATCTCTCTCGCCATGCTCACTCTACACAGGTCCTACTGATGGCCCTACGTCGACGGTGATGCATCTCCAACAAGACAAAGGAAGTGAGTAAAATTCAATATATTGGCCACGCAGCACACCAGATACCCTCCAACACCTTGCTCCAAACACAGCCGCATCCGAACGGGAGACCAAAAGCCCAGTCATAAATCCGTAAAAATCTTCCCAGCACAAGCAAGAATAAAAGGTACAAGAAGGGACAGCAAATGAAAAAAAAAGTCAAATCTGATCCGCTACTGCTACGCAACGCGAACGCAGGCGATTTCCCCTTTCTGCATTCCATTATCCCGGGAACACGGTCAAGTCTATCGGGTACTGCCGCCGCCACGGCAGTAGTGCCAAGGTAACAGTGGGATGAAGCTTGCTCCGGATCTCGATCCGGGCTCCAGAGCGCCCGCTAACCTGCAGACCTCGATTCTCCGCCGCTACACCCCACTCGGCGCCGCCGATGGGCCGAACCCATTCCGAACGCCCGCACTAGCCCCGTCTAGTACACCGTCGACTGACCGCTATGGCCTGAGTATACCGACTTGGACTGCCACGAACCTGGCGACTTGATGCTCTGGCGTATGTTTCGCATCGGGGAGAAGCCACTCATGCCATAGTCCTGGTCCTTCTCGCTGCCGCTGGTGCTGCTCCCGCTGTTGGACAAGCCGCCGCTGCTGTTCGTCCGGCCGTGCCGTGCCACCGACGTACGCGGCTGGTAGCTTCGGCTCCGCGGTCGGTTGTTGATGGCCACGCCCTCGATGGGGTTGGGGTCAATGTGCAACGGCGGGAGCAGCCCGTACTCGAAACCCAGGCCGCTGTATTGGTGGACGCAGTGCGGCTCGGCGATGTGGCACGACTCGGTCAGGATTTGGTAGAGATGCTGCTGCACCTCTTGGGCCGCTGGCCTGTCGTGGGGGTTGGCCGACAGCATCCGGGCTACTACGTGCAGCATGGGCGCGATGCCTTGGTACACGTTGCCGCATTCCTTCTCCGACGACTTCTTGGTGGCTTCCCGCGCCAGGTCCGACATCCACGACTCGACTTGACCCAGATTCCGATGAAACGACGAATCCAGCACCGCGCCTCCACGGCCGGGTGTCTTGTGCTTTGCGGCGCGGAAGGAAGCAAACTTCTGTTGCTTCTTGAGGAGGAAGGTCAGCAGCTCGAGGATGATGCATCCCAGCGAAAAAATATCGGCCGATTGCGGGTTCAGGTGCGGATTCGGCGTGTTAAGCATCGCGTTAGGACTATATGGCGGGTGCTCAGTTCTAGGAATCGAAATGTTGCAGAGGTTTTCGGGCGAAGACGAGAGCGTGGCCTTGCGGCTTGGTGGGCTCGTTGGCCCGCTCGTGGGACGGAACCACTGCTCGGGAGCGGCGTAGTCGTACCATTCCCGGTCGAAAGAGTTCTTGTCCGTCTGGCCGGCCAGCTGCTCCGGGCTTAGCCGTGTTGGGTTCGCAAAGAATATGTGATTCTTGGTGTTGAAGAGAACGGTCGACGGCTTGATGTACGAGTGGAACTTGCTCTTGCTGTGGAGGAAGGCCACCGTGTCGGCCAAGCAGAGGATCCAGTTCATCACCATCGCCTTACGGTCCGACTTGGGAAGGCTCTTATACGTCACGGGCTGCGTGTTCAGGAACATCTTGAGGTTCAAGTCGCTGGACGGCCCGAGAAGGATATATCCATAGTCCTGGTGGACGTAGGACGCCCAGTACGACACAATGTGCGTGTTGTCTGCTGACTTGATGCCATCTACCATCTCGTGAAACTCGGTCTGCGACATGCACTCGGGGTGGCTTGCGCCGATCGGCACCCGCCGCCGCCAGAAGATGCTGTCTGGTTCGTTCGGGAGCGCCACCTTGTCCACCATGTTGCTCCCCGCCGTCACGGGCTTCCGGTCTACTACTTCGAGGGGAACCACGTCGGCGTCGGCGTATACTACGTGCTCTCCTTTGTTGAGCGACTTCAGTAGGTAGACAAACTGCCGCTGGTAAAACTTCTTCTCGATGCGGCCGTCTGGCGATGGCGTTAGTGCGAGGTTCTCGACGCTTTCTAGCGAGATGGGCAGGTCTTCGTCGCAGTAGGAATCGTCAATTATGCCGAATATCTGATCGGGTATTCCAAGATCGACGAGGATGAGGAATATCTTCTTGACTTTAGACTGGATCCAATCCCAGTATGTCAAGCTGGTCAGCCCATCGCCGAAGGATACCGGCTTGGACAGCCGATCGATCTCTTCGGGGAGAAGATGCTGGCGGACAAATGCTTTGGTAACAGTAGCGTCAATGGCAGCGTCGTCCCACCACTTGGATGCCATGATGATTTGTTGACTGGAAGCACTCTCGAGGCATTCCTCGAAGCGGTGCTAAGACAATGACGTTCGTCGTCGGTGGCGTGCAAGCCTCCGATGTCGTTGCAGGGCAAGATACCCTGATTCCGCTTCACATCTAAGATGCGTGATCGTAGTCGTAAGTGTCCCTGGCAAGCCTGGCAAAGCAGTATCTGGAGGGAAGAGAGCGGCGATATTTGGAGAGCATGGAGGAGTGGTATGAGTAAAAGAGGGAAGTCGCAGCCTCAGCGATAAGCCTACCGAAGATTGAACCCTTGCGTGGGCTGTAGGTGGGCCTGGGTGACAGGACTGGTTCCCGCGGGTCCGACACCAGCAGCCTAAACAAATCTTGAGTGGGGCGGCGGCAGCATGGGGCTCGGGAGGGCTTGCAACAATTTGGCGCTGGAAGTACCGGTACATCGATCGAGTCTCCAGAATCCGCGACTCCAGCCAGGCGGTGCCACTAACCCTTAGCTTACTGGCAATATCACCCTCCCAGCAGCTATTCTGAGTATTCTCATCAAGACGCGGAGTATCGCCCGTCACTGCGGCGCTGAAGATGTAAGGCCGCAGGGTATATTTTGGCAGCCAATTAATTCTTGCGTCCAAGACTGGGGCCGAAGCATCTCGAGTCGGTGCCCGTTGTCTCACTGTCGCGCTCCATGAGGCTACGAAATAGCTCGAGCCTTACATCAAGTATCTGGGGTATTCTCATCATAAAGCCTCTTCATTTGTACGGCATTCGTTTTAGGCGACGACTGGCATGGATGCTTGTCTGTCCACCCACATTTCAAGCGTTCTTATCAGTGCGCCAGGTCGGTAGCGATTGGACCAATCAAGAATAGGCTGGCGCTGGCCTGCAATGGACTGCATCTCACGAGTGACGACTGAGCGGGATGTGAAAAACGAATATGGGCAGATTTCTAGACCCTGCCGGCTGCTCAAGCATGCCCACGATGCGGTGCGTTGCTTGTTCAAAAGGGGACTGTCCCCCAAATTAATGGCATGCCTAGTACCGACTGCATGTCTGCTCCGAGTCTTGGCAAGACGCCACCGAGCTTGTTCCTGTTGTATCAGCATTGCCTCTCATCAGAGTCAACCCCGTCGTCAACCCTGACCAGTTTCGGGGCTCGCAGGTGCGCACGCGACATGCTGCCGGATGCCTCAAATAATGAGTGAGCAGTGGGTCTGGTCGATGGAGAGAACGCGGGGTGGCGGGACTTCCCCGAGTCCACCGCGATCTTGACGGCTGAGCAAGGCTCGACGATTGGGGACCATCGACATGGTAAAAGAAGCGGTGCCCAAAACAATTTCATCATAGAGCTGCAGATCTTCCAAATCCAAAAGTCCACGACGGGCATCGTTCCCCCACCCTACTTGCTTACAATCCATCTGCCGCCAGCCTTGTAGCGTGACACCACGAGAGCATACATGTAGACTTGTCTAAGTACCTAGCTTATCCAACATGCGATATGCAAGCAGTGAACTTGTTGGGATTTCATGGCGTGGGTTTGCGCTCCGGAAATCGTCGCTCATTAAGACTCCGCTCCTCCCAAATTCGATGCGGTAGTCTGCCAATTCGGTGCTGACCATGCACTACGCAACACGAGCTAATTTCTAACCTTGGAGCAGTTCGGTGTGGGTTGGCGGTTCATCGCTCGCGCTGAACCACTCGGAAATTTCGGACCGCAGGGAGTGTGGCAGTGAAGCCGCAAGCTGAGCGTCGAGTCTTAAATTGTTGTAAAGCATTCTTAAGAACGACTGAGTACATGATACTCTTTCGCCTGTCATTCAGACGCAGGCCTTTGATGAGTAAACTGAGAGGAGCTGTGGAGGAACTTGGGATTCCAGGAACATGTTCACGCTCCACACGTTCAGCCGTACCGAAACAGGTGCCGGGTCATAAAGAAACTGGTAAGGCGTTACCTGCCACTTCGCAGGCACAACGAAATGCCACGAGCCAGGACTCGGCTTCGCATCGCATAGCGGGGTCGAGTTCCGATAACGATAACGAAGCCGCCCAAACTTCCCAGCCCAAGAGCGGGGGCGGGCAAGCGAATCAGACGGTGATGTGGAAATGAAAATATTCAAATCTCAAGCTAAATTGCTGATGCAATGGTTCCTAGATTCAATATTTCATCAGAGAAGTTGGGAATACCTCGCAACCTCTTTGGAGCAAGTGGTCTCATGCCTGCCCTCCACCAAACCTATGACGATACCCTATCACGGCGAAGAAGCCTGGAGTGCTTGCAGCCTTTTCACCAACGTGGGGGAACGTGAGTTTGTGGCTGCGTCTTGGCGCTAACGAGCCCAGGAAGTACCATGACGGAACGCGGAATCCCACCCTTTCGCAGTCCTTCCAGAGAAATCTGAAGCGAGTCCGACGACAGCCCCAGCACGAGTTGCCCCGCTGCCGTCGTTGGTGGTTCAAACTATTAATGGGCTTGTCTCTTTCCATCCTTCACCCCAGATAATCATGATGGGCCATGAGCCCGTGACGCTTGCTCCTGCCTCCTGTTTGATGCTTAGTCGGAACGGCCAGTCGACGAGGACCATCGCCCCTGTTACGCAGGTGCACCCCCACTCGAGGCGTGTCCAACCCAACCCCAACTCCTGGGCCACCATCGTGTTCAGAGCGACCGGGCCTTCGTACTTGTACTTTTCCTTGTGACACCATGTCCATGGAAGAAAAGGTGGGCTCGACCCTTGAATGCCGACCGACAGCACCAAGTTTGTCCGAGCAAGCCGCCTATGCCTGTGCCTGTGGTGATCCCTTCGCGTCCCGATCTCAATCAAGCTCAACCTCGTTTGACGGTCGCTGCACCAACTTCACGTCGTACACGGAACTTGGTCAAAATTTACGGATTCGCTTACCGACGCTACCCCGCCGTCTCTACCGATCTACCGATCCGACGACGAACTGAGTTGAAACGTGGGGCAGGGTCGGGTCTTTTGCGGGCCTTTGCCAGAGCTCGAATATCCTGACGACGCCCGCAATTCAGGCCGCACGAGAGCAGATCCAGCGCGACCATCATGTACCGCTACTTGGGCTACTGCGGCACATGTCCGCCTTTTTCGCGACTGGATCCCCTTCTTCCCCGTTTTCCGAGATCAAGAAGCGGAAACACGGTCAGAGAAGAGCGAAATTGAAGGAATAAAAAATTTAAGTTTCTCAGGAGGATGGGACAGGCATCGACGGGAGGGAATAAAAAGACGGAACTCAGATAAGACTGCGCCTGGCGCCAATTTCGAGCGTTCAAAACGAACGTGCCCCACGCTCTCGGGGCTGAGGTTGGCCCGGACCACCCCCGGATTCTCGGGTTTGACTCTTGTGACTTGATGCCCTGCCTTCGCACAAACTTTGCCCACATGCACTGGCAACATTCGGACACGCTGGCTTGTGGCACCCACCACTTCGCGAAAATGTCCCGGGTGTGCGTTTCTCCTTGGACGTGCGTCCTGCGGGCTGCCACTTCCAGCGCAGATGCAGCCGACCTGATTTTGCCTTTGCCCTCCTTTGCAGCGAAGCGGCTTCTAAACTTGGCCACTTGCCTCACTCTGAAGAGGAAACTTGAAAGATCTAGACCGCCCCCTCGATGGCCATATCTCTCCACCATGATTCGCCTCGCCATCCATCCCAAGTGGCTGGATTTGTCGGAGTGCGGCATTTTCCGCAGTTGGTCGCCCGGCAGCCGTACCCTCTCGAGTTCGATGGCAGCATTGCTGGTCAGGGAGCCTTGATCCACTCTATTTCGTACAGGCAACCAACCAGCCAACTAGCTAGTTGCAATGCTCGGTCCCTGCCTGGGCATTTGTCCGAACTCTGAACTGCCATCCGCCGGTCGATCGAGGCTGCCGGGAACTAGCATGGTCGTTGCGCTAATTACCGTTGCCAGCCCTATGTTTACCTCATTCTCCAGATAATCGCTAGAGTACATACTACAACTCATCTACGCCCTATCATGGCGAGCTAAATCCAATTGCCTCCCTGACTTTGACAGCCAGCTTCGGTAACCGTATGCGGGTCTAACACCATCATTGCGGAGTCTTGGGCGTCGCTAACAGTTTGACACAGGACATCCAGGCTGGAAAGAGAGAGCACGTGGTGGATATATCATGGCACATTTCCTCACGGCTGGCCAACCATGCCAACGTGGTGGGTTTTGACTCGGTCCATGTCCGCATTACAGGGACAGTCCTCGCCAAGGAGACTTCAGACCGCCGCCGGTCGTCTACAAATAGGGCTCGCTACCCAGCTGCCAAATCGGGATATCAAAACCTAAGGCCACATGCTTGTGGTCTGTCAGTACATCTCGATTGGACCGCTCTGGTCGAAGAATCGGCTCAAGTGCCCTGCAGTTGTGCTACACATATGCCGTGTGGTCTATGCTCCTCTCCTTGATCAACTCGGGACACTTAGCCGCCTGGTCTGTGAGTCTGTCTGGATTCTCGCGATCGAGCCACTGGAGACACCGAGATGAGCATAGCAGCCATGGCATCGATATTTGTCATTAGGAGGCGGCATCGCACGCTGGGGCCGAACAGTGGCTCCTGATTAACCCCTGGCCAGGGTGTAGCAGCGGAGTCTTGCATCTGAGGTGGCAAAGTTCCGCGATGCGCCTGGTGAATCGCTTACGGAGATTCGTGGAGGATATTATTGGGGTTAGCTCACACGGACCGAGCTCCGAAGGATTGGATAGCTTGAGGATTTGGTAAACCATGTCCCCCTGCGGTTGTAGCTGGGGAGGACTCGAGGGTCGAGTCGTCTCTGGCTCAGATATGGTGACGTGTTTGGACTGGTCATCAGCCTCACGCAATTCCTGGACGGCAACGCTCCCCACTATCCATCCCCATTCATCGCCTGCAAGAGACGGCATAGCAGGATCGCCAGCAGGCCATCTCGACCCCGCCCGCAATCTGGTGCTAACCAGTCTGGGATCAGCATGGTATCATTCCGCGCGCTTGTCGGTTGTCAACGGAATTCAAACGGTTCGACTCGGCTGTGAAGCCTTGCCATCAGCTCTACACGAATCCGGACAAGGCGATGCAATGAGACAGTCAAACACGTTGGTACGCTAGTGGGACTTGAGTGCACAGGTCCCTCAACGGCACCTACCGACAGCCATAACACGAGGGGACGGGACACAATTGCAGAAGTGTGGATATCTTCATTCGTACCCCATTATTACAGGGAGTCAACCTGGAACTGGCCTTCACTGCCTCCAGGGGTTGGGAGCCTCCCCATTCTGGCTGCAATGCTTTTGCCGTCATTGGCTCTAATGCGAAGCTTCTGACAAAGACGGCGTGAAATATGACAAGGCAGCTTTCATAAGCACGCTGCTGGAATCTTGATCTTGTCGTTATCTCTCTCTTGCACATGCTGCGTCGAGGTTATCTGGGAGGATTTATGAAAAGTATTCCCTCCGCTGATAGGCGCAACTGCCCCTTGTATGGTAGCTGCTTCCCGAGACGGGTGTTTGTTGTTTGCTGGACTTGGTCAAGCTCCATGTGCGTGTGGAACTTGTCTCGACAGTGATTTCTTCATGTCACTCTACCTCGTCGTCTTTGAACGGGGGATTTTGATTCCAAACCCCCTCTCTTTCAGTCCAGCTCGTGGCCTTAGCGAGGAGCTATTGGTCTCGCCTCCAGCCGCGTCATCCTTTAGACTTCCAAACGAGGTAGGGATCAGTGAAGTTGCTGGCAGCCATTGGCGAGGATATGGAGGATGGGTGGGAGTGGACGGGTATGGCCAGGAGGGCTAGGCAGAGATGCTGGCTTTGGCGTCCGTGTCGTCTGCAATCTCTCAAGCTCCAATTCGTGAGATCACACACTCCGTCGTTGAGCCAGCGCAAGGTGTATTTCGAGAAACGGTTTCTGCGTCCCCGAAATTCCGCAGTCATTCAACGTAGTGAAGAAGAATCTCTGTTTCCTGGAGAGGGGGAGACACTTAAGGGGCGAAAACAATTGACTCTCAACAGTGACATCTCCATCTTTATATCCTCCCTCGGGCTTTGTAGGCTATTCTATGGCGAGGGTTATTGACGGAATCGTAATTTTGGCCGGCTTTTTTGTGCCTAACACTTTTTACGATCAAAGATCAGCTCCTTTTATGCCGAGATTTCCTGTTATGAGGGGCTGTGAGTATCTCGTTCCTGATCATGGCAATATCACTCCTTTTTAGTCACAGCTTCCGCGGGCCCCTAGCAAGGCTAGATAAGAAAGAATGTCGTAACAATGTTCCATCTTGGAGATATTTTCTAGATAAGAAAATTTCTTGCCGGGGAGCTCCGCCGGAGGGCATTGCGGTGGCATATCCCTCAAGTGAGAAGATAGAACTGCCTGCGTCGACGCTGTGCGGCTCTGTTTTGACGTGGATGAAATGGTCGAGGCAGTGGGTTAGATATTGAAGGTAGAAGTGCTGTGCACAAATGGTTGATGCTTTCCAGGTTAGCTTTGTGCTATGCTTAAACAGATCTTTTGAGCACTTTTTGCTCGTGTTGAAAATTCGCGCAGCCTTTAGCTGATTCTTGCAGTGCAATGATGTTAACAGGAGGCTTGAGGCACTCTATCGAGTTCTATCAAGGTTCGACACTTTGCGACCACCTTAAACATCTAACTTGGCACTGTTTGGCTAGGAACGGAGAGCATAGCCTACAAGGTCCTTGTTAGGATCTACCGACGATACCTAGGGCCCCTTTCCAGTCTCAAATTCTGGAATGACATAGAACTTGGAAGTCACTTTCTCATGGTAGAGTCAAAGAGTCCTTTCAAATGTACTCGGCCTTGATAGCGGCCACTTATCCTCGAAGCTGTCTATCTTGCCCCACGGTGCCGGAAAGCCCAGGGGACCATTGCGTCGTGTCTCTTCACCTCAGTCGCAACTACGAAGGGCTGCCGTCGATTTAGTTTATTAAAATATGCAAGGCGCCGGCGGTACTGATACGATTTCTACTATGCGGATGGATTTTGGGAACCGGGGTCGACGCCTTGCCCTTGTCCCGGCTTCACATCAGCAGCAACTCGACGAGTCTACCAGCCAGACACGGTCGGGTTCCGAAAAAGGATATGATGGCTACGTTAATCTCGGAAACTGGGGCGGAATCCCCGGCTATTGCGATGACTGGACAGACACGGCAATATGCCCAGCAGCGCGAACAGCCTCAGTATTGGAAGGAGGCTCGCGACATATACGTATGGCTCTCTTTAACGGCAGTAATGTTTCTAGGTGCCAGCAGCTCGTTGTGGCCGGGTCGAGGACTCAATAGTCTCAGGCACATTCAAGTTTGTCGTGACACACCTGTTCGACGATTGAAGTTACTCTTTGTTTAACCAACCGCTCCCAAAGCCTCACAGTCTGTAGAGAATGTGAACCAGGAGGATATATATCACTGGGCGCTGCTCTATTACGGTGCAGCGAATATAGCAGAACGCGCCTACAAATTCGGGAATATCTAGCCGTGTCAAAGCCCAAGAGTTTCGCAAAAGGACGCCGCTGCATTTCGGTTACCAGAGTGGCGAGATTTAAGCAATACAGAATCTCGTTCAAGATGACGCAGAACTTGATGTGCATAGCAGAGATGAAGTAGCACCACTATATTGCGCAGCAACAGCTACCATCTCGAAGTAGTCCGCTAGTTTGTTGAAGTAGACGCAGCTATTGACGCTCCAGACGCCTCGGGAGACACTTTGCCAGCTGCATACAAGGGGAAGGGAATATCTTAAAAATGCTTCTCGAGACCGGCATGGCGACGCCGAGTCAAAATTCCCAATAATCGGACGCCGCCATTCCTTGCTGATCGGGATCCAACAGAAGACGCCACTATACTCTGCCGTCGAAGAGGGCCATAGAGATATGGTATAGGTGCCCGAGACCGGCAGGGTCGTGCTAGCTTGAAAGACAGATTCAACCTGACGCCGCTATACTTTGCCGCTAAGGAGGAGCACGAAGCGGTAGCGGAGCTGTTTCATTTATCGATTATTGCGTATTCTGCGATCTAGGTAATATAGACTTTATTGAGAAGTTTTGATCACACTGAGCAGAGGTGTCCCACTTGACCACAGCAAGGAACTCGGACGATGAAACTCGCTGTCTGACTCAAAGGCATTAGCTTCAATCTAAGAAGCGCATG
>Ga0247774_1001122_pt1 | contig 13620 bp, 7 predicted proteins | sample UWRJL001104B6_FD_179933 | JGI IMG/M metagenome (GOLD analysis project Ga0247774, IMG submission 179933) | Plant litter microbial communities from Arlington Agricultural Research Station in Wisconsin, United States - UWRJ-L001-104B-6 | ecosystem: Environmental > Terrestrial > Plant litter >... | reverse complement strand
CTACCTCTCTTAGAATTAAAATTTCTCATGTAAAACTCAAGATAGTTAATTTTATATTATCGCTCTATCTAATGGGTATTTCTCAACCCGGTACGCTATATCTAGTGGTCGTGCGTAAGTCCTGTATGTCAGAAACCAACAATATAATAAACCCGCCCCCACCCAACGACTGAGAATAGTTATATTTTGCCCCGATTATGGGGCTTTTTTTGTGCTTGTTAATTCTTCGCAACTCGGATTGATTGCAGAAATTTAAGTTGTAAAAGTTTGTCTTTGGAGTTTTCCAGAGCTTAAAAATTTAGAGCTTTTGGCACTACAGAAGGCTCTGATTTTTTTATTTCTGTTTGCGGTGTCGGGTGGAGTCGAAGCCTCCTTCGATTCCGCATTAATAGAGACTTCGACTAAATTTGTCTTAGCTACCTATTTCTAGGCAGTGACAATTTAAGTTACTAGACAGTGACAATGTAAGTGCCGTAACCCTTCGGCTGGGGGATAGGACTATGCCTTAAGGACGTTCACTCTATGCGGTAGAGACGTCCCCCAAAACTAGACTATTAGAAATCTAGTCTTTTGTCAACAGCTATTTATGGTTTCCCTTAAACTGTCGCATTAATAGAAGACTTCCACTAATTTTGTTTTAGCGTTTCCATTCAATTAGTTTCCCCAGCGAGTGGGGAGGTCATCGTTTAAATCTGACACAGCCGTGGCAGAGTTGTTTCCATTCAATTAGTTTCCCCAGCGAGTGGGGAGTCTAGTGTTCGAGAGAGATGTTCTAAGCAAGAAAAGAAGTTTCCATTCAATTAGTTTCCCCAGCGAGTGGGGAGACTAATTCAACTTAAGTTCGATATTGCTAAATATATGTTTCCATTCAATTAGTTTCCCCAGCGAGTGGGGAGGATTTCCGCCGTTGCTTCGCTCTAAATAGCGCCAGCGATCTGAGTTTCCATTCAATTAGTTTCCCCAGCGAGTGGGGAGGCTATGATGGGGTGCGGGACGGGCGCCGTTCTAACAAAGTTTCCATTCAATTAGTTTCCCCAACGAGTGGGGAGTCAGATATTGCATACGTCATCAAATCTTGTTGTCCGTTTCCATTCAATTAGTTTCCCCAACGAGTGGGGAGTCCTCTATGATACACCCAAGACAGTGCAAGGTGTCTAGAGGTCATTTGCGAGGCTCAGATATTTTTTGTGGAACTCAAACCTGTGTTCGCTAAAAATAATCTCTGAAACCCTTGCCCAGTAATGCTGCGAGGCTCATAACGCAAAAAGGTCGTTTGAGCTAATTTACCACCAGCCTCGCAACCTTAGCTAAATAATCACTCACCCAGGTGCTTTTGTCACCTGTGCTCCCACTCCCAAAACCTCCACCTGTCCCAAAGTATGGCGCGACACCGGATAAAACCTGATGCTGCGATATATCAATTTTAGCTTTGGAAGTTGTTAGGGGCGATCGCCCCTACTAATTCCTTATGCACTTTCGCCATCAAACTAGCTTCTTCAAGCGATGTAAATTCTTGTAGCAAATCTTGTTTGGCAATAAAATTCATGCAGCTTAAAATCCGCTGTTTCCACTCATCCTTATTTTGAGTATCCCAAGCAGCAAAAACCTCTGATTCTTGTAAACCTTCTAGACGATGAAAGCAATTATTGCGTTCTTTTTTAGCAACTTCCCAAACAGTTTTAATGTCTGGATGGTTTTGCCAATCAGGTCGAGCTTGTTTTAGCAACTCATAAAGTTGATCGCCATACAGTCCTAAATTGCGCCATTTTTGAAAGTTTTTTTGCAGATTTTCAGACAGTGCATTTAAGTAGTTAGGTAATTCTTGACAAATGGAAATCTTAATTTGAAGTCCATATGTTGGATGTTGAAAGATGTGAGAACGAAAACGCTTTTCTGCCCATTTAGTAATCGAGCCTTCAGCAGCCCGGAAGCTATGGAATAAAGCATCAACAGTGCTACCTTGCTCAAAACGAACCCAAGCGAGATAGATAGACTCAAATCCTGACTGATACCACGGAAAATTATGGACTGGTAACAATTTGCGATCGGCTAAAATTTTATTGAAATTTTTAAATTCAGCAAAATTCCACTGTTCTCCTGCATCTAGTAAATATTTGATTCGTTTCTCTTTAGGGTTATTTGGAGCTATTTTTGTCAGCCCCAAAATATCCCGAACACCTGCATAGTCATGCCGCTCCAAAAGTGCATTTGCCTCCTGTAGTTGAATAGCTCCGAGATAAGTAGAACGAGGTATCTTACGAGTTTCTAGATTATACTCATTGCTAACTAAAAACTCGACATTGTTTCTAAACCGTGCCAAAGTGACAAACTGTACAGCCGATGAAATTGCTGGAGTTCCTGCTTGATGGCTAACATATACCGTCTTAATTTCTTCATTTTTGATTTCTTCACCATCAAATTTAAAAGTGCGTAGCTTTTCACGAACCAAGTCGAGAACGTAGTTCCAATCATCTAGTCCTTTATCCGCAGATGTCGGAGACAAAAAAACTGGTTCGCATTTTGCTTCGGGGAATTTATCCTGAAAATACCTCTTCAAAATTGGCTCCAACTTGCAGGTATCTTGCCAGTAAGCACATTTCGGTTTCCGTCTCGCTTTGTTATCTTTGAAAATCTCAGATTGATCTGTTAGTATAATAGCGATCGCATCTGGGTGAGATATTTTGAACTCTCTGACAAAGTTATCTAGCAGGGGGAAGGTTAGATACGACCAAATTTCATCTTGTACTTTCAAAGAACTTGACTCATAAACCGTCCCCAAAACTCTTGCTTCAATCCGGTAAGACTCATCACTATCCTTATCAGATTGCTTCTTGGGTACAAAAAGTATATCGTGGCACTCTTCCTTAATCGCCTCATCATACCATTCAGACCAAACCTTATGGCTTCTTTGCTTCTCTGTTAGGCCCTTTTCACGATTTATTTTATCGCTCTCAAGTTGCACATCACTGCTGCCGATTGTGAGAATCCAAATATTCATCATTGCTCCTCTCCCCAAAGTAGTTTAAATCCATCAGGTTTAGTATTCAGAAAATCCAAAAAATCATTTGACTCTCTTGAACCATCTGGAAAGAGCGCGATCAGTTCCAAATAGCGAGGAGTTGGTTTAATAATAGGCTTTCTCGGATTTTCAGGATTATTTCTAACAACGATCAAAGGGTAAAGTCGATGCCAGATAAGACTAATAAGACTAATTTGCCCAACTTTTCCTGTTACAGATGATTGATAAATTGATCCCTCTGGCTGAATGCCTTGTATTTTTTGTTGGTAGGGTTTGTGAAACCAGCGCACGGCTGCACTTTCATCATTATTGTCTGCAATTCGACCCCAAACCTGAACATTACTTGGATGCCAAGCTTCTCGCCAATCTTTTGCCCATTCAGTTTCTCGTAATGGCTTATTTTGAGATTGTATCCACTCTCTAGCTATTTGTCGAACTATCTCTAAAAATTCACCTACCTTCTCTAATCGGCTAACCCGCACATTTCGCGATCGTGTATTCTCTCCTAACCATTCCCAGTGGCAACCAATCAACGCTTTGTAGTTATTTTCGTAATATTCTTCAAAAAATTTGCGGTGATCGACTCGTCGCCATGATTTACCAAATCCTCCCATAATCATTGCAAATTGCATTAACGTGCTAACCAACTTTCCTAGAATAAGTTTTTGTTTAGGGTCAGATAATGGTTTAGCTAAAAACCAAATTAGTTCTCCCTCTACTTCGTAGGCAGGTTGAGCATAGTTTCCAGAACCAAAAGATTTAATTTCTAATTTAGAAGGCTGAAATTGGAATCCTAAAAATCCGACAGTTTCTTCTTTTTTCTCGATACCCCCAAACAAGCTTTGTACTAATTCTTTAGCGCTTTCACTATCTGTTAGGCCACCAAAAATTCTTAAGGCATGACCGCGCAGTGCAGCTCGGAAAATATTAGGACGAAACTCTCCCGTACCATCAATCAGTTTAGCAGCTTGTCCTTGTCCCTTGAGTTTTGCCCGATAAACAATCGGGTGAGAAGTTTTGGTAATTTGTCCGTAGCCTGTAGAGACTTTTGAACCTAATCCGGCGGCGATGGCTCGTTCCCAAATTTGCCAAATTTGCTGCCAACGATCGGATGATAGCGGTTTAGAACAGGAGATAGCAAATCTTAGGGTCGGCTGGTAAAGAGAAACTTGAGCATATGCACTCTCTCCTTTTGGTTTCTCATCAGTATCACGAGTCATAACTTGCCAACCCTGTTGAGGATGAACTAAGTCTAGTAACCCTTGTGTCCAATCATTAGTAGGATAAGCGCCCTGAAACCGCAAAATTCCTGGTGTAATTTCCGACTCATCGCCACAATAATTATTACAGGTTCCTAGCGGTATATCACCTGCTTTTTCCGCTTGTTGGCAAGCTTGGCGAAAGGCTCCTTTCATACTGCTACCAGGATAAAAAGGAATCCCTGAAGCACCGATTACAGGACGAAGCATTCCATCATCTTGCCCGCCATTGCTGACAAACCGCCAAGAGATTTGATAAGATTTTGCTCCGTATGTCTCAGTCTGTACATCTTGTGCATCTTCCGCAGAGATAAACTCAGCTTTTTTAGTCCATTCATCTGCCCACCTTTCAACATCTTGTTGCTCGCCTGCCCTTTTCTTGTCAGGATCGAGATATTGCAGTTGCGATCGCCCCTGCACCTGTGCCCGAAACATCAGGGGAATCTTTTTGTGTGCATTAGGAATCAATTTCATTGACGATCCTCCCGAACTTTATAGCGTTGCGTCCACCACACCAGACAATCGCATAATTGAGTCAAGACTGCGATCGCCACTCGCTGATCTTCCACAGGCAGTGCCCAAAGACTTTCAGACATAGCCTGAATTTCTTTAGTCGGAATTTTGCCCTTACTGTCAGGATGTAAAGGCTGATTGGGAATTGTCACCCCTCCCTTGTCCATGATTGTTTCTAGAGCATCCCAGGTTTCTTTCCAGAAAATGGATTTGTTTTCTTCTTTACCTTTAAGTCGCAAGTGTTCGCCCCAAAAGCGCTCTAACCCATAAGCTACAGCCATTCGCATATTGTGGGACTGATTGAGGGATTTTGGATCGCGCTCCCGTGCGTTGAGCACTAGCTTTTGAGCAGCGCGATCGAGTTCGTAAGATTTCCAACCCATTACTGATAATCTCCTGAAAGCGATACAAGACAACGACCAAAACCAATTGATTCCAAACCACCGAAATATAACTCTGATGAAGTTTCATTTTCGCCAAAGGGTTTCCAATCGGTTTGCTTCAACGCAATCGGAAATACTAAAATACTTCCTTCTGGCAAAGCTTCAGTATTGAAAAAAGCACCACCATCAACTTTTTTCTCGTTGGGTTTTTCTTTCGATCCCAATTTGACACGACTTTGCCGATACAGTGCCATATCGTGCAGCATGGCAATATCGTTATCGTGAACCACCACTAACTTATTAGCATCTAAATCTGTCGTCCCCGTGGGAATCCAAGCTGATAAGTCCTCCTCATGCTCTATTTCCAAAAACCCTAAATTAAAAAAGAGAATTTTGCCTCGGTCTTCCATCTGCCGACCCTGTAAACCTTTCTGTGCCGTGTAGGGTTCAGGAATATCTCCTGTCACGCCTGCAATGCGTTTAAACCGTTTTAACAGTAGAGGGCAACTTACCCAAACCACAGGCTGACCAGGACAGAACACGGGGAACCAAACCAGTGAAGCATATTCAAACTTCACAAGTGCTTCTGTTGTCCCGCCATCAGAACGACCATCAACGACTTCATGTCCATACCATAGTTGTTCTTCGCCCGGTTCCCTATCTCTTAAGTCTGCGCGAAACCGTCCCCGAATAGAACTGCCAGGAATAATCCCTGTTTGCGTAAACTGATCGCGAAAAATCAGGTTGAGATTGCCCGTTTCTTCCCCTGCGGTTGCCCCAACATGGACAGGTGCAAGAGTTTCAATTACTCCGTAAGCTTTGTGGTACATTGCGGTAATCCTTGAATATCAATAGGTAAACACAAACCACACCCCAGATGTTTGAGATGAAATCCTTCTTTTGGGAACCACTCATCTGGGAAATCCCACCAAGTACGTTCGAGAGGATGCTTAACAACATAAACGCTTCCTGCTGGAACGGCGTAGCGTCCCCGGCTGAGTCTGCCGGTTTTCTTGGCATCGTAGCAATCGCCCTCACCTTCTGTTTCTTCCTCTTTCTTGGAATGACCGATGCGATAGCGGTAGGGCACTGGTCTATCAGTCAACATTTTGAGTCCTTGCCGAGGAAAACTGGGATGGTTAGGGTAACGGTAGGATAATTTATTCGACCCCCAGACTCCAGGTGCAATCAGAGCAAAGGCTTGTTGAATCTTATTCTTAGGGTTAAGTAATCGATTGATTTTGTGTTTTTCTGAGAGAAAGTGACTTTCAATTTCCACCAGATGTCCTTCACCGCCCAATCGATACCACCCACTATGTATTTCATAGTTAGAGAGATATACTAAGCAGTAATCTTCAGGGATCTGCACGGCGCTTTCTAAGAAAAGTCCGTTCTTTTCGACAACGTGACGCTCTTCTGACTTGATTTTGGGATGCAGAAACGAGACAAATTCCCACGGTGCTTTGGCGATCGCTTTTCTTTCTCGCAGTTCTTCTGCGGGTAAATTCCAGGCATCAATCGACTGCCAACTATATTCTGGCTTCAAGTCTTTGTTTTGGCGTTCCCATCGATGCTGACCCAGACACCATTTATCTTCATCTGCTTGAACAATACCTGATTCATCAGATTTCTTTTTTACAAAAACCCACTCATCATCCTCTTCTTCAGCAATTACTTGATGCCAAGGAATTGGCACGTAGAATTGTTTAGGTGTATCCTGTTTTGCCCAAAAAGGGCCTGAAATTACGAGCTTATCTCTAAGCTCTTGGTGAGAAGCAAACTTCTGTTCGCGATTGGCATTCAAAAACAGTCCAGCGATCGCGGCGCTATCCGGTGGAAACTTACTACCCGATCGCCCGACTAGATTCTCTGGAGACAGAAAAGCTCCCGCACTGCCATACATGAATCCCAAAGGGGAAACCGCAATTAAATATTGGAATTTCGACATAGCTGCCATCCCACTTGAACAATGTCATCGATCCAATTCACGATCGCAGAGTCAGAGTTATCCCCTGCCAAATCGATCCATTTCCTTTCTTGCTTAAACTTCTCTCCGGCGTTATCGAAATATAAATTGAATAGAGCAAGAGCTAGTTCCTTGTTGATAGAAAGCTCTGCCATTTCTTGAAGTCGAATTGCATGGCGTGCTTTTAGTTGGGCCCAATCGTTGTAGATGTGAGTCCAGTTTGGTTTTTCTCCCCAACTTTTACCATCTCGATCGCGATAATTCCTCAACACATGAAGATTGTCCCAAGGACAAGTCCACTGCACAAATTGACCGCTGTTAAAAACTACTCGAAGTGTAACCCGATCGCGCCCCAAACTTTTTGCCCGTTTTTCCGCCTCCCGACAGTGTTGCAAAATATCTCGCTGTGGCACCTGATGCCCCGCCCAAACAAAACCTACACTATAGGTAAAATCTAGATTAAATTCCTGCTTAATAGTGTTTTGATGTTCTTTCCAGTGGTCTTCTAGGGTTAACAACCAATTCAAAGCCTCGATCGGTTTAACTTTTTCAGGCTTTTCTTGCGTCTTTGTTTCCTTACTGTAAAGCACTCCGAGAAAGTCATCGCCACCAGCATAGATGATACGGCCTTTACCTTGAGGAAATAAATCTTTTTTATACTGAAAATCTTTTCCCCACTCCCTCATTAGGTCAGTGAAGTTTTTGAGGTCATGTTCTTGCTTGTTTTCATCATTTTCAGGGCGCGTGGCAAGTTCTTTAAGCTTATCTCCAACCTTGTCACCATCGCCCATAAACCAGCCTGTCCAGTATCCAGCTTCACGGTGGATATCTTTGAACTCTGGGTCATCTGGTTGTTTTTTGAGTTTCTCCATCCCGATAGCATCAGCGATTTTGTCGTAGGTGACTAAACGCTTGACCAATTCGGGAATACTCAGACGTTCGTTGACAGCAATGTATTTTCCAATATCATCAGACTTAGATTTCTCATATTCTCTCAACTTTTCCAGCGATAGACTTGGTTTCCCAACCCTGTAATCTGGGTTGTCCAGCAGCCAAGACAATCGGCGATAAAAAAGTTCTTGTGACTCCTGTTCCTGTTTTGTAAGCAATCGCCCTGGTTCTTTTGACTCTTTACCTAGTTGATGCCATGCGATCGCATCCGTCCCCGTCAAACTCGAACTCTCACCTATCCAGTTGATAGCTGTCCAACCTCGCTTAAGCTTGCGAGTCTCCAAGTCATCCATTGCCTTTTTGATGGCTTCTTTTTCAGATTCACCGTATCCCCAAAAAATTTCCCAGGTATAGCTTCCCCATCGTTCCCACTCTCCTTTTTGTCTGCCTTTTGTATCTTCTGTTTGTGACCAGTAATATTGGTCTTTGGGGATACCGAGGTTGTCTTCTATCCAGACTCGGGAAATTTGCAAAATCTTTTGCCATTCTTTTAAGAGAGTATTTTGGACATCATTGCGCTCAAATTTTCCCTTAATGAGAATTCGGTTTGGCATTCCTTCTTGTATAGTAGGCAATCCAGGGGAAATCACCTTAAGTCCTAAAGACTCTGCTTTTTGTACAAGCTTAAAACTCAAAAAAGATAAAATCAGCGAGGCCCCATACAAATCTCGGAGTTTGCGGGATTTCTCGATAAAGCCTTGAACGGGGGCAAAGGCGATCGCAGTGTATGCAGACATAAATTCAATTTTAAGGCGGGCAATGCCCACCTGAATGCTGCTGGTAGTGTCCCAAGTCGCTAACTGCTTAAGTTCTACTCAACTCAATATATCAGCCGAGCCAGCTTCATGTCTTCAGATTGACAATATTTATCAAACTTGTTGCGAAGCCTAAAAGTCTGTAAATAATAGTCTCCAGACCTTTCTATATTTTTATGTCAATATTGTCTTTTACTTGACTTTTAAGCAACTTACCCGACCCACCCATCATGGCCAAAAAACCAACCCCTCACCCCTACGCCGACAAACTAACGTTCGATCGCATCATGATCCTCATCGCCACATTAGTAAACCATCCCGGAATCGGACACTCGGACACCGAAACATCCGACAGTAAATATCACGATGCTTTGCTAGAAGTTCAATCTCAATTACAGAAAATAGCAGCCGAATTCAGCATCGAATTTCCAGAAAACTATCCCGCAACTCCCACAATTCGCAAAGATTTAGAAACTTTGCGCCACTACGGAATCCTCGACAAAAGAATGTATCGCTTCGGATATTATCTCGGCACCGGCGCAATGAATCGCGAAGAACTACTATTCGCATTTCAAGCAATAGCATCTCAAGCCAAATATCAGGGAAATCCCCAAGCCCGCAAAATTTGTGAAAAACTCACTAAACTGTTGCGCGGACTAGATATCGAACTCAAAGGTCAATTGTTTTATCCCGTTCGCGAACACCTAAATCGTGCGATTATTTACACCGATCCTGTAGAAATGCTCGATCGCCAAGAATATCGGAATACCCTATTTCACAAACTAGATATCGTAGAAACAGCAATTGTTCGGGGCCAGGCGATCGAACTTTACCGTCAAGACGATTATTACGGTAAAGGCAAGGTCGGTTTCCGGCGAATTTGGCCCCTGCAACTGATCTATCACGATATCGCTTGGTACCTGATTTGCGAAGATTGCGACAGCGGACACTTGAGCGTAGAACGGGTGAATCGCTTTAGTGACTACTGCGAAATTATCGATTCAGAAGGGCGCGGTTTAGCCGTACAGGAACAACGTTTGAAAATAGCTCAAAAGTTGTTAAAAAATGGCTGGGGACTGTCTTTGGGCGGTTTAGAGCAACAGCAGGCTGAATTGCAGGGTACGCTGAAGTTAGAAAAAGTGAAGGTGCGGTTTTTTGAGAAAGTGGTGGGATTTATCTTAGAGGGCGATCGGCGGCATCCACGACAAAAGATTGAAGAAGGCCCAAGGAATAGTTTTGGCAAAGTGCTTTATGTGGATTATAAGATCGATTTGCCAGCTCGCTCTCTGAACGAATTTAGTCTTTGGGTGAACAGATATATGGATAGCGCCCAAGTGCTTTCCCCGCCGAGCTTGGTAGAAAAACACCGACAAGCAGCGAGAGATTTAGTCGATCGATACAGCTTGTAATCCTGGGGGGGGTTTCACCAACCATCAATGCCTGTGCCTAAAACCAACCATATCAAAAACCCTCCCCCACCTACGAACAATAGTTAGTTATGACTTGTTAATTATTCTGTCATTGTTTCGCTGTACTGCCTTTCTATTTTCAATGCCGTTTCGACTCTTTGATACTCGGCCTCAACCTCTTCTAAAACCGCGCCGGCTGCTGCAGGTAAAGGCTTGTTCGCCTCTATTTCCATGCGGCCCATGATTTCGAGTTCCTCGCACAGCTCAAACAAGCGAAAAGCACCGAGAGTACCGCTAATCGACTTCAAAGAGTGAGCCGATCGCCGCAAAGCCACCGGATCGGCGTTGCCCAGGGCAATAGAGATGCCTCGCAGCAGTTCGGGAGCTGTTTCGAGGTAAATCTCTATTACCTCGTCCAAAGCTTCCACTTCTCGCAGTCCCTCTATAATCTTGGCACTCAGGGAAGCGCTGTTTACTGACAAAGCCCGATCGAGATTTGATGCACCCCACCCGACGACCGCGGGCGAATAGGGAATTGTCAGTTGTGGATTTCCCGCAACGGCCCCATTCGATCCCACTTCTAATTCACTCGTTCCTCCCATCTGTTCGGGCTGTGAGTTCAAACCAACAATCGGCTGCGGGATCTCGAACTCCCCATTCGAGCGAGATTTACACGCGCTCAAAGCTCGCACCAACTGCTCAATTGCGATCGGCTTGCTCAAATAGTCGTCCATCCCGGCAGCCATACACTCTTCCCGATCGCCCTGCATCGCATTTGCCGTCATCGCCACAATCCAAGGCCTTGTCGATTTTCGATTTTCGATTTTCGATTTTCGATTGTTAGATTCCTCGTCAGTCAATGGGGGATTTTCGATTTGAGATTTTCCATTTTGAGATTGCTCAGTCGATTTTCGATTTTCGATTTTCGATTTTCGATTGTTAGATTCCTCGTCAGTCAATGGGGGATTTTCGATTTGGGATTTTCCATTTTGAGATTGCTCAGTCGATTTTCGATTTTCGATTTTCGATTTTCGATTGTTAGGTTCCTCGTCAGTCAATGGGGCCTTTTCGATTTGGGATTTTCGATTTTGAGATTGCTCATCAGTTGCGGAGACTTCTGATTCGACCGGGGGATTTTCTAAGGTTAAATCTCCTGAAAATTGCGATCGGATGCGGCGAGTAGCTTCCAGTCCGTCCATTTCCGGCATTTGCACATCCATCAGCACCACATCGTAAGGCTGGCGGCGCAAAGCTTCGAGCACTTCGAGACCGTTTCCCGCCACATCGGCACGATACCCCATCCGCTGCAAAATTTGCAAAGCCACCTTCTGATTCACCAAATGATCGTCAGCCAACAGAATCCGCAGGGGTAACTTCTCGGCCAGGAGGGGTATGCTTTGCAAGAAAGGCCCGCTGGTGCGCTGCGCTCTAAATTCCGTTGTCTCTTCCCCAAAAATATTGATTAAAACATTGTAAAGCTGAGATTGTTTGATCGGTTTATTCAAAAAAGCAGCAAAATTCGCCTCAATAGCTGCGGTGTCAATTTCTTGCCTGCCGATCGAAGTTAGCATCACTAACGGCAACTTTTGGCAATCAGGATATCGGCGAATTTGCGCAGCTAAAGCCAACCCGTCCATTTCCGGCATTTGCATATCCAAAATTGCCAAGTCAAACACCTCTTTAGCAGCGATCCAATCTAAAGCCAAACGAGCCGAAGCTGAAGCCCTAGCCACCATTCCCCAAGATTGAGCTTGGAGAGTCAAAATTTGGCGGTTGGTAGCATTGTCATCGACAATTAAGACTCGCTTGCCAGCTAATTCAGGTTGAGAATTGCTCAAGTTAGCTGGCAAGGAACTGTTGCAGCCAGAAACGATCGTGCTGAAATAAAAAGTAGAGCCAACGGATTTGGAATTTTGGCCGCTCGGCTTGTTGCTGAGTACAGATTTGCTAGAGCTATATTTTTCGGCAATTTCGCAAGATTCTCCCCATCCCAATTCAAAAACTGCCGATTTAAAATCTGCGGGAGGATTACCCGCCAGATTACCCATACTTTCCACCCACATCCTGCCGCCCATCATTTCGGCCAAACGCTTGCTAATTGCCAAACCCAATCCGGTACCGCCGTACTGCCGGCTCGTTGAAGAATCTACCTGGCTGAAAGATTTAAATAGCCGATCCATGCGATCGCTCGGAATGCCGATACCGGTATCTTTAACCGCAAATTGTATTTCGTATGTTTGGTTAATTGCTAGCGGTTCGCCATTAATTGCTGGCGGTTCTTTAGCGTTGGCCGCCGGCACTGAAATCTTTTTGGCAGTCACCGAAACCACCACTTCTCCAGCGTCGGTAAATTTCACAGCATTGCTGAGCAAGTTGATTAAAATTTGCCTCAAGCGGGTGCTGTCGCCGATCGCCGTTGCTGGTACTGCACGATCGATCAAGTAACCGACTTCCAGTTTTTTTTGTGCCGCCTTGGCAGCTACCAAGTCTAGAGATTCCTCAATGCAAGTGCGGATGTCAAACGGATGTTTCTCCAAGTCCAATTTGCCCGACTCAATTTTCGAGAAATCTAGAATATCGTTGATCAGCGTCAGCAAGGCATCGCCGCTGCTGCGGATAGTTTCTACAAAATCGCGCTGTTCCCGAGTTAAGCGGGTATCCAGGAGCAAACCGGTCATGCCGATGACTCCATTCATCGGAGTGCGAATTTCGTGGCTCATGGTGGCTAAAAATTCGCTTTTGGCTCTAGTAGCCGCCAGTGCTTGATCGCGAGCTTTTGCCAAATCTAAGTCTGTTTGCTGGCGTTCGAGTTCGCTTCCCACCCACTGAGCCATCAGTTTCACCAACTCTCTGTCTACAACTCGGAACGGTTCTGTCGCAGGAGTCGGAGAAAAGAAGCACAGAGTGCCGTAAACTTCACCTGACACCGTGACGGGAATGCCCATGTAAGCTTCGATTTGGAAGGCTGGATCCTCCGTGTTGAAGGACATACCCGAAAATCTCACCGACTCAAAGTAGATCGGTTCTTTTGCCATTGCCGTAGCCACGCAGAAGGTTTTTTCCAGATCGTAGATTTGTTCTTTGACGATCGACCCGTCGGGACACTCAACAGCCATTATTTGATAGTTGTCGCCTTGAATGCAGGACAAAATTCCCGTGGACAGGCCTAAATGCCCGCATCCCATTGCCAGCAGTTCTTGGAGGCGCAAATCAAAGGTAGAGAGGTGGTTGAGCGGGTCTGTACGGGGAGCCGAAGTCACTTGGTACAAAGCTTTAATTGCAGCTTCGCTTTCTCGCAGTTCTTGTTCTGTTTGCTTGCGCACGCTGATGTCGCGGGAAATGCCGATAATTTCTTGCACGGCGCC
>Ga0247774_1001121_pt1 | contig 13623 bp, 8 predicted proteins | sample UWRJL001104B6_FD_179933 | JGI IMG/M metagenome (GOLD analysis project Ga0247774, IMG submission 179933) | Plant litter microbial communities from Arlington Agricultural Research Station in Wisconsin, United States - UWRJ-L001-104B-6 | ecosystem: Environmental > Terrestrial > Plant litter >... | reverse complement strand
TTGACGAAAACCATCCTTTGTCGGTGAAAATGCTGGGGATGCACGGCACTGCTTACGCTAATTTTGCCGTTACCGAGTGCGATTTGCTGATTGCTGTGGGGGCGAGGTTTGACGATCGCGTGACCGGCAAATTAGACGAGTTTGCCGCGCGCGCTAAGGTGATTCACATCGATATCGATCCGGCGGAAGTCGGCAAAAATCGCGGCCCTGACGTGCCGATTGTCGGAGATGTCCGCCAAGTTTTGATCGATTTGCTGCGCCGCTGTCGGGAAACAGGAGTTTCGGGAAAGACCGGACAGACTGCGGAATGGCTGCACAGGATCGATCGCTGGAAAGAGGACTATCCGTTAGTTGTGCCTCATTACCCAGACATTTTGGCTCCGCAAGAGGTGATTTCCGAGTTGGCTGCTCAAGCGCCGGATGCTTACTACACAACGGATGTCGGTCAACATCAAATGTGGTCGGCTCAATTCTTGAACAACGGGCCGCGCCGCTGGATTTCCAGCGCTGGTTTGGGCACGATGGGTTTCGGGCTGCCGGCGGCGATGGGCGCGAAAATGGCCCTACCCGATGAGCAAGTGATTTGTATTGCTGGCGATGCTAGCGTGCAAATGAATATTCAAGAGTTGGGAACATTAGCACAATACGGCATTAATGTCAAGGTTGTGATTGTAAATAACGGCTGGCAAGGCATGGTGCGGCAGTGGCAGCAGGCGTTCTATGGGGAGCGTTATTCGTCGTCGAATATGACTGTGGGGATGCCGGATTTTGTGATGCTGGCTGAAGCTTATGGCGTGAAGGGGATGCAGGTTTCGCGGCCGGAGGAACTCAAAGAGGCGATCGGTCAAATGCTCGCTCACGACGGCCCGGTGCTGATGAACGTCAAGGTGACGAGGGACGAAAACTGCTATCCGATGGTAGTTCCAGGTAAGAGCAACGCTCAAATGGTTGGTTTGCCCGAACGTAGCAAGTTGCAATCTGCGGAGTTGATTTATTGTCCGAGTTGCGGCGCGAAGAATGTTTCGAGCAATAAGTTTTGTCCTGAGTGCGGGACAAAAGTTTAACGAGTTTTGAGTGGGGACTTAGGCTGTGCCTATTAGTCTCAACTTAAGGTCAAACGTAGTCATAGACTGCTGTTTATCGTCGAGGCCAGATCCCCCCTAGCCCCCCTTAAGAAGGGGGGGACAAGAGTCCGATCAAAGTCCCCCTTCTTAAGGGGGATTTAGGGGGATCTGGCCTCGGATAAAAGCGAGAGATACAAAGGTTTCAGACTTAAGTTGACACCTATCGGCAATGCCGTCTCTTTACCTGACTCTGCTGTTTCACATTTAAAACCATCTCCGCTGGCATCGCATCGAGAGCTTTAATCTGTAATCTCTAAGCATCTTTTATGAGCCAGTGTCTAAACCCTGATTGCCTATTCCAAAACCCGTCTGGCTCTACAAAATTTTGTCAAAAATGTGGGAATAAACTGCTATTGGGCGATCGCTACGGAGCGAAAAAAATTATTGGACAAGGGGGATTTGGGCGCACTTTTCTAGCTGTTGACGAGTATAAACCCTCAAAACCTCCCTGCGTTATTAAACAATTTTACCCCCAATTTCAAGGCACTTCTAGTATCCAGAAAGCTGCTGAGTTATTTGAGCTTGAAGCAGTCCGCCTAGAACAGTTGGGTAAACATTGTCAAATTCCCGACTTATTAGCATATTGTAGCCAAGATGGACGGCAGTATTTAGTCCAAGAATTCATCGACGGTGAAAATTTAGCCCAAACACTAGAATCTAAGGGATATTTTAGCGAAACGCAGATTCGCAATTTGCTTAATAATTTACTGCCAGTATTCGAGTTCATTCACTCTCACCATGTTATTCACCGAGATATCAAGCCAGAAAATATTATTCTTCGGCAAGATGGGCAATTGGTTTTAGTTGACTTTGGAGCCGCGAAATATGCGACACAAACGGCTCTAGGGCTAACGGGAACGAGAATCGGGACGGCTGGATATATGGCACCAGAACAAGCCAACGGTAAACCGATTCATGCTAGTGATATTTATAGTCTGGGTGTGACTTGTCTGTGTCTGTTAACTCAGGTTGAGCCGATTGATTTATTCGATGATAGCGAGTTTGAATGGGTGTGGCGAGAACACTTAAAAACATCTGTCAGTTCGGAACTGGGTCAGATTTTAGATAAAATGATACAACCTGCTATTAAAAAACGTTATCAATCTGCTACTGAAGTTTTGCAGGATATTGGTACTCGATCACCTCAATTATCACCTCAAACACCTCCACCGGCAACGCCACCAGACTCGCTTAAATCAGCGCTGGGTGTTGACTATACTCGTCTGCGGGATTTATTGGCCACAGGGGAGTGGAAAGAGGCGGATCGGGAAACATTCAAGGTGATGTTAAAAGCTGCTAGACGGGAGAAGGAAGGTTGGTTCGATACGAACTCGATCGAGAATTTTCCTGGCGATGATTTGCGGACGATCGACCAATTGTGGGTAAAATACAGTCAGGGTCACTTTGGCTTTAGCGTCCAGAAAAAAATCTGGTTGGAAGTTGGTGGTAAAGTTGATTATGACACTGAATGCAAGCTAGGCGATCGTGTGGGTTGGAGAAAGAGGAGAAAGGGGAGGAAAGGTTGGTTGGAGTACGATGATTTAACCTTTAATCTGGAAGCACCACGGGGACACCTCCCGTCGTGTGCGCGTGTGTTTGCGTGGGGGGGAGAAGGATTGGGTTTGGTTGTTGGGGTGTTGGGGTGGTTGGGGTTGGTTGTGTGGTTCTCTCTTCTCTCGAATCGAGAGCTGTAAGCTGTAATCTATAGCGATTTTAGCCTTTTGTCAAGTCTTTTTTTGAGAACCTTTTTCTACGAAGTTATCGGCTTTTCGTCATTTCATTACCTGCTACGCGGGGGTTTACTCTTCAAACAACAGACTTGCGGAATTCGGGTGATAGGAATTGGCCAACACAAACTGTTTAGGGTTCAGAAACCGGGTTTTTTACCAAATATTTGGTTGTAGTCAGAAGATTCGGTAAAAACCCGGTTTCTTTGGTCAGTGCGTAAATCCTAATCTACTCTAAATTCGAGATAAAATGATGCGTTATGCCATTGCGATCGAAAAAACACCCAATAATTATTCAGCATATCCACCAGATTTACCCGGATGTGCAGCCACAGGCGCTACCCTTGCGGAAGTACAGCAGCAAATTAAAGAAGCGATCAAATTTCACTTAGAAGGATTGCGAGAGGAAGGTTTACCGATTCCCGAACCAACTACGCTTTGTGAGTATGTCGAAGCACGATAATCTCAGAAACCCGGTTTCTTGCTGACACACCCTACAACAACTGTCAACTGTCAACTGTCAACTGTCAACTGTCAACTGCTATAAATGAATCTTTATTTGGGAATAGATTTCGGCACGACTGGCGCCCGATCGACTGTCATAGACTCCCAGGGTACAATACATTGTGAGACAGAATATACTTTTGCCAACAACGGGCAACAACAGCCTGAATTGCCCTCGGTGTGGCAAAATGCGCTGTGGGATTCGATCGAGCAAATTCCCCCAGCAATCCGCAATCAGGTAAGGGCGATCGCCCTTGACGGCACATCTTCCACTGTCATGCTGTGCAATACCGACGGTATACCAGTATGCGAACCCATTTTATACAATGATGCGCGCGGTGCAGCGGTGACAGAGAGGTTGCGGGCGATCGCGCCGGATAACCACACAGTATTGAGCGCAACATCGAGTCTGGCAAAACTCCTGTGGTGGCAGGAGGGCGGGCTAGAAGCCCACCCCACAACACAATTCAGTCTTTGTGGAACAGGCATCTTGCCTGTGGTTGAGAAGCTTTATTTCCTGCATCAAGCTGACTGGCTGGCATGGATGCTGCACGGAAAATTGGGAATTAGCGACTATCACAATGCTTTGAAACTCGGTTTTGATGTTGATACTTTGTGCTATCCGAATTGGCTGATAGAGGGAATTGCGGGCGCTGCAACTCCTGAATTACCGCAAGTTGTCGCGCCGGGCACGCCTGTGGGGGAAGTAAGAGCTCAAGTGGGCGATCGCTTCGGTTTTCCCCGAGATTGTATAATTTGTGCTGGTACAACCGATAGCATTGCCGCATTTTTAGCAAGCGGTGTCAATTTACCAGGGGAAGCAGTAACTTCTCTCGGTTCTACACTAGCAGTCAAGCTGTTAAGTCATACCCGCGTAGATGATTCTAGATACGGGATTTACAGTCATAAATTAGGCGATTTGTGGTTAGTTGGAGGTGCTTCTAATACCGGAGGTGCGGTGCTGCGACACTTTTTTACTGATGTTGAGTTGGATAATTATAGCACACAAATTGATCCAGCACAAGAGAGTTTGCTGGATTATTACCCATTGTTGAAAAAGGGCGATCGCTTTCCGATTAATGACCCGAATTTGCCGCCTCGACTCGAACCGCGTCCCGCTGATCCTGTGGAATTTCTGCACGGTTTGCTAGAAAGTATAGCGCGGATTGAAGCGCGGGGATATCAATTATTGCAAGAATTCGGTGCAACTCCTTTGACAAAAGTTTATACTGCTGGCGGGGGGGCAAAAAATTCGGTTTGGAGTGCGATTAGAAAGCGTTATTTAAAGGTGCCTGTGGTAAGGCCAATTCATACTGCTGCTGCTTATGGGACGGCGTTATTAGCAATGCGCGGTGTTACAGGTTAGGGTTATTGCATAAATCTTTGATGGATGGGGAAACCGCAGATGTAGGCAGATTAACGCTGATTAACGCAGATGCTTTGCTATATTTTTACTTACACTCGCTGCAGCTTAGCTGTTCTCGGGTCGATGATTTTTCTGCCCAAACCCGAAAACTTAATTGCCAGATTTGTTTTATCGCCCGCCCCTAAAACGTGCGTAATTTCTCCTACTCCAAAAGCATGATGGAAAACCCGATCGCCGGTTTGCCAATCCACCGATTGTACGTTGGTTTCCGCTTGTGAATTGCCGGAATTAGCTGCTGAATTATTAGTTTTTCTTTTAGATGCAGCCGTTTTCCCCGCTGGAGTTTTCTTCGCACTTCCAGCCAGCAAATGTGTCGGCAATTCTCCTAAGAATAGCGAAGGGGTGCAGTGTTCCCGGAAACCTCCCCAAAGGCGGCGTTCGCGAGTGTGGGTGAGAAATAGCAATTCCTGGGCGCGAGTGATGCCGACGTAGCACAAACGGCGTTCTTCTTCGATCGCTTTCGGGTCGTCCAAACTGCGGAAATTCGGAAATAAACCCTGTTCCATTCCGACTAGAAATACTACGGGAAATTCTAACCCTTTGGCTGAGTGCAGCGTCATCAGCGACACGCGGGAATCTTCTTCTTGCAAGTCATCTAAATCGGATGCTAATGATGCTTTTGCTAAAAATGATGTCAGGGTCGGTTCTTCGTTTTGTTCTTCAAATTGCAGCACAGCATTGTACAATTCTCTGACGTTTTCTATGCGGTTTTCTGCTTCCTCGGTTCCTTGATTTTTCAAATCTTCAATGTAGCCTGAATCTTGGATAATTCCTTGGACAATTTGCGAAGCTGGTAGAGTTTCAACTTGCGATTGCCAACGACCAATCATTTCGGCAAACTTAATAATAGCTTTTGCCGATCGCCCTGCTAGAGTATTGACTGAAGATTCATCGCTGAGGATTTCCCACAACGGAATGCCCAATTGACTTGCAGCGTCTTCGATTTTGGAAAATGTGGTATCCCCAATGCCGCGACGGGGTGTATTGATGATGCGTTTGAGGCTGACGCTATCGTCGGGATTGGCAACCGCCCGCAGGTATGCTAGGATATCTTTGATTTCTTTGCGATCGTAAAACTTGAGGCCACCGACAATATTGTAGGCAATGTCTAAACGCATTAACGCTTCTTCAAAGGAGCGAGATTGAGCGTTTGTGCGGTAGAGAATCGCAAAGTTACTGCCGTTTTCGTATTCGGAGTTTTGGCGCTTTAAGGAATGAATTTGACCTGCTACAAATTCCGCTTCATCTAATTCGTTGTCGGCCCGCCAGACAACAATCGGAGCTCCCGGTTCGCGAGTCGGGCGCAGAATTTTCTCGATCCGTTCGGTATTGTGTTCTATCAAGTGGTTCGCCACTTCCAGGATGTTTTCGCGCGATCGATAATTTTCCTCTAATTTTACCATTGTCTGAGTTTTCTCGTCGGACAAACCATCTCCGAAATCCTCTTGAAATTCCAGCAATATGGTATAATCTGCCATCCGAAAGCTGTAAATTGATTGATCGACATCCCCCACGACAAAAATCGAGCGGTTTTGCCATTTATCGAAGTTTTTCGGGTCGGCGTTATTTGTCACCAACATCCGAATCAAGTCGTATTGAGTGCGGTTGGTATCTTGGTATTCGTCAACTAAAATATGGCAAAACTTTTTATGCCAGTAACTTAATACTTGCTCGTTTTGGCTCAAAAGTTTAACGGGAACGAGGATTAAGTCGTCAAAATCTAGGGCATTGTTGGCTGCTAAAGCGTCTTGGTAGCGACTGTAAACATCGGCAATCACGCGACCTCGATAATCCGGTTCGGCTGCTTGGTATTCTTGAGGCGACCAACCTTTATTTTTAGCATTGCTGATAGCATAGCGGACTTTTCGCGGGTCAAATTTCTTGTCGTCCAAGTTGAGAGTTTTTGTGACAATTTGTTTGACGACATTTTGAGCGTCTGACTCGTCAAAAATCGAAAAGTTTTTCTTCCACTGGCGGCCTTTTTCGTCTTGGTATTTTTCAATATCGTAGCGGAGAATCCGGCCGCACAAAGAGTGAAAAGTCCCCATCCAAATGTGTTTGGTAATTGTGCGGTAAATGTGCGATCGCAATGAAGTTTGCACGTCCGGGGTCAACTCTACCAAAGGTTTGCCATATTCCGCTTCAGCTTGCTGAGTTGCCAGCAATTTCTCAATTCTTTCTTTCATCTCCCTGGCGGCTTTATTTGTAAATGTCACCGCCAGAATATTTTCAGGATCCACTCGATGGGTGCGAACTAAGTTAGCAACTCGGTAAGTGAGAGCTCGGGTTTTGCCGGAACCAGCGCCCGCTACTACTAACAGCGGTCCGTTATAATGGGCGACTGCTTGGCGCTGAGATGGGTTGAGGTGGCTGAGAAAATCATTGGTTTGAGTCATAGCTAGAAAGTTAGTTTATTTTTTTTATGGGTAAATAATACTTGGTATGCGATACCGCGAGTTTTTTTTAAGGTAAGGTGCGCCGTGCGCACTATATATTATAACTAGAACGGTGATTTTTAAAACTTTAAATATTTTCTCGCCAAGCGAGTTGTTTAAGGTAAGGTGCGCAATGCGCACCCGAAACTATAACTAGATAGCTAATTTTTTTTAACGTTTAAATATCCGTGTCAGCCACATGGCAGCTAATATTCCCAAGCCAATCCAGATGACAATAATCACAGCAGCGGCAGCCCGATTTATTGGTTTTCCTCGCTCTATTTCTGCGGCTGCTTTTTCCCGACACTCGACTAAAACCTCTGGCGGAATCATCTTCAGTACCAGCCAAATTCCCAAAGGTACAATTATCAAATCGTCCAAGTAGCCGAGAACCGGTATGAAGTCAGGAATTAAGTCGATCGGGCTAAAAGCATAGGCAACCGTAACGCCTGCTATAATTCTGGCGTACCAAGGTACTCTCTGGTCTGTACTGGCTAAATAAACAGCGTAAGTCTCTTTTTTGAGCCGGCGGGCAGCTTGTTTTAAGGATTTCATATAATGACTCATGCCTAATGACTCATGACTGATGACTCATGACTAATGACTAATGACTTTTTTTAGTTGCTAAAAATGTAACAAGCTGGATATTTAGCAATTTCAGTGGGAAGGTAAAGTATAGCATCTGTTGTATGTGAGGAGAATCAAGTTTATGAATTCAAATTTGCAACGCGGCGATCGCATTAATTTCCCTAGTCTGCTAACAGCGTTGTGTTTAACCTTAACTCTCGTGAGTTTCGTGGGATTAGATGCGGCGGTTGCTCAAGAACAGCGGATTAGAACCCTCAGTGTCACTGGGCGGGGTGTGGAAGCGATTCCGACAACCGAGACTCAAGTTGCTTTGGGGGTTGAGGTGCAGGGGAAAACGGCGGCCGAGGTGCAGCAGGAAGCGGCGAGGCGATCGTCCGCTGTGGTAGCATTGCTGCGATCGCGCCAAGTGCAAAAACTCGAAACCACCGGCATCACCCTGAGCCCGAATTACACCTACGAAAACAAGCAGCAGCGGCTAATAGGGTATATTGCTACAAATACCGTCAGTTTTCGCCTTAATACTCAATCTGCTGGCACTTTGCTCGACGATGCAGTGCAAGCAGGAGCAACGCGAATTCAAGGTGTGAGCTTTGTGGCCGCCGACAGTGCGATCGAACAAGCTCAAAAACAAGCACTCAAAAAAGCAACTCAAGACGCTCAAGCGCAAGCGGATGCAGTCTTTAGCGCCCTCAACCTGAAGCGGGGAGAGATTCTCAACATTCAAATCAACGGTGCTAGCGCGCCGCCGCCTATTATGTCCGGGCTGGTGGCGGTGCGGCGCCTTGGTGCTGCTGATGCTACAACGCCTGTGGTGGGAGGGGAACAGCAGATTGAAGCTTCTGTGACTTTGCATTTTGGATATTAAATAGTTAGGGGTTGAACTGGGCACCTCAGCTTGACCCTAACTATTTCTCGATCGATCGAGCAGCTTTTTCTACAAAAAACTTTAGCCGTTTTAACCACTTGTGCCAGTAGTGGAGCAATTGTTCGCGTCCAACACAAACAGCACTTACCCATGGGCATCTAGAAACCGGGTTTTTTTACGAAAAGACGCCTTCGGACTCGTAGATTCGCCAAAAAACCCGGTTTCTTGGGTCGGATTGCGTCCAGCACTGACAAATATGGACGCATCTTCGCCCGCAAGAGCCACAACAATCAAACTATTATGAACTATAAACGGAATCTCTCCTTCTTCAGGGGGAGAATTCCTCAATAAATAGACTCTCCGTTAAACCCTAGGCGATCGCATTCCTCCTACACAGAAAAGAGTGGACTCTTTTCTAAGATCCACTCTCTGTTAAACTCTCTTAGGGCTAGCTTTAACAAGCTGGAGTTAAGTCCTTACTTTAGCTAGTCCTTAATTATTCTGTTGTCATGAATGACAACTTTTTCCTTGACTTCAGGACTGCCGGAGATGTGAATATCCGTATCCTTATTTTCCTCGGCGGGTTCGGCTAGATATTGAGGAGATGACTTAACATCATGCGCTGCACCTTTAGCAGATTCGACTGCATTTTGGGCAGATGACTTAACATCATGCGCTACACCTTTAGCAGAAGATCCAGTTGCATTTTGGGCAGATGACTTAACATCATAGGCTGCACCTTGAGGAGATCCGGTTGCATTTTGGGCAGAGGACTTAACATCATGCGCTGCACCTTTAAAAGATTCGGCTGCATTTTGGGCAGAGGACTTAACATCCTGCGCTGCACCTTGAGGAGATTCGGTTGCATTTTGGGCAGAGGACTTAACATCCTGCGCTGTATCTTTAGCAGATTCGACTGCATTTTGGGCAGAGGACTTAACATCCTGCGCTGCATTTTGGGCAGAGGACTTAACATCCTGCGCTGTATCTTTAGCAGATTCGACTGCATTTTGGGCAGATGACTTAACATCCTGCGCTGCACCTTTAGCAGATTCGGCTACATTTTGGGCAGATGACTTGATTGATTCAGCCGCACTCTTACCAGATGACTGAAGCGATTGGGCTGCACTTTTTATCGATGGCTCCACTGCCTTCGCTGTCTCTCTTACAGTGGATCTAAGATCCTTAGTGGCGCCCTCAATTTCCTGAGCTACAGCTTTGGCAGAAGGTTTAACTTCATCGGCAGTGCTCTTAATAGAGTCCGCTGCACTTTGTATAGAAGGCTTGACACCTTCGACTGTCTGCTTGACTGAATCTTTTACTTCTCTAATCGTAGGTTTGACTTCCTCGGATGCGCTCTTGACTGCATCTACTACAGAAGGCCTCGCTTCCTGAACTGTCTGATTGACAGATTCGGCTATACCTGTAATCGAAGGCTTGGTTTCCTCAACAGTTTGCTTGACTGCTTCTGCTGTAGCTTTGATAGATGGTTTAACTTCCTCAGCAGTTTCCTTTGCTACTGTCCCTAGCTCTTCTACAGTGTGTTTAATACCGTCTGCTACAGTGTGTGCTGCATCCCCTAAATTATCTACAGCACGGTTAACCGTATCAGCAGTACCTTTACCAATAATAGCGCCAGCAACTGAGCCTGCTACAGCACCAATAATTCCTCCAGAGCGAGCACCGAGTACACCACCGACTGCTGCTCCTGCTATCCTCGCACCAATGCCTGAGCCTGAGCCTGATGATTGCTCTTGGTTTGATTCTGTATTTTCGTTAGTCTGAGCCTGAAGCTGCTGGTTTTCGCTATTGTCAACTTTCTTTTCCTGGGACTCAGGATTTGCTTCAGACTGGTTAAAAGGCTGCGTATATTCAGTCATAGATATCTTTGGGTATTACTACTACATTCACTAGCCTAACTATTACTTCTAATAAAATCTACTGCCTAAGAACTAGATTTTGACTGTTACTTAAGAAGTAGATTCTCAAAGGCACTTACTGCTAGTGTGGTAGTGGGTCGCTGTTCATTCGACCTTGAGGAAGCTGGAGGCGCGCGATCGCACATCTGGTACAGTCTTACCGTAGCCATCCACAAATAACTCATCGCTCCAGACTTGTTAACATATTAACTGTTTATATCTAAAACTAAGCAATTTTTCTTAAATATCTATAACTCTTGTGTAGAGGCTTAATAAAATTAATAAAATACAGTTTATACCAGCTTAAATGACCGCATCGCATGGAGGTTTTTAAACCTTGGAAAAGCCGTAGCCTTACGATTCATGTCAACTCCATCAGTTTCAAGTATTATTAAAACCTGCTCTAACACTTTTTAGGTTAAGCGTTTTTAGTGCTGGGTAGAGAACTTTTGCCGCCGTTAAAGGGTTGGCTTGCTGGTAGTAATTTGGCTCAGGTGCATCCCCTGGAATGATATATTCAGAGACGATAGAGCAGCCGTTAACCGGGCACTTACGAGAATTGAGCCAGTCTTTACGATCGCGCTGACGCAAAGTTCCAAACATTTAGGCACAGGTCTAACGCGTGTTCGATTAGCTGGAGATGCTGAGCCGCGGACATTGCTTTGTACTCGTAAGTCAGGGTTAACATGAGGTGTTAACAGGATTTGATTGAGTTCTTCTGCGAGTAGTCGAGCAATTGTTCGCCTCCAACAAAAATATGGACGCATCTTAGCCCCCAAGAGCTACAACAATCAAAGAATTAACAATTTGAGCGCAAAACAAACTTTTACTCTAGGAATTCTAGGTTTTGAGTTAAAGCCTTATCATTACGGCGAGGCTTGAATTTGAGATTTGAGAAAAGAGATTTGAGAAAAGAGATTTGGGAGTCAGCTAACTCGCGAGGAGAGCTCGATCGACAGCAACTTGAGCGGTTTAGCCACAGAAGCCCGATCGCACTTACGTGTAATTTTGCATAAGTTCGATCGCCCCCAACAGCCCCCAAAACTTCAATTACTACCGGATCGTCGATCGAAGTGACAGAGATCGACTAAAGTAAACAGAAATTATTATGGGCGGTAATTAGAGTGATCGAGACTTTAGCAACAGGAGTCGCAGCAGCCGGTGCGCTGCTGGCATTGGGCGGGTTAGGCCTAGAGTTGAACTATCGCCTCCTTCCCCGTGGAAATAAACTAGAACTCACAGCCGGAGAATGGCACTTAGCCATCTCCGAACCCAACCGCTATCTTTTAGTCGGGGAAATGGAGTTCCGCAACCTGACACAGCGGTTTGAGATTATGTTGCCGGAAGTCCGGGCACAGGTGAAACTGCTGTCAGACGGAAGTTTAGATGGCGTTACTTCCCAGACAAAGGTAATTCCTTGCCACAAAGACGCAGCAGCCAGAGCAGACGATTACTGGTTCGGCTATATTGTTAAAGCGCAAAAAACCACGAAAATTAAAGTATCTGTAGACATTCAAGGGCAAGATTTAACCAAATTGCAATCAGCTTGGGTGCAAGTACACTTCGTCACCTACGGCCCGGGCGGGCGCATCCCCAAAGTCCGTAACGTAGTAGTCCCGCTGCAATTTCCCAACACGGACACCGTACCCATCGCCCGAAATGTCGGGGTTGCAGAAGTCTTGCCGATTCGCACTCACATACTGGCGGAATTGGACAACCCCGTCGAAATTGTCAAACGGTACGTGCTGCCGCGGGCCCAGAAAGGCGATATTGTCGCCCTGGCCGAAACACCCCTAGCTTTGATGCAGGGACGCTATCGCCATCCCAGCGAAGTCAAACCCGGATGGGCGGCAAAGCGAGTGTGCTTGTTTTTCTTGCCCATGTCGAGTTTGGCCACTGCTTGCGGGATGCAGACTTTGGTTGATGTAGTTGGGCCTTGGCGGGTAGTGGCGGCATTTGCAATCGGCGCTGCGGCCAAAATATTTGGCAAACCGGGAGTCTTTTACCAACTAGCAGGGGAACAAGCAAGGCTGATCGACGACGTTACCGGGACTTTGCCACCCTTCGACCAATTTATTGTCCTAGGCCCGGACAATCCCCAGCAAGTTGTAGAAGAAATTCAACGAGAAACCGGACTTGCGGCGGCGATCGTAGACGCTAATGACTTGAAAGCAGTTAAGATATTAGCAGCGACCTCCGATTTATCGGTAACATTTTTAGAGCAAGCCTTGCGCAGCAACCCCGCCGGGAATGCTGACGAGCGAACACCGGTCGTTTTAATTCGACCTCTGCCACAAAAATATTGAGTTGAAAACTGAAAATTAAAAATTCAAAAAGATGAGTTGAAATTTTTAATTTTCGATCGAGCAAGAAAGGGAGAAGCATCAAAAGTTTTAAGTTTTGAACTCAAAATTTATTGATTCAAAACTCAAAACTTCCCTAACTCTTCCCCTTTCTAAATTTTTATTTTAAAATTTCCCTTCCCCACTTTCATGCTATGACTTCATTTCCCTCCCAAAACCCAAACCAGGTTGTGATTCGCCCGTTTCAGTATCGCGACATCGAGGCGATGGAACAATTGTGTGCGGAAACAGCCGAGGAGCCAGAAAACCGCAAGGGCGCAAGCTGCGACTTGGTACTAGGTAGAAAGTTGCAGCAGATTCGTCGCTGGTACGGACTGCTAAAGATTTTTAGCTGGTTTCCCAACCCTTGTCAGTCCCTGTTCCGTGCCCACGTGGCCGAAGAAGAAGGGAAAGTTAAGGGCATAATTCAGATTTCTCCTTTCAACCGCACCCGCAGCACTTGGCGGATCGATCGCATAGGAGTAGACCCGGAAGCCCGCAGCAAAGGAATTGGTTCAATGCTGCTGCGGTACTGCTTTGAGGCAGTCTGGGAGGCGCGGACATGGCTGTTGGAGGTGAATGTCGGTGACAAAACTTCCCTGGCTTTGTATCGGCAGAACGGGTTTCAGCCTTTGGCCCAGATGACTTACTGGACGATCGCCCCAGAACGCCTTGTGGAAATGGCTTCCTCGA
>Ga0247774_1001120_pt1 | contig 13626 bp, 15 predicted proteins | sample UWRJL001104B6_FD_179933 | JGI IMG/M metagenome (GOLD analysis project Ga0247774, IMG submission 179933) | Plant litter microbial communities from Arlington Agricultural Research Station in Wisconsin, United States - UWRJ-L001-104B-6 | ecosystem: Environmental > Terrestrial > Plant litter >... | reverse complement strand
TGGCAGGATTCATGGCTAATGGTGCTTCGGGGAGGATTGGTGACTGGCTGTTTTTCGGGGCTGCCTGGCTTGGCCTCCTGCGAGGTGGCGGCGGCTGTGAGATTAATTTGTCATCCGCCGAACCCCTTCCCGAGTGTGACTTTGTCGAAGATGCCTTTGTAGGCTCCATTGGGACCAAAACTCCCAGTTGTCCTTGAGGTCCTCGTTGTAGCTGAGATTGTTGCCGATCTTGTGGGTCCTGTGTCTGCTGTGGTTGTCCCATCTGCGCCAGAGGCGGCTGCGTCTTGGACTTCTTCCACGGCGGGGGAATCGTTCCCCCTTCCAAAGAGAATCCTTTCTGCTGATCATGCCGCTGGGACATGGTAACAGAAATGTACGGGCTCGAAATCTTGACCATATCCTGAGTTCCCACTCTTCCTTCGAGCCTAAATATCTGGACGGGTACCTTCTCCCGGTCTTGACGAGAGGATGATGGGGCCACAATCGGGGCTGGCGCATCGGTGGTCAAGCACACGTCCTCCATCTTCGAGTCCTCAATGTTGGCCACGCTGTCGCCCATCCCCCCACTCATGAATCCCGAATCCACTTGTGATGCTGGTGGCGGCATCGGCGGCAAGACTGGACTGGACGGTGGCGGAGTAGAGATCTCCCTCATAAATGTCCGAGGCACTGGCGGCGAAGAACCAATCTCCGGGCCACTATCCTCAGAGAAGGCCGCCGGCGTCATGGCAACGGCTGGCGACCTCGCATCATCTTCGTTGTTCGGGGCCGACGATGCAAGGCGAGCATCACAAAAAGGAGGCTTTGGTAGTAGAGGCTGAAGTTGTTGCTGTTGCTGCTGTTGTTGGTTTAAATTCGTCATGCTGGGCTCCCGGCTCAGCGTAGACTGTCGTCGGACCTTGCCACCCCGGGGACCTCGCGCTCGAGGGTTGTTGTCAGGGACGGGTGTTGGAGCACGCGGCACGTCCTGGAGGTGGCTGCCTGAAGTCCGATCGGCAGCTGCTATTGCGAGAGGGCGGAATGTCCGCAAGGAGCCCGACGTGCTTGCCGCGACCCTAAGCGAGTCCGGGGCCGAAGCAAAAGGCGCTGTCACCGCGCCATCCACCATGGTCGACGCGATTCTCTTCTTGGCCGGTTGATCTGCGAGGCTATCGTCCCCATCGGTGCCATCTTCGTACCCAGACGCGCTTCCTTCCTGACGCGGTCTCTTTCGCGGCCTACCACGAGGACGTCCCGTAGGTGGCTTCGGTTTTCGGGAAGCTCTGGATGATGGACGCGACTGGGCTTGCTGGGGAGCTGGCTGGGCAACGAGTTCGGGTGCCACGGTGGCCGGAGTGCCGCTTCGTGACTCGACAGGTAGCGGTGATCCAACAGCTCCCACCTTTGCTTCGTGGCCAAGCTGAGGATTTGCCTGCATGAAATAGTTCCATTCCGCCGACGGGGTCTGAGCCGTGTCGAGTCCCTGGCTTGACGCGTTGGTACCAGACATCGACTGTGTCTGCGGCACCTGGACGTGAAGCGGCGAAGGCTGTGATATGGGAGGCTGCGGGACCATCGATTGTGTCTGCATCGACAGATCGGATGTCATCAGCGGCCACTGGTCGAACATGGACATCTTGCTATTGGCCACCAGCTTCAACCTGACTTCTAGTGAATCCTTGATGGCATTTGGGTTAAAAGCCGCCAGCGGGTTCTTCTTCAAAAGACCCGGGACCATATTCGAGCCCATGCCCTGCTCAACAGGCTTTGATGGGTCGAGAAGGTCCGAGAGCAAGCCATGACCAACCTGCGGCAGGCCTACCTCGGTGTAGTCGTAAACATAGACGGCGTAGTCGGTCTCGATGCCACGAAGTTCAGGGCTGCATTTTATGACGGTGTCCAGACACAGCTTGAGGTCTACGAGACCCAGCGTGTTACCGTCGTCGAGCGCCAGAGTCGGCACCGTGATCAATTGGGGGAGTCGGGCGAGGCATCGATTCTGGTTGTCCTTATCGAACGTGTAGTGGACCTTGACTGCAATCGAGTTAGGAACAGACGAGACAAAAGCCACGACATCACGAATGTAAGACGCCAGTGACAACTTACGGCCCACGATTTTGGGCTGAGGGCCCTCGTCTCCTCCGCCGAGCGTCATAGTCGACGATGTGGTTGAACTTCCATTCAGACGCGGTAGGAAGGAGAGAAGGAATTGCGAATAGCGAGAAAGAGTACTAGTGTGGAAAATGTCTGCAATGGCCTAGATGAAGAAGGAAAAGAATATTCAGAGAGTCAAATCCGATGGCAATGGCCTAAGGAAAAGAAGAAGTCGAATTGCTCGACCTCGACCACGTCGAAAAGCGTCCAGTACGCGTTTGTCGGGACTTAAATCAGGTGGCGGGCGAGTTATTAGTCCTGGTCCGGGATGGGAGCTTGGACGAGGGCGGCGCGCGATTGGGGTTGAAGGCGCGTGTTATTCCGAGTGGAGCCGCCGCTGTATTCTGATGAACACAACGCCCCGCTGACGGCGTTGAGGGACCTGGCGTTAAATTTGAGCCGAAGCTCTGCATCCAAGATCCTGATTCGACGCGATTTATTCAATCTAGAAAATTGCACATGGATCCAGTATAAACGGCGCTCTTCTCAATTGTTTGCAACCTTGCAAGTTGCCAGCCCACGAACCGCAAGGCTCGAACAAAGAGAGCACCGCTGACGCGGGTTGGGTAGGCGCAGGCCTACAGTGGTCCGTTCCTTTGACGCGCCGCCAAAACACGTGCTAGAGTGACTGTGACGCCACTATGCCGCCCCTTGCTTTCAGCGGGAGAGCCCCACCTACTGCTTTGGTGTTCGGTTGTTTTAGCGGGTTGGTAGTCCCGTTAGCCAATCAGAGCGTCGGATCGGCCGGTGTGGGTCGCAACGGGTCATAGGCAGATCCGAGAATGCTGACCACCAGGCACCAGCCAAGTCCGGCATTAAAGGCACCTCAACTCCGGCAACTTTGCGGACCCTCCGGAGGAATCGAGTTCGGAACGGAGCAGCAAGGCAAAATTGTAAGGGAATTTGGATTGTTTCTTTCTTTGATTCTTGGACTGACGGAGGCGGGTGCCGGCTGCCTTTATAGGTCCGACAGTCCCTTGTTTACTGCCTTCTTTCTCAGGCTCCAAGAGTTCCCGCGAGCCGGCAGGATGGATCTTTGCAGGTGAGGTGTTTCGACTCATTAACATTGTGCCTTTCTTCCGCTTCCACACCCCACCATCCATTACAAGTGTGTCACACTTGCAGGTCACATTTATCCAATGAGGACGGCCCATTTTTCAATCGCTCTGAGATGAGTTTGATGCTATTCCGATGATGCTTGATGGAATTTAATTGGTCGAGGCTAGATTTTGAGGTGAAGCTATTCAGGCCGACCCTTTTGCCACACTCAACAATGACAATCACCCATAACCACAGGCAAGTCACCCCTATCTCTCTTTATTCCACGCTATCGTTGCTCTTGCTTTCAATAAAGGATCGTTCAAACATCTTGCAGCGCCACGAACCAAAATTAAAAATTCATAGTACAAGTTGCAGATTCATCTCCCTACACCCTCTCCCCGTCTATTGATAATACATATGGGCTTGGCATGAATAGGTGTCGACATTTACAGGTTCACAGGTTTCCCAGCACTCTCCATCATTTCTCAACCCACGTAATCAAATCTTGACCCTCCTGCCTACCCACCCTCGTTTTCCGCTCCAAAATCTCTCTCACCACAACATCAATCCCAAGCCTCCCTTTCCGGCTCTCGACAACGCGCCTCGCCACATCATCCCTCGTCTGCTTTGGATCGGTCAACACCGCCTCCTTTACCTCTTCCTCCGTCGGCACTCCAACATATTCGGTATGGGGATACTCGTGATAGTTCCCGTCACTCAGCAGTTGCAGCCGATCCTGCTGCTTCACTTTCTGGAAGTTAAAGAACCGATCCGTGACGCCCGCCCCTCCGTGACTAGCAACATCCTCCAGCGTCGGGATGCTCCACTTTGGCGCATCCTTGCGCACCAAGAGAGCAGTGACGCCTTCCGTAAAGTCTGAATTCTTCATGAACTCGATGGCCATGGCGTGCTCCTTCTGGAACGTCTCCGCAATGGACCAATTCCGCGAAGTGCGCATCTGCCGTAGCGTCACATACACCGAGAGGGGTGATCGCTTGTGCAGCGTCTCCAACGTGGCGGTAGCCCATTCTTTCGTTATGCCTTCCTCCTTCTGCAGCGCGGCCATGATTTCTTCCACCGTGTTGTGACAGAAACACCTGTCGATAGCGTTGCGCAGCTCGCCTTGAAGCAACATTGGCTGGTCGTGCGGCAAGCCTGTGCAAAACTCCTCGATGGCGTCGCTGATAACGCGTAATCGCTCATCCGGCTGCTCGTTGTCCGCAAAGCCCAGCTCAGCCAGGCGGTGCTCCAAGGGCTTGAGCGAGGTAGAGTGCATATAGTGTGTTGCGATGCCAGAATAGAACACGTCGGGGCCGCGCAAACGCTCGCTTGTCAAGGCAAGATAGGTCCCGACCGAACCATTCATCCGAGGCAGGAAGAAAGAGGCGCCGACATCTGGGAAAAACCCAATGGTGGTCTCGGGCATCGCGAACACTGTCCTTTCGGTGGCGATTCGGATAGGCGCGTGTATGCTCAGACCCACGCCACCGCCCATAGTAATGCCGTCCATGAAAGCGATATAGGGTTTTTGGTACGTTGCGATGAGGTGGTCGAGCTGGTATTCCTTGCGGAAATAGTCGACCGATTTTTCCTGCCCGTCTGGTTCCTGGTTATGTTTTGCCAGCGCCGCAACATCGCCCCCTGCGCAGAAGGCTTTGTCACCGGCGCCTTTCATGAGGACCATATTTGCCATGTCGGATTGCTGCCATTGCACGAGCCGGGGCACGATTTGGTCGATCATCTCGCCGTTGAGGGAATTGAGCTTTTTGGGGCGGTTGAGTTCGATGGTTCGGATGCCGTAGCGACTTCCGAAGACTACGCTCGGGGGTTCTTCGTTCGAGGAGGACATCTGTTCATCCTATCAGTTCCAGAGCTTCCTCTTGACGAGAAGTTGAGAGAGCCACCGACCCTGTGCCCTGTTGTTGCGAATTGCCGGCCTGGCAACTTTGCGCGAAGGGGCATGTCTAATGCGCCGAAGGTAGCAGTCTGCGCTGCTCTCCGAGCTCGGCACCCAACTGATCGGAACATCGAGTCGTCTCTCGACAAAACGGAGGTGCTACACTCGATATATTACAGCCGGACGGCGCATCGGAAGCCTCGGTAGAACGGTTTAGGGGAAGAAGGGGGTGACTGTCGACGGATGCAGGTATGGCAACTTGCCGCTGGAGGGAACGAGAAAAAACCGACAGCTCCAAATTCGAGGTTCAATTGCTGAGCCGAGGATACCCCGGAGACTCCCCAGCCGGTGCAGGACCATAGCGGTTTGCAGGTGGAGACTCGGCGGAATTTAGTGGCCAATTAGCGCTAGACGCAGAAGTCGAGACGATTGACTAATATACACAGGCCAGCATCCATTTTCTTCTATCTGAGTTCTCGTTCCCTCGGGCTCAGAAGTCACTGCCAGAGGTTTCACTTCCCTCATCATCATCGTCATCGTCGTCGTCATTATCACCGGCGATTCCGACAAAAGGTCTTCGCGCAAACTGCACGGTTCGGTGAGCATTCCCTTGCCGAGAGTCCCACCATCCGCGAATCCAACTCATCGTTGTCTCCTGCCAGGTGAGGGGATGCGCCCCGGGACCGTTGAGCCGATTATCCTTGAAGCGCATGGTGATTATGTCGCCAGGCTCGATGACGCGTTGCCAAGCCGAGGGTAGGATCGGGTGGCCGTGTGGGCCGAACAGCTGGAAGGACTTGAGCACCTTCCGCCGTTTGTTGCTTTCGCCCGACTTCCGCTCCATCACTCGGAGGCTGGGAGGCGGTCCGGAGAGGAAAGCTCTGGGAGGCGGCGGTCCGAAAACGTAAGCTCTGGGCGACGCACCTCCATACGTGAATTGTTGACTTCTGTTGACTTCTCGTATCTTGTTGCTGTAGTAGGAATAACGATCTTCGCGGCGTTCCGCCTTGTCGCCGGACTCAAGCATGAGGCGGTCCGGGTCGTCCTCGTAGATCTCCACTAGTATATCGTTAACGCCCTTTGAGCGTCTGTTAGCTCTATGCACATACAAGCCAGGACCTGCCGCTCCAAGGGTTGCCTTACCGGCCACGTGAGTGCCTCCACGAATGGTACGTCCCAGATGTGTCCGAACACGTCTTGGATCCGAAGCATTGCCAGCTCAAGCTCGTCCTCTTCTGCGGCCTGCTTCTGTATTTCGTCCCGGGAGGTGGTCGATTCTTGGGCATCTTGAAACGCTACATCGTCGCTAGAGCTCCATGCCGGGTTGGTATCGCCGTCCTGCTCTGGATCCATGGATTCCGCGAGGAACTCATGCGCGCATAGCAGCGATTTCTCTTGGAGAGCCCTCATTGCCACGTACGGCTCGACGAGGTCATCCAAGTCGTCAAATTCGAGCCCGGCGAGACTTTGTATGACTTTGTTCTCCATGTCTTCCTCATCGTCATCGGAGCCAATCTCGGGCGAAGAGCTTCTGGAGACGTGAACCATGTCATTTCGTTTCCTTGACTCGTTTCGTTCTTGCGTGTCCGAGCCTGCCTCGGTACCGCTAGCATCTTGACGGGGATCGGACTCAGTAGGAGGATCATTTGCCTCCGTCCCTGGAGGAGTAACCTGGCCACTCGGGCTCCAACAGTTAGATGCCCCGCCCAGTCCAGTAGATGCATCCTCCGTTGGGGAGTCATCCCCAGCAAGCGTTGTCTGTTCTGTTTCTGACGCCGAGTCCATGCTGAACGATGGCATTGTTGACTCTGCTGCTTCAGGCAATAAACCCGAACTATGGGAATCCCTTTCATCTGCGTAATCAATCAAGCTTATTTGCTGCATCTGAGTGCTCCCGCCGTCTGCCTCCACTGACACTGTTGCGATAAGAGCAATAGCCGTCCTGTTATGATACTCAAGGGCCTGGCCCACTTTGGTCCGTGTCCGATGGCTATTCTCGACGGTCAAGATTGAGCTCTTCAGCATGGTTTCCTGGGATATGCTAAGAGGGAGTAAGTAACCCCTGCAACAATCCACAGCATGGAGGCGCCGAAATGCATTGTTCTTACCGGTCCTCTTCCGAACGCTTCGCATCCACCTTGTGAGCCAAGTCCAAGACCTGGAGAAGCAGCGAAATCACCTCCCTCAGCTCCTTCACCTGCGTTTTGTGAGTCGTGAAGCGCGAGTTCAACAACACCATCTGCGCGCGCAACCCAACGCGCTCAAACCGGCCTCGCCCGCCCCGGCTCTTCTGCACGAGCGGGCTGAATTTGGCAATGAAGCTGTCGAGATCGGCCAGCATCCTCTCCGACCGCCCCAGCGCGTCTTGCAGCAGCTGACACACCTGGGGCGTGGCATCCTTGCGCAGCTTCTTCTTGTCCTTAGTCGTGGCCGCGCCCTGGGCCACGTCAGCGAGCATCTGCTTCGTCAGGAGCAGGATGTTTCGAACTTCGTCCGTCGATGTCGCGAAGGATTCTATAATCTCCCGGGCCGAGACGACGGTGCTGGCCACGGCGTAGAGGCCTATGGTGGCCTTGGCGGCGAAATCCGCCAGGTGGATGCTGGCGGAGATGAGGCCTACCACTTCCGCCATTTGGGTATCCTCTATACTCCCAGAATGAAGCTACAACTAACCTTTACGTACAGTCAATCGACAGAGCGGGGCCCAATAAGCTGGTATAGGTATAGCAAACTTGGGGATGACACGTAATTCCAGTGGACGGATGAGGCCAAGAAGAAGGGAAAGGGAAGCCTCGGAGATTGAGTATCATCATCATTGTAGCCGATCGAGGCTGCCCCTTCGGCCTCGTTGAGCCTAGTCTGGACGTGGCACCACTTGGGAGGGAAATCCACCACCGCAGCATGGTGGCGTCTGCAGCTCAGTGGGTTCGCCAGGTTCAGCTGCGAGGCCAAGAAAGACTCCAATCGCCATGCTGGCTTAGAGTTAGGCCTCTTCATTGAGAAGGAAGCGTTTAAGAAGCTTAACTGTGAACCGAAGAATGACAGGTCCTCAAATACCATTGCATAATGCGTGCTCTGCACTCCAATTTAACACAAGGATCGACCTGAGATAGGCATGATCAAGGACTGTCACAAAAAGTGCTACAAAAGCGTAAGAATCGTAGGCTTGAAGTCTGACTAGGGTTACGGTAAGATATTGCCGCGGGCCGCCTGCCAGCCAAAATGACAGCCTCAGCAGACTTGGTGTGGAAAATTTCCCCAACTTCAGCCTTGCACCAAACCATACCTCCCCGAAACCAAGTGTCTGCGCAGCCATGGCCGACGCAAAGATTCAGTATGTTTCCCCGCCCCTCAATCCCTGCATATTTGGCAAAGTATTTTCGACTAACAAATGACTTTTGCTAGGGAGCTTCTCTCGAAGCCTCGCGCCGAGCTGACGTACGTTTCAACCCCCTCGCAAAAAGACGCGATCGAGAAATCCACACTCCCCCCCATCCCCTCGTCTTGATTAGGAACCCCCCTGCTCTTATCTAACCATCCTCGAAAAACAATAGAGAATACGAAGTCGCCCAGCTCGAAGAACACGAGTTTTCCTCGGGTCCCCTCTCGGTCCTCCAGACGGCCGTCCGGTCGCACTCGCAGGTGCTCATCTCGCTGCGCAACAACCGCAAGCTGCTGGCGCGCGTCAAGGCCTTTGACCGCCACTGCAACATGGTGCTGGAGAACGTCAAGGAGATGTGGACCGAGACGCCCAAGAACGCCAACGGGAAGAGGGGGCGGCCGGCGAACAAGGATCGGTTTGTGAGCAAGATGTGCGTTTTCGCCCTACCTCCACGGGATGTATCTTACCCGGGTCTTCTGTATGCAGTGCTAACGGCTTGGGTACGCAGGTTCTTGCGAGGAGATGGCGTTATTCTCGTCCTTCTCAGTTAGAGTTGGCTTGGGCTCCCGACGCGTTGACGGGATGGGGAAAACGAATGAACTCCAATCTGGAGGATTGTGCACTGGGTCGGGTGGGAGACAGACATTCTAGGATCGTCCACGATTGTACCTATGTGGCTTTTTTTATCGGGCGGGAATTATCCGTATGGGTAGGCGTTGTTAAAGGATAAAACAGTCTACGGCCAGTGTCATGATTCCTCTTCCCTGATTGTTAACATGAACCCGAATCTCGGGCACCCCCCGAGTATACCAAATTGCGCCAAAGGACCATAAAAATCAAGAGCAAATGTTCCTTATGAGTGTTTCAGCGGCCGTGATATCACAATCCTACACCCCGTCACCGCTCTCCCCCTCTTGCCGAGCAGGGCTGTCGAGCTGCGCCGCCATCAAGTTGAATGAAGCGTCTCAGATTGCCTCCCAGTCATCCTCACCGGCAAGTCCCAGGAAGAAGCACGCCAATCCCCAAGCCCCGGGATCGGGAACCTTCTTGTACCCGTCCCCGCCCACATACACCGACCTCCCCAGCCCAGGCTTCATGCCCTTCGTCCCCTCGGCGCCGCGCCTCGCCCCCTCGGCCGCCTTCTTGATATCGCCCGTCTTGACGAGCACCTCCACAAACGGCTCCAGCGCGTCCACGAGCGTCCGGTCGCCGGGGCGGGCCGGCGTGTACTTGCTCAGCGCGTCGAGGCTCTGCTTCAGGGCGCCGGCCCAGACTTGGGTGCTCGCCTTGCCGGGGGAGAGGACGCGCAGGCCGGCAACGAGCGCGTTGACAAAGATGGCGAAGAGCGCGCCCGAGGTGCCGTCCATGGTCTTTTCGATGACGGCCACGATGCTGGCTACGTCGACGACGGCATCGCCAGTGAGCTTGTTGTCGTTGATGTGCTGGAGGACGGCTGCATGTCTAATGTCAGTCGAGACATCTAAATTTCAACCGCGCGATGCACTCCTACCTTCAGCGCCGCGCTTCAAGCCAATGCCGCAGTCCCCATCGCCGACAATCGTGTCGTACCTCGTAATCTCGGGCTCGGCGGATATGACTCGCTCCAAGGCAGTGGTCAGGGCTACCTTGGCGGTAGCAACATCCATGGTCATTCCGCTGGGCCGCACTTGCCCTCCCCCGTTGACCGAGTCCTTCATCGTGGCCGTGTTCTTCGCCTCCCACGTTGTCTTTTGTACCGGCGCCGACCACCCGGTGGCCTCGGTCGGCGCGTCGAGGAGCTCAATCATGCTCGGCCCGCCGATATTCGTATTCACCACGTTGAGCAGCGTGATGCTGAAGCCCATGCCGTTCAGGCTCGTCATGAATGTCCCGCTGATGACGCGCACGGGGCGGATACCGTAGTTCTTCCCCAGCTGCGTGACCACCTCGGCGGTAATGCCACCCATCTCAAGCGGGCTGACGCCTCCAAGGTTGTTGATCAGCAAAACAACCTCGTTCGAGTTGACGTTGAGGTACGCCCGGTCCTTATCGGTCTGGTCCAAAAGCTGCGCCAGCATCTTCCCCGCCAGCTCCGGCAACTCGAGCACCTCCCGCCCGGAACCCGGCTCGTTATGGATTCCCATCCCCAGCTCCACCTCCCCGGCCCTCAAGCCATCCTCGCCCTTCGCCACCGCCCGGCCCGGAACGTGAACGTGCTCCAGGCTAGCCCCGACGCTGACGAGGTTCTCGCTCACCAGCCTCGCCACCTTGGCCACGTCCGAGAGCGGCCGTCCCATGCCCGCCAACGCCCCTGCAATCTTGTGCACCAGCACCGTCCCGGCAATCCCCCTCCGCCCCACCTTGCCGCCCATCTCGCGGCCGACCCCGACGTCGTCCCCGACCACGACCATGTCGACCTCGATGCCGGCCGCGCGCGCCTTCTCCACGCCCATGCCGAAGTTGAGCACGTCCCCCGTGTAGTTCATCACCGTCACCAGCACCCCCCGCGTCGTGTCGACGCGCGACTGGATGGCCGTGCGGATCTGCTCGGCCGAGGGGGACGCGAAGATGGTGCCCGCCACCGCGGCCGAGAGCATGCCCTGGCCCACCATGGCGGCGAAGGAGGGCTCGTGGCCGGAGCCGCCGCCCGAGATGACGGAGACTTGGCGCGGCGCGTACGAGGGGCGGCGGTAGACCACCTTGTTGGCCTCGTCGAGGGCGAGCGAGGGGTTGGTGAAGGTGACGCCGAGGAGGGCCGACGGGACGAGGGCCGACGGGTCGTTGATGAAGTGCTTGGACGACATGGTGGCGGTTTGTCACTGTCGTTATCGCCGCGTCGTTGTTGTTGCAATTGCTGCTGCTGCTGCTGTTGGTTTGGTTCGATGTTTTTGTTTGAGAGGGTGGTTCGTGGTTCGGACAGTGCGTGGCTTGACTCGAGATTCAGTGTTGCCGGGGTATCAAGTGAGTGACAGGTATTGGGAGGAATTGACAGAGGGAATCCTCAAGGTGAGCAGATATATGAAGAAAGGGGAAGAACCTATGAGTCCACGATGCCGCGAGATCCACTCCAAGCTCGAAGCCGAGAGGGAGAGCTGCCTATTCCCAGCCACTTTGTACAGTTTTGGCTGTAAGTGGCGTCAATCCTGCTTGCAGGGTGTTCTAGGCTGCCGAGCTGCTGTCTTACAATGCTGCCCCTCAATGCGGGGGTTCTGGATAAGGACCCTATCAAAGGTGGGGTAGCTCTTCACATGCAGGCGAGACGTTGGGGACCCCCATCAGCAATCTTTCGTATTTTAGGATAGTATGACGCCGATGCTGATCATCCGGCAAGCGTAATTTATCGTAGCGCATCGGTCTACTTGCCATAAATCTTTCGGCAATGTTGCAATTCGGTCACATCTCGCGATCTCCTAAGCCTCTAAACATTTCCGAGGTATCTGTCAAGCCCTAACCCTAGTGTTTACTTGTCCTCGTTGAATGCCCGACGATCATCATCTCGTTCTCTGATGCGCGACTTGAGCCAAAAGATTTCCGGCAGGTACAGAAAAGGAAGCTACGTCGGCGAATCCTTGTGGTAAATTACGACTTTAAATGCACCAAAAAAATTGGGCCAAGGACTAGTCTGTGATATGGCTCGAACGGGCGCTTAACTGCGCGACAACCCCTTAGGTGAGGCGTCCCGTAATTAGAAGGCACCTGGACGGGAATACCGCTCGGCCACACCTACAGAGTGGCGATCCTTGACCGGCAGGGAGCAACTTGTTTAGGCCTATAAATGTTAGGCAAACGCTGGCATGGGAAATGGACGCAGCGCCGCTGGTTCGGTGAATGGCGACACAGCTGGGTCGGTGGGCAGGCGGAGAAGGACGTGCATGAGTTCCTGGCTACAGAGAACCTGCCAAAATATCAAAACAGTATCTAATGGCTTGGAAGACGAAAGCCGAAAGACACTGGATCTAAGGACCATGGGGGCGCTGGTTGGCAGATATAAAGAAGCATCGGGGTCAGTTCTGCGTGTTAGAATCGAGCATCTCTTGCAGAACCGCTTCCATGCTCTCATGCTTCATCTTCCAGCATCCGTGGAAAATATTCCCTCCAAACATCCCTCAAGCACTAAGGCGGATTACTGCCCAAAAAGCCCTTGGCATACTTTCGACTCCCCTCCGTCCCATCACCCGAACCAGAAAACACGCGACTGGAACGATCTTGAAATGGCCGTGTTCTGTGAGGATCCAGACGAACATCTCCCAAGGAGCATTGGAGTCACTAAACCTGGCATAGGGCACAGCACCGCCGTCTAAAGTAAGCTCTTCGCGCATTTCCGCACCAAACAATAGAGCAGGAGGCCAAACGAAGAGCCCAGTTCGCGGTTTAATGGCTGGATCGACGGGTGCATCCATCCAACGCTGTAATGCTACTCTGCGCCGCAGGTTGCTGATGTAGGCATTTCATTCTCGTCTAACATAAATTCGTCGTTACTCATGTCTACCATGTTTCTAATCCCAAAAAGACACCAGCTTCTTAAATGCCATTGTAATCTCCATGTAAAATGCCGCACGCCAATGAACGGGTATCAAAACGGAGAGTCTCGTGTATGTTGGTACCCAGAAACCCCCGGAACACCTTGAAGTCGCCTTTCCGATTGGCAGATCCTCATAATCATGCCCTCGAGTCCTTCTTTTCTGTTGGATGACTCGGTTCCTCTCTTTCCTTCTCCTTTTCATCTACTTTGGAACCCTGGATCGCCTGCCCCTGCTTTGCGTTTGGATCCGGGCTATTTTCCTCATGGACAATGGACGTCTCCTCCAGCTCCTTCTTGAGCTCGTTAAGATCTTCCGTGCCCATGGTCCCCCTTTCGATTTCTTTCTCTTGACCCTTTAGCTTGTCAAGATCCGAGTCCGACGCCCTCGACTCGACCCTTTCCTTCCCACCCTTTTCGCCATCCATCTCCACCATGGTCATTGCGTGGCTCTCCGAATCGTCCACCGTCGCTCCTTGATCGTCGTCGTCAGCAGTAGCCGCCCCATTTGCCACCATTGCCCCTTCCTGCCCCTGCAGGTCGATGCGATTTTCGTTGGGAGCCTTTTCGGCAGAAGTATCATTTGCCTCGATGACGTCCCGGCCTTCACCGCCCTCCTCGGCGTCCCTTTTCTTAAGCTTGTCTTTCTTGACGCTCTTCCACTCCATAAATACG
>Ga0247774_1001119_pt1 | contig 13627 bp, 13 predicted proteins | sample UWRJL001104B6_FD_179933 | JGI IMG/M metagenome (GOLD analysis project Ga0247774, IMG submission 179933) | Plant litter microbial communities from Arlington Agricultural Research Station in Wisconsin, United States - UWRJ-L001-104B-6 | ecosystem: Environmental > Terrestrial > Plant litter >... | reverse complement strand
GCATCGACAGCGCCTGCGACTCGACAATGAGCCTCGCATCCGTCGCGGCGTCCCACTTTTCCTCCCCCGCCGTGGCCAGGTCCGATCCGTCGGCCCTGCATGTATACCGCCACGTCCCCGCCCGGATGTTTGGCACAATCTCGGGTAGGTAAAAGTATAAGCCCATCTTCGCCCTCCCTTCCGCCTCTTGCTGGTCTAGTGGCGGATGCGCCAGCACCGCTGCGTTGAAAGCCTCCCACGGATCCGAGCCGTCGGGCTTCGGCAGCTCATCCCGCATCTTTTCCCTGGCGAGGCCGCCGTTCTTGTAGCATAGCATAAACATGTACTGCCCTGGCGTGGTCGGGTGGTTGAAGAAGTGATAGCCCGGGTCGGGTTTGTAATGCGGCGTGACCATCAGGAACGTCGTACTCGTCCCCAGACTCACCATCGCGTCACCCGGCCGGAGCGGCAATGCGAGGATGGTGGCCGGATTATCGCCCGTGAACGGCGCGACCTGGCACGAAGGGTCGAAGCCGTACCTGGCGATGAAATAGGCCGTTACGGAGCCCATGGAGCCGCCACCGTCGCGGCGGACCTGGCCGAGCTTGGTACGGAGTTCGGCGGCCTCGGAAGGAGACCCGGCCGTTAGCTCGAGCAGGGGTTGGGACCAGTCTCCCCCGGGGATGTCCCAGAGGTTCATGCCACAGACGTCGGAGATATCCATAGGTGCGATGGAGCCCAGGAGGAGGGACGCGAGGAAAGAGGAGACCAGAGAGATGCGGGATGTGGAAGCATACATTTCGGGGATCTTGCGCTTGAGGCGCATGATTTGGGGTCCCGTGAACCGCTTGAAACGCGTTAGCTGGTCCTCATAGATCGATAATTCGAAACCCATCTATCCCATTGCGACAAGAATAGGCCGCATATGTGTATCACTTCACGAGAACGAAAAGGGGTTCACTTACATGATGCGCACCACTCCCCGTGACCTCGGCCAGTTTCTCACTACTCCCCACCTTCTCCTCAAAGGCATCACATTCCAGCTGGGTACTATGATCCTGCCAATTCGGCGCGAAGGGGTGCGAGAACGCACCCTTCAGCTGCTCTACCAACCCCCCCTTCCCGGCTTCCAGCCCCTTCAACAGCTCCTCGGCGCCTTTGGCCCAGTACACGCTCCCGTGCTGCTGGCACGACCCGCTGATGCACTTGATGAGGGACAAATCGATCTTCTCCTTGAGCCGCGCGAAGACGAGATCCAGAGCCTCGAGCCACATGGCCACGGGCGCGTAGACTTCGCCCTCGGCGGGGACGACGTGCACCCCGTTGGTGATGGCGTAGGCGACGCCGAAGTCGCCATCAAAGTCGACTTTGGCTTCGGAGACGACGGTGAGGTCGGAGGCGATGACGATGGCTGTTGGGGGTAGTTTTCTGGTCAGAATGGAGAGAACAGGATAAGGAGAGTGTAGGCAATCGAGATCCTGAACGAAAGGTGGACAAAAAAAATGAGGTTCACGGTTTGATACCTTTGAGTTGCTGGGTTGATAGATCAAGCCCAAGGTAAAGCGGGCCGGATGCCATGGTGGGCGAGGTCAAAGCTAGACAAGGAAAACGAAGAGGATGCTACTGGTATCTATTCTCGCTTGGTCCAACGATCCCACAAAAGCCCTCGGTCGAGCCTGCGATTCTATGTAGGACGTATCTCAGACTTAGAAAAGAAAAACTGTCCAGAATTCCGAGACCGGTAATGTTTTTGTAGTAGCAAGCCAAGCGCAAGTCCACAAGGGAGCTCCCCTTCCCAATGTGGGGTCATGACATGAATGGAGGGGCATCCCGCTCGGCAGTGACATAAGAACGACACGGTTCGCTGCGCAAAATCGTCAGCCTCGCAGCGGGACATCATTTAGGCTAAATGACCCAGCCAATGACGACTACAAGTCCGCTGTTAGCCTCGGATGTCGTCGCCAATTATCGGCGACACATCTTTCACTATTGATGCAGGTGGCCCGGCTCCGCTGGCACCATCGCGTTCATTGTTCCGCGTCTTGAGCCCCACGTATTACCACGTGGCGAGATACCCAAGTCACACACGGACCGGAACGGTACAACACCAGCTCAGGAACCTCAGTGATGCTTCTTGTTGCCATGCCCGTGGTCATGACCGTGGTCATGATCATCGTCTTCCGGCTCCGGACTCGACCGCGGGCTGATGTCCGCCGAGATGAACTCGTCAAACTCTTTCGCCGGGGCTGTTTCCTTGGATACGAACCGGACGCGGACTCGCTTAGCGCCGCGAATCTTGTTTCCGATCTGCTCCCGAACGCCTTCTTCAACCTCTCGAAGATCCTCCACGGTCCAAGCGCTGGGGGTTCCCATTTCGAGATCAAGGAGATAGTTCTGACCAGATTTTATGCCAGACACTTCCCGGAGCTCGACCTGGTTGCCCTGAGAAATGGTCTCGAGCTTCTTTCGCACTTGCCGGCTTACTGACTTCTTGACCTCCTCGTCGATGCTCCGGTCTACAAGCTCCTGGATTGCAGAGACGGTATTCTCGGCTCCAGCTTTCACTATGAGAATGGAAATCATAAGGCCGCCGACGGGGTCGAGCCAGGTGGCATTCTGGGCAAAGTTGGCGAGGGCAATCACAACCAGCGTAACAATACCGGTCCAGCTATCGACTCGGTGGTGGACGGCGTTGGAAGCCAGAACCGACGACTTGCGCTCCTTTGCAACCTTCATGGCTGGCACAAGTCAGCATAGACACATTCTAGCCCATGATTAGCCTGCACTTACTCGCATGGTAAAGCCATTCCTTGATCAAAACGGTACCAGCCGCCAGCCAAATAGCATGTATGCTTGGGGCGCCGCTGTGAGAGTGAGAGTGAGAGTGCGAGTGCCCATGATCATGTGCCAGTGACTCCATCATCGACGGGTCAACCCCCAGCTGGGTAAGAACACCAATGATGCTGCTCCAGCCCATTAACAGCCCACCAGCCAGGAGCATGCCAGACACGCCCAGCGATCCCAAGCTCTCCACCTTTCCAAATCCCGTCGGAAACTCCTTTGTAGGATCCTTCAGACTCCACGACACTGTAAGAAGCGTGAGGATGTCCGACGCCAGATCCGTCACACTGTGCCAAGCGTCCGCGATCATGGCATGCGAGTGGAACATATAGCCTCCAACCCCTTTCGCAATAGCCATCCCGAGGTTCGAATAGAGCCCGATTCTCGTAATGCGCACGCCCGCATCGTTCTTATTCTTCGACGTCAGGTATACGTTGTCGTGGTGGTGGTGATGGTGGTGGCCGCCAAGGCCGTGGCTGTGGGCGCCTCGCGTCGACATGATGGCCGGACACTGCACGAGGGAGAGTCGTCTCGAGGGTACTCGCTGCAACGATCGTCTGGAATTGAAAGCAATGAGTGACAAGTTCACCTTGCGACGAAGCAGAATGTCCATAAAGGTACAAAGGGGAAGACAGGAACAGGAAAAAAGAAAAGAAAAGGAAAAAAGGCTCTCGTACGGGAAAGAGCACGTGTGACCAGCCCAGGTAGTAAATGTAGTACAGCCTGTCCCTTGCATGGGCCTGCGACGTTGGAAAGGTCGAGGTGGCCTTAACTGGGTAAACGGCACGGCTAAGCCGCCGCGTGTCGACGCCAAAGTCGGTCCGGCAGCAGCAGCTGTGCGGTGGACGACCGCGACTCCGCCGCTGGAAGCGGGGCGGCCAAAGCCCAATTCCAGGACTCGTAGCCGGCTCCGTGGAGGCATGGGCATCCCGGAATAATGGTCGCAATCAGGAGAGGACGCTCACTCTTCCGATGTCTTGAGATGGGATGGTTTTCGGCTGATGACGCGTGTTTCTATCGCTGTTTCGACCACTTAAGCAGGCTGAAGCGATACGGTGTGCCTTGTTCCAATGATGTACGGACAAGGCATGCCCATTCGCGAAATTCGAGCAAGGCTCGCGGGATTTGCAGGGATGGACACAAACAGGAGACAGAGTTTCCGGATCATGGCGTTTTAAATTCAAATGCATACAACATGGCAATAAAAGTAATGGTACAATTCTCGTTCTCAACAAAGCGGAGTGGTGGACGTCCTGCATCCTGCTTCGCCTGTAGAATCGAGCCAACAGATACGTTGTGCTGTCACGTGTAACTACGTCATTACCCTAACCCTAACGTCCAGCTCGATCTTGAAGCAGCTCGAGACCTTCGATATTTGTTGCCGTTTTGGTTGAACGGATCTACTCATCTCATGAAGGGGCAGCTCATTCTGCCATGTGGGACAGTATAATTTTAGCTTGTTTTCCTATGTATTAAGTCTTGTATAACGAAGAAGAATCCTCCGCAATGTATTCCGGGCCTAGAATACGCCCACCCGGACTCTCAAAGAGAAAAGGACCAATCTCACCGACCACCTCATCAAGACTCGGAAAGCTCTCCATATTGCTCATTTCCGGCACCATATCACTGGGAAATGTGGTGGGGCCAGTCTCATAGGTTTTGTGACTACTACTGTGAACCATTCTTTCATCCGACGTATATTCCGACGTCCGTTCCGATGGCAACATCGAACAAGAATCTCGTTCGCCCATTTCAATGTCGTCCTGAGGCACAGAAGGAAAACCGCTGCCAGCGTTCTCGAAACTGGTTTCCTCGACGCGGCGAATCTCGCATTTGATTGTACTGAGAATATGGACTAGGGGCTCCGTATCGTGTTAGCGGTTCCGTGACTGGAGAGGTGTTTCGTATTAGAAACGCAGGGAGACTAAGGATGTAGGAGACTTACGTCTGTTATGGCGAGGGACTCCACCAATGATAGCGTATAGAGCGTACCAGTTTTCTGCCTGACCCCCTCCACCGTTTTTGTTCTTCTCTTTGCCATTTAGGTTGTTAACCTTCCCCAACTGATCCTCGGAAAGTCTTGGGACTTGTGGATCGGACGATGCAGATGGGCCGTGGACTATATTGAGATGTTGCCTAGGTAAAATGTGTGTGAGTAGCTGGCGGGTAAAAGATGACAGATAACTCGGCATCCGAGAACTTTGGGGCGAGGTTTCGGTGTATACTTTAGTCCCTTTGTTCCATCGAAGCCCTTTTGATATCTCTTGGCGGATTTTATACCATAGCATGTACCGACCATTATGCCCTTGTAAGGACCGTTAGATTCCTCGAGCTCCCTCGCGAGAAAGATGCAAGGGAAGAGCGTCTGGTGCTGGCCGTCGGCCTGGCCATGTTTTGCTACTACGCCGTGGGGCGCTTCATCCATGCTGTCATCTGTAACTCTCATTCTCAGAATTTGGAAATGCGCTCCCTTGCTCTCTGCTTGTGCCGAGTAATTGCTCTTTGATCCTCTAAATCGCCCTTGAGGGTAGTGGTTGAGTCTGACGTCGAGCGGGTCAACTGAAGCACAATGATGCTTGCCTCTGAGCAATCCGCGAGGAACATTTGTATCCGATACTCTCTATCAGATATGCTGTTCGCCCATTTGGCCAAAATAAAACGTTAGGGACCCTGGCATGTGTATACGACTGCATTGAAACCGATTGGAAAGGAAACATACCTCTGAAGCTTAAGATCCGACAGCACCTTCTCGCCGTAGGATTTTTCTTTCGAACGAGATGGCATCCGGCATAGTTCAGAAAAGGTAGATATCTGGAGGTTCATGGCATCTATGAAAAAGACAAAAGATCGAGGACAAGAGGGTTGGGAAAGGCATGTTGTATCTGCAAATACTACTTATTTGAATGTCTTCTCCATGACATTCAAACTCAGGTAAGGTACCGACAGCAGCCCCTCGCCCCCTATTGGTCAGTATTTGCGGTTTACGTGGGTCCCGCCAGCCGGACCAACGTGGGGGCTAATGCTGATTGAATCTCCGCGATTGACTCTGCAAGTTCACTGAAACCGCAAGGCGTGAAATAAAGCCGGGGCCGACAGTTGGCTCTACACTCGTCTATATGGATCATGCTGTACATTTCAGGTGCGATCTGCCCAGGGATAAAGGGCTATCGAGAAGGTTTACTCAGCAGCGGTCCTCAGATATTGCTATCCGAAAAAATAAATTATTTTCCCGTGTATGAGAAGTCCCTCTTTCCTTTGAAGGAGGGACTTCTTGAGTAGCAGGGTATCTTTCGTTCTTGGAGAAGCAAATGTGGATCTAGTTTCGTGCTGTGAATGTCGCGACATTGCCATTTAAAGTTAGGTAGACTCACCTCGGCATTCAGATCATGTTTTGCACGGAGAGTAGATCAAGACAACCAAATTTACCTCGTTCGCCGTCTAGATGGCAATAAACCGCCGTCTCGCCGAATGCGAACCATCCGTCAATGGACGTCTTGCACTTGTGTCTCCTCAGCCCGAGAAATGATGTCCCACATTGAATACCCGGGCCATTTTCTGATTGCAGAAGGCCTATAGATATTACTTACCGAAAGCGACGACAAAGAACTATAGAAGCAGCTGCAGGGCAATCATGAATTCGTAGTCGAACAACAAGTCGCGCACAACCTGCCGGAACGACGCGTCCTTGCCGATATCATAAGCGATATGAATGAGAACTTGCCAGAAGAGGTCATTGTGCGGCGGAAAGTCGAGGCCACCAACGCTATGGTTGCCTTTGGTTTCGCATGTGAGCCTCTCCGGCGGCGACGGCCGGAGGAGCCTCGAGAGAAGCCCCTCCCAACGCCGTCGGAGGTTATCTTACCGAACCGTCCCAAACAGCCTATCGCACCGACACCTGATGCGGCGCAAAGCACGCCAGGCTCGCCTCCACCTCCGTACGGCGAATTCGACTCGGGAGCCGGGCCACATCCTATGATACCCACTCGCGATGCGGCCATCACTCGGGGCCGCCGGTGCCCTCGGAAGACGCCGGTCCCTGCATATTTTGCGGGAAGGAAGATATCTATGCGGGCTGGCACGGTGTGGAGCCATCCCGAGGACCATCTCGAACTAGCCGGAAACGGACCCTTGGCCTTTCCCTTCGAGGAATGCAAGGGGCCACGTTGGAGAGCCCAGGGCATTTTTAAAGCCTACGCCGCGTACTGTCACGGGAGCAGCTTCCAAGTGCGGATTAAAACTTATGACTGCCGAGACTGTGAAGTCACTAGTGGTCGGTACTATGGTATCTCCAAAACCAGTCACGCTCATAGCATCAGAGAATCAGGCGCTGCCGCCGGGTTCAGGCCCCGCGCACAAGAGCTACGTCTGTCACGGTCACAAGGAAAGCAGTAGTCCGGAGACGGTTCTGCATTATCACCACCCTGGCTGAAGATTCCTCTGGAATTTAAGAACAAGAATATAAGTTATGAACATGTTCACAAGCCACCCTGCACGCCGAAAATAGTCCTCAAGAGAAGACTGGGAGAAGAGGGTCCGGGGTCACCTCGCAAACGGAAAACAGCGCTCAAAGTAAAATAAGGTGAAGATTAAGGCAAGCTAATTTATGCCATGTTGCGTTAATTTTGCTCTCCGCAGCGTCTAATCAAGAACAGTTGCAGAGTTGTAGCTATCGATCGTCAAGTTTTACCTATCTCATCATCTCTTTGCTCTAAACTCCCGCTGAAATACAAATCTCGCCCATTATTATCCTTCTCAAGTCCGGCTGCTTATCAGCGTGCCGAATGCTTCCTGGCACCGGGGTGAGTTTCTACTGGGCTCTTCTAGTCTAGCTCTAGGAATGGCGTTCACCAGCGACATCCCACCTCACAATAGGCCCAAACCCCTATAAAGAGAGTACCATGTCTCTTCATCTTGAGCATAAAATGCACACTAACAAAGCAGATGCAACATGCTCTCGATGAAACCCGTGACCCTCGGAAACTAGGATGTCATAGCAATTGCAAGAGGGCCTGGAAAGGCGATTCGATAAGAAACACAAACATAATCACCACCCGACCTCCATTCTCCGCAAGTTGGAGTCGTGCCATCGTGGGGCTATCGGGAGTCAGCGGGTGCCCGCGGTTTGCGCGAGGCGCTTTAGTCCCGATGACTACTTCCAACTCCTACAGGTTTCCACACTCCACCATTCTGCGCAAGAGAGTCGGGAACAGTGTCTCAAACAGGGACGAGTCGTTCTGGAGGTTGAAGGGAAGGCGCAGCCTTCTCACCCAAAGGCTTGCGGATTAGTGACTACTTGCTTGTGAGGAAGTGTTGTGCTACTCCTCCGAGTGACAGGAGTTGATTTCCACGTAGTCATAGAAACTGGCAGCAGCATCGTTGTACATGGATTTCGATGCCAGGAATAATGTGACGGCATCGTCACGATACGGTTTGTAGGCAACACATACAGGACTTGGATCGGACCATGTGGCCGAGGACTACGCTGCGGTTGTGAAGCTGGCTCTTGGTTGGTTCTCCCTTCTCTTGTATCCGATGCCAAGCGAGAAGGTTGGAAAACCTGACATTCGGCAAGGAGAGGCGTGTTCGTGTTGGGTTTATCGTTATCTCTTGGGGGGTGGCGGGCTGGGAATTGGCCTTTGGGTAGTATTTCCGAGTCGATGATCTTGTAACTTGAGTAATATGACTTTGTCACTCATTGAATAAAGTTGCGCTGGAAATTATCAATAAAGTTGTTGGCTAAACCTGGCTCCAGGACTTGTCGTCCAGCTCTATTCTGATGGTCCAGTGTGAAGTTGCCCTACCCTCATAGCTCCTAAAATTGATCGATTGTGTAGTTGGGATATTCTTTGCGGGCTCGATCTCTCTTAACGCCCGGGAGTCGTCTCTGCTTCTCCAAACGAAAGGCTTCCAGATCAGATAGGGTCGTATGTGAGATTAAAAGATGTACCAAGTCCCAGTACGCCTCACCTCTGTTAGCGGCGACAAATTTACCCAATCGACGTCCTGGCTTTGCGCCCTTGTTGAGGAGTAATTCGATGGTATCCAGTCGCAGAGCGTCAAGATAATCGTCGCGGCTAATGAGCACTCGCCGCCATCCATATCCATTCCTCGAACCATCCCGGCCAAAGGAAAGAATAGCGGCCTCGAGATGAGATCGAAGCGGAGACTTGGCGGGATCCAGGAAGTGGTTCATGACCTGCAGGATTGGATTACTCTTCCTGGACGTCTTCCTCTTCGATTCCGTGGATAGAATGTCATCTAGCTTCGCATGTAAGTATTGCCTGCATGAGAACGCTGCTGATGCTAGAGCAAAATCGATCTTAAGATGCGTAATATCGTACCACTCTATCCACACTGTATCTTTGAAGACCGGAAGAAGAGGACGGGGCTTGAAAAGTCCTCTATCCAGAGGCTCTAAAACTCGAAGAAGACTGGGTTGTAGTTCTGGCCTTTCCGGGAATTCTCGGGAGAATAGTAGAATTCGGGAGATCAGGCCGTTTTCATCCCACTTTTTAGTGGGTGACTGGTAAAACTTCAAGTGGCTAACCAAGACGGCGAGGAGCCAGAGCACGGGCTGAAACCCTGGCGGCTCTGCACTTTCGATATTGATCCAGTTGGCATCCTTCCGCAGCCAGTCGTATGTGGTTCGATGAAGAAAGTCGACCGTCCATTGGTGGCCGTCTCGCGGCACGTCGGAAACTTGTAATATGCCCTTCGTATGGCCCTCCAAGAGCCGTTTCAGAAGCGGGATGAGCAATAACCGGGTTTCTGGCTTAGGGTAGATGATAGGGTCATCCACAGGATCCCTGCAGTTCACTGCTAGCCACAAGAAGATGGCAGGAATGCGCGAGTTCCACACTCGTTTCCACTCCATGACTAGCTGATACAACTGAGAGGCAATCCTCAATTTGTCTGGTCCGATTCTAACTTGTATCGAATCGTAGAGACCCTCCAAGTCTCTCGGTAGCTTATTGAAATCCTCCCACAAGGCAGACAGGGATGGGGTTTCCCGGCTTTTGAGACGAAGTTCCTCAACGACGAGAACAACCCAGAGAAAGACTCCTTGGGCTCTATTTCTTATTTCCTCCATGAGTTCCTCGATACTTTTCGGATGAAATTCGCTCAATTCCTGAATAGCAGGGGTTTTCCCAAGACGGCCATCGACGTAAGTATCGATATCAGGCTGTGTGAGGTGATGCATTTGGAGCGACAGACCTTGACTCAACTCATCGACAAACACATTTTCCGGCCTGCTAGAAACGCAGAGTTTGATTCTGTATTGTCGATGGAGCTTTTTGAGGAATTGGACTAAATCCTCTTGGTTTCCGCGATACTCATCTAGGCCATCGACGAAAAGTGCAAGGCGATGCGTGTTTCCCTGCTGAATGGCGGATACACATCGTTCAAGGCATTTCCTCAGCTCCGCCCATTCCCAGTCTGGTATTATCGCACCTGCCCCCATAATTCCAAAATGCAGACGACGCCTCGGAGTAACCGCTTCAAAAAGGTCAGGCCTCTGAGTGAGAATCTGGTAGAGCAGAGACCTCATCAAGCCAACTTGGGATTTCTGCATCTCCGATCCGGGGCCCCAGAAATAGAAGCTAGCCATGAGCAATTGGTGAGGCCCAGCCCAGTGTTGGAGGTGGTTCCGGAGGTCTGGGTGAGTCACGATGAACTTCATTAAGGTGCTTTTCCCTGAGGCTGGGACGCCAGTAATCCAAAAGATGTCGGCATCCCGAGATAGAAGCCACGGCAGAAACTCCAGGTCTCTCACGGCAGTTCCAACACCAACCTCTCCGCTATTTTTGGCGAAAAGCCACTCGAAGGTATTCGGATAAGGCTGGGCAATTCCTTCGTGCCGATCAGTCATATCGTTAAACCGGAGACTTTGTAGAACTTTCTCGCGTGGGAATGCCGAGCCGTTAGTTAAGACCGATCCTGGAAGCTCGGGGATCTTAAGCTGGGGCAAGGCATCAGGCGAATCATGTAGATCGACAAGGCCACTTGACGCCCAAAAAGCAGCCTGGATCCTTAGCGGTCCGGGTATGCGGTTCTCTAGGTCCTGTCCGTCCGATATTGCTGTGAAGTCGTCTTCTAGAGCTTTCATAGACTTCTCAATATGCGCCACGGTTTCAACAACTGCTCCAGCTCTTTCGTCGACCCCACCGATTCCTAATCTGCCGCCTTTGATCCCGTCCCTGATCCATTACCAGTTAGCTTAACGGGCTCATAGAGATGCCAAGAGGGCTAACATACCAAACACACATCAAGACAATCATTGCAACTTGGCTTCGAAGTCTATCGAGTCGCTTTCCCAGTTCATCATGCTCTTTCCGCGACCAGACACTTCGAAACGCAATAGACGCCTTCTTCACCTTCCTGGACAGTCTGGCATCGGGGTCCACCGTGAGCTTCTGCAGAGCAGCTGACAGCTTTCCTTCAACATCTCTACACTCTGTGACAAGGTGCTCTAGCGGGTTTGCATACTGAGGAAACTCCAATTCAAGTTCCTTAAGGCTCTTCAGGGCCCCGGTCGCAATGGATGTGAGATCTTTCGCGGATGAGGCGAGCCTTGCCACGTCGAGCGACTGTCCATTGGTGGCGTCATTAAGTTCAAAATACGTTGACGCGACTTTCCCGCCGAAGTCAAGGAATGCGACCACAGCCGCCGCGATAGAAAGAGCACCAACGGGGTCCATGTTCCTAGAGAGTGTCCTGACAAGTTGAGGTGGTCAGTCATGCGATTTTGAGGCTCAGTGGGTCTGTCCAGCATGCCGATTTCTGATTATTCCTATTGGTGAGCAGAAACTAAACCCCATATTGTGCCACCATCTTAAATGGTAATTCCCTGTCGCTGCCTCCCCTTCGGAAAACGGAATCGCTGACATAATACCATACCGTTCAAAATTTGTTACTTTAGACTCGGCGAGACCACGATTGCAACTTGTGTTCGACCACATTATTGCTCTATGGCCAACGATGCATATCATAATTATGGTCCAGATTTGGCTAGGGAAAGACCAAAGATACCCTGTCTAGATCCTGAGGCTCTTCAAGACGGCTGTCATGATCGTCCACTTGTAATGGACCATTGTCCGATTCTAACTCTCTGATCCCGTAAGCTCGGACGGCCGTTGCTCGATCAGTTTCCCTGAGCTATCAGTCGCCGCTAGGACTCTCGCACTCTCCCTCTCACATCGTGGGCTGGTGTGGCGTGGCGTGCAACGATACTCCTTTCCAGACGGGCCAGGGGGTTTCCCGCCCGAGTAAAATTCCCCAACTACTCGTGTTCTCGGTAGGTAGCGCAGGGAAGCCTGGGTGGCCCCCCAACGCCGGCAGTTGCTATGGATGGCACTCAGGCAGAGTCTTCAGATCGCCCGTGAGGGCAAGGGAGGTTCTCGCTGACGATCCAAAAGACTATACTGTTGCGCTTGCTTGAGGTCCTTGACCACCCTCATAATCTCTTCCCTTGCCAGAAATGTGACTGGCTCCGGGCATCTAGACACTAGAGCAATACAGCAAACCCATAGCAAAATCGAGCATGCCCCCACTTTTTGTTTTCCATTCCTAAACACCACCATTTTAAACTAAGCACAGTAATGTACAAGCGTTAGATATTCAAACATAGGCCAAGCACCTAGCCAAATGTCGAGTCACCCCGAGCCAAGAGCGGCCTCTCCCAACGGTCCTCGTCAATGCTCTCAGCATCCTCCTCTTCAGCGTCTTCAAAGTCATCCTGCTCCGTCCCGTATATGAAATGTTGGACGAATACCCCCAGATCTAATAGCAGTGTGAAGAAACTGCCGAACAACCATGACAGATTGAGCAGCATGTATCTCCCGTAAAGAGCGAGCCTCTCCCCCGGAGCGCACTCGGCCTCGCACTTTGGTTCAAAAACTAGAATGGACAAAACAAATGTGATGTTTCCTAGGCAGGCAAAGAGGAAGAAAAGCATACTAAGCCCATCGGTGCTCTTCCTCCTCCAGTTGAGGATGAGTTGCGGCAGCCGCGAGAGGATGTAAAGGGCTGCGCAGAGATACCCAAACACTTGGCCCCAGAGGTTGAAATTCATTTTGTCAGGGACGCCATCCGACGAGTTCTCGGATCTCCTAGGACTTAGATACCATCCTAGCACACCAGCACCGCAGACCATCACGACCCCTACTGTATTCCTAAAGATGGATTGAAAGGCAGTCGGCGGCGACGGCGGGACTTCGAGTGCTTCTGGGACTAGAGGGACGGCTGGTGATAGATTTGACCAGTCCGAGCCCCGCCTTTCGCGCTCGAACACGGGATGCAGGAGGCCGGTTCGCTCGTTCGGCTCGCCGACCCTGTTGGCTGGCTTTCGCGGAGGGGGCTTCGCCTCGTCATGCCAGGTAAATCCTCTGTAGTAGAAGCATTGAAGCAAAAGAACGACATCGGCGATTGTATAATATACGGCAAGGATAGTCTGAGGCATCAATTAGCGAAGCCGTACAATTGCGCCGAGCTTGGATCCGTCCACTACCATGGTAGGAAGGACTCCCTGGAGCACGGCTCCGAGGATGTTGAAGATATCACCGAGCAGCCATATTATAATGAATTGTATCGACAACCCATCGGCACTGCTTCTTTGGAAGTTCTGTATGATCTGCGGAGAAAAAACCACCACTGAAAAGCAGGTTAGCAAACCGAACTGGTGACTGGTCGACAAGGAGCAAGATTGCGCACCCCAACAGGCAATGGATACAGATCTGTAAAAATGCCAATTAGCAAGCGAACCCTTGGAATTTCTGGACAGACTCACCCTAATATGCCAGAAATGGCT
>Ga0247774_1001118_pt1 | contig 13643 bp, 12 predicted proteins | sample UWRJL001104B6_FD_179933 | JGI IMG/M metagenome (GOLD analysis project Ga0247774, IMG submission 179933) | Plant litter microbial communities from Arlington Agricultural Research Station in Wisconsin, United States - UWRJ-L001-104B-6 | ecosystem: Environmental > Terrestrial > Plant litter >... | reverse complement strand
TCCGCGAGACTCATCACATTTCGGGATGGTGCGTGGCGCTTTCGGAGCAGACGGGCACGCCGATGAACGAGTTGACATACGAGCAGCTCAAGGGTGTGGACGTGCGCTTTGAGAAGGATATTAAGCAGACGTTTGACTATGCGCGGAGTGTGGAGATGAGGAGCGCGAAAGGTGGGACCAGCAAGGAGAGTGTTTTGGAGCAGGTTGCTGTTTTGAAGGCCATGCTGGGGCAAGCCGCCTAAGGGTAGATGACGGGGAATCCCTCGGCATGTCATTGGTAACCTGAGAGTGAGTATTGATGTATTTGAAGTGTGTAGGGTAGTAGAAGAGCAGAACCAAATTACTACCGCGACAAATCCAGTAATTGTGTTAAACAAGAATGACCGGGAACAGTCAGGTTGAGACACTAAATCAATTGAACTTCATACCGACCCTCGCAGGTTCGTTTCCACAGTCGGTTCTCGCATACTCTTCGGCTTTGTTTCCCCAAGCTTGAATGCCCCCCAAACTCTACTATTCCAGACGCAACTCCTTTTCTTCTGCCTACCACCAAGGATTCCGAAAACTTAAATCCAACATATTCAGGGCCCCAGAAGCGGACAAGATTTTAGAACGAGGTCCCATATCCTTTCTAACTAATGAGCGCCTCAACGCCAAGGGTAGTAAAAAGACAACAGTGGCCACGATGAGATGGAATAGAAAAAAAATAAAATCAAAAGAGGCTGAAGCAAAACGCAACATTCACTCAACTTTATCGTGCTCAACTACCATTATCATTGAACCGAGCCAGGCCAGGCAATTCCCTTGTCAAGCAAGAATCAACCCCCCACCCAACAACACCCAACCGGCATCAACCTTTCTACCTTGCAGTTTGTTGCCTTCCATCCTCCCCGCTTTCGACTGCTGCTCCTTAACCTGGCCCACACCATCCACGGGTATATAATCAAGCACCAAACCACTCGCTCCAACCCATCGTCATCCTGTCTTCTTGGCTCGCCTCCCAATCATTTCATCTCGTGGTTCCCCGGCCCAAAATCCATCCACTCCAAAAAGGATCAACCTTTCCAAAATATAAAGAGGACGGCTCCTCTAAAAAAAAAATAACGAGATAACGAGTGGCATCTCGAACGGATCCGGTTCGAAAAGAAGCTATAAAAAAAAGAGGTATAATATGCGGTCCGTCCCGTCGTATATGATGGGAATCTGCTGGCCGAAAGTATGGCGGCACCAAGACCCTCTCCCGCTCCTCTCCGACCTTTAAGCGGCCGACGCCCAGATGTTTGCGTTGAAAAGCCTAAACCGAATAACCCATTTGATGCGCCAGAATGTGATGCCAGCGATGCTCCGTGGTATTGGAATGTGTCCAAGGAAGAAAAGGCGACCAAGGAAAGAAGCGAAGGAGATCAAGAGGCCGTGTCCCCTACACAGAAAAGCTCAATCTCTCCAACCCCGCCCGGATACGTGTTCCGAGCGCCCTCTCGCCACTCCATGAAGGCAATCTGGATGTCGTCGTCGCTCTCTACGCTCACAAAATCACCATCCTCGTCGCGGTACCTTAACTTGAGTAGGCCCTTGCCGATACTGCTGGTCGTGAACCGCGACAGCTTCGCGTCGATGCGGTCGATCAGTGTCTGGTAGGTAATGTTGAACTGGGCAACCAGCGTAAAGTAGTTGCCGCCATCACACTGAACCTTCACTTTGAGCTGCGTGGGTTGCGGAAGATCCGGGCTTGTCAGAGACCCAATCGGTGGCGAGACGGTCCTCTGGTCGATCATGCCCATGCTCATGCCCATTCCCATTCCCATGCCCATGCCCATTCCTTGTTGCGACGGCGTTCCTTGGCGTGGGTAGATGGGTTGTGCGGGGAACCCCGACATTTGGCCCCCAAAGCTGCCCGAAGCCTGGTGTTGATGCATCCGTTCCCTCTGGGCGCCGGGGCTCTGCGTATTTGCGCGGATCGGAAGATCCTGACGAGGCGAGCCCGTCTGCGACCTTGGAATACTGTTCTCGTAAGTGAGGTGGGCGGGAATGCCTGGCACCGCCGGCACGCCTGTTGTTCCTGGAGTCCCTGCTGCCGTGTTCCGCCTCGTGTTTGGCTGCCCGTTAATGTCTGGTGTGCTATATGACCGACTTCGCTGTTGCTGTGCTGCACTTGGCATGGCGGGGAGAGAAGGACCGCGCGGATTCCGGCCGTTCATTCCGTACGGGCTCGGCGACGGGCCGTCTCTCGATGGCGCTCGTGGCATGGCCGGTGCCGTGTATCTCTGTCCCGTTTGTGGGTCTTCCCATTGGGGCTGCGGCGTGCCCGTCTTGGGGAACGGATAGCCGGGCGTCATCATCATCATGCTGCCGGTTCCACTTGTTCTCGTCGAGACGGGCGAGTCACCCACGGGCGAGAAGTACGAGTCACCCATTAGGCGGTCGCCCGGAGACGGTGCCCCTCGTCCGCCCATCGCATTGGTCTGAAGGCTAAGCGGCGCCGGCGGGTTTGGAATGGGAAACCTTGGGGGTGGAGCACGCGCGACACCAGCCAGAGACTGTGTGCTGTCCCCGGTAGCCGATCTCCCCCGCAAACTTGTGCTGGACGCGTTTCTGGCAATCATTTGTCCTCCTGTCGACGGTGTTGTTCCGAATGGTGCCGAAGGAGCGCCACCCGGAGCGCCGTATTCCTCGTCGTCGTCCCGATCCTGCTCGTTGGCCAAGTAGGGATTCTCAGCCGGATTTATTGCGCCGCCTTGTGTTCGCATCCAGCTGAAATCGGGGGGCGGTTGGTCCGGGGACGTCGTCGACTTTGGTGCGTGCTGCTTGCGTTGTGTGTCGAGGCCGATGGCCCACTTTTTCATCATGTCTTCGTTCGTAAACTTGATGGTAAAGTTTTCCACGCCAGGATCCCCTTTCCACCAGATCTGTATGTTGTAGGAGCCTATTCGCCTTTTTAGCTTCTCTCCTGATTGCTACCCCTCCGCTCAACTTACTCTGTCTTGAAAGCGTAACAACGTCAGTGACATTGGTCATGAAGATGCGACCCTTGAGCTGGAGTTTCGCGTTCCTATTCCGCAACTTGGGACCGGTGGTGGACTTTGTCTTGTCTTTCTTGTCCTTGGTTTTAGCCGCGGAAACCTCCTTGCAGCAGAGGAGAATCGTTTCGAATAGGTAGATTTCGTACTGGTGTTGTCAGCAGCGAGCTAGTGCTGGGGTATCAATGGCGGCTTTAAGACTTACGTCTTTTTCCTGCTCGGTTTTCCCCGTCACTACAGTGTAAATACCATGAAGCAAAAGATTGCCAAACTGGTCCGTCCTGTGGCTCTTCCAATCGTCGACGCGCAGTTTCAATTCTTCTACCGCCTCGTCGAGGAGATCTCGATTGACGGCTTCGTTCGCCTTGGTCAGCACCCGTTCTGCGGCTTCGATACCACCAGCTAGGTCCGTTTTCGTAGTCTCGTCTTCGCTCTTTTTCAAAAGATCCTATTTGGGTTAGAACCTGCCCGAGAACCTAGTAAATCTGGATGCGACATGCCTTGAGCAACAGTGGATACTTGACCAGCCTCTGCATTGGCTTCAGCAAGAACCCATCGAGCGTGTTAAAGTCGACAGCGACTGGGTGATCGGCCGCCTGAATCTTGTCGAAAATTTGCTGCGCAGTCTGCGCCGCTTTCCGCTGGTTGGCGATAAAGGGCTGATAGATGTCAAAGGCATCCTCAAACGTCACGAATGGGCTTCCCCACAGCTGAGAGGTGCTGGGCATCGAGTTGGTTGTCTCGACGCGGATGAGGAATCGCCGCTGGAAATCGAGGATGGCGTTGATGTTGAGGAATATTTGGTGAACAATGTCGCCCGGCACCACACCTTTTTCGTCTAGGGTTTTCTTCAAGTCATGCAGATTTTCCAAGTCCTGAACGTATTTGCGTTCCGTGTCTACGAGTTCCTTGACGATGTGGTCGCGGTAGCTCATCTTGGTGTCTTGCGCGTCGGGCATATCGTCTTCGGGGTATGGCTGTAGCTGCACTAGCAAGCCGCGCTTCTCGGCTACGTCGAGAACAGAGTTGATCACTTGGGTAACCTGCCCCCAAAAAATTAGATGCCGGCTTGACCGACAAACTGGACTGGGCTAAACCTTACCTTTACGAATCCGGTGGTGTCATTCCCGGTAAGATCGCTAATGACAAAACAGTCGGCCGATGGCATGTTGAGCTCCTTCAAGCACGCCTGGACGAACCGGAAAGTAGCTACTTTGGCGGTCTTTTTCGGGTCCTGCCCGGCCCCGTCGACGTGTAGTAGTTCCGCGGGTTGGAGGGCATTGTAGATGGTAAGCAGCGGCAGGCCAGTCTTCAACATGGCCCACAGCGAGTCGACGGGGTCCATCTGGTCGACTTGAGCTAGATACTCTTCAAAGTTGGGCACCTGCCGTAACCGCTGGCGCAGAGCCACGCATATTTGATAGAGCGACCGCGATGCATCGGCTTTTTGGTTAATGATGTTGGCCGTCGCGATAACGGTCGAGCCGCTGTTCATGGAGGGCACAGCAGTGCTTGCGCTCGAGAAAGAACCGAGGGATTGCGTCGAGCTGTTGTATGCGGTGGATCCGGAAAGTTGACTGGCGCGTGGCGCATTGGCCGAACCGTCTCTGTCTCTGTCCCTTTTGAATATTGGAGTCGTGTTATTCCGTATGAGGGGGGCATGTGCCATAATATCCATGATTGCAGGTGTTAGGGTGCGGTGCTCCTCGAGAGGAACACGGCGGATTCGAGGGGCGCTGAGTTGGTTGGGGTGGGAGTCCTGAGTACTTGCTCAGGAATGCAGCTGGTAGTGAAGCTAAGACTTTGAAGTCTGTCCGCCCGAACGCTCCGCAGTGGCCCGACAATCGAGGCCTGAAAGTCAACGGCTGTCGATGCGAGGGAATCGATCCCCGTGGTCGGTAGAACCGAGTCACGTCATTCACATTCAATCAACGTCCCGGACACGGCGCTTCAACCGAGTCTAAGTCGTCGAGCAGGTTTGAGTCGAGGCCGTTGTTCGTCAGAACTTTGGGGCCAAACCTCGGGCGCGGACCGCGGCACTCGTTTCTTTTCGTTTCGGAATCGTCGTCCAACGTGGCAGTGGCGGCCGACGACGGATCGAATCGTGCGTCGAGGTGAATTGCGGAGTTCGTCTCCGAAGACGACACCGGGTCGCTGATGGCGTCTATCTCAACTTTCGACGAGGTGGTGAGTTGGTGAGGACAAGGAGGAATAAAGGTGGAGGGGGGCGCTGGCACTTGTCAAGGTGGTTGGTGCCCCGAATGACAGCGAACAGGAGCAAGCAGACCCAAGCTGGAGCGAGGTGATAGGCGAAAAGGGTGGTGGGATGGTTTGGAGTACCTGCCGCCACGAGGAAATGAGCTGGGGGAACTATGTACCTCTCTCCCGTGCGCTGCTTCACTGGTGCGGGAATGCACTGCAGGTGTGGGCGGCACGGCGGGTGCTCTCTGTCTTTAGCGCATCGGCGTCTGCTCTACGCCTAAAGTTCCGTGTTGCCCCTCATTGACCGCCTATAAATTTTTCCTACTCTCTTCCTACGCTTGCTCGCCAAGTGTCGTCGTTCCGCCTTAGATTCCTCGTCCTGCAGCGGCATCCATCGACATGGCTACTCGCATGGCCCGAAAATTTCCTTCTCCTTTTTGTCGCACGTCTTTGTGTACGGCTTTGATCGAGGGTACGAGGACCCTTGTCGGCGGAATCGATCTTCCTCAGTTGTTTCTCCTCTCTCTGATGGGGGTAGCTTGCATTGAGCAAGGTCTGATGTACCCCGGTCACGTGTCAAACTTCGTGAAGCGTGGTGATCGCGACCGGCCTTCTTCCTACGGGATTTGATGAAAGATATGATATTTTCCCTCATTAACGGCCTTTCGAATTGGGCTTGAGATATTGTTCGCCTGAGTACGGGGTGTTGCCTAGAATGGCTCAATTGTACGGGAATTGAGAATACATGTCATTGTGAGCATTGATTGTGATGAAGTCTTCTCTGTTTCAAATTAGGGACAAAATACGCTAGGCCCGAAACGGACAGTCTCCCACTGGACTGGAGATTCTTGTGGGCCTTTTGAGTTCTAGGTAATCCTTGTCTGTGGTGGAGACTCGCCAGGCTGGTTTAGGGGTCGAGGCTTCACACTTGCAGTAGCAGGCCATTTTTCTGATGATAGAGTGGGAAGTCGGCAAAAAGGTCTCGCTTTGAAGCTTGCTTCGTCAAAACACTATGAACACGAACGCGCCCGCAGGCAAGACGGCAATACACGGCGAGCTACTTTCTTTCTTTATTATTTATTTTTAATTTTTACTGCCAGCGGACTGCCGTGACGGCAGAATGCAAACATGTCGAGGCAGGAAGAAATCGCAATAACGGGAGAATTTAAGCTTGGCCCCGCCTCAAAGGAAAGTAGGAAAATACCGGGACAGGCAGGGACAGCGACCCGCCTGCCATGGCAAGGCGAGAGAGGAGCGATCAAGTCTCAAGATAGGTACCAGCTTGAGATGTTATGTCGGCAGTAGGCGCAGTTCGACTGGCTGCCTGTATTTGGCCTCGTGCCATGCTCTTCATCTATCTTCATCAAACCATCCAAGGACAACGCGACCGTATCGCGCATTTCTACAAGGCTCGACGGTCATTCCAACATGACGGATGTCAAAATACCCTTTCTCAAAACGCCGTTCTCGGATTAGAGCATGATCGACCTTGTTAGGCAGATAGATTGTCGGCGTCTGAAGCCCTATTGACAGAGGCGTTGCGACGCGAAGGTAACAACGAGCCAAGGGGATGGGCCCCAAGCTCCCCACAAACTGCAGGCGTGTCTTGATGCAGCGGAACATTCGACCCGCTGTGGGGCTGCTTCTTCTGGCACCTGGAACAGCGGGCGGTTTTGTCTCTTACCGTTACACCACCTATGACGAAAATTAGATAGCAAGCACCAAACGGCTACGTTTGGTGTGTCTTGCTGCAGACGGCCATGCTACGGTTCCTCTCATCCGCTGCATGGTGGGAAATGTCTTTATGCAAAGGTCTGCCGGTTGCTAGCGGAAAGTTAAACGAAGAGGATGTACATTTTGAAGCTTCAGGATTGTGCCCGCGAGAGCTTTTTATCTGGGCTGTCGTGTGCAGACAGTTGGCCATGCTATTTGATTCTCGTATCTCGAGCTTCAACTGAAAATGCAAATGCGGAACGCTAGAGTCCTGTTCAGGACACCCGGGACACCAACGTTTTGCTAGCATTACTGAAGAATATTCTGTGAGGCTTCTCTGCATTCTTCTACTGCATATCGCTCAGGCCCAGCATGTTGAAGATGCTGGCCGTTTCCAAAACCGCCAAGTGTGCGGTTAATTTGTCGATTGAAACGAGCTGTTCATGCACCGATGCGGATTTGCGGATGAACTGGACGAGTACGAGCCGTAGGAAACCTAGGCGATGAGCAGAACTGGCAAGAAATATCCTAGATCCTATTCGAAGTGAGCGGAAACCTTGGGTCGGAGCAAGATGAGCTGCATGTCGTGCAACAGCGCAATCTCTGGAACGATCGAAAACTTCTGGAGCTTCCATCAGCGTCTAGCAACCTTTTTTGCCAGCTAAGGATTTTCTCCGGTCGGAAGCCATCCTCGTACATCTGGTCGGAATTGCGACTTGGGCCAAATGCCGATTGCACTAGCAAAAGTTTGTCCGCGCCAATGGTCGAACGCCTTAGTTATTCTCGTCCTTCCGCGCACCTCTATTCCATTCTACCTAAGAGAAGCTCCTCTTGAGACGACGCTTTTCGGTTCGGGCCAACCCTCTTGGGTCTATCTGCAGAGCCTCCAGGAAATCAAAGGATCAAGATCACGGGCGTCAGTCGCTTTACGCGACAGGCCGGCCCCAAATGGCAAGGCCGACCATGTTGCTTTTCCTGGGCAAATTGGAAGGCCGAACAGACGGCTGGTAAACCACAGTCCCCATTGTCCAGAGCCGCGCCGGTGATGAAGCAGGTCAAGAGTGAAGAACAGGCAGAGAATGGCAGAAATCGATGACCTCAACGGTTGAGTGTTGAGGCAGCAACGAAAATGAACAGACAAGGCGGGGCATAAAATCCGTGCCGTGGCAAGTCTGACGAAGTTGGATGATTGCAAACCAACGCGAGCTTGATTTCTTTACACCAGCCTTTACAATTTTGGACGGTGGCGAGGCTCCATGACATGGAAAGTTGGATTTCGCTGGAACTCAACCGGACGTCATCCAATTTCAGCCACCACCTTGATTGTCGTACCCTCATTCAAGCGAGCCTGCTTGCAAGAAATTGCGTGAAAATCTTGTTAAGGGGAGATTTGATCGGCTGCTATCCGTATTCAGGTATGAAATCTGGATTCCTAGTGTTAGTTGTGCAGCTTAATTAGTCGACCTCTGTTTATTGTTTCTTCCCTCACGTCGTGGTCGATCGTCGGGATGGAGGAGGCGGTGCCAACATTTGAGCTTACACCGCGAATCCGAAATGGCAGTCCAGCACGGAGCTCAACTGCTATTTGGCAATGTGCCTGTCTCGCAATTGTGTTTGCATGGGATCCCTTCACGAATCGCGGACACTGAAGTCGGTGAGTCCGGAATAGGGTTCAAATGTGGATGCGTCCAAGATGGTGGCTTGGAACTTGGAACGGGGAGAGGCGCCGGTCGCTGACCAGGTTTTCAGCCCACGCTGTCGAACAAATTTCGCACATTTTGGGCTGACAGTCTGTGCCTTGGGTGCACTGTTCTGCCCGCCGACCCGACTGTTGCGGTAGCCACTTTGTTTTTCTGGCCGACCAGTCAGAGGCGGCAGTGGGTCCGCCTCACGCGGACCATGTTGCATGCCTTGCTGCGTTTCCCCTACTCCAAGGTTCCGGCTTGGCCATTAGGCATCTCAAGACCTTAAAATCACTGCATCTGTCCGTCCCAACTCTCGCGGATTACCTCCAAAGCTCGCCTCTGGTTGCCATGCCGCTACGACACCGTATACTGCTAGCGGCTTAGCATACATTCAAGAGCAAGCAAAGTTCAATAGTCCGGCCACATCGGCACCCAGAAACCACATCGATTCGAAGACGCTCCGGTGGAGCCGATCCGATATGACCAGCTTCACGCAAGGTCAGGAGCAGCCCGACGAGGGCTACTCCGAGGATCCGCTCAACCCGTTGCCATCTTCAACTCTCTCCCTCTCGAGTCCTCGCTCGCCCGCCGACGTGTCTGCCTGGGCCGCCAGGAACCTTCCCAGCCTATCTCTTGCTGCCAAGAAACGTGAGGTCCCAGTTCCAGCCCTGTGTTTTGTCAGCTAGGGCCGTACGATCGGAATTCTGGTGCACTTGTGCTCGTGCTAACTCGCCCAGGCCTGGCCATGGCAATACTTGATAGCATGCCCACGTCGGAGATATCAGAAATCGTGATGAAGCTTCACCCCCGCCTGTACATCGATTTCGTCCGGTACCTACCGCCTGAAGTCTGCCTCAAGATTCTCGAATACCTCGACCCCGTCGCGCTCATCAATGTGGCACAAACCTGCCGCTCGTGGTATGCCCTTGCCTACGACCGCAAATTATGGGAAAGGCTTTATCACCTGGAGGGCTGGGATGTTATCTCGTCGGAAATCAAACTCTGGCACGAGCGGGTCAACAGGGTATACACTTTGAGGCGCGAGCGCATCCCGGCCGATGAGGACAGCCATCCTCATAAGAAGAGGGCCATCTTAAAAAACGACGAGGATGGAGATCACGAAATGGCGGATGCCTTCAAGTCGATCAAGGTGGGCGAAGACTCGCAGGGGGCAAGCCTCTTCGGAAGTCCGGCATGGTCGCACGCGACATCTGTGAACGCAGGCTTGGTGCCGCTGGACCACGGTATGACGTCTGCCGATGTTGACATGGAAAGCGCGGAGAAGGGCAAGGGCGTGGACACGGGAGGTCTCGACTTTGACTTTAATGGTATGCGCGAAGAATCCCCGCTGCCCATGGACAAGAGTCGAGAGAGCCTGTTCTTGGAGTCGGTCGTGCCGCAGACGCTGACGACGGGACTTCCGCTGTCGACGCTCTGGATATACGAACCGCGCCATCATAAGTATATTGTCAACTGGAAGTATCTCTACTCTATGAGACGGCGACTCGAGTCTAACTGGGAGTTGTGCAAGTACACCAACTTTCAGTTTCCTCACCCGGACCACCCCGATGAAGGCCACCAAGAATGCGTTTATAGTCTCCAGTTCACGTCCGAGTATCTCGTCAGCGGCAGCAGGGACCGGTCCATCCGCATCTGGAACATGCGGTCCCACCGACTGGTACTTCCACCCCTTCTTGCCCACAATGCGTCGGTTCTTTGTCTGCAGTTCGATGCGGATCCCGAAGAGGACCTCATCGTGTCGGGTAGCAGCGATTCCGACGTGATCCTTTGGCGCTTCTCGACGGGTCAGGTCATCCAGAAATTGCGAAAGGCGCATAGCGAGTCGGTTCTGAATGTCAAGTTCGACAAGCGGATTCTGGTGACGTGCTCCAAGGACAAGACGATCAAGATTTTCAACCGACGGCCTCTCCGGTATGGAGATGTGGGCTATCCCCACGCGGAGGCAGTCAACCCGGTGCCCCGACACATGCGCAATTACGGTTACGACGTGGATCTGGCCAACGAGCTCCCCGTAATAGATGCCTACTCCATGATTGGGAATCTCATCGGGCACAGGGCAGCCGTCAACGCAGTCCACATTTGCGGCGAGGAGATTGTCTCGGCCAGCGGCGACAAGGGCATCAAGGTGTGGAACTGGCCCAAGCAAGTTTGTACGCGCACTATCCTAGGCCACACGAAGGGAATTGCCTGCGTGCAGTACGACGGCCGGCGCATCGTCAGCGGCAGCAGCGACAACGAAGTCAAGGTCTTTGACAGCACGACCGGGCTCGAGGTAGCCAGCCTGTTAGCTCATGCCAATCTTGTCAGGACTGTCCAGGCCGGCTTCGGAGATACCATGTTCAGCCCCGAGGAGGATGAGGAGCTTGCGAGGAAGGTGGACGAGCGATACTTCAAGGCAGTAGAAAACGGAGAAATCCCCGAAGTTGCGGCGATGTCGAGGCAGAGTCGTCGTCGTCCACGGAATCCGGGCAGCATGCGACCGGAAGATATTACTGCGTTCGGAGCAAAATTGCCTCCAGGCGGTGGTGGCGGCAAGTATGCCAGGATCGTGTCGGGGTCTTATGATGCGTGCATCATCATCTGGCGGCGAGACAAGGAGGGAATCTGGAAGGATGTCCACAGACTTCGGCAGGACGAGGCTGCGGCGGCTTCCCGGCGACCTCCTGCAGCGCCGCCTCACCCTCCCGATGGCGGAGGTGGAGGCTCAGGACCGAATCTTCACCCGTCAATGCGGGCTGGCGTCATGGTACACCTACATGCCCTACGGCAACAGCCCACCGAGGAGCGATACCATGCTTTCATCGACTGGGTCGTCTCCAGGGGCGTCCCGGCGCTGGAACAGGCGCTCGCATCGCACCACATCCTCCTTAATCACCACAGCTACCTGCAGCGCGCCATAGACCGGGTACCAGCTCCCCACGCGAGGAGCTTGCTTCGGCAGGCAGTCGAGAACGCGCAGAACGCGAGGGCCGAGGGGGCAAGCCAAGGCGGGAGGGCAACTCGGCCTGCGGCGTCGTCGAGCACCGCAGCATCACAAGCTGGGTCGAGCGTACCTCAAAACGCCGGGGTATCACCCCACATCGCATCTGCCGTAGCTGTCATGAGCGATGATTCAGATGCCGGTTCCTCTACCACGGCTACGGCTCGGCCCGGTAATGCGCAGGCCGCGCAGGCCCAATCTGCGGCTCAGGGAGGTGCATCTACATCAGCGAACGGGCAGGCGGTCCAGAATGCTCAGGGTACACAGAACAACGGGCAAATTCAGGGTCATCATCATCACCACGGCCAGGGTGCCCAGCAGGGCGGTGCCCAGCCTCACCACCATCATCCTCACATAGCAGACGATGCGAACCCGGCAAGAGTATTCAAGCTACAGTTTGACGCCCGGCGCATCATTTGTTGTAGCCAGACCAGTGTGATCGTGGGGTGGGATTTCTGCAATGGAGATCCCGAGCTGGACGCGGTGGCGAGATTTTTTGCACCGGTTGAATAAGGATTGGAGGATGGGAAGGCGACTTCTTTTTTCAAAGGTTTGTAATATTTTGTTCGAGCTCCCTGAGCGAGTGACGACAAACACTCTTTTCTATACAGAGACGCAGAGGCATAGTAGATGTGGGTACTGGGACTGCATTTTGACAGTTCGGCATGGTCAGGAAGACTCTTCTTGCCATTCTGACGGTTGATTGGAGGGACGGCGGGGATAGTATCATAATAGAGGTAATGACGATAATGAACGTGTATTCCTTCTCGCCTTGTCAGATATCTATGCAGGTGGACCCATCAACCGCCCAGGATCCATCCATGCCAGTGCCAATCCACGGTTGAGGTAGTCTTTGTGTGCAGAGTGTCTCTTCTCGGAGGAGCCAGTTTAGTGGGAAGGAATGGACACGGTCCCCACCGTTGCTCGGCGGCTGTCAGGCTTACATCTGGTCACTCAATCTCCTTGTGCCATGCGGAAAAAAACTAAAATCTCACCATAACAATTTTTTCACCCCGCGTCACCATCAACTTTCTCTCAACGAAATTGACCCATGCAACTATAACAGAGTCAATTCATCATCAGGCTCAGACCGACGACAAAATAAAAACTGTCTCTCCAGTATACGGACAGACAAAGAGGCTTCACTGCATTCAGCGCGTCTAGCCTCGTCGCGTGGGAGAGATGGGCCACACGGATATTCCACCACCCGACCGGCCGGAGTGGCTAGTCCCCCTCTCCACCGTCCTCCTTGGCATCGGCGTTGTTCTTTGGCTCGTCAGCTACGTCCTCATGACCCTTCGCTCCGTCGCAACATCTTCTTATCCTACGCCTTTGCTGGCTCTGGCTATCAACCTCTCATGGGAGTTGACCTTTGTTTCCTATGTCTGCGAAGTCAATTTCGAAAGGTTCGGTTTCTTCCTCTGGCTGTTATTCGACATACCCCTGGTATGGGTTACGCTGCGCCCGGCCGCGCGGCGGAATGAGTGGTCTACGAGTCCGTTTGTCGCGAGGCACTTGGGGAGCATCTTGGCAATCATGACGGCCATTGGAGTCGTGGTGCAGCTGGCCATTGTGAAGTGGTGGCTTGAAGTGCCGGGGAGGGGGCATGGAGACAAGACGGGCAAGTCATGGTATGGGATGCCCGGGAGAGATGTAAGTCTTCCTCGCTCCTCTACATCAAACAAGGCTAGGAAGGATTAGAACTTTTAACACCCGAGCAGACAACCGAGTTAGCCTACTGGACGGCCGGAGCGGCGCAACTAGTAGCAAGCGGTAGCTCGGTAGCCATGCTCCTCATCCGCGGCCACTCTGGTGGGCAGAGCTACGGAATCTGGTTCGTATCTCCGCATCTTGCTCGCGATTCTATTGCAGGCCTGTTCAAAAAAACTGTTATCACTTTTAAACCTTCCCCACTCTACCATGCCATATTTTCAATTCTGATAGGTAGCGTCGTAGTTGGTGGCACTGCTTATTCTCAAGTGGCTTGCGAAGGCCGACTGCCGCCGGAACTCGCTTTTTAGGCGC